>Ga0180432_10006758_pt1 | contig 14804 bp, 7 predicted proteins | sample SS_ome_10_FD_132414 | JGI IMG/M metagenome (GOLD analysis project Ga0180432, IMG submission 132414) | Hypersaline lake sediment archaeal communities from the Salton Sea, California, USA - SS_1_MS_2 metaG | ecosystem: Environmental > Aquatic > Non-marine Saline and Alkaline > Hypersaline >... | reverse complement strand
GAGGTCCATCTGGGGTATCCAGGGCCGGCGTACTGGGGCTACAGCGTCAGCGGTCCGCTGACGATCAGCGTGGCACCATAGGGTGCATCCAGGGCCGCCGAATGGAATTCGCCGTCTGAAACCGAAAAGGCCCCTCAGGGCCTGGACGGACTAGTGCCTGAGGGCACTTGTCAACTTGAGGCGGGGATTTCGAATGCTCAGCCTGGGTCGATCGCAGCGCCGGGGCCGACGAATAAATTCGCCGTCTGAAGCTGAAAAGGCCCCTCAGGGCCTGGGACGGATTAGAGCGCGGTCCGCCAACCTTCCCGAAAGCTAGTATCATGACCTTGCAGTGCTGGAGAGGTTGCCTAGAAGCTCCAATACGCCTGCCAGGTTGATCTTTGCAGCTTTCGGGAAGGTAATACACAGGACGGAGGCTACCATGGAGAACCCAATCCGGGTCGGAATCGTCGGCTGTGGCCGCATTTCCGACCTGCACGAGATGGGCTACCGCGGACGCAAAGATGCCCGCATCGTCGCCGTGTGCGACGCCAAACGCAAGCGCGCCCAGGAAAAGGCCCGCGCCTGGGGCATAGAGCCAGACAGGGTGTACACGAAATATGAACGGCTCCTGGCCGATCCCGAGATCGACCTGGTCGAGCTCCTGGTGCCGCACCACCTGCACGCAGAGATGAGCGTCGCGGCGTGCCAGGCGGGCAAGCATGTCTCGGTCCAAAAGCCGATGGCGCTGAGCGCGGCCGAGGCGGACCGGATGATCCAGGCGGCGGAGCGGGCCGGGGTGGTGCTGCGGGTGTACGAGAATTTCGTCTTTTACGCGCCGCACGTGCGCGCCAAGGAGATGATCGAGGCGGGCGAGATCGGCGAGCCGCAGATGATCCGGCTGCACGTCAACACCGGCACGCGCGACACCGCCTGGAACGTGCCGCTCAGCGCCTGGGTCTGGCGCTTCGACGAGGGTCGCTGCGGCGGCGGGCCGCTCGTCTTTGACCACGGCTACCACCTGTTCTCGCTGGCCCGCTACCTGATGGGCGAGGTCGAGCGGGTGTACGCCTGGATCGATAGGAGCCCGGTGGTCCCGACAAAATATCTGGACGCGCCGGCCACGATCATGTTCCAGTTCAAGTCCCCGCGCCGCTACGGCGTGCTCGATTTCGCCCACACGCCCAATATGCAGATCGAATCGCTCTACTATGCCGACGACGACCGGGTCGAGGTCATCGGCGACCGGGGCATCCTGTTCATCAACCGCTGCACCGCGCGCACGGTCGACCTGCCCGAGCTGATGATGTTCCGCGACGGCCAGACCACCCCCATCCCGGTCGAGGGGGTCGAGTGGCACGACAGCTTTATCGCCTGCACCCGCCACCTGATCGGCGTGCTGCGGGATGGGGGACAGCCGGTGCTCGACGGCCCCACCGGGAAGGCGGTGCTCCAGTTCACGCTGGCGGCGCTCGTGTCCGCGCGGGAGGGGCGGGAGGTGCGGCCGGATGATGTGGGGCGGTAGGAAGTCACATTCTCCCATTACAGAGACATCAAGCATCGCAAAGAACATGATGACCTACCTACGGCAAGAGAGTTACAGGACTACCCCTGCCATCCGTCGTGCGTCGTCGAGCTTCTGGCGACACGCCAAGCTTTTGCAAGAAATGTGGGGAAATGATATAATGTGCGCGAGCATACCATAAGCAAAAGCCCTGCGACCGTGGCCAGGCCCGAGGCGTGACCGGGATGGCGATGGCGCTACCGGTACTGGTAACGGGCGCACCGCGCCCGCGAATGCCAGCCCGCCTGCCGTCAACCCCTCGATCGAACCCGGGGTAAAGCTCCGGCGAGGCGGGCTTTTGCCTTGACCATCCATAAAGGCTCGAACAAGAGTAGACATCGACCAACTGTCCAGGTGTTTGCCTATGAGCGCACAGCCAGTGATTGAGGGTCCGTATTGGCCAGAGCCAATCTTGGTTATCTCTCAGTCGGTCTCTCCTTACGGGTTTGTGACCGTGGAAGCGGTTGGACGGGATACAGAGAGACACTATACGACTACGCTTCCAATACATCTCTGGCAAGTTCTCCAGATCGAAAAGACTGAATACGCTTTCAATGCACCGGCAGAACCCTTTCGATTGGCTTTGGAAGCCGAGCGTTTGCGCCTGGCCTATTCCACTGACCCCCTCTTGGCAAACAATGCCAGGGTGCATTTGTTACCCCACCAGATCGAGGCCGTGTATGGTTACATGCTGCCTCAGCCTCGTATCCGCCACCTGATGGCGCACGATGCAGGAGCAGGCAAAACCGTTATGAGCGGGTTGCTGTACAAAGAGTTGGCAAGCCGGGAACCCGCATTGCGAACACTCATTGTCGCGCCTGCAGCGTTGACCGTGCAATGGCAACGTGAGTTGCGCGAAAAGTTCCTGGTCGAGTTTGATGTCGTAGAGCGGGATCAACTGCGGAAGAATGGGCAAGTTTGGCTGGAATCGGCGCGGTTGATCACCTCTATCCCCTTTGCGCGGCAGACTGATGTTGCCGCCACGTTGGCCAATGTTCCCTGGGATTTGGTGATCGTGGATGAGGCGCATCATCTGGCCGGCTATGAAAAACGGGAAACCCAGGCATACACGCTGGGGCGTGTGCTAGCCCAGAACGCCAAGCACCTGGTGCTGGCAACAGCCACGCCGCACAAAGGCGATCCCGTCAATTTCCTCAAGCTACTGCAATTGCTCGATGAAGGCATTCACGACCCGGACATCGTGAATCACAAGGCTACAGGACAGCGTGGTACACCCCTCATGCTGCGCCGTTTAAAAGAAGAGATGGTGGATTTTGAGGGAGCCCCGCTCTTTAAACCGCGCGATGTTCAGACCCGGTGGCACATGATTGCAGAGAACCCGCCAGAGATGACCCTCTACACGGCACTGACGGACTATGTGAGCAAGACGTACCGCGCGGCAGAGCGCATCGGTGGCACGGTAAAGGTCAACACCGAGTTTGCTATGGTGATCCTGCAGCGGCGTATGGCGTCGAGCTTTGTCGCGCTGAAAGAATCCTTGCTGCGCCGGCGGGAGAACCTCCTGCAAGTCGCCAAGGGCGTATCCTCCGAGATCGAGTGGGAGGATCTGGAAGAACAGCCAGAAGCAAAGCGCTGGGAGCAGGAACGCGAGGCGGAACTGGCGACTCCTGCCCGAACTGCGCAAGAACGCGAAAAAGAGATCGAACAGGTCAATGATCTGTTGGATAAACTTGACGCGGTTCGCCAGAGCGGCATTGAGACCAAGGTGGAGGCGTTACGGGGGATACTGGACGAGATCGGGATTGCCCCGGGCAATGCGGACGAAGCATCCGGGGAGAAGCTGCTGGTCTTTACCGAGTTCAAAGATACCCTCGATTTCTTGAGAACCTTGTTTGAGGATTGGGGATACTCTGTCACTCAGATTGATGGCAGCATGCCTCACGATCTGCGTCGCCAGGCAGAAGCGGATTTCAAAGCACACTGCCAGGTGATGGTGGCGACCGAGGCCGCCGGTGAAGGGATCAATCTCCAGTTTTGCGCCTATATGGTGAACTATGACTTGCCGTGGATCCCCACACGCTTGGAGCAGCGGATGGGGCGCATTCACCGCTACGGGCAGAAAGAAGTAGCCCACATCTACAATCTGGTGGCTGCCGACACCCGCGAAGGCCAAGTCCTCACCGGTCTGATGGAACGGCTGGAGGAAATGCGCCAACATTTGGGCGATCAGGTCTTTGACGTGGTCAGTGCCCTGGTAAGCGATGTCAAACTGGAAAAGTTACTTGTCGGGGTAGCTACCGCGCCGACGACAGACGCCTCACAGGACAGGGCGTTGCGTGCCTTGTATCGAGCGATTCAGTTGGGAGAAGTGCGATATACGCGATGGCAGGAACACCCTTTTGCCATTTCCACGGAGCAGTTCCGGCAGATGCAGCAGGCCTCGCGCCAATCACGCCTGACCCCGGAATACGCCCAGCACTTTTTCGTGGATGCGCTCGCCGAGCTGCACGAAACGCCCGTATCTGTGGAAGACGTGAACCTGCCGGCTGGTGATGCCGCCGTCTTGAGCATCGCTCTCGAGCGGAGTACCGTCGCGCAAACGTTGGGGCTGCCGGCCCGCAGGCGTCATCTCTTCTCGTTTCAGGAGGATGCTGCCGTTCAACAGGAAGGTACGCGGCTTCTGGCTCTGGGCACGGATCTGTTCGACTGCATGCTTCAGCTCGTTGGCGAGCGTTGGGGCGACGCTTTGCAGCGCGGCGCGAAATTCATGGACGTCGCGCTCCCGCCTGGCGCTTTTTACCTGCTCTGGTTTCTATCGGCGGAAGTCAACGACGGTCTGGGCCTGGGAGTCAAGAAGCGGCTCTTTGCCGTGAAACAGATGGCAGACGGTGCGGCGTCCATGGCGTACGAATCGGCAGCAGCAGCGAGTCTCATCGACCTCGTTCCCGCGCCCGATACCTTTCTCGTGCCCGAGGCTTTGGCCGATTGGGCGCGGGCACCACAGCCTGCGATCGAGTGGAGCATCCAGGAACAGCAATTGCCATTCCTACAAGAGGTACAAGGACAACGGGAATACGTGACTCGCTTGCGGCAGGAACCGCTCCTGGCCGACGCCCAAGCCGCTGTGAAAGAGGCGAACGAGGCGTACAACGAGATGGTATTTGGCGCGTCTGAGCACGCCGCATTGGACAAGGCAGAGGCCGTGCGAGAACGAGCTCAAAGGCGAGTGGAAGCTCTGGAGCGGCAATTCGACCACGAAGGCGCTTGCTCCTTGGGCACGACGCGCGTGGTCACGGTAGCGGCCGTATTCTCGCTGGCTGAAGCGCCTGAGGAGAATTTGAGCGACGAGAGACCGGATATTGCCGCCTCTGCCGAGAGTTTGGTCCGGCAATATGAAACGCGCCAGGGACGCGAGGCCAAAGACGTGAGCGGAGAGCACGATCAGTATCCGTACGACCTGCATAGCATCGGGCCGGGCGGTGTGCGTTGCATCGAAGTCAAAGGGACCACGACCGGGCATTTTCTGTTGAGCGAGAACCAACGGCGTGCCGCGAACAGGCTGAGGAAATCCTACTATCTTTACATTGTGTGCGACCCGTTGAGCGACCATCCGCGCCTGACCATTATCCGCGATCCGCTGTCCAAGATGGACTATGACGACGTGCTGTACAGCGGAGCGCGCTATGTGTATAATAGCGGGACCTGGCGCGCCGCCGCCGACGAGGAACTGACGCTATGAGTCACGAGCCACAAAAGCGCATGATCGAGGAACTGATTCCATTGGCCGAAATCGGCGTGGAGAGTTCCAAGTCCGTCTCTTACGGCGACATTCATGCCATTCACACCTGGTTTGCCCGCCGCCCTCTGGCGGCCTGCCGCGCGGCGACCTTTGCCGCGCTGGTCAATGCCCCCACCACCGAGGCGGAGCGGGACAGGCTCATCGAGTTGATGGTCAAGAGCCTGCCGGGCAAAGCGCCCCAGACGCAGAAAAAAGTGTTTGACGAGATGCGTCGCCGCATCCGCGAGACCTTTGATGGCGACGCCCCCAAGGTGCTGGACCCCTTTGCCGGCGGCGGCTCCCTGCCCCTGGAAGCGGTGCGCCTGGGCTGTGAGGCGTACGCGCAGGACCTGAACCCCAACGCTGTGCTGACCCTGTTGGGCACGGTGGACTATCCCATGCGCTTTGCCAGGACGCAATTTCCCCTCCCGCAGCCGGAGGACTGGTTCGATGCCGATGCCCAACCGCGCACCGGGAATCTGGTGGAGGCCGTGGGGGCGTGGGGCGCTTGGGTGCTCGACCGGGCACGTGAGACGCTGTCGCCCTTTTATCCGAGCGCGCCCGGCGAAACCGTGGTGGCCTATTTCTGGGCCAAGACCGTGCGCTGCACGAATCCTTCGTGCGGCGGCGAAATCCCCCTGGTGGCCCACCGCTGGTTGAGCAAGCGCAAGGGCAAAGCTCCGGTGGCCTATCGCCTGCTGCCGCAAGCCGATCGGACGATTGAGGTGGAGGTTCTAACCGGCACAGCGGCACGGGACGACAAACCCTCACAGGGCACCATGGCCCGGGGCTCCGTGCAGTGCCCGCACTGCCCGCAGACCGTTTCGCCGGCGCAGGTAAAGGAGCAGTTCCAGGCAGGGCAGGACGGGCGCATGATGCTGGCTGTAGCCTACAAGAAGGACGGTGAAAGCGGAACCTTTTATCGCCCGGCAATACAAGCAGACCGCGAGGTATTCCAATGTGCCGCAGCAGCCCTGGCAAAAGCTGAAGCAGAGCACGATGACCCATTTTTCTCGTTGGTACCGGATGAGCCATTTCCTGAAAAAGGTCGAAGCATAGACCCTGGTAGATATGGCGTATCTACGTGGAGTGGGATGCACAATAGTCGCCAATTATTGGCACTGGCAGTTTTCGTCGGAACTATCCAAGATGCATACTGTGAAATGCTAGAGTTGGGTGCGACAGAAGCAATGAGACGTGCAGTGACTCTGTACCTTGCGTTCACGTTAAGCCGCGTATGCTTGAAAATTGCCGAGTCTTCGCGATGGGATTATGGCGGAGACAAAATACAATCTGCAACAGCTGGTCACAAACTACCTAATCTTTGGGATTATGTTGAAGGAAATCCTTTAAGTGGAGCATCTGGTAGTTGGGAGAATATGCACAATTGGGCGTTACCTTCGATTGAACGTGTGCTGGGCACAGCAGAGGAACCGGCTAAAGTGGATTGGGGTGATGCCACGCAACTTTCATACAAGGACAACACATTTGACGCGATTCTGACCGATCCCCCCTATTATGACAGCGTGACTTATGGCGATTTGTCCGACATGCAGTACGTCTGGCTACACCGCGCGCTGCAAGTCATCTTTCCCGAGCACTTTCCCGCGCCCCTGACGCCGAAAAAAGCGGAAATCATCCAGGAAAACAGCCGTCACGAGAACAGCGCTGCGGCCAAGGCATTCTTTGAGGAGCGCCTGGGTGCGGCCTTGTCGGAGATACATCGCGTCCTCAAGCCCGACGGTATTGCCATGATCATGTATGCCCACACCGAAACCAGCGCATGGGAAACTTTGGTTGCGGCCCTTATCCGTTCCGGCTTTCAGGTCACGGCCTCCTGGCCGGTGAACACCGAAACGCGCAGTCGTCAGGTCTGGTTGGGTGGCGCCGTTCTGCAATCCACCATCTTTTTGGTCTGCCGCAAGCGCACCGTCCGGCGCATCGGGTATCTGGATGAGGTTTTGCCCTACATGCACAAGGCGGTGCAGCAGGCGCTGGCGCGCTTTTGGGCGGCGGGCATCGGTGGGGCCGACTTTTTCATCAGTGCCATCGGCCCAGCCCTGTCCGTCTTTTCCTGCTACGACGAGGTGCGCTATAGCTCCGGTCAGCGCGTCTCCATTGCCAATTTCCTCACCTTGGTGCGGCAGGCGGTGGTGGATTATTCTCTGCAAGCCGCGCTCAAGGGGGTGAACGTCGGCCAGGTGGACCACGAGACACAGTTTGCTCTGCTCTGGCGCTGGACCTATGGCCACCAAAAAGTGGAGACGGGGGCTGCGCTCCTGCTCGACAAGGCGACCGGCGTCGAGTTGAGTGAACTGCAAAAGCGGGGCCTGCTGGGGCGAGCGGACAACAACCGGCGTATGGTGCTCTATGGGCCGGAAGAACGGCCCGCCATCGTCGAGCAAACGCTGAACCGGCTGCGCACCGCTGACGTGCCGTTGATTGACGTCATTCACTGCGCCGGCATCCTGTGGCGCGATAATCAGCGCGAGCAATTGAACGAGCTCCTGGCCGGCCAGGGGGAATCCCTGCGCAAAGTCGCCCAGGCGCTGGCCGAAATCCAAAAGAACGGGCACAGCGAGCGCCGCCTCACGCTGGGGTTCCTCGGCGCATGGCCGGTGGGGTTGCAGTCGAAAAAGGAGCCATCGGATGAGCAGACAGCGATCCAACTGGCATTCGATCTAGAGGGGTAAGATCATCTAGGAGGGGCAGGTATGACAACCTCACCGTGGTGGGAAGGTGCCAAACCTCACGTCAGCATTTGCGAGGGCCAGGTCAACGAAGCACTGTTCGAAGCCAAGCTGGGCGAAGCCATCCGTGACCGCGGCCCAAAAGAGTATCGCGAGGCAGTAACATTTTTCCGCAAGACGTATCTCACCGCCGGCTTGCGCCAGTTGCTGCTGGATGTTTTACACACCCTGGATGGCAAACGGGCGGCCAATGCCATTGTCAACCTCAAGACCAGTTTCGGCGGTGGCAAAACCCACACCGAACTGGCGATCTACCACCTATTTGAGCATCCTGAGGTTTCCGTGCGAGTACCCCAGGTGCGAGCACTGGTGGAGGAAGCCGGATTATCCACACCACCGCCGTGCAGCGTGGCCGTCCTCCCCTGCACGCGCTTCAACCCCACCGGACAGACAACGGAAGAAGGGCCGCACATCCGCACCCTTTGGGGGGAAATGGCCTACCGCCTGGGTGGGGTCCCGGCCTTTGACTTGATTGCCGAGTCGGACGCCAGGTTGATCTCTCCCGGTGAAGATGCCCTGGAGGCGATCCTCAAACAGGTCGGCCCCTCGCTGATCTTGCTGGATGAGACACTCCATTACGTGGACAAAGTTTCCGATCTCTCCGGCGCTGAAGGGGATCTGGCAAAGCAGACCGTGGCCTTCCTGAGAGAACTGACGGCTGTCGTTGACGCCATCCCCGGCAATATGCTGATCGTCTCCCTCACGGCCAGCCGTATGGATCAGTTGAGCCGCAATGCCCAGGACTGGCTGGAACGCCTGGAACACCACGTCAATCGCCTGGCGCGCGCCTGCACGCCCATCGAGGGCACCGAAATTCACGAGGTCGTCCGTCGACGGCTGTTTGAAGAGGTGGACGAGGCCCTGGCCACGCAGGCCGCCGCGCGCTACCACAAACTGTACAATGCGATGGGCGGCCTCCCGGCGCAATACGTGGATGATGCCTACCGCGATCTCGTTCGCCGCAGTTATCCCTTCCATCCCGAACTCATCACCGTCCTCTATGAACGTTGGGGGGCCAAGCCCGGCTTCCAACTGACACGGGGCACCCTCCGCTTCCTGGCGCTGGTGTTACAAGACCTGTGGCAGCATCGGCAAGATGTCGCGCCAGACCTGATCCAGATGGGACATGTTTCGGTTAAGGATAGCAACGTGCGGGCCATGATCAAAGACATCGCCGGTGATCCACAATGGGAGTCGGTGCTTGGCTCCGACGTTGCGGCGCCTGCGGCCAGCGATCAACAGGCCAAGGCGGAAATCCTGGATGACGAACGGGCCGACGATCAGCAATTGGCACAGGCGTTGGCCACCGCGATCCTGCTGTACTCAATGGGAGCCGGCGAGAATCCCAGGGCGACCCGGCACGAAATCCGCCTTGCCTGTGCCCGGCGGGGTGTGGAAGACGCTGTCTGGGACAATCTGCTCGGGAAATTCCGTCGGCGCTTCTTTTACCTGTATTACGATGAGGCGCAGTACCAGTTCCGCAAGGAACCCAACGTCACCAGCCTGCACCACACCTACTGGGTGAACATTGAGGACAGCGATGAGGTCAGCGCATATATCGACAAGACTGTGCTTGGGGATGCACTGGGAACCAACATCCTCTCGCATGGCTTTGCGCAGGTCTACTACATGCCCAGACGGGCCATCGATCGAGATGATGAAAGCCTGAAACTGGTCGTCCTGGGGACCGACGAGCCGATAGAAAAGGACGGGGAACTGTCTGAAACAGCCAGACTGGCGGTGATGGGTGTCCTGGAAAAGCACGGCCAGGTCTTGCGGCAGCATCGCAACACGCTGGTGTTCTGTCTCCCTGACCGGGAAGCGATCCATGAGGCGCGCAGTTGGGTCGTGGACTATCTCAGTTGGCGAAGAATCCAACAGAACGCGACCGATTGGGATCGCATCGGAGCCACACAGCAGGCCCTCGTCAAGGAGCAATTGGAGCAGACGGAATCGGCAGCCTTGCAGTCCATCACCAATGCCTATAGTTGGGCGCTGGTCCCGGCCGAGGACAAACTCGGCGCCGGCCTCGCGGTCAAACCGATCGCGCTTGGCACCTATGGCCCGGGAAAAAAGATCGCGCCCATGGTCTGGGAGAGCCTGACGGCCAAGACCCCCACGGCACAGTGGGTGCTCGTCACGTTGACCGCCGAGACGTTCCTGGAACGGTATGGTGCGAAAGCCTGGCCAGAGTCGGAAAAGTGGGTGACGACGGCGCAACTGTGGAACCGATTTACCTCGCAGGTGGGGCTGCCCATCTTGGCCAGCGACAGCCCTTTGCTCGATATGCTCAAGCAAGGCCAGCGCGAAGGCCTGTTCGCGATTGGCTCCCTGAATGATGCTGAGGCTGAACGCGAGCAACGCGACAGCTATGTCTACCTCTATTTCCAGGAAGCAAATATGCCGCCCAACGTTCCCATTGTCGGTGAGCGCTGGCTGATCATGCGCCCCCAGGTCTATAAACAGATCGCGGAGCAACCAGAGCAGGTGACGCCGGAGGAGATTCTGGAAGGTGTGACGGCGCTTGGCGCAGATGAATTGAAGGGCCAAGTCCTGTGGAACTATATCACCAAAGGCCGCAAGGTTGATGAAGGCTCCTTCCAACAGTCATTGGTGAAGGTGATCAAGGAACAAGGGTTTGGATTTGAGGTCGACGGCGCACAGGTCGCCGAGATCCCCACGGACAGCGCGCAAGTGTTGGCAGGGGTGTTGGTCAAACAACAAACGCCGCCACCGCCGCCAAAGGCCGGGCGAACGATTGTGATTCAGGGCACACTGCAATCACACAATGATATGGGGCCATTCTTCAAAAAGATCCTCCAGCCGCTTGCCAGCCAGCAACCTTCGAAAATGACGATCCAGTTGGATGTTCACGCTCATTTTGAAGAGGACCCGGGCAGCGGTTTGGATGCCGCGCTCGACGACGGCTTTGATAACGATGCCTTTCCTGGCTTGAGCAGAAAAGACAGCAAGGGCAGCTAGGTTTGCCGGGCGTGGATAAGTTCGATGACGGTGGCCAGGTGTTGGGGGTTGTGGACGAAGCCCGGGTCGAACACGCATCGGTAGGATCGCTAGTCCCGTTCGCTCAGGTTGCCCAGGTGGCGCTGCGTGCGGTCGTCCAAGAGATCTGCGGGTGAAAGACTCGCCGATACTCTCTATGCGGTTGATATCCAATCGCTCAAATCGTACATTGTACGATTTTGGTCGAAAATTGTATGATTAACATTGCACCTTTTCATAGACTGTGGCCCGGCCTTGGCCCACTCGACAAAGCAACCCGCGTTCGGCCATTTTGCGGAGCAGGTAACCCGCCTGACAGCTCGTTATCCTGCATAGTTCAGAGACCTCACGCCGAGCAATGTGACCGTGTGCCTGAACGTACTGGACATACAGGCGATTCTTGCGGTGCCTGAGAGCGCCTTGCGTCCTTTGCGTCCTCGCGCCTTTGCGTTGAGGTACACAAGTCCAGCAAGTTATATCTGGACCTGGCGTATTGGGGTGACAACAGGGCAATTGGCCACAAACGGGGCCTCTGATGCCCAAACGAGGTCCTTTGTCGTGGATACGTCCGATGACGATGTCCAGGTGTTGGGGGTTATGGACAAAATCCAGGTCGAACACCCACCGCCAGGGCTGCCAGTCCTGTTTGCCCGGGTCCCCCATAAAGATCTTGCCGGTAAAAGACCCACTTGCGCACGTCGCCGGGGCAGCCGGCCAGGACAGGCCGTCACAGCAGCTCCCTGACGTTCTCCCAGATGACATAGCTCCCGCCGAGCAGCACGCCCAGCGCGACGATCGGCCAGAAGAACTCGAAGAGAAGCACCAGTGCCGAGACGAGCGCCAGCCCGATCGTCACGCTGGCGATGAGCCGGGGGAGCCGCCCGCGGAAGCTGGACTCGATAAAGACGATCAGGGACACCATGGCCACCAGCCCGGCGATCAGGTGCTGCCGGTAAAAGAGCACCAGTGCGACAAAGCCGACCATCATCAGCCCGACGCTGATGGCCGCCCACATCTCGGCCAGGCGGCTGAAGCGCAGCTCATCTTCCGAGGCCGGGCGATGGGCGCGGCGGATGTGCGCCCGCAAGGGTCCGCGCTCCCCGGCCTGGAGACACTCGTCGTACAGGCCCAGCGCTTCGCACAGGGCATCGTCCGAGGCGGCCTGCGCGCGCAGTTTGTCCAGCTCCTCGGAGAGGGCACCGATCCGTTCCTGGTGAGCGGCGTGCAGCTTTTTGAGGTGGGGGTGGCCCTGCAGGGCCTGCGCTTCCATCCCCAGGCCGGCGAGTTCGCGGCTCTTTTGGGAGATCGTCTCGACAAGTTCCGCGCGCCGGGCGTCGATCGCTTCCTGCCGCTCCTGCAACCGCGTCCGGGCTCTATCCGGCGGCAGCAACTTGTCCAGCCCGGCCCAGCCCAGGGGGTCGTACCACGCCCGACGCATCGTCCCATCCCGGTTGTACAGCGGGCCGGCCGGTGCGTTCTCGCCGGCAGCCGGATCACGGGCGTACAATCCCCACAGGCCGCGGTAGTTCAGGGCCCACGCCGGTGTGGGGTCCATCGTGCACGGCTCGTCCCATTCCCTGTCCTGCCCCGGGCCGATGGACAATCCGTCGCCGCGCGCATAGTCGACGAAAGGGATCCGAAAGACGTTGAACCTGGCACGGTCCGCTGGCTCGATCTGATCGCCCTGCCCCCAGCCCAGGGCCTTGCGCACCACGCGCGTGAGCCCCTCCACCAACCGGACGAGCGGCGAGAGAAAGAGCAGTTCCATCTCGGCCAGGTATTCGCCGGGCGCATAGTAGCTGGCGTGGGACCCCGCACCCGCATAGATCACCGGGTGTTCGCCCACCTTTGCGAGCTCGGGGTCGTCCCAGCGGCGGCGCAGGTCGTCGCCGGAGAAATCGTGCGAGGCATAGGCCACCCACTCGGGATGGATCTCTTTTGCCCCGGGCTCGGAGCAGTAGACGGTAACCATCTCCCAGTCGGCTTCGTGGTCGTTGGCGCCGAAAAAACCCGAGCGCCAGTTGTTAAAGGGGTAAAAGAACCAATACTGCAGCGCCACCCAGCCATTCTGTCGCACGACGCGGCCATAGTAGCAGTGGTGTCCCCCCTCGGCCAGGATGCGCCGGTACTCGCGGCTGGCCGCGACGGCCGTAGCGCCCGGCACGCGCCCGCGCGCCAGCAGCGTGAGCGAGAACAGCGCATCCACCAGGCGGGAGAGGTAGCCGACGCGGGCCAGCCGCCCGCGCCCGGCGCGAAATACGTCCGGCGCGTCCCTTTTGGTCAGCCCGCGCCGCGCGCGCTGGATCCGGTAGGCGGCCATCTTGCGGATGTTGAGCGGCTCGATGAACTTTAGGTAGTAGATGGCCTCAGAGCCACCGGCGCGCGGCTGGGCCAGTTTGTCCAGCGTCAGCTCGCCCTCGGGGACCAGGCACACGGGGCTTTCATCGGGCCGCTGCACCCACAGGCTGGAGACGGCCACGTAGGGCTCTACGGCCATGGGAAAGAAACTCTCTCCCCGCGTAAAGTGGATCACCGGCTCAAAGCGCCGCAGCAGGGCACGGTCCGCCGTGGCGCTCATCGCTCACCTCCTGGGCAGCGCGCAGGTATGACGGCGTCCGGCTGGCCCGGGGCCACGGGTTGGGTGCGGAACGGGTGGCGTACGTCCCCATCGTGGAGATAGAGCACCATGACGATGCTGTAGAGCATCAGGATGTAGACATACCAGGGCTTGCTGTCCAGGTAGAGGAGGAGCGCGATCAACAGGGTCAACCCTTGCAGCAGTAAGGCGAGCGTCCACGCGTGGCGCCACAGGCCCAGGAACCCAAAGGCTGCCACGAGGGCCAGCACGGACAGTGGCACAAAGAGGATGCTGGTGGCCACGTCCGTCATTCTCTCCAGGTCCAACTCCTCGGCCAGCAATTCCAGCGTCGATTCTGGCAGGGCCAGCAGCCTGTCCAGGTCGGTGTCCTGGAAGCCATCCTCCCCGATCAAGGGGACCAACGCCGATGCGGGCAGTCTGGAGATCTCGATGGCGAGCAGGAGGGGGCTGAGGCCCGCCAGCACGAGCGCCTGGAACAACAGCAGCAGGCCGACCGCGGTCACGGCCCAGGTGCGCCTCCTGGGTGCGTTTGCTTGCGCCATGTCAACTACCTCCTGATCCCGGGCGGGCAACGCCGCCGTCTGCTTTCTCCATGGTCCCATGCAAGATGTTGCTCGACACAAGACGCCCCCGGGACGGTGGCTGCGAGCCTCGTATGCGGGCTCTCAGTCGCCTGGCTGCTCGGGCCTGGGCAGTTGGGGGATCAGCCAGGCCAGGAAGGCGTCGGTCGAGCGGGTCTGCATCAGCACCCGGCCGGGGCCCTTCAGTTTCACCACCAGCCCCTCCCCGCTGAACAGCGTGGACTTTAGGCCGCCGATGCTGCGCACCTTGAATCCCATCCCCTCCGTGAACGCCACCAGGTGACCTGTGTCCACCGTGTGCTCCTGCCCCGCCGCCAGCTCCATCTCGTGAATCGCCCCGTAGGAGGATAGCACCAGCTTGCCGCTGCCTGAGGCCTTGAGCATGATCAGCCCTTCGGAGGCAAAGAACGCCTTGGCCCCGCTCCATTTGGCGTTCACCTTGATGTCCATCCCCGAGGCTACGTAGGAGCCTGACTGCACCATCAGGCCTTCGTCCTCCAGGGTGAGCGTGAACATGTCGCCGGGCAGCGCGGGGGCGACGGTCAGCTCGCCGCCGCCGGGGGGTGCCTTGTAGGTGTTCTGGAAAAAGCTC
>Ga0180432_10006757_pt1 | contig 14806 bp, 18 predicted proteins | sample SS_ome_10_FD_132414 | JGI IMG/M metagenome (GOLD analysis project Ga0180432, IMG submission 132414) | Hypersaline lake sediment archaeal communities from the Salton Sea, California, USA - SS_1_MS_2 metaG | ecosystem: Environmental > Aquatic > Non-marine Saline and Alkaline > Hypersaline >... | reverse complement strand
CGCTGGGCGGTGGCCTACAAGTTCCCCGCGGTGCAGGCGACGACTACATTGCGCGACATCAAAATCAATGTGGGGCGCACCGGCAGCCTCAACCCGTACGCTATCCTCGACCCGGTCAGCGTCGGCGGGGTCACCATCAGGCGGGCGACGCTGCACAACGAGGACGACATCCGCCGCAAGGACATCCGCATCGGGGACACGGTGGTGATACAGCGGGCCGGCGAGGTCATACCCGAGATCGTCGCCCCGGTGGCATCCAGACGCACCGGCGAGGAGAAGGCGTTCCAGATGCCCGAACGCTGCCCCGTCTGCGGCAGCCCGGTGGTCAAGCCCGAGGGCGAGGTGATGACTTACTGCGTCAACGCCGCCTGCCCCGCCCGCATCGAGGAACAGCTGGCGCACTTCGTCTCCCGCAACGCCATGGACATCGACGGCGTGGGTGAGAAGCTGACCGTCACGCTCCATCGAGCAGGACTGGTGAAAGACGTAGCCGACCTGTACTCCCTGAGCGGCGAGGACCTGCTGCGACTGGAAGGCTTGGGGGAGAAGAGCGTCCGGAACATCCTTGAAGCCATCGCCGACAGTAAAGAGCAGTCGTTGGCACGCGTCATCTTCGCCCTGGGAATCAGGCATGTCGGCGAGGAGACGGCCGAGCTGCTGGCGAGCAATTTCAACAGCATCGACAGGCTGGCAAAGGCGACCGAAGATGAGCTTACGCGGGTGCCGACCATCGGGCCCAAGATAGCGGCCAGCATTGTCGCCTTCTTCCGCAATGAGCAAAATCGACAGGTGGTCGAGAAACTGAGAAAAGCGGGGGTTAAACTTGAGCAAGAAGCGGGCAAGGAGGAAGGCCTGCCGCTCGCGGGCAGGGAGTTCGTGCTCACCGGCAGGCTGGAAGGCTTCAGCAGGAGCGATGCCGAGGCACGCGTGAAGGCGCTCGGCGGCAGCGTGGGCTCCAGCGTGACCAGGAAGACGACACACGTCGTCGTGGGTGCCGACCCCGGCTCCAAGCTGGACAAAGCGCGAAAGCTGGGGGGCATAGAGGAGCTTAACGAGGAACAGTTCATGCGACTCATTGGAGAATCGGGATAGAAAGGAGCCACAATGGGCAAGGTACTCATCGTATATCATTCACTGACAGGCAACACGGAGGAGATGGCAAAGGCGGTCGCCGAGGGGGCGAAGTCGGTGACTGACACCGAGGTCGTGGTTAAAAAGGCCTTCGACGCCAGTGCCGACGACCTGCTGTCCTGCGACGCGGCCATTTTCGGCACCTCGACCAACTTCGGCTACATCTCCGGAGGTCTCAAGGACTTCTTCGACCGCAGCCTGATAACCTGCCAGAACAAGACCGAGGACAAGCCTTACTGCGGCTTCACCAGCAGCGGCATGGGGAAGAGAAAGGCGCTGGAGATACTCGACGGCATATGCGGCATGGGCTTCAAGATGAAGAAGGCCGATGACGGCATCGTGGCGCAGGGTAAGGCCAGCGCCGAGACGCTGGAGGGCCTGCGACAGTTGGGCAAGAAGATGGCACAGGCCGCCGTCAGGAAATAGGCTGAATTCGAGCGATGAAACTCATAGTAGGGCTGGGCAACCCGGGGCCGCGCTACGCCGGCAACCGTCACAACGTGGGCTTTCGCTGTGTCGATTACCTCTCGCGCAAACACGGCATCCCGGTCAACAAGCGGCGGCTGCGACTCAAATCGCTCAATGCGATATACGGCGCCGGCGATATCGCAGGGACGCCGGCGATACTGGCGAAACCGAGAACCTACATGAACCTGAGCGGGACGGCGGTGGCGCAGCTGGTGAGGCGATTCGGCCTGACGCCGGGCGATCTCATCGTGGTATACGACGATATGGATTTGCCCACCGGCAAGCTGCGCATACGTCCCGGGGGCGGCGCGGGCGGCCACAACGGCGTCGCCTCCGTCATCGCCTGCCTGGGCAGCGAGGACTTCACCCGCATCCGCATCGGCATCGGGCGCCCCGAAGGCGACGAGGTGGCTTATGTGCTCGGCGATTTCGGCGAGGCAGAGAGACAGGCTATTGACGGAGCGCTCGCCCGCGCCGCCGACGCCATCGCCTGCATCCTCAACGAAGGGCTGGAGGCGGCGATGAGTCGATTCAACTGATGCCCATGTCATTGCGAGTCCATCCGCCGCAGGCGTGACGTGGCAACCCCAACGACCCTTTACCATGTCATTGCGAGCCCACCCGCCGCAGGCGTGACGTGGCAATCTCAATCGACCTTTTACCATGTCATTGCGAGTCCATCCGCCCGCCTCTGGCGGGGGAGGAGCGTCGCTTCGCCACAGGCGAACTCCCCGTAATGACAGATGCGTGTTGCCCCGAACGAGCGCAGGGTGTATAATTATGTCTCTGTTTACTCTATCGTAATAGACTCGCGACGAAAATGAAAAAGAAACCCTTAATATCGGTAATCGGCGCCAGCCACTCCTGCACCCCTGACGACTATAAACTGGCGGAGGAAGTGGGCAGGGAACTGGCGCGGCGCGGCGCCATCCTCGTGTGTGGCGGGTTGGACGGCGTGATGGAGGCGGCCTGTCGCGGTGCCTCTTCCGAAGGTGGCCTCACCATCGGAATCCTGCCCGGCAACAGTCGTGAGGACGCCAACCCCTATGTGACAATCCCAATCGTAACCGGCATGGGATATGCACGGAACTCCATCGTCGCAAAATCGGGGCAGGCGGTGATAGCCATCGGGGGCAGCTACGGCACCCTGTCCGAGATCGCCTACGGCCTGCAATCCGGTATACCCATCATCGGTCTGGGCACATGGTCAATCGCTACATGCCAGGGACCTGACCAGTCGATAATCGTCGCTGTAGATGCAGCGGATGCGGTAAGGAAAGCCTTCGGAGGCTTGAGCAAAGGAGGCGACATTGGCGGCAATTGAAGATATCAGCGCCAGAGAGATATTGGACTCCCGGGGCAACCCGACGCTGAAGGTGCTGGCACGCCTGTCCGACGGCAGCACCGGTGTGTCGGCAGTGCCATCGGGGGCTTCCACCGGCACACATGAGGCGGTGGAGCTCCGCGATGGCGATAAGGGCCGCTATCGAGGGCTGGGAATGCTCAAGGCTATCAGGAATATCGAGAATGAGATCGAAACGGCGCTGATCGGCAAATCCGCCGATGATCAGGGAGCTATCGATCGGCACATGATCGAGCTCGACGGCACGCCGAACAAGTCAAGACTGGGGGCGAATGCCATACTGGGGGTATCGCTGGCGGTAGCCTGGGCTGCCGCCCACTCGCGGGGGCTTCCGCTGTACCGCTACCTCGGCGGCGACGAGGCGCGCACGCTGCCCGTGCCCATGATGAACATCCTCAACGGTGGCAAGCACGCCGCCGATTCCACCGATTTCCAGGAGTTCATGATCGTGCCGCTGGGAGCCAGGACATTCGCCCACTCCATCCAGATGTGCTCCGAGATATACCACGCCCTCAAGCAGCTGCTCCTGAGCAAAAAATTGAACACCGGCATCGGCGATGAGGGCGGCTTTGCGCCATCGCTCAAATCCAACCGCGACGCCGTGGAGCTGCTGGTGAGCGCTATCGAGTCCGCGGGTTACAGGCCCGGTGCCGACTACTTCGTCGCCCTCGACCCTGCGGCCAGCGAGTTCTACAAAGAAGGCAAATACATCCTGGAGCGGGAGGGCAGGAGGCTAACCAGCGCCGAGATGGCGGACTACTACGCCAAACTGGCAGCCGAGTACCCCGTAATCAGCATCGAGGACGGGATGGCGGAGGATGACTGGGACGGCTGGCAGACACTGATGAAGAAGATAGGCGACAGAGTGCAGCTGGTGGGCGACGACCTGTACGTCACCAACGCCGAGCGAATCTCCATGGGCATCGAGCTCAAGGCCTCCAACTCTGTCCTCATCAAGCCCAACCAGATCGGCACGCTCACCGAGACCCTCGACGCCATAGACATGACGCAGCGTGCCGGCTGGACCGCCATCGTCAGCCACCGCAGCGGCGAGACCGAGGACACCACCATCGCCGACCTGGCGGTGGCCAGGAACACCGGCTTCATCAAGGCCGGCGCGCCGTGCCGCTCCGAGCGTGTGGCCAAGTACAACCGCCTGCTGTGCATTGAACAGGAGTTGGGTGAGAAGGGGCGCTACCCCGGCATGAGCGCGCTGTACAACCTGGGGAAATAATTATAGGATCGGAAACCTAATGGGAGGCAGAGTGTGAAAAGAGAATTTAGCGTAGTTATCGAGAAGGACGAAGACGGTTACTATGTGGGCAGTGTGCCCGAATTGAGAGGATGCCACACCCAGGCGAAGTCACTGGATACACTTATGAAGCGTATTAGAGAGGCAATCCAGCTCTGCCTTGAAACAGAGGACGAAGACAAGGGAACAGAATTCATCGGCGTCCAGAGGATGGTGGTGTGAGCAGGCTACGACCCCTCTCTAGTAACAAAGTAGTCGAAGCATTGACGAAAGCTGGCTTTCAGGTAGTCAGGCAGCGAGGAAGCCACGTATTTCTTAAACATCCCGACGGGAGAGCCACGGTGGTGCCCGTCCACAAAGGGGAGGAGTTAGGAAGAGGCATATTGCGCAAGATAATACATGACGCAGACCTAACGAAGGAAGAATTTCTGGAACTCCTTAGGAAAGTTAAGCAATGACTATAAATGGCTACAATTATTAATATAGAGAAAGACTCGGGGGAGAATGGCCGCTACCCCGGCATGAGCGCGCTGTACAATCTGGGGAAGTGAGTGGCTGATATGGTGCATTCTGAGCAAATAGGAAATAATAAGCCTGCCTCTAAAACACATGGGACAAAGCTTCCGATGAAAACAAAAATAGCGGCTTGGTGGATAATAACAGCTGGGGTAGTAGGAACGATTGTCGGGGGAATATACCATTACCACTGGCTCAGTGAGGAAGGCCCCATTGAGGAGGTTGGTAGCGGTATCGTTTTGGAAGCAATATTTATTATAGGTGTCTTATATCTCGCTCCTGGCATTTTTCTTCTAATGAAAACAAAATCGGCATGGGTAGTTGCTATGGTATTACTTTCTCTGGGACTGATTGCCTCTTCAATCTTCTACACACTGGTTCTTCTACTATGGTCCCCTCTCTATTTCCCTATCTTCTTTCTTTATCTTGTTCCTCTCATCCTAATTATTTCCGACCAAAAGAACTACTGGAAAATGACTTACCGTTTATCAGCCAGAGTGAGGAGAAAAACTTATGGGGAAGTGAGTGGTTGACATGGAAACACCCGAAGGTAAAGGAAGTATTAAGTATAGCTATCAAACACATGGACCAAAGTTGCCAACAAAGACTAGGATTGCGGCTCACTGGATAATCTTGGTTGGCGTAGTCGGGACGATTGTAATGATAGTAAGATTCGGTTTTTCTTACGGCACATGGGAGTCTTCGATGGGTTCAGGTGCGTTTTTTGCCATATTTTTTCTTACATTACTATGTATTGCATTAGGTGCATTATATCTACTCCCTGCCATTTTCCTTCGTAAGCGAAAGAGATGGGCTTGGATATATGCTGTATCAACACTCTGTGTTGCTATTATCCCATTAATAGGCCTGACCATTGTTGAAGCTATTCGGCCTCATTTACTGGCTGGCGAAAACTCTCTCTATTACTACATAGCTGGCATCATAATATGTCTTGTTCCAATGATTCTTCTTTTCATTGACGTGAAGAATTATTGGGAAATAACTAATAAGACAGTAAACAATACCTCGAAATCGACAACGGAAATTGGTCAATGAAAACCATCGGCATCACCTCCACAATCCCAACTGAAGTCCTGCTGGCGGCGGGGTATCAGCCCGTTGACCTGAACAATATCTTCATCTCCGACCCCGACCCCCAGCGCTACGTGAACATCGCCGAGCGGGACGGCTTCCCCGCCAACTGCTGCACCTGGATCAAGGGCATCTACGGTGTGGCGCTGGAGCAGGGTATCGACATGGTGATGTGCGTCACCAGCGGCGACTGCTCCAATACACTCATGCTCATGGAGGTGTTCCAGATCAAGGGCATGTCGACCTTACCATTCGCTTATTCCGAAAAGCCCTACGCGCCGGCCATGCAGCGGGCGCTGGAGCTGCTGGCGACGACTGTGGGGACAACGCTCGACGCTGCCGAAAAGGCTCGACAGAAGCTGGAGCGAGCGAGGAACATGGCGCACGAGCTGGACGGGCTGACGTGGCGGCAGGGCGTGGTCAGCGGGAAGGAGAACCACCTTTGGCTGGTGCAGGCGTCCGACTTCCTGGGCGATGTGGATAAATATGAGCGACAGCTCGACCGGCTGCTGGGCGACTGCAGGAAGCGCAAGCCATATATCGACGACATGCTGCGGCTGGCGTACATCGGCGTGCCTCCCATCTTCGCCCGCGACCTGTACGACTTCATCGAGCGACACGGCGGGCGGGTCGTGTTCAACGAGACGCAGCGGCAGTTCGCCATGCCGAGCAGGGAAGGATCGCTGGCACAGCAGTACATCAGCTATACCTACCCGTATTCGCTCTCCGACCGCCTCGGCGATATACTGCCGCAGTTGCAGGCGAGACGTATCGACGGCGTGATACACTACGTCCAATCCTTCTGCCACCGCGGCATCGGCGACATCGTGTTCCGCCACTACATCAACTTACCGATATTGACACTGGAGGGTAATCAGGATTACGCTTTGACAGGGCAGCCCAGGACCAGGATCGAGGCATTTCTGGAGATGTTGCGGCAGCGGGCGAAAAAGGTTCCGACCCTTCCGTCGAAGGCAGCGAAGGGTATTCGATAAATACGAATCGATAATTGAAGCCAGAGCATAAAAAGGAGGGACAATGGCAGTAAAGATCGGCATCAACGGTTTCGGCAGGGTGGGCCGGCAGGTCATGAAGGCAATCATCGAAAATCACAAGGGCAAGATCGAGGTGGTGGCCATCAACGACCTAACCGACACCAAGACCAACGCCCACCTGCTCAGGTACGACTCCAACTACGGCATCTACCCGGGAAAGATCGAGGCGACCAAGGACGCCATCATCGTCGATGGCAAAGAGGTCAAGGTTATATCGGAACGCGACCCGGGGAAGATACCGTGGGGCCAATACGGCATCGAGGTGGTGGTGGAATCCACCGGCCTGTTCACCGACGGCCCCAAGGCGGCTGCCCACAGGCAGGGCGGTGCCAAGAAGGTAATCATCACCGCGCCGGCCAAGGGCGAGGATGTGACCATCGTGCTGGGAGTCAACGAGGGACACTACGACCCCCAGAAGCACCACGTTATCTCCAACGCCTCCTGCACCACTAACTGTGTCGCGCCGGTGGTCAAGGTGCTCAACGACACCTTCGGCATGGAGAAGGGGCTGATGTCCACCATCCACGCCTACACCAACGACCAGCGCATCCTGGACCAGGTGCACAAGGACCTGAGGCGGGCGCGGACGGCGGGGGTGAATATCATACCAACAACCACCGGAGCGGCCAAGGCGGTCACCATAGTCATCCCGGAACTGAAGGGCAAGCTGCACGGCATGGCGTACCGCGTGCCGACAACCACCGTGTCAGTGGTCGACCTCGTCGCCGACCTGAAGCAGCCGACCACAGCCGAGGAAGTGAACAAGGCGCTGAAGAAGGCGGCAGAGGGACCGCTCAAGGGCATACTGGGCTACTGCGAGGAGGAGCTGGTCAGCATCGACTTCAAGGGCAATCCGACAAGCTCCATCGTGGACGCCCCATCGACCATGGTCATCGCCGGCAACATGGTGAAGGTGGTCGCCTGGTACGACAACGAGTGGGCCTACAGCTGCCGTGTCGCCGACCTGGTAGCTTTTATCGCCGAGAAAGGTTTATAATAAACTGCGGTCACCCCGCTGGATATGATTGCAGTAAAGAGAAACGATTTGTCGAAAAATACACATGCGGCATCGCCGAAAAAGAGGAGTAATCCCATGCGCGTCCTTCTCATGAGCACGCCTTATCCGCTGGAAGAGAATCCCATCCCGCCCCTCTCGCTGAGCTACCTGGCTGCAGTTCTGCGCGACGCAGGCGTTGAAGTGCGGATACTCGATCACCTTGTGTCCATGTATTCCCCCGACAAGCTCAGGAGAGAGCTGGCGGAATTTCAGCCCCACATGGTGGGCGCCACCTGCGTTACCCTGAACTACCCTATCGCCGCTCGTATAATGAAGGTTTGCAAGAACTTCGACCCCGGCATTATCACCATGCTCGGCGGCCCGCATGCCACCTTCGCCCTCGAGGAAACCCTCCTGAGAGCAACGTGGATCGACCTCATCGTCGTCGGCGAGGGGGAGCGAACGCTGGTGGAGCTGGTCAACACCCTAGAGAGAGGCGGCGATATTCGAAGCGTGCCCGGCATAGCCTTCCGCCGGGACGGTCAGATAGTCAAGACCGATCCTCGCCCCCTCATAGAGGACCTGGATGACTTACCATTCCCCGCCCGCGACCTTCTGCATTTATCCAAATATCGGGCTTTGAATACCCCGTGCACCATAATCACCAGCAGGGGCTGCCCTTACAAATGTATATTTTGCTCCGGTCCGCGCGTCTTCGGGCGGCGCGTGCGCTACCGCAACCCCAAGCTGGTGGTGGATGAGATCGAGCAGATCAACAAGGTCTTCGGCTTCGCCAAAATCAACATAGTCGATGACACCTTCACCCTCAACCATCGCCATGCAGGAGCCATCTGCGCGGAGATAATCTCCCGTGGACTGAATATAAACTGGAATATCTTCGCCCGCGCCGATACCGTAGACATGGAGTTGCTTAAGCTGATGAAACAGGCGGGGTGCCAGTGGTTGCTCTACGGCGCCGAATCGGGCAATCCCGAAATACTCAAGACCATCAAGAAGGGCACCACCCCCGAGATAATCGAGAGGGGCACCAGGCTGGCAGCCGAGGCCGGCATCAACGTATTCAATTCCTTCATCGTGGGACTGCCCGGAGAGACCCCGCAGACAGCACGCCAATCGATGGACTTCGCCCAGATGCTGGACAAGAAATACGGCGCCAAGTGGGGCTTCCACATACTTTCGCCCCTTCCCGGAACCGAGCTTTACGAGAGGCCTAAAGACTACGGTCTGCATGTCCTCTCCCACAATCTGGCCAAGTACGATGCCAACAGACCGGTCACCGAGACAGCCGAGATGAACCCCGAAAAGGTCTTGGAGTTCATCGGTGAGTACGACCGCGCGGTGGCCTACGCCATGGACGACCTGCAAAAACGGGCGGCAGAGGGGGATGCGGAATGCGCGGAGATGATGCGGAACAAGGCCTCCGTTGAGTTCATATGGAAGCTGCTCAAGGGCGATGTCATAGAGCGAACGGGTCTCATGAAAAACGGCGCTGACCCCTTAATGCAACTCTCCAGAAGGGTTTCCAACAAGATGAAGGTGCCCATCGACATCGCCGAACGCGAGATGGGCAGGCTGGTGCAGGCCGGTCTCCTGACGAGACAGACGATGAATGGAGGCTTCAAATGGCAGTGGAGTTAAAACATATCGAGGGTGTTCTCGATGATATCCTGCTGCCCCAGCCCAAGCGCAGCATACGGGAACTGAACATGGTTCGCCAAATCGATATTGATGGGAAGCAAGTCAAACTGAAGCTGGCGCTTACCCCTTTCACTGAACCGCAACGCCAGAGCATGCTGGAAGCGGTGCGCGCCGCCATCGAGGGGCTCCCCGGGGTAGACGAGGTGAGCATCGACGTTGAGGACACGCCGCCGCAGGAGTTGAATGAGTTCAAGCGCGTTGTGGCCGTCATGAGCGGCAAGGGCGGCGTGGGCAAATCACTCGTCACCAGCCTTCTTGCAGTGGCCGCAGCTCGTAACGGCAAGGTAGTCGGTATCCTGGATGCGGATATCACCGGCCCCAGCATCCCCAAGATATTCGGGCTGAAGGGTCGCCCTTTGGGCAGCGATAGCGCCATCCTGCCGGTAGAGACGGCATCCGGTATAGAGGTCATGTCCCTCAACCTGCTGCTGACCAACGAGGACGACGCCGTTATCTGGAGAGGGCCGCTGCTGGCAAAGGCCATACTCCAGTTCTGGAACGAGGTGATATGGGGCAAGCTAGACTGCATGCTGGTCGACCTGCCGCCAGGCACCGCCGACATCCCGCTGACGGTGCTGCAGGCCGTACCGCTGTCCGGAGTGGTAATCGTCTCGACGCCGCAGGACCTGTCAAGCATGGTGGTGCGCAAGGCCGTCAAGATGGCGCACACCATGGATATACCCATACTGGGCGTGGTCGAGAACATGAGCTACCTGGTGGTCCCGGATTCGGGCAAGAGGATCGACATCTTCGGCAGGAGCCGCGGCGAGGAGATGGCAAAGGCCGCCGGCTCACCGCTCTTGGGTAAGATCCCCGTAGACCCCAGGCTGGCCGAGCTTTGCGACAGCGGCGAGATCGAGCGGTACACCTCCGAGCCATTCGATTCGCTGGCCACCGCTTTCATAAAGGCGCTGGAGAAGGCATCGCCACCCCGGGCCAAGCAGATGGAAATGGGTAAGGCCGGGGCCGGCAAGGGCGCTAAACCGTAAATCACTGCTGCCCGCATCGATTGTCCCCTTGACACACTGCGCTCTGCAAAGCCACCGAACCGGAGGAGGAAAACAATGACGCTTCGAATGACCACCCTGAGCGAAAATACCGCGGGTTTGCCCGGCGTCCTCGCTGAGTGGGGCTTAAGCGTTCTGGTGGAATTTGACGGGGCAAAGATACTAATGGACACCGGCGCCAGCATCTCCGTGCCGCACAACGCGCTGGCGTTCGGGATCGATTTAACTTCCATCGAAAAAATTGTTATCAGCCACGGGCATTACGATCATACCGGCGGGCTGGAGCCGGTGCTGCGACAGGTAAAACGCGAGATCGAGGTCATCGCTCACCCGGATATGTGGGCTGACAAGTACACCCACATCGGCGACTTCAAGCGTTACATCGGACCGCCCACGCCGCGAGGGGAGATGGAGGCGCTGGGCGCACGCTTCAGGCTGAGCCGGGAGCCGGTGTGGCTCAACGAGAATATCGTCACCACCGGCGAGATCCCCATGGTTACCGACTATGAGCAGATCGAGTCTAACCTGCGCGTAAAAGAAGGCGATGCGCTGCTGCCCGACCCGCTGCTGGACGACCGCGCGCTGATAATCAAGACGGAGGTCGGGCTGATAGTCATCCTCGGCTGTGCCCACCGCGGGACGATAAACACGATAAAGCATGCCCAGGCGATAACGGGAATAGAGACGATACATACCGTGATCGGGGGCACCCACCTGCTCCACGCCAGCGAGGAACGCATACTGCTGACGGCGGCAGCGCTGCAGGAAATGGGGATCCAGCGTGTCGGGGTATCGCACTGCACCGGCTTCAGGGCATCCGCACTGCTGGCGCAACAACTGGGCGATGCGTTCTTCGTTAACAACGCCGGGACCGTGGTTACCATGCCATAGCGACTACAGCCACATGCCCGAGCAAGGGAAAAGCGCATCACTTTCTATAACGGGGGTACGAGCCGAATATTTTCAGCACCGATGTCTTCTCCCGCACCGCATCCAGCGCTTCCCTCACCTTGGCATCAGTACGATGCCCCTCGAAATCGATCAGGAAAATATATCGACCCAGCACCTCTTTGGTAGGGCGGGACTCCACCTTCGCCAGATTGATATTGCGCGACGAAAATTCCTGAAGCACTTCTACCAGCACGCCCGGCCGGTCCTCAGCGAAGGAGAAGCAGATGGAGGTCTTGTCGCTGCCGGTGGGCTGGTGATCCTCCGCGGCCAGTACCACGAAACGGGTGACATTGGTGGCACGATCCTGTATCCCCTTTGCCAGGATCTCCGCGCCGTATATCTCGGCGGCGCGCCTGGTGCCTATAGCCGCGGCTGTAGTCTTGGAATCTATCATGTCCTGCACGGCTGCCGCGGTGGACAGCGCAGCAACAATTTCGACCTTGGGCAGTATGCGCTCTATGAAGCGTCGGCACTGCCCCAGCGCCTGAGGATGGGAATACAGTATCTTTACCTGGCCTACCTGTGCCCCTTCCTTAACCAGCAGTTGATGCTCCACCGGTATTACGAGTTCCCTGTTGATGAGCAGCGTTGAATCGTGGATCAGCAGGTCGAGGGTATCGTTGACCGAGCCTTCCAGGCTGTTCTCAATGGGCACTATGCCCTCTTCCGCCATGCCTGAGGAGACAGCCGAGGCTACGCCCGGTATTGTAGGCACGGGGATGAGTTGCGCGGTCTTGTCGTGGAGGAGTGCCGCCTCTTCGGCAAAAGTACCCGGCGGCCCGAGGTACGAGATCCTCTTTTTCATTTCTTCCCTGTGAACGCTGCTTTAAAAACCGCTTCCTGATCCGGCTGGGTCATGGCGATAACCTGATCGCCCTCCTGAATGACAGTCTCACCCGTGGGCACCCTTGCTCCGCTCTTGCCTATCATCAAAACGACCATAGTGTTATGTGGCAATTCGACTTCCTTAATCTTGCTCCCTATGACCGGTGAGTCCTCAGGTACCTTAACCTCCACTATCTCAATATTTCCCTCGCCAACCGTGAGCAGGTGGACCAGCGGGTTGATGGGAAGTTCCTCCTCGATGTGCTCAAGTATAAGATTGGTGCTGCTCACGGTCACATCGATGCCCAGCCGCTTGAACAACGACTCGTTCTTGGGGTTGTTGATGCGGGCGATGGTACGGGGGACATGGAATTTATTCTTAGCTACCTGGCATGAAACCAGATTGTCCTCATCCTCATCCGTCACCGCGATCAACAGGTCCGCACGCTCCGTCCCTACATCCTTCAGCGTGCGCGCCTCGCAGCCGTCGCCGCGCACGACCACGCTCCCCAGCTCATCGCAAATAACGCCGCACTTATCAGGGTCCTTCTCCAGGACCAAAACCTCGTGCCCCTCGCTAAGCAGAGCCTTTGACAGGTAATAGCCCACTTTTCCCCCACCAACTACAACGATGTACATTGAAGCCCCCTTAACCCAGTATCACATCCCGCAACATCTGCGCCGATACCGTGGTGGGGCTGATGGTCTCAAACCCCATCTCGTGGTACATCTCTTCGCGAAGCGGGTCATAAATCCGACTTACTACCTTGGGTACATTAAATACGTGCTTGGCTATCTGGGCAGCCATGACATTGCGGTTATCCCCCTGCGTCGCGGAGACGAAGGCGTCGGCCGACTCTATGCCAGCCTTCTTGAGCACCTCCTCATCGGTGCCATCGCCGACCAGGGCCTTACCCTTGAACTCCGGAGGCAGCCAGCGGAAGCTGTAAGAATCCATATCTACGACGACGACCTCGTGCCCCGCCTCCTCCAGCAACCCGGCTAAATACCCACCTACTCTGCCACAACCCATTATTATGATCTTCATGCCTCAGCCTCCCCCGTCGTCGGCTCACGCCACAGCAACACCCTGCAGGGCGCATTCTTCAGAACATAAGGGACGACGCTCCCCAGATCGAACTCGCCGAACGGCTTCTTATAATGCAGCCCCATGATGATCATGTCGACACCCCGCTCCACCGCCTCGTCCACTATGGCCGGTCCTACCTCGCGGGCCTGCAGTATCTCCGTCTCCACCTGCCAATCCACCATGCTGGCAACCTTCTCCGCATTAGCAAGGATCTCCTCACCCTTCTGAATATCGGGTTTAACCTCTGCATCCAGGGGCAGCTCCCGGCTTACCTGGATAACATGCACCACGTAAACCTTGCCCTTGCTCCTCCTCGCGATCACACAGGCAGCCTTTACTATATCCTCATCCACTTTCTGCCCGCTTACAGGCACCAGAAACTTGGTAAACATCATCTAAATATAACCCCCCGGAGTCAATCGTCCAAATAGGGCATTATAATCGCTTGGCAAAATTCATGCAATACCACCTCAGCCCAGGCCGCTAAATCACATCCTGATCTTTTTCTTCCCTTTCTTCCCGCCGCTTGATATGCTCGTTTATGAGACCATCGGCTGTCTCCTTAAGCACCTTAAGCTCATCTACCGATAGCTTATCTAACTGTTCTATATTGTATTCAATTGTAGATATAATCTGCTTGGTTGGTCGCTGCAGCGGTCGCATGAAGTATACGGTTACACCAGCGACTATCGCACCAAAGAAAATGGCACTGCCTAGCGTCATCCAGATAGCGCACAACACCTTCCCTGCCATAGTCACGGGCATTGTGGCGATACCAGCTGTTGAGAAGGCTGCCACCGCACAGTATAGAGCATTCCCATAGTTTGTTATCGTTGTTCCGCTGGCGTTACGGTCGGCGAGGTATATCCCCGCAGCGAAAATCAGCCATAGTATTATCAGCAAGATAATCATCTGCAAAAACGGCGTCTGTGTAACAATACCCCGGAAAGCCCTGATTATCTCAGGGGTTCTTGGCGCCATCCTCAATCTCTTCTGACGCTCTATAGTTCTCCGGACGACTTTATCGCCAGGCTTTATCCTTATTACTCGGTCGCCCTGCTTTTCACCTTCCATTTTCGAACACCTCAACTGAATCGTCGGGCGGAATTTTACTCTGATAAGTATTGCTTGTCAATAGCGCAAAAGTCCGCATTCCACTAAACCCGCCCCCGATTCCAGCAATGTATCTTAAAAACAAGCCCATGGAACTGACCGATTAACTGAGCTAGTTCAGATAGATTGGTGACACTTATAATGGTGTCATGAGGATAAAAAGCGCAGTAGTCTCCGGTTATACACACCTGTCAAGGCTCGACTTTGAACTGTCGAGAGAAGCGGCT
>Ga0180432_10006753_pt1 | contig 14811 bp, 11 predicted proteins | sample SS_ome_10_FD_132414 | JGI IMG/M metagenome (GOLD analysis project Ga0180432, IMG submission 132414) | Hypersaline lake sediment archaeal communities from the Salton Sea, California, USA - SS_1_MS_2 metaG | ecosystem: Environmental > Aquatic > Non-marine Saline and Alkaline > Hypersaline >... | reverse complement strand
TGGGACGGCAAGTGGCTGAGCGAGGCGGACGGCACCCTGGCGGACGAGACGTTCGATCTCGGGGAAGGCGCTTGGTATCAGCGTCGCGCGGCCGCGGGCGCCGGTTTCAACTGGGTCGAGTCCAGGCCGTATCCGGCCGTGAACCAGCCGTAAGTAGGGCTTGAAGCGAACAGAGGAAAGTCGAAACAGGCTGCGCGAATGGAAGAGGGGAGTGATATGAATTCGAAGAGGTTCCTGGGGATCAGCGTAGTGCTGGCGTGCCTGTTTGTGGCAGCGTCTTCGCAGGCTGTGGTAACGTTCTCCTACGGCACGGGAAGCTGGCGAGTGTATGATGAGAACGGGCTTCCGCCCGCGTCGGGGGCGACGCTGTTGAGCCCGGCCGAGTACAGCTATTCCGGGGCCGGTTGCTTCGTGCAGCTGATCTATTCCTCCGACGGGAATATCTACCCGGCTGGCATCTCGGGCGACGGCACCACGCACGCGAACAACGTCGTGATTGCAACGACCTGGATCGGGCGGCTGATCATCGGCTCGGGCGCGGGTCGCTTCAGCGGACAGTCGTTTACGCACAGCTATCCGGTCGGTTCCTCGTTCTTCATTCGGGTCTGGAATGCGGCATCATCCGACTACGACGGCACGGCCACGGACACGGCGGCATTGGTGCCGACCGGTATGGGCGTGTATTACGGGGACTCCAATATCTACGCGACGCAGGCTAATCCGGACGCGCCGGGCGGTCCGACGGATGCGTTCGTCCTGACCGGTGACTGGGCGACGGATCTGACACCTGTTCCGGAACCCGGGACGTTTGCGCTCTTCGGGCTCGGGATCCTGACGGTTGCCCTTCGGCGTAAGTTCCGGAAGTAAGCACAGCAGACGAATGAGCCGAAAAAGCCCTGACCAAGTTTGGTCGGGGCTTTTCCTTTAGGGAACGGGAACCGCGCCGGCAAAGGCGCAGAGTCGAGCGAGGGAAAGGACGCACCATGAAGCGCATAGGCGGATGGGTTTGCGTGGCGGCTGCTCTTCTTTCCTGGCCGTGGGCCGTGGCCCGGGCCGGGGAAACGGGGAAGACGCTGTCTGTTACGGGGATCGGGAGCGTGGAGGCGGATGTCGTCGCGGACGTCGGCCGTTTCGTAGAGGCCAACTACCGGGCCGACACGACCGTGAAGCCGCCCGTGGAAATCGGTGAGGTGTCGGCGCAGACGATCGTCGAGGCCCTGTCCGGGGCTCGGAGCGAACGCGACGCGCTGCTGCTCGGGATTGTCGCCGTGCCCGAGACGGTCTTTCCGGACACGCTCACGCTGGCCGGGGAAGGCATGGCCTTTCTGAACATCACCGGCCTGATGCCGGATCCGGAGAAGAAAGACGACCCGGCGGAGGTCGAAAAATCCGGGTGGTTGATCCGGAAGGAAGCCATGCGCGCGTTCGGTCTCATGATCGAACTGACGGCCTGTCCGAACCCGCAGTGCGTCCTCTGGCCGCATAAGGGCCGGGAGCAACTGGAGAAAAAGGGAGCCAACCTGTGTCCGCCCTGCCTGGAACACGCCCACCGCGCGCTGCGTGCAAAAGGCGTGCCCGTCCAGTTCGGCCGGAATCTGGACCTGCCCTTCAGCCGGCAGGATGAGCCGTAGCGGACGTACCGTCGGAGAGCGCGGGGTCAGCCTCTCTTGCGGTGTCGGTACAAGGCGGGATCGACCGCTGCCGCCATCTTTTCGACGTCGAGTGGCCCGTCGAGCAGTCTGCGGATCCGCTTCAGGGCCGGTTTCGGCCTTACGATCAGGCGGTTGTAGCTCACGCGCTGAACACGGAAGTCGGAGCGGGTCGCCATCCAGCGTTTCAGCTTGGCGATATCCCGGCGGAACACGCGGACCCATTCGGCATTGTCCAGGCGGCCCGGCTGCCTGCCCAGGCGTTCGAGCATCCGGTTCTGCGAGTCCACGATTTCGCTCAGTTCCCTCTCCATGAGGATCACGCGGTAGTCGCGCCCCGGGGGCAGATCGTAGAGGAGCTGGTATACCATCTTGACCGCCTTGCCCTCGGCGCGGGCCAGCCAGGACGGGTCCTCCCGGGTTCGCTTGACCGGTTCGAACTCGAAGTAGCCGCGTGGGTTGTCTTCGTCCGGCTCGCGTACGCCGTCGGCGAGCAGCTCCATGCCGCCGACCGCCAGCATCTGCATCATGAGGGACGTGCCCGATCGCGGGAGGCCGGATACAATCGTGATCATGGACGAATTCCTCGTTTGTAGCCACGGCCCTGCCGCCTGTCCGCCGTAGCTGCCAGCGAAGGCGGATGGGCCGTCCCGAACGCCGCACAGCGGCGTGGCTACAGTCCGGGACTCAGACCTCGACCCGCAACGGCTTTTTCAGCGCGTACCCGAACAAGAGGGTCAACACGAAAAACACCGCCAGCCAGTGCCAGGACCTGCCGGCGATTACCCAGTCCCGGCGCGGATAGTCCACGGCCAGCGCGGCCACCGGGTCGCCCCGGGGAAGACGCGGCAGGCCAGCCAGCGTGAGCCAGGGGCCGCCTTTCGAGCGGGCCGTGCGGGCGCGGACCATGCCGCTGCCCGTGGCCACGTCGAACGTGAACGGTTCGCCGGACGCGTGTACCCGAATCGCGCCGCCGGCCCCGGGCCCGGCCCGCAGGCGCCAGCTCACCTCGGACCGGCTGGGGATGCGCACCGGCGGCGAATCCACGGTCACCGAGCCCGATCCCTCGAGCGAGACCGCTTGCGCCAGAACCGGGAGACCGTCCCGGAAGCGCGCCGTGGCCAAGGTCGTCTCGCCGGGCCGCAGGGGACGCGAGCCCAACCGCGGGTCGGCCCGGCTCAGGATCCACAGCATGGGAAGGACGGCCGCGAGAAACGGGACGAGCACGCGGCGAAGATAGGAGAGGTTGGCCGCCAGCACACGGCCTACGGCCCCGAGACTGACCCGCACGTCGTCCCGGAAGAGCAGCAGTTCCAGGACCCGGGCGGTCACGCGGTTGCGGCTGCGCCGGATCGCCGAGGGACGCGAGGTCAGCTTGAAGATCAACAGCACCAGCAGGGCGGTCACCAGGGAGACGGCGGCCATCACGGCCCAGGGGCCGCCCGTCCGGTACAGGAGAGTCGCTATGTCCGGAGGTCCGTTCATCAGCCGAGGTAACCCAGGCCCTGGAGTCTCTTCCGGACCTCCTCTTCGGTCTGCGTCCCGGCGTCATCTCCGGCGGCCTGTTCGAGCACGTGCTCCGCGAACTCCTGCGTGGACGCGTACCCCTTGGCCCGGGCCGCCTCCTCCAGCCTGCGGTACAGGCTGCGCCGCACCTTGATCTTCGGTTCGAACATCCTACCCCTCCCGCAGGAGTCCCTTCGAGCCCACAGAATTCTGACGGGATCAACAGGATCAATAGGATGGGCGGCTGCTTTGCAGCCGGTCAAATCATCCTGTTAATCCTGTTTATCCTGTCCAATCATCTGTATGCTTGGTTCTGTGTCTCACGCCGGGCCGAGCACACCGTGCCCCGTCATGGCGGCCGGAACGGGCACGCCGTGCCCGCTCAGGATGCTCGGCGCCAGATCCAGCAGCGCCGGCCGTTTCGCGTGAATCGGGCGATTTGCCAGGAGTACGCCGGACATAAACGGCGAGTCCAGCGCGTGATCGCCGCTCCACGGGTCGGTGTTGTCGAGCACGTGCTCACGGGGATACTTGCCCAGGACCGTATCCCACGAGGCGCGGTACGGGGGGCGGTACCCGACGATCAGGTCGGGCGCATCCCGCACGCACGGACCGGAATAGATCTCCCGCGGCCGGTACACGTTCGAGATGACCGGTTCGCCGGTCTGCGGATCGCGCACCGCCTTGAGGCGGGTGACCAGTTCGCCCGTCAGCCTCTCCTGCTCGGGGCCCGGCGCAATGCGGCCGCCCGGTTCCCGGCCCTCGAGGTTCAGGTACAGACTGTTGATCCCGAGCCCGTAGGCCGCGGTACGCGTCCAGTCCACCGCGCTGAAGTAGTCGTCGGCTCCCCGCCGCGCCCCGCGCACGGCGGCGGCATAGCCGTTGTCCATGAGCCACGAGTTCAGGTTGAACTGGCGGCGGAACGAACCGAAGCCGTGGTCCGACATCACGATCAGGGTCGTGGCGTCGTCCACGCGGGCCAGGGCCTCGCCGATCACTTCGTCCATCTTCCCATAGAGCCAGGGGATGAAGTCGCCTTGGTCCCGGGCTAGTTCGGCCGAGTAGAGCGGATGAGCGGGATCCAGCGTCCGCCAGAACGTGTGGCAGTTCAGGTCCAGGGAGGAAAAGTAGAAGAAGAAGAACCCGTCCCGGAACCGGTTGAACGCGTGGGCGAACAGGCGCCGTTCCTCGTCCAGAACATACCCGGCCTGCTCGCGGTATTCGTTGTCGTCGAAGATGCCCGTCGAGAGCGCGTTGGTATCCTGCGCCATGGTCTCGGTATAGAACTTCCCGACCTGTTGCGCCAGGCGCCGGGAGTATCCGGCCGGGGTGGAGATGGGAAGGAACGGATCGGCCGGGTCAATGTTCACGGGCGAGACGTAGAGTTGGAAATCGTTCCGGGCGCTCTTAAGGAAGAACCGGCAGATGCCCGAAACGGTCACCACGTGCGGCAGCATGTGAAACGTGACGGTGATCCAGTCGCTCCACTCCCCGGCTTGCAGAATGAAGTCATGCCCCTGCACCGAGAACCGGGCCGCCGGCCCGACCGGGTCCACGAACACCGTGAAGGGGACGTCCACCGTCCGTCCCGCGGCGTCCAGAGAATTCAGGGGTCCGCGGAGCGTGCAGCGGATTTGGTGTTCACGGATCCGGACGCGCTCGATGCGCCCGCCGGACACGTCCCGCGACCGTTCTGCCTTTCGGTCGGTGTAGAACGTGAAGGTCCCGTACCCGCCGTGGATGTCGGGCGTGCCGAGCCCGGAGAGCGTGGTGGCGTCGCATTCGGTGGGCGGGAAGTTCGAGGGAAGCCGGATCACCGTGGCGGGCACGCCGTGTTCCTGGAGGGTTCTCCAGAAGGCCGGGCCCTTGCGCAGGTTTACCAGACGACGCGCCGAAAGGGGAATGCGCCAGTCGCCCATGCGGACGCTCTTCGGACGGCCCTCAATGCGGGCGCAGGAGAGATAGGGCTCCAGGGTCTCGGGATCGCGCGCGATAAAGTCGAACAGGCCGTGCCCCCCCGGATCGGTCCCCGAACTGAAGTTGGCCCAGGCGACCGGGCTTTGCGGGGGGTCGCTCGTGCGGAGGGGCGAAAAGGCCCCCCGTTCGATCAGACGGCGGGCGTGGGGCATGCGGCCCTCGCGAATGAAGCGGGTCAGCAAGGTCGGGTCGAATCCGTCGATGCCGAGAACGATGGTCGCCCTTGTTTTCGGCCGGGCGCGGACCACGGCCGGGAACCCGAGGATGCCTGCGCCTGCGGCTGCGCCCGCCACGCGGATGAAGTCACGCCGGCTGTACAACGGACCGTTCACGGCACCGAGACCTCCATGACCCTCCCGTCCATGTAGGCGGGCGCCGGGATGCCCCACAACCCCAACAGGGTGGGGGCCAGGTCCGCTATGTGGGAGCCGCCCGCGGGAACCTGGACGGGAACACTGCAAAAGTATACACCCGGAACCAGGGTATGGTCAACGCAGTGGTCGCCGTTCCACGTCCGCTCGTTGTCGCTGAACAACTCGCCGCCGGTCGCCCCGATCGCGCCCTCCCAGGAGGCGCGGTAACCGTCGTCGTACCCGACGATCAGGTCGGCGCCGTTCTCGCGGTAGGGCCCGGAGTAGATCTCGAGACTGTCGTAGACCGCGCGGATGGGCGCCCCCCCGGTCTTCGGGTCCCGCAGGGCCAGCAGTTTGGCCGTGATCTCGGCGGCCAGCCGGGCCCGTGGTTCGCCGGCCTCGACGATTCCGCCGGCCTCGCGCCCCTTGCGGTTAAAGTAGATTCCGCCCAGGCCGAACGTGTAAGCCCGTGTCCGCGTCCAGTCCACGGTGCCGAGATCGTCCCGGCCTCCGGCTGCGTCCGGCAGCCGCACCAGATACCCTTCCTCTTCCAGCCACGCGTTGAGATTCACGCCGCGGTCGAAACGCGTGAAGCCGTGGTCGGAGACGACGAAGAGCACGGCCCGCTGGCCGGCCTCCTTCAGGGTCCGCCCCACGAGCGCATCGGCGCGGCGGTAGGCCTCCCGGACGGCGTCTTCGCCGTTCAAGCCCGGGCCGCCGCCGTAGAACTCGTGCTGGATCCGGTCGGTCAGTTCGAAGACGGCGCAGCAGAGCCCGCGCCGGGTCCGGCGCAGCGCCTCGAAGAACAGCTTCTCCCGTTCCTCGTGAATGTCGTAGACCTGCTGCAGGAAGGCCCGTGCTCCGATCACGCCCTCGTCGAGCGCGCGGGTATCCTCCGCGAGCCCCAGCGTCGCGAACGGGCCGTGCAACTTGGCGAGATAGATGGAGTAATAGGCCGGGTGTGAAACAGGCATGGCCGGCCGCTCGGGGTCGATGTTGAGCGGGCCGGCGTAGAGTCTGAACCGGGGACCGACGGAGCACAGCAGGAAGCGGCAAATGCCGGAGATGCTCCGGACGCGGCGGCGGAACGTGACGCGAATCCAGTCGGAGTAAACGCCTTCGGCCAATTGCACGGTCTGCCCGCTGATTTGCAGCGTGGCCGTCCGGCTCTCCGGCGACACGCGCAGCGACAGGGGCGCACAGAGCGGGCCGTCCTCTCCCGGCGGGCCGGGCAGGTGGGTCCGGATTCGGCCGTCCCGGATCTCGACGGCAATCCGCTCGCCGCCGGTCAGGGCCTTCTGTTGCGGGGGTCCGTCCTCGAAGAGCGTGAAGCTCCCCTGGCTCCCACGCAAGTCCGGCGCACACATGCCGGACAGGCACAGGCCGCGGAACTTCTCCGGGGGGAACGTGATCGGCACCCGCAGCACGGTGCTGAAGATGCCGTGTTCGCCCAGCACCTGCCAGAAGGGCTTGCTCTTCCGCAGAAGGATCACTTCGGGTTTCCGGAGCCGGCCGGCGCCTCGGGCGTTCGGCATCGCGATCCGGCACGAAGACAGCTCGATTGCGCGTGTCCGCAGATTCCGGTTGAGGAAATCGAAGATGTTGTGCTTGCCCGGATTGACACCCGTGGCGAAAGAAGACCAGGCGACCGGCGAGAGCGGCGGGCAGGTCGTCCTCAGCTCCGTGAACACGCCGCGGCTGGCGAGCGCCGTTAAATTCGGCAGGTCGCCGCTCTCCATGAGTTGGCGCGTGCGGCGCGGGTCTAGTCCGTCCAGACCGATGACGATCACGCGGTCGGCGACGGCCCGGATTCCGGTCTTCCGGCGGCGCAGCGCCCCGAGGACAAGGCGCACGGGCAGCGTGAGCAGCGAGGCGCCCGCCAGGACCAGGGCAACGAACAGCGCCAGCAGCGATCCGAGAAACGCAAAACCGGCGCCCGGTCCGATATAGGCCAACGGCAGACACGTTCGCGCGGCGCAAAGTGAAAGGGGATCCACGACCCGGAGAGTATCGGTGGATCGCGAGGCCCTGTCAACCGGTTCCCGGGTCGAGCCGGGCCAGATCCTTCGCGGTCGCTTCGCGCCATTGGCCCGGCTTCAGACCGGAAAGTTCCAGTTGATTGATTCGGGTGCGGACGAGCCGTTCCACGGTGAGGTCTGCAGCGGCACACAGCAGGCGGATCTGCCGCTTGCGGCCCTCCTTCAGGACAAATTCGAGGATGGTGCGGCCCGGCTTGGCGCCTTTCCGGAGAATGCGGACCCGGGCCGGTTGAACCCGGTACCCGTCCAGGACGAGGCGCGACGAGAGCCGGCGCAGGACGGTGTCCGTGACGGGGCCGGACACGGTCACGCGGTAGGTCTTCTCGTGTTGAAAGCGGGGATGCGTGAGCCGATAGATCAGGTCGCCATCATTGCTCAGGACCAGCAGCCCTTCGCTGTTCTTGTCCAGCCGGCCGGCGGGTGCCAGACGCTCCGCCACGCCGGAGATCAGGTCGAAGACGCTCCGTCCCTCGGCGGAGGAGCGCGAGCAGACGTAGCCCCGCGGTTTATGCAGCAGCAGGATGCGGCGGGTCTCCTGCTGCTCGGGCACGGGACGCCCGTCCACAAGGACGACGTCGTGCCCGGGGCGGATTCTCCGGCCGGGCTCGGTCGCGCCCGCGTTGTTGACGGTCACGCGCCCGTCGGCGATGCGGCGCGCACAGGTCCTCCTGGACCCGATGCCGCGCCGCGCGAGGAAGCGGTCAAGCCGTTCACCGTCGGTGGCCATGGATGGGATCTTCGCAAGACGGCCTTTCCGAGGCAACGGGTTTTGCGCCGATATGCGCCAGTTTATCGTTGTGAAACGGGTCCGGCTCGGCTACCTTGGATTTATGAGCGCCCCGGAAACGGGCAGGATGCGGCACGCGGTCGGCCCCCTGCTGGGTCTGGCGGCGCTCCTGGTGTATGCCGTGACCTTGAGCCGAGGCGCGTATCCGGGTCTTTCGGCCTCCCTGATCGTGCAGTATACGGGCCTCTTCCCTCTCACGAGCCCCTTCTACCCGCTGTGGGGGTCGCTGGTCCGGTTCCTGTCGTGGATCCCGTTGGGCGGGTTGGCCTTCCGGCTCAACGCGCTGAGCATGGTGTGCGGGGCGGTTGCCGTCTGGTTCCTCTACGAGGTCGTATCGGGGGCGGTATACGCCGCGGTCCGGATTCACGAGAAGAACCGGCGGCGCGTGACCGTTGCTTCGATGCTGGCCGGGGCGGCCGCTTCCGTGTTTCTGGCCTTCTGCATTCCCTTCTGGATGGTCTCGACGAGAGCGCATCCGGCGGCGTTCGACGTGCTCCTGTTGTTGGGCGCGACGCGTCTGCTGTTGGCGTTCGTGCGAACGGGCCGGCAGCGTTTTGCGCTGTGGTTCGCCGCGATCTACGGGCTGGGCGTCGTCGAGTTCGCTACGTTCATTCTGTTGGCGCCGGTGTTCGCCGTGTTTCTGCTCGGGTTCCTGTGGCGTGAGGATAAGCTGAAGCCGGGCCTGGTCGTCCGGATCGTGCTGTGCGGGGCCGCGGGACTGTGCCTGTATTTTGTCGCCGCCTGGCGGTTTTACGGAACGGCGGGGCATGCGATCCGCGGCTATCCCGGGGGCTACTTCCGCGTGCTCTGGTTTCTGTGGCGGGATCAATTCTTCCTGATCAGCCGCAGCCTGCCCCCAAGGGGGTGGCTCATTGTGCTGTTCATCAGCGCGGTGCCGTGGCTCGCCAGTCTGATCGTAGGCGGGCGGGCGCTCAACGAGGAGAAGGACTGGGCGTACTACTTCCTGCACGTCGTGTTGACGGGCCTCGTGGTCGGCATCCTGCTGAACATGCGGCTGGCGCCGTGGCCCATGCTGGGCGAGTCGCACCTGTTGGTGACGCCCTATGTGCTGACCGCGTCGGCGTTCGGCTATCTCGTGGCGTACTGGTACCTGCTGCCGGCGGCCTGGTGGCCGGAAACGGAACGACCCTGGAAGCTGTGGATCAACCGGTGGCTCGGGCCTCTGCTGGTCCTGCCCCTGCTCGGACTGACGGCGATCGCGCCGTTCCGGAACGCGCGTGAGGCGGACGGGCGCGGTGCAAGAGGGGTGAACCGGTTCGCGGCCGAGATGATGCGCAGCGCGCAGGGGCGCACGTGGCTGGTGACGGACGGAAGCGTAGACTCGCACTTGCTCATCGCGGCCGAGGACGCGGGGCGCCGGGTGCGGGTGATCAATCTGCACGAGGGGGAGAACCCGATCTACCTGCGCTACGTCGCTACCCTGTTCGAGAGTCCGCGCATGCGCAACCTGGCCCAGATGGGGCTTTTGCCCATGCTCGAGGAGTGGTTCACGAGCGATCCGGACATCGCGGACAAGGCGGCGGTCATGAACCTGCCGGACCTCTGGTTGAGCGCCGGCTTGACGGCCGTGCCTTGCCGGACGGTCTTCCTGGGTGTTCGCGAACCGGCCGAACTTGACCCCGATGGAATCCTCGCGTCGCACGAGACGTTCTGGTCCGGCCCGGTGGTCGAGGCGCTGGCCGCCGGCAGCGAGGAGGATTCGTTGGCGGACCTGACCGGACACCTGCGGCGGCAGATCAGCCTGGTGGCGAATAACGTCGGGGTTCTCATGGAGGATCTGGGACGAGAGGACGCCGCCGGCGACTGCTATCTGCGTGCCCGTGAGATCTACCCGGACAATCTGAGCGCGCTGCTGAACCTGGGGGCCATGGCGGAGCGCGGGCGGCTTGTCGCCGAGGCCGAAGAGATCCGCAAGGAGCTGGAAGAACTGATCGTGCGCCGAAGCGGCACGGTTGAGATCTGGTCGCTTGCAAGGTACTACGGCTACGTGCGGGCGCCGGAAGCGTTTGCCGAGACCGGTTGGACCTGGGCTCTGTCGGGCCGGCCGGGGATCGGCGTTTCGGAGCTCAAGCGGGCCCTGGAGATGGCGACCGGGGCGCAGCGTGACCTGATCAAGGAACGGCTGGCGACGACATACCTCATGCAGGACCAGGACGCCGAGAGCGAGCTGCTCTACTACGAGCTGCTCGTGGAGGACCCCTCGAACCCCCGCGCGCTTCTGGGGTTGGCCCAGATAGCCATGCGTGGCGGCGATGTGGAAAAAGCCGGCGAGTTCCTCAGGAAGGCCGAGGACGCCGGCGTTTCCGAAAGCCGGATGGCCCTTTCTTGGGCGGCCCTGGACGTGTTCGAGGGGGAACTGGACGAGGCCCGGGCCGTTCTGGAGAAACTCTTGGAAGACGAGCCTTCACGTTTGGAGGCGTGGGTCATGCTGGCCGACGTGCTGGCCGCCCAGGGAGACCGGAAGGCGCTGGAGACCTGCCTGGAGAGGATCCAGGGCCTGGACGACGGACAGGGCTATGTGGTGGCGGCGGCGAGGGGGGAGTTGGCGCTGATACAGAACGACTGGGAGCACGCGCGGCAGAACTATGAGAAGGCGTTGACCTTTCAGCCGGACAATCCGGCCTTGCTCTCGCGCATCCTGCAGCTGGACCTGATCGAGAACCTCAGACGCGAGGCGCGGGAGCACGCACGCCGAATCCTGCGGCTGAATCCCGGCCACGCGATGGCAAACTTCACGGTCGGGAGCCTTCAGATTTTCGACGGCGAGTACGCGCAGGCCGAGGACTCGCTGCGAAGGAGCCTCGAACGGGCCGAACGGCCGGAAACTCTGAATAACCTTGCGTGGGTGCTCAGGCTCAGGGGCCGGTTGCCGGAGGCCGAAGAGTGTGCGCGTGCGTCCCTGGCGCTGGACGAGGACAACCCCGACGCACTGGATACCCTGGGCGTGATCCTGATGGAGATGGGGCGGCTGAACGAGGCGGAGCCGCTCTTGGAGCGGGCCCTGCTTCTTTCCCAGAACAAGCCGGAGATCTTCCTCAACATGGCGCGGCTTCAGGTTCAGCAGGGGGAGAACCGCGAGGCGTCCAAAGTTCTGGACATGCTCTCCGAACGGCCGGACCTGCTCTCGCGCGAGTCCAGGGAGGATCTGGACAGCCTGCGGCGCGAGATCCGCGGGAACTGAAGGCCCGCGCGCCGGGAGGAAGCAACGAGGACATGGCGATCTCCTATGCCGAGGCCCGTGCCCTGCTGGAAGCGCACGGGCAAAGCCAGGTTCTGAGATTCTGGCCGACCCTTCCCGCGGCGCAGCAGCAAGAGTTGCTGGCCCAGATCGCCTCTCTGGATTTCGAGTCGGTCTCCCGCATGCGCCGTCTGCTTGCCGCGCGGCACGATGCGGCGGGAGCGGGGGAGATCCGCCCGGCGGACGTCCTGTCGCTGTCCGGGCGCGAGCGCGACCGGGCCGGCCGAGCCGGGAAACGCGCACTACGGGCCGGCGAAGTGGGCGTGATCCTGGTGGCAGGCGGGCAGGGCACCCGGCTGGGGTTCGGGGGCCCCAAAGGGCTCTTTCCCATCGGTCCGATCACCGGGCGTTCCCTGTTCGAGATCCAAGCGAAGAAGATCCTGGCGCGCGAGCGGCGGTTCGGCGCGCCGCTGCCGCTCTACGTCATGACCAGCGAAAGCAATGACGGGCCGACCCGTGACTTCTTCGCGGCGAACGGCTCTTTCGGGCTCTCGCCGGAACGGGTCCGTTTCTTCTCCCAGGGGATGTGGCCCGCCCTCTCCGCGGAAGGGCGGATCATCCTCGACCGGCCCGATCACATCTTCCTGGGCCCCGACGGACACGGCGGCGTGCTGGCGGCCCTGCGCAACCGCGGCATGCTCGCGGACATGGACCGGCGCGGCCTCCGCACGCTCTTCTACCTCCAGGTGGACAACCCGCTGGTGGACGTGGCCGATCCGGTCTTCATCGGCGCACATCTTCTGCACGATGCGGACCTGTCCCTGAAGGTGTGTGCCAAACGGGACCCGGAGGAGAAACTGGGCGTGTACGTATTGCGGAACGGGCGCCCCGCCGTCGTGGAATACACCGAACTTTCGCACCGGCAGAAGTATGCCGGGGCGCCCGACGGCCGTCTCAGGTTCCGGTTCGGCAGCGTGGCCATTCACGTGTTCGCCCTGCCGTTCCTTCGGAAAGAGGCCGAGGCGGAGCTGCCGCTGCACATCGCCCACAAGAAGGTCCCCTTCTGCGACGACCGGGGGCGTCCGGTTCGGCCCGATCAACCGAACGCCTATAAGTTCGAACGGTTCGTGTTCGACGCGCTGAGCGATGCGGAACGGGTCGTAGCCCTGGAGTTTGAAAGAAGGGAGGAGTTCTCTCCGGTCAAGAACGCGTCGGGGGAGGACTCGCCGGAGACCGTGCGGCGCGATCTGACGGAGAAGTTCGCGTCGTGGCTCGAGACTTGCGGAGCAGTCGTGCCCCGGGACGCGGCGGGTCGGTCCCGCCACCGGATCGAGATCGCCCCCTGTTTCGCGCTGTCCCGGGACGAACTCGGTGCGAAGATCGGTAAGGGGTTTCGCGTTACGTCGGATCTCCTGCTCGGAGATCAGCCGGCGTCCGGCGCGGCCACGACGCGAAAGCCGATCGTATCGTAGCGCGCGTCCGGCCGGTCGAACCCGCGGTGTTCAACCCGTAGATCGGCTTCGGTATCAAAATCCCATGCGGCGCCCCGCCGGGTCTTGTAGCGGTGCGGCTCGTCATACCAGTCTAGGCACCATTCCCAGACATTTCCCGCCAGGCCCAGCAGTCCCCACTCGTTCGTGCCGCTTTGCGAGACCGGGCAGGTCACGACGTAACCGTCGTCGTAATGCGCGATTCCTTGCCAGTCGGGCAACTCCTTGCGGGCGGTGAGGTCGGAGAAGTTGCCGTACGCCGGGGGCCACCCGTCTCCCCAGGGGTACCTGCGCCGATCGCCGCAGCGGGCGCAGGCCGTCCATTCGGCTTCGGTCGGCAGGCGGAAACGCCAGCCGGGCGGGAGCCGGTCGCCCGATCCGGTGTTCAGCCACGCGCAGAACGCCCGGGCCTGGTCCCAACTGACGTATACGGCCGGCTGATCGTCCTCGTTCAGGGTATGCGATTCGTAAAACAGGCTGTTGTGTGTCGGATTGAACCGCCGGAATTGACCGTTGGTGATCTCGGTCCTTCCGACCCAGATGCCCAGGTCGGCGATCCACACGAACGGCAGCGTCTCGGCCGGTCCGATCGGAACGTCGAGCGGGCCGCCGGGCGCGGCGGGGGCTGCTGCCGGCGGCGGGGTCCATGCCGCGGTCGGCTCGGACCCCGGAAGAGACACCGGCGGGTTCGTGATGATGCCGTCCATCTCCTTGGCCACGATCGTGGCGGCGAGCGCCAGCGACGATTCGAGGGCGTTCTTGCGGACCGACCAGTGCAGAGGCGTCAGCCCGGACTTTGTTTCGGGCACCACGTGCGCGCCGGCGGAAAGGAGTAGTTCCACGGCGTTGGTTGCGTTCTTGTGCGCCGCCCAGTGCAAAGGCGTGATTCCATTCCGGGCCTCGGCATTCACGTCGGCCCCGAGCAGGATCAGCATCTCGGCGGCCTGCGTCGCATCCCGGCTGGCCGCCCAGTGCAGCGGGGTGAAGCCGGCGACCGTACGGGCTTCCGTGTCCGCGCCCCGCGCCACCAGGAATGCCGTCATGGCGTCCAGGTCGAGCGCGGCCGCCAGGTGAAGCGGCGTCGCCCCCTCCCCGGCGATGGACGCCAGGACTTGATCCCCGTCTCGTGCGAGAATGCGTTCGACCCGCGCCCGGTCGTCCGACACGACGGCGCGGTGGATCTCGCCGGCCGCGACGGGCCGGGCCACGAGGAGGACCGAGACCAGGAGAACGAGCAGGCCCGCGGATGGCGACAGCCTGGATCGCAGCCTGCGAGCCGTCCAGCTTCGACACCGCCGGCGGTACGCGAGCCAGACGTCCACCAGTCCCGCCAGATAGACCAGGATGCCGGCGCTCAGAGGGAGCAGAACAGCCCCCATTCGCAGGGAGGCAAAGGGCCGGTTCGCGGCGCCCGAGAGGAAAGCGGAGGCCGCGCTCAAATTGGCGAGAAGGAGTCGCACAACCTGTACGACGACGGCCGCGAACGAAGCCGTGAACAGCGTCGCGCACAGCGCGCCGGCCACCCAGCGGCGCTGCGCGAACTGGCCGGCGCCGGGAAAAACGAGCGCAGACAGGAAGAGGGGCAAACGGGTCGGCCGGGGATCGCTATCGGGCCGGTCCGCTCTTTCCTTCAGATGCATACGAGAGCCCCGTGTGAAGAGCTTGGATGTTCAGCGCGAGTACTTTCGGGTTCTTATGGGCAAAGATGTTCCGCATCCCGGCTTCCACGTCGTCAAGCGGCACCAGCGGCTTCCTGGCGAGATATACGCCCAACAGGATGAAATTGGCCGCCCGGACGTTGCCGAGTTCGT
>Ga0180432_10006752_pt1 | contig 14813 bp, 18 predicted proteins | sample SS_ome_10_FD_132414 | JGI IMG/M metagenome (GOLD analysis project Ga0180432, IMG submission 132414) | Hypersaline lake sediment archaeal communities from the Salton Sea, California, USA - SS_1_MS_2 metaG | ecosystem: Environmental > Aquatic > Non-marine Saline and Alkaline > Hypersaline >... | reverse complement strand
GTCGCGGAGATGCCGCACGGCGGGTACAAGTCCTCCGGCCACGGCAAGGATCTGTCGATGTACAGCCTCGAGGACTACACCCGGATCAAGCATGTGATGGCCTACACCGGGTAGTCACCGCAGCGTCAGATCAGTGCAGCGACCAGCGCGATGACCGCGATGAGCGGAAACGCGCCCTGGGTGACGGCGGCCCGGGCCTTGTCCGGTGCCGAAGCCAGCAGCACCAGCGCAGCGGCCAACATCGAGCCCACCGCAGCCAGCATGAGGGCGGCGCCGACGCTGCGTTGCCCGGCCAGTACCATCGCGATTCCGGTCGCGGTGACCACAGCCAGGAACAGGTTGTAGAAACCCTGGTTGAACGCCAGCATCTTGGTGGTCTGTGCCTCCTCGGCAGTGGTGCCGAACACCGCCCGGGTGCGCGGCGAGGTCCACGTCAGCGACTCCATGACGAAGATGTAGACGTGCAGCAGCGCAGCAAAGGTGGAAAAGATCAGGGCCACGGCCATCAAGGTCATCTGCGCTCCAGGTTCTCGGTGCTCGCCGGATCATAGGCTCATTCGAACAGCGGCGGTTGACCCGGTGCCGCCGACGGCGGCGGGGTCATGCCCAGGTGGGTCCAGGCCTGCGGGGTGGCGACCCGACCGCGGGGCGTTCGCGCGATCATCCCGGCGCGCACCAGAAACGGCTCACAGACCTCCTCGACGGTGGCGGCCTCCTCCCCGACCGCCACGGCGAGGGTCGATACCCCGACCGGTCCACCGGCGAAGCTGCGGATCAGAGCCGACAGCACCGCACGGTCGAGCCGATCCAGGCCCAGTTCGTCGACGTCGTAGACGGCCAGTGCCGCTTTGGCAACATCACGGGTGATGACGCCGTCGGCGCGCACTTCGGCGTAGTCGCGCACCCGGCGCAGGAGCCGATTGGCGATACGCGGGGTGCCGCGGGATCGGCGGGCGATCTCAGCTCCGGCCTCGGCCCCGAGTTCGATGCCCAGGATTCCGGCCGAACGGTGTAGTACCTGCTCCAGTTCGACCGGCTCGTAGAAGTCCATATGCGCGGTGAATCCGAACCGGTCCCGCAGCGGCCCGGTCAGCGCGCCGGACCTGGTGGTGGCACCCACGAGGGTGAACGGTGCAACTTCTAGCGGGATCGACGTGGCACCGGGACCCTTGCCCACCACCACGTCGACGCGGAAGTCCTCCATCGCCAGGTACAGCATCTCCTCGGCCGGACGGGCGATCCGGTGGATCTCGTCGATGAACAGCACGTCGCCCTCGACGAGATTGGACAGCATGGCCGCGAGGTCCCCGGCCCGCTCCAGCGCCGGCCCCGAGGTTACCCGCAGGGAGGAGCCGAGTTCGCCCGCGATGATCATCGCCAACGAGGTCTTGCCGAGCCCGGGCGGTCCGGACAACAGGATGTGATCTGGTGTGCCGCCGCGGTTCTTGGCCCCCTCGATGACCAGTTGCAACTGCTCGCGGACCCGGGGCTGTCCGATGAACTCACCCAGTGAGCGCGGCCGGAGACCCGCATCGACATCTCCTTCACCGACCGTCAGCGCCGCTGACACATCGCGTTCCTCGGGCTGTTGATCCTCCTCGAATCGGCCCATCTAGGTTCTCCGCTCTTCGCGGCTCATTATTACTTCCTCCCGAGCAGCGAGAGTGCCGCACGTAGTGCGCTCGACGTGGAGGCCCCGGGGTCGTCGGCGAGCACTCTGTCACAGGCTTCCTCAGCCTGTTTGGCCGCGAAACCCAGGCCTACAAGGGCTTCCACCACCGGCGTGCGAACCGCCGGCCCGGCCGCCCCGGGCGAGCCGCCCGCACTCGGCATGGCTCCGATCCGGTCACGGAGTTCCAGCACCATCCGCTCGGCACCCCGCTTGCCGATTCCTGGCACCCGGGTCAGTGCCGCAACATCCCCATCCGCCAAAGCCCTGCTGAGTTCGCCGGCGTCGTAGACCGCCAGGGTCGCCAAGGCGATCTTCGGGCCGACACCCGAGACACCCAGCAGCGTCAGGAACAGGTCGCGGGCCCCGCCGTCGGCGAAGCCGTACAGCGTCATCGAGTCCTCTCGCACGATCATCGCGGTGATCAGGCGCGCCTCGGCGCCCCGTTTGAGAGTCGCCAACGCCGACGGTGCGCACATCACCTTGTACCCGACTCCGGCAGCCTCGATCACCGCGTGGTCGAGGGCGATGTCGAGCACCTCGCCGCGGACCCCCGAGATCACTTCGCCGCCCTCAGCCGGGCCTGGTAGGCGCGGCGCTGTTCAGCGGCCATCGCCTCGGCCTGCGCCATCCGGGCGATCATCGGCGCCCGCCAGCAGTGGCAGATGGCCAATGCCAGCGCATCGGCGGCGTCCGCCGGTGTCGGTTTCTGCTGCAGAGACAGGATTCTGGTGACCATCGTCGTCACTTGAGCTTTGTCGGCGCGGCCGTTACCCGTGACGGCGGCCTTCACCTCACTGGGGGTGTGGAAGTACACGTCAATGTGCCGCCTTGCGGCGGCCAGCGCGATCACACCGCCGGCCTGGGCTGTTCCCATCGCGGTATTGGCGTTCTGGTTGGCGAACACCCGCTCGATCGCGACGACATCCGGAACGTGGGTGTCCATCCAGTGCTCGACGGTATCGCTGATGGTGAGCAGCCGCCGCGCCAGCGGCTCCTCCGAGCCGGTCCGCACCACGTCGACGTCCAGTGCGGTGACCTGACGGCCGCGACCGCTCTCGATCACCGAGAGGCCGCACCGGGTCAGCCCGGGGTCGACTCCCATCACCCGCACGGACGGCCTTTCGGTTGCGAACAGTTGTTCGATAGCCTAGCGGCTCACCCCGACGGTGCCGGGTAGCGACATACCGCGATCCCGTTAACGCGCCCGACAGCCGAATGTGCCACCTGCCCACCCAGAGGGTCAGTCCTCGTCGAGTTCGGCCGCGACCTCATCCGGGACGTCGATATTGGTGTACACATCCTGGACATCATCACTGTCCTCCAACGCATCGACCAGCTTGAACACCTTGCGGGCACCGTCGGCGTCAACCGGCACCGTCACCGACGGTTGAAAGCCGGCGTCGGCGGAGTCGTAGTCGATCCCGGCCTCCCGCAACGCGGTACGCACGGCGACCAGGTCGCCCGGCTCGCAGACCACCTCGAAGCTATCCCCGAGGTCGTTGACCTCCTCGGCGCCGGCCTCCAGCACTGCCAGCAGCACATCGTCCTCACTGAGCCCGCTCTTCTCCAGGATCACCACGCCCTTCCGGGAGAACAGGTAGGCCACCGAACCCGGGTCGGCCATATTGCCGCCGTTGCGGGTCATCGCCACCCGGACCTCGCCGGCCGCCCGATTGCGGTTATCGGTCAGGCATTCGATGAGAACCGCCACCCCGTTGGGTCCGTAACCCTCGTAGGTGATGTTCTGCCAGTCCGCACCGCCGGCTTCCTCGCCGGCGCCGCGTTTACGGGCCCGCTCGATGTTGTCGTTGGGTACCGACGACTTCTTGGCCTTTTGGATGGCATCCCACAGGGTGGGGTTGCCATTGGGGTCACCGCCGCCGACGCGGGCCGCAACCTCGATGTTCTTGATCAGCTTGGCGAACATCTTGCCGCGCTTGGCGTCGATGACGGCCTTCTTGTGCTTGGTGGTAGCCCATTTGGAATGGCCGCTCATATCTCCCGCTCTCCTCTTCCCGGCCCACCCTTCCCGCCGGGATCGTGACGTGACGAGTTTACGTGGCGCCTGCGCCCGGCTCTGTCCGGCCGGTGACGATATCGACGAACAGCTTGTGGACGCGCCGATCGCCGGTGACCTCGGGGTGGAACGCGGTGGCCAGTGCCGACCCCTGGCGTACCGCGACGATATGCCGGCCCGCACGGGCGAGCACCTGTACCCCATCCCCGACCCGCTCAACCCACGGCGCGCGGATGAAGACCGCATGCGCGGGGCCGTCGAGCCCCTGGAACTCGACATCCTCCTCGAAGGAATCGAGCTGCCGGCCGAAGGCGTTGCGCCGCACCGTCATGTCGATCGCGCCGAGCGCGCAGGCCTGCCGGCCCGCCGCACCGGCGTCGAGGATCTCGCGGGCCAGCAGGATCATCCCGGCGCAGGACCCGTAAGCCGGCATCCCGGCGGCCAGTCGCCCGCGCAGCGGCTCCAGCAAATCGAGCTCGCGCAACAGCAGACTCATGGTGGTGGACTCACCGCCCGGAATCACCAGGGCTTCAACAGCATCGAGCTCGGCCCGCCGACGCACGGTCGAGGTCCGAGCGCCGGCCTCGCGCAGCGCGGCGAGGTGCTCACGGGTGTCGCCCTGCAGGGCCAGCACACCGACCGCGGGCGGTCTCAACGGCCGGGCGGAGTGTATCCGCGCCGATAGCGAGTCAGCCCCTCCTGCACCACCGCGGCCACCATGTCCCCGCGCCGGTTGAACAACGCGCCCTGGGTCAGCGCCCGGCCGCCACCCGCCGATGGCGACAACTGGTCGTAGAGCAGCCACTCATCGGTCCGGAAGGGTCGCATGAACCACATTGCGTGGTCCAGCGAGGCGATCATCAGATGCGGGCGATCCTCGGCGTGGTTGACCTGCGCCGAGCCCAGCAGAGTGAGGTCGCTCATGTAAGCCAGCGCACAGATGTGCAGCAGCGGATCGTCGGGCAACGGGTCCCGGTGTTTGAACCACACCTGCTGTTGCGACGCCTTTCCGGGTAACGCGGTCACGTGGTCGCGCGGCACCCGACGAATATCCCACTCGGCGAACTGCGCGATGCCACCGTCGCCGAACGGGCTTGCCCCCGCCTCGGAGTCGACGAGATCCTCGGGCGGCACGACCGCGGGCATCTCGTCTTGATGCTCAACACCGTCCTGGGGGGTCTGGAAGGAGGCCCCCATGGAAAAGATGACCTCGCCATTCTGGACGGCGTTGACCCTGCGGGTACAGAAGGAGCCGCCGTCGCGTGTTCGGTCGACCAGATAGACAGCCGGCTTGGTTCCGTCGCCGGGTCGCAGGAAGTAACCGTGCAGGGAATGCACCTGGAACTCGGGGTCCACGGTGCGCACAGCGGACACCAATGCCTGTCCGGCGATGTGGCCGCCGAATGTCCTTGACAAAAAACCTGATTCGGGGTTGTACACACCACCGCGGTAGATGTTGACCTCAAGTTGTTCCAGATCGAGGATCTTCTCGATGGCCACCGCCGCGGGCTACCAGCCGCGTTCGGCGAGCCGGTGCGGGACCGGGATGTCGGCCACGTTGATCCCCACCATCGGCTCACCGAGCCCGCGGGATACCTTGGCGAGCATATCGGGGTCGTCATGGAAGGTGGTGGCCTTCACGATGGCCGCCGCGCGTTCGGCGGGGTCACCGGACTTGAAGATACCCGAGCCCACGAACACCCCGTCGGCGCCGAGTTGCATCATCATCGCCGCATCGGCGGGAGTGGCGATCCCGCCGGCGGTGAACAGCGTCACCGGCAGCTTGCCCGCGCGAGCCACCTCGACGACCAGATCATAGGGTGCCTGCAGATCCTTGGCGGCGACGTAGAGTTCGTCCTCCGCCAGCGCCGACAAACGGCGAATCTCCCCACCGATGGTGCGCATGTGCATGGTGGCGTTGGAGACATCCCCGGTGCCCGCCTCGCCCTTGGACCGGATCATCGCCGCCCCCTCGGTGATGCGCCGCAGCGCCTCCCCGAGATTGGTGGCACCGCAGACGAAGGGGATGGTGAAGCGCCATTTGTCGATGTGGTGGGCGTAATCGGCGGGCGTGAGAACCTCGGACTCGTCGATGTAGTCCACGCCGAGGCTCTGCAGGATCTGCGCTTCGACGAAGTGGCCGATGCGAACCTTGGCCATCACCGGGATGCTGACCGCCGAGATGATGCCCTCGATCAGATCAGGGTCGCTCATCCGGGCGACGCCGCCCTGTGCGCGGATATCGGCCGGGACGCGCTCCAGCGCCATCACCGCCACCGCACCCGCACCCTCGGCGATCCGCGCCTGCTCGGGGGTGACCACATCCATGATGACGCCGCCCTTGAGCATTTCGGCCATCCCGCGCTTGACTCGCGCCGTCCCGATCTGTGCGTGGTTGGCCGACCCGTTGGCTGACCCGTTGGCTGACGCTCCGTTGTCCACTGTGCGCTCCTTCACTTGCTGCAATCCGATTCTAGAGTGTCGCCGACGCGTGTACGTACCGGCTGGTCAGCGGATGACCCGCGGCCCGCCCATCGGGGCCTGCGGTCCGGCGGCGAACCGATGCGCGGCCGGGAGGAGCTCCGCCAGTTGCAGCGGATAAACCCGTTGGCCGGACGCCTCGAGTTCTCCGATGGCGGCCGGGTCACACCAACGATGTCCGTGGATGTACCGCCGTTCCAGTGGTGTGCGCCACTCCGATGACGGCTCGAACCGGCGGGTCCGGTGGACGAAGTAGAACTCCTCGCTGGCCAGCACCGCACCGTTGAACCGGATCACCGCGGTCCGGCGCCACACCGGCCCCAGCATCCGCCCGGCACCCACCCGCAGGCCGGTCTCCTCGCCGAGTTCGCGGGCCGCGGCTGAGGCCAACGGCTCTCCGGGCCCGACCTGACCACCGACGGTGAACCACCATCGGGCCGCGGAGCCATCGGTGATCGCCGGATCCGAACCGCAGAACAACAGCACCGCACCCTGGTCATCAAGGAGCACGACGCGCGCGGAGGTGCGTTTCGGGCGCGCCGCCACCCGGCAATTCACCGCTGCTCTCGATTCAGCGCTGCGCGGCCTCTGCGAACTCGAAATACGTTGGCAGCGGGGCTCGTCCGCCGAGTTTCAGCAACCGCACGAAGCGACGCTCCCGAAGCGCGAGGGTATCTCGCACCGCGTCATTGTGGAACCGACGGGCGAGCAGCACCCGGGCCTCCGCATCGGCCAGTTCGGCGACCAGCGCCACCGGTATCGACGACGGGTCGACGAGCCCCAGCACCGTGGACAGCTCGTTCTCGTAAGCCTCCCGATTGGGCCGGGACGAGCGCTCGGCGGCCCCGGCCAGCGCGGCCAACCGCCCCCCGTCGACGCGTCCGTCATGAACGTCGGCAGCCACCGCCCGGGCCACCACCGAGCGGCGGGCCAGCGCACCATCCAGCGCCTGCCAGGACAGATCACAGCGCACATGCAGTCGGTCCAGCCGGTTCGCGGTCTGAACGGCCCACACCGCGATCGCGAGCAGCACAGCGACCAGCAGGCCGGTGAGAGTCCAGTACAACTCCGGGGCCACTAGCCGGCCATCATCCCGCTACCGTCACCGCGGAACCGGATACGGCCACGGTCTCGTACACCATCATGATCTCGTCGGCCACCACCGACCAGTCGTAGCGTTGCACCGCCGCGTCGCCGGCATCGACGTAGCGCGACCGCAGCGTGGCGTCGGCCAGTACCGCGATCAGTGCCTGAGCCAGTGCCGCGGAATCCCCGACCGGTACCAGTCGGCCGGCCTCACCCTCCACCAGGACCCTGCGAAAGGCGTCGAGGTCGCTGGCCACCACCGGGCAGCCCGCCGCCATCGCCTCGACGAGCACGATGCCGAAACTCTCCCCGCCGGTATTGGATGCGCAGTAGACGTCCGCACTGCGCAGCGCCGCGGCCTTCTCGGCATCCCCGATCTGGCCGAGGAACCGCAGATGTCCGGCCAGGCTCCCGGCATCCTCACGCAACTCGTCCTCGTCGCCCCGGCCGACGATCAGGATCTCCACTTCCGGAAACCGTTCGACCAGCGCGGGTAGTGAACCCAGCAGGACCGCCATCCCCTTGCGGGGTTCGTCGAAGCGACCGAGGAACAATACCGTTTTGCCCGCACGCGGGTAGCCGGGCAGCGGTCCGGCGGAGACGAACGATCCGACGTCGACGCCGTTGGGAATCTCCACGGCATCGGAGCCCAGGGCCTCCATCTGCCAGCGCCGGGCCAGATCGGACACCGCGATGCGGCCGACGATCTTCTCGTGCCATGGCCGCAGCAGACTCTGAAATACACCGAGCGCCAACGATTTCGTCGTGGAGGTGTGAAAGGTGGCGACGATCGGGCCCTCCGCGATCATCAGCGCCAGCATCGACAGGCTGGGCGCATTGGGCTCGTGCAGGTGCAGCACATCGAATTCACCCTCGGAAAGCCACTTCTTGACCCTGCGGTGGGTAGCCGGCCCGAACCGCAGCCGGGCCACCGAACCGTTGTACGGGATGGGAACCGCTTTACCACCCGAGACGACATAGTCGGGCAGCTCCACCTGTGACGAGGCCGGGGCGAGCACGCTGACCTGATGTCCACGGGCTCGCATCACCTCGGCCAGTTGCAGAACGTGCGCCTGCACTCCCCCGTGGACGTCGAACGAGTACGGGCACACCATCCCGATACGCATCAGCCTCCCTCGAGGTAGGCGCGGCGCTGATCGGAGAGGTCGGCCAGCCACAGGGGTTGCAGCATGTGCCAGTCCTGGGGATGGGCGGCGATGTTCACCGCGAACCGGTCGGCCAGTGCCTGGGTGATGACACCGACGTCACCCGAGGTGGTGTCCAACGCATCGTCGATCCGGACCACGCAATCCTCGCCCTCGTAGTAGATGTGCGCCGGATGCAGCGGCGAGCCCGTCTCGATCGCCAGCCTCGCCGGACCGGCGGGAAGCCGGGTCGGTTCACCGAACAGGTCGACCTGGACGCCGGCCCGGGTCAGGTCACGATCGGCCATCAGGCAGACGAACCTGTTGGCCCGTAGCCGCTCGGCGAGGACTTCCATCGGGGGCCGGGTACCGCCGGTGAGCGGCAACACCTCGAAGCCGAGGCTCTCCCGGTACTCGATGAACCTTCGGTAAAGCGATTCCGGTTTGAGTCGCTCGGCCACCGTGGTGAAGGTGCCGTAGTGCTGGGCCAGCCACACCCCGGCCATATCCCAGTTGCCGCTGTGCGGCAGCGCCATCACCGCTCCGCGGCCGCCCTGCAATGCCGCATCGAACTTCTCGGCGCCCTCGAATACCGCATCGAGCCGCTTGGCCAGCACCACATGATCCATCGTCGGCAGCCGGAACGCCTCCCGCCAATAGCGTGCGTAGGAGGCCAGTGACGCACGAATCAGCCACTCCGGTACGTCATCCGGCGTCGTACCGATCACCCGCGCCAGGTTCTTGCGCAGCTGCACCGGGCCGCCGTCGCGGGCCGCGTAGCGGGCGCCTGCAACCGCGATACCGCGGGCCAGCGGATCCGGCATTCCTCGCACCAGCCGCCAGCCCGCGGCGTAGCCCCAGTCGGTGATGCTCTCCCGCGCCGGTCTCGTCATCACTGGGCGCTCCCCGGCTCGTCGGTGCCGGTTTGCGGACCCGGCCGGGCGATCACCTCGGTTGCTCCCGGCGACGACCGCACCGTGTGCACGCGCTGTCCCACGGTCACCAGGCTGGCCACCGCCAGCACCCACATCGCCACCGGAAGGGCCATCGGAATCGGGAAGAACGGCAAGTCCGAGAGGCCCGCACCCAACAGCACGATGATCAGCCGCTCAGGCCGCTCGATGAGCCCACCGCCACCCTCGAGCCCGCTGGCTTCGGCACGGGCTTTGACATACGAGATGACCTGTGAGGTCACCAGGCAGATGAGCGTGGCCACCATCAACGAGGCACTCCGCAGCCCGAATGCCGCCCACCACAGCAGCCCGCAGAAGATCGCACCGTCGCTGATCCGGTCGCAGGCAGCGTCCAGCACCGCGCCGAATCGGGTTCCCCCGCCGCGTTCGCGCGCCATCGCACCGTCCAACATGTCGGCCAACACGAAGAACCAGATCACCAGCCAGCCCGCGAACAGGTGCCCGGCGGGAAACAGGATCAAAGCGGCGAGCACCGAGCCGGCGGTCCCGATAATGGTCACCGAATCCGGTGTCAGCCCCACCCGGAGCGCACCTCGGGCCAGCGGCGCGCTGAGTTTGGTGTAGGCCGCCCGGGTCAGCAGGTAGAAGTCGCTCACGACCGGGCAGCCCACTCTGCGGCGAGCAGTGCGCGGGTGTCACGCAACAACTGCGGTATGACCTTGGTCTCGCCGACGACGGTGATGAAGTTCGCGTCGCCCGTCCAGCGCGGGACCACGTGCATGTGCAGATGGTCGGCCAACGAGCCGCCCGCGGTTTTACCCAGGTTCAACCCGACGTTGAAGGCATCCGGCCTCGACACCGCCTTGATCACCCGGATCGCCTGCTGGGTGAACGCCATCAGTTCGGCACTCTCGGCCTCGGTGAGATCCTCGAGCTCAGACACCTGCCGGTAGGGCACCACCATGAGGTGTCCCGGGTTGTACGGGTAGAGTTTGAGCACCGCATACACCAGTGCACGCCGGGCCACCACCAGACCGTCCTCGTCGGTCATGGCGGGGATGTCAGTGAACGGCCGGTTTCGGCCCGCATCGCGCGGCTGTGGAGTCTCGCGGATGTAGCTCATCCGATGTGGCGTCCACAACCGCTCAAGCCGGTCGGGCGCCCCGATACCGGTATCGACCATCGCCTGCTGCTCGTCAGTCACCGTCGATCGTCACCGATTCCGCTGTGGGAGAGTCATTGCGGCGGTGCCTGATCCATTCCGAGATGGCCGCGACGGCCTTCTCCCGCGGAACCCCGTTGATCTGACTGCGGTCGCCGAACCGGAAGCTCACCGCCCCCGCCTCGACGTCGCGGTCGCCGGCCAACAGCAGGAACGGCACCTTCTGGTTGGTGTGGTTGACGATCTTCTTCGCCATCCGGTCATCACTGGCGTCGACCCCTGTCCGCACCCCACCGGACCGAAGCTCGACCGCCAAGCCCTCCAGATAGCCGACATGCTCGGCCGCCACCGGGATGCCCATCACCTGTACCGGCGCCAGCCACGCCGGAAACGCTCCGGCGTAGTGCTCGGTGAGAATCCCGAAGAACCGTTCGATGGAGCCGAACAGGGCGCGATGGATCAATACCGGCCGCTGTCGGCTGCCATCGGCGGCGGTGTATTCGAGTTCGAACCGCTCCGGCATGGTGAAATCCAGTTGGATGGTCGACATCTGCCAGCTGCGGCCGAGGGCATCACGCACCTGCACCGAGATCTTCGGCCCGTAGAAGGCCGCGCCACCCGGATCGGGCACCAGGTGCAGACCGCTGGCCTCAGCGACTTCCCGCAGCGTCTCGGTGGCCTCGTCCCATAATTCGTCGGAGCCGACGTACTTCTCCGGATCCTTGGTGGACAGCTCGAGGAAGAAGTCGTCCAGTCCGTAATCGGCGAGCAACTCGAGGACGAAACGGAGCAATGACGCCAGTTCGTCGCGCATCTGCTCGCGGGTGCAATAAATGTGCGAGTCGTCCTGGGTCATCCCGCGGACCCGGGTGAGACCGTGTACGACGCCGGACTTCTCGTAGCGGTATACCGTGCCGAATTCGAAGAGCCGCAACGGGAGTTCACGGTAGGAGCGGCCGCGGGCCCGGTAGATCAGATGGTGCATGGGACAGTTCATCGGCTTGAGGTAGTAGTCCTGCCCCGGCTTGCGCAGCATCCCGTCCGGTCCGTACTCGGCATCAATGTGCATCGGCGGATACATCCCGTCGGCGTACCACTCCAGGTGCCCGGAGGTGACGTAGAGCTGCTCCTTGGTGATGTGCGGAGTGTTGACGAACTCGTAGCCCGCCTCGATGTGTTTGCGCCGCGAGTACTCCTCGAGCTCCCGGCGCACGATACCGCCCTTGGGATGGAAAACCGCCAGGCCGGAACCGATCTCGTCCGGGAAGCTGAACAGGTCCAGCTCGGAGCCGAGCTTGCGGTGATCCCGGCGCTGGGCTTCGGCCAGCAGCTCCAGGTGCCGGTCCAGTGCCTCCTGAGACTCCCAGGCGGTGCCGTAGATCCGCTGCAGGCTGGCGTTACGCTGGTCGCCGCGCCAGTAGGCGGCCGAGCTTCGGGTCAGGGTGAATGCCGGGATGTACTTGGTGGTGGGAATGTGCGGCCCACGGCACAGGTCGCCCCAGATCCGTTCCCGGGTCCGCGGATTGAGGTTGTCGTAGGCGGTTAGTTCGTCGCCCCCGACTTCCATCACGTCCGGGTCACCGGACTTGTCATCGACCAATTCGAGCTTGTAGGGCTCATCGGACAACTCGGCACGCGCGGCATCCTTGGATTCGTAGACCCGGCGGGCGAACAATTGGCCGTCTTTGACGATCTGACGCATCCGCTTCTCCAACGCCGCGAGATCCTCGGGGGTGAAGGCCTCCGGCACGTCGAAGTCGTAGTAGAAGCCGTCGGTGATCGGCGGACCGATACCCAGCTTGGCCCCGGGGAACAGCTCCTGGACAGCCTGGGCGAGCACATGGGCCGCCGAGTGCCGGATCACGCTGCGGCCCTCATCGGTGTCGGCAGCCACCGGGACCACCTCGGCGTCGGAGACCGCGGTCCAGCTCAGGTCCCGCAGCGCACCGTCCGCGTCGCGGACCACCACGATGGCACCGGGATCGCCACGCCCGGGCAGCCCGGCGCTGCGGACGGCGGCACCGGCCGTGGTGCCGGCGGGGATCCGCAGCAACTCGGCCGAGACGGGGTGTGCGGGGCCGCTCATCAACGATCTCTTTCCATTCCGGACAGCATCGACTCGCACACCGGTCGGCGCGGTCGGACCAATGCTATCCAGGCCGTCGGTCAGGCTCCCAGGCCGATGGGACTGTCCAGGGCGGGGTGGTGCAGTCCGACGAGCCGGGCCGACCACGCCAGCGCACCCAGCAGCCAGAGCGTCACCACCACGACCGCCGCGGTGAACACCACCCCGAGTGCCTGCACCCACCAGCTCTGCCGACGCAACCAGATCATGGCGCTGTCATACCGTCGTCGGGTGTACATCAGGGTGCGGTGCGCCCAGTAGAACTCGGAGGCCAGGATCGCCAGCCCGACGAACACGATGGCCCAGCCCGGTCCGGGATACGGAATGGCGGCGATTCCGACCGCCAACACCACGAAACCGACGACGCCGACCGCCACCCGGTAAGCGAGATCGACCATCGGGCGGTTGCGGATCCGATCTCGGCTGCCGGCGATTCGGCGTCTGATACCGGTCACGAGTGCAGACATTACGTGCCGGCCGGTGCGCCACCGCCGAAGCTTTGCCGGCGCCGCGCTTACGCGCTCAGGGTTGCGCGCACCGCATCGCGGGTCGGATGGAGACCGATCAGGTCAGCCAGACCCACCATCTTGAGCGGGCGACTCGTGGCCGGCCCGTCGGCGACCACCCGGAACTCCACGGCGGCACCGGCCTCTTCACGGCCGGCGACCAGTGCGCTCATTCCCGCTGAGGCCAGAAAGTCGGTGTCGGACAGATCGACGATGATCGCCGAAGGGTTCCCGGACAATGATGCCGTGATCGCCGCCGAAAGCCGGGGCGCAGTAAGCATGTCGAGCACCCCGGATACCGAGATCACCGCGAGTCGATCCGTCCACTGCTCACTGATCGCACAACCGGCGACACCCGCGGTATCGGCATCGGGGGCCACGGAGCCTGCTCGGTCCACGGTTCGTACCTCCCTGGTGGCACGCGTGCCGGATCAGGAGGTCCTCGGCGGCTCCATCCAGACCTAACAGGTCCAACCCTGCCGCACCGCCGTTTCCGGACCCGGCCTACTTTCGGTTACTGGGACGGGTGCCGAGGTTAGTGCACAGCCCGGTCGCAGCAGGGTCGAATCCGGCAACAACCGGCGGCCCACCGCGCCGACGGTTACCCCGGGATGGTTGTTGACGTCCGGCGTTCGGTTCGCCGGTAGATCGGCGCGACGCGATGCGCGATAATCGTGCGAAATCCCGCGCCTTCCTCATAAGATCGTTCCCGATTACGTATGCACGCGATAGTTATGAGGAGGACGTTGATGGCCAAGGAACGCGAAACCGTGGTTCCCGGTGTGGCGGGCAAGCTGGAATGGTTGCGCGATTCGGTCAAGGCCCACCCTGAGGGGGCCGCTGACTCGACCTGGGCGTGGATCGACGATTTGGCCGAGCGTGCGAAGAGTGACGCCACCGGAGCCGACGCGGACCTCAATGAGCTGTTCCGGCTGGGCACCGCGCCGACCGACCTGCACGGACCCACCGAGGGCATGCTGGTCATGACCACCACCAACCCCAGATTCGATGCTGTGGTGCGCGCCATCACCGCACTGTGGATGCCCTGGCAGGGCAAGCGCTTCGACTCCGAGGCCGCCAAGGGCGACAACCGGCTGACCAAGAGCACCGGCCTGGTCGGCAAGCTGCTGTGGCCGCTGTACTCGATGAAGGACCACGTCGACGGCAAACTCGCCTTCGATTTCAAGACCTACGTCGAGGCCGGCAAGGAGGACCCCGACGTCGATGTCATGGTGATCGACTACGCCGATATCGAGAAGAACCCGAAACTGATCATCCGCAGCGTCCGCGACGAACTCGTCGAACTGGTGCCCGGCGTGTACCTCGGAAAGATCTTGTTCAAAACCGACGCGGGTTACAACAAGATCGGCTACTTCGCGCTGCGCATCCCGCGCTGAACGTATCCGTCTCAGCTACCGCAGATCACACCACTTCACAGGGCAGGGGAAAACATGAGCGATAGGCAGTGGTACGAACATCCGTCATTGGTCCTGCAGGTTCACGCACTGGCGAGCCTGCGCGACACGATGCGTGAGGAGAACCTCTTCGAGGGCGAGGGCATCCGGCCCGACACCGATCTCGGCGAGCCCTCTGAGGAGGCCAAGCGCGGTCGGACCGCGGATGGCACGTTCAACGATCTGTCGGACCCCTGGATGGGCGCGGCCGGGACCGGATTCGGTCGCAACGTCCCCCTGGACAAGACGAT
>Ga0180432_10006751_pt1 | contig 14814 bp, 29 predicted proteins | sample SS_ome_10_FD_132414 | JGI IMG/M metagenome (GOLD analysis project Ga0180432, IMG submission 132414) | Hypersaline lake sediment archaeal communities from the Salton Sea, California, USA - SS_1_MS_2 metaG | ecosystem: Environmental > Aquatic > Non-marine Saline and Alkaline > Hypersaline >... | reverse complement strand
TTTTATTGCTCTTATAATAAACTGACTAACTCAAACATTAAATTAGTTGGTTCTCTAGAAGAAATTCAAAGAAAGATACGTTTAGAGAAGATCAAAGAAACTGTTTTGTTTGGAGTAGTGAATGAGTAATGAAGAAAATAAAATATTAAAAAGAATGGAGTTATTTTTTAATAATAAAGAAAAGGCATTAGATTGGTACAAAGAACCTCATTCATATTTTAGAGGTTTTTTTAAACAAAAAGTATCCCCTAAAGAAATGCTTGATATGGGAAAAGGCGAAGAAGTTTTAAAATGGATAGAGTTAACAATTGGTTTGTAAAAAACGCCTTAGATGGAGCGTCTGAAAAATCTAGAAATAAACACTTGAAAATTTAACAAAAAAGGAATACAATAAAAACTATGAAAAGAATAAGATATCAAAAAAGTAAAAATCCTGATGAAATTGAATCAAAAAGATGTTTTTTAAATAAAAACGGAACAGCTTTTAAAGTAAAAATTAATATAAAAAACAATACCTATCGTATTTTAAACTTTAAAAGACAAGAAGTTGTGGCATCTACTAAAAAAGATAATTGTCGTATACCTAAAAATTTATATACTGTATATGAACAAGTTAAAAGAGCTTTAAAAAGATTAGGAGTTTCTTTAGAATATGAATTTAGAAATTTAGGCTAAACATCATGATTACAACTAAACAACAAAAAACACATCTTTATCAAGTTCTTAATAATAACTATAATGTTAAAGCCTTGAAAATGAAAGAATTTTTAAATTTAAAAAAGAGAAACTATGAAAAATAAAGAACTTATACTAGCAACATCATGGAAAGTTAAACAAAAAGACAATGAAAGATGTATACAATTGTATGATGAAGATGGTAACGAGATTGATGGAGATAAAGCTAGATGGGAAGGTGATTTTAATTGTTATAAGAATCAATTAACTAGTTTAGAAGGTGCTCCTAGAGAAGTTAATGGTTATTTTTATTGTTATAAGAATCAACTAACTAGTTTAAAAGGTGCTCCTAGAGAAGTTAAGCGTGGTTTTTATTGTTCTGATAACAAATTAACTAGTTTAGAAGGTGCTCCTAGAGAAGTTAATGATTATTTTGATTGTTCTAATAATAAACTAACTAGCTTAAAAGGCGCTCCTAGAGAAGTTAATGGTAGTTTTTATTGTTCTGATAATGAACTAACTAGTTTAGAAGGTGCTCCTAGAGAAGTTGATGGTAATTTTTATTGTTCTAATAACAAATTAACTAACTCAAACATTAAATTAGTTGGTTCTCTAGAAGAAATTGAAAGAAAGATACAGTTAGAGAAGATTAAAGAAACTGTTTTATTTGGAGTAGTGAATGGATGATAAATACATAGAAAATAAAATGATTATTGATTTTGAAGAATTACTTGTTGAGCTTTTAAAAGAAAATATTGACACAGAAATATATACAAATTTAGAATTACAGTCTGTGGTAAAATTTAAAGATATAACAACGAATAAGTTAATAGGTATGGGAGAAGGGGAAAATCCCGAACAAGCACTTGCTAGTGTTATAAAAAAACTCATATGTAATAATCAAATAGAAAATACAAATATTATTCCTTTGAGAAATTCAGATAAATTAAGCATTCTTTAGGAGAAAACTATGTTATTTTTACAGATGTCTTTAGTTTTTGTTATTGGATATTTAATAGCAAAAACGTTAACTTCTACATTAGAACGAGAAAATGAAAAATTAAAACAAGAATTGGTTTATGTAAAACAACAAAGAATTCAAGATAAAGAGCGATACCAAGATAGAATCCATATGATGAATGATGCGTTCAACCAATACAAAAAGAGTAAGAGTATAAGATGAGTAAAATAAAATTTATTTGCGAATATGATGATTCAAAAATTGAAATGGAAATGAAAAGTGATCAAAATTATGGCGAGTTTGTGGAAAATTTTAAAGCATTTTCATTGGCAATTGGCTTTCATTATCGTACAGTAATGGAGCATTTAGAATCGGATCAATTTGATGAGATTTTTAAACAGGATAAAAAATAATGAATATATTTGTTACCGATCCTTGTCCAAAAAAAAGCGCAGAATACTTAGACACTAAACGTGTAAATAAAATGATACTAGAAAGTGCCCAATTACTTTCTACTGCTTTAAGAGAACATGGATATATTGGAAATGATATTTATAAAAGTACTCATAAAAATCATCCAAGTAATGTTTGGACAAGAAAAAGTAGAGAAAACTATAAATGGCTTTTAAAACACTTTGAAGCACTAGCATTAGAATATTATAAAAGACGAAAAGTTATGCATAAAAGTTATACAAAGTTAAATAGTATTCTTAGAAAAAATATGGCAACTATCCCTTGACAACAAGTAAAAGTCAAGGCTTAATATAATTAAATAGTTATAAGGATAGTATATGAAAAGAAAATTGATGTTTGGAGATTGCTTAGAACGAATGAAGGAAATACCTGATAGTTCAATAGATTGTATTATTACAGACTTACCTTATGGGACCACTAAGTGTAAGTGGGACGTTTTAATACCTTTTGACAAAATGTGGGAACAGGTTGATAGGGTTATTAAGGATAATGGGGCAATTTGCCTATTTGGGAGTGAACCTTTTTCCAGTGCTTTACGTTTAAGCAATGTAAAAAATTACAAATATGATTGGGTGTGGGATAAAGTCACAGCACGAGGCCATCTAGTAGCAAAAAAGAGGCCTATGCAACAAACTGAAAACATTAGCGTTTTCCAGTCTAAAAAAGCACACAATTATTTCCCGCAAATGATTGATAGGCCTAAAGATAAAATTGTGGTCAGAAAAACGAGGGAATATGGCCGAACAGAAATTATGGGTGGTAAAAAATCGGTATTAAAAGAAAAGGTTTATGACCAATGGTATCCTAAGAATATAATTCAAGTATCAAATGCCAATAGTTCAAATAAGTCTGTTCATCCGACACAAAAACCCATTGAACTATTAGAATACCTAATAAAAACATATACCTTAGAAGGTGAAACCGTTTTAGATTTTACAATGGGGAGTGGTTCAACTGGTGTAGCCTGTAAAAACCTTAATCGCAATTTCATAGGAATAGAAAAAGACCGTGAATACTTCAGAATTGCAAAGCAAAGGATTAAAGATGCTTAAAACCAATAAGTTACGTCTCTTTAAGATACTGGAAAAGGCATCGAAACCCTTGAAAACATTAAACAAGGTAAAGAAGCATCACGGTGATTGTAACGAAAAGAAAACTCGTTCAAGTAATTCTGTAGATGCTTCGGTGAAACACAATGGAAAGTACCATGAACAGAACGCTTAAATTGACTCCAAAAGCCTTCAATCGTATTAGTGTGAGTAGCCCCACGGACGTATTCATCTTTACCGTGTTTAACTTTCTCATGACCATAACCCATAGATTTTACTTTGTTGTAGCTATTAGATTCATCGGTAAAAATAAGACTTCCAGACTTAACCATTTTCTCAATGAGTGGCATGAGCGTCTTTTGCTTAACGTCTTTAACAATCGAAGTCTTGACACCACCTTGGCGTTTCACAACACCAAAAACAGGTGTTTTACCTTCGGCACCACGACCACGTTTACCACGCCTTTTGCCGCCAACATAAGTTTCATCGGCCTCAACTTCGCCATCAAAAGGTTCATCATTATCAGACATAAGTTTGCGAATTTGTTTGGCCATACGCCAAGCGGTTTTATAAGTTACGCCAAGATGCCTTTCCAGTTCTTTTGCCGATACACCGTTTTTAGATTGGGCCATAAGAAAGATAGCATAAAACCACAAAACCAAAGACGTACTGCTTTTATGAAAGATAGTCCCTTCGGTTGGATAAACTTGAAACCCACAAGAACAGGCATAAGAACGTCTATTTTTAACAGGATGAAACGACTCTTTACCACATTTAGGGCATTTACAACCGTCTGGAAATCTTTGATTAAAGATATGTGCCAGACACGCTTCATCGGTAGGGAATTGGGTTTTGAATTGTTTAATTGTGTATCTCATACATGTATCTTAACATGATGAGTTACTTGTTGTCAAGGGATAGTTACCAAAAATATTAATTATATTCCTAATGGTGAGTTAACTTCTTTTGCTAATTGTGCCGCAAGAGCTGATTTAAACATCTCTTATAAACATTTAGATGATGTATATCTTGCATATCAGCTTTATCTTAATGATCGTTGGGAATTAGATATTAAAAAACCAACATGGGATTAATAATGACCGATCTTGATGAAAATGTTTTAATTATACAAAAAAGCACTATTAAAGGTAATGATGGTCATTTATATATAGATCAAGAGAGAAAAAAATATTGGAAAAAAGTTCTTAAATCTAGGCTTTGGGACTTATTAAATGGTGGAGAAAATTATGAAAATGAAATGCATATTAACGATCCTTATAATGTTAAATATCTTTACCAATCCTATTAGTTCTGCTACTTTTAAACATCCTATATATTATCAAATATTAAAAAATAAACCAAATATTGATAAATCATATGCGATGAATTTGAGTAATGTAATATATAAAATGTGTAAGAAATATAACTTACCAAAACATATTTATACAGCAATTTTAATGCAAGAATCGAATTATCACTTAGATGCCGTGGCTGGAATTTCTGGATATTATAATGGCAAAGTGATTAAAGTTAAAACTGATTTTGGTATAGCGCAAATTCATTGGAAGAATGTCAAAAATAAAAAATTAAATATTGACAAATTGCTAAATGATATTGTATATTCAGTAGAAGAAGGAGCTAAAATACTTTCTTTTTTTAAAAAAAAATATGCTCATAAAGAAAAAGATTGGTGGGTTAGATATAATTGTGGTCAAAAAAACATAGATAGAGATGTTTGTCAAAAATATAAAAAATTAGTTTTAAGATTTCTATAATTTAAACGGAGAAATTTATGTTAGAAAAAATTAAATCAAACAAAAAAAGCATTATTAGTCACTTTGTTTCAGTTCTTCTTGGTTTTGTTTTAAGTGCAGTTATAGCCACATTACTAGATGAAAAAGTTGGTTATTACGCTGGATTTTTATATTTATACGGTCTTTTTGGACACTCAAAGGTTTCAAAATTACTACTAAATCTACAAAAATAACAAAGAGTATAAAATGACTATTGAAGAATTTACAAAAATGATTTGTCACACTTTAATTATTAAATTAGTAGATGATGAATATGTTTGTTATATTGAAAATGCTCAAGTTAAAATTGATAATATTTTGTTTAATTTACTTGGAGAAGGATCAACGCCACAAGAAGCTAAAAATGATTATATTGTAAAAATTTCTGGTAGACTTTTGGTTTTTAACCCTGAAGATCGAGATAGAATGAATATTCCAGTTCCAAAAAATTTAAACTAAGGTATATAATGAGATTATCTCACAGTGCTAAAGAAACATATTTAACTTGTCCTAAAAAATGGGAGTTACATTATAAACAAAGACTAAGATCAAAGTTTATCGGAAGTGCTCTTTTTTTTGGAGCAGCAATTGATGAGGCATTAAATCGACTTTTGTTAGATAAAAAGAAAACAAAATTCACTAAAGAAGATAAATTACTTTTAAAATTATCACCAGAAGAAACATTTATAAAACATTTCACTAATGTATATGTTCAAGATAAAACCATTGATATAAGTAAAAGTAATCAAGCAATGTATTATAAAAGTGATTTAGATTTATCACTTATACAATCAAAAGATTATTCAAAGATATTTTTATTTGCAGATAGTTTAGATATAACCTTAAATAATTTTCTTGAAATTAGTGAATTTGTAGAAGAAGCACAAAAATTGATGAAAAAAGGTCTTGATAATTCTACACAAAGACTTTATAATTATATTACTTGGCTTTCTCTTTGTGAAAAGGGTTTGTTATTAATAAATACCTACAAAAATCAAATAATGCCTCAAATTGAAGAAGTTTTTGAAGTTCAAAAGAGAATTGTTCTTCCTGATGGTGAAGATGAATTTGTGGGAGTTATAGATTTAATTTGTAGTTTTTATGATGAACCTGGAGTAAAGTACATATGTGATAATAAAACCTCTTCACAGCCCTACAAACAAGACTCTGTATGTTTATCAAGTCAACTTGCAGGATATTCTGAATATGAAGAGAATGATAATTGTGCTTATATTGTTCTTGAAAAAAAAATAAGAAAACGTGAACCTAAAACAAGAACTAGTATAATAAAAGATAAAATGCCGAAAGAAATGGTTGATAAAACTTTTGAAACTTTAACGGAAGTTTTTCATAAAATTAGTGAAGAAAATTTTGAAAAAAACTTAGATGCATGCTATCAATATGGTCGAAAATGTCCTTATTATAATTATTGTCGAACTAATGATTTAACTAATTTAAAATATTTAAAAAAGAAATAGGAGAAAATAATGCCAACTAAAAAAGAATTGGAAGAACAAAATATGACTTTAAAGAATAAAATAAAAGAACTAAATAAACAATTAAAAGAAAGTTTTAATGTAAAAGAACCAGAATTGGGAGATAAGCCCTATCGAGCTATTGGTTTATTTAAAGATGGTAAGGCATATAAATTTGCTAAAATTGATTATAACCCTGAAACAAAAGCATCAAAAATTATAAGTTTAGAAGATGCGTCTAGAGTTCCAGAAGCTGCTCATATGGCTAAATATAATTTAGAAGAAATTATTTCAGATGAAATAATTGCAAGATTGGAGGAAGATTATGCTTAAGGTTCTTTTTATATTTACTACTTTTTTTAATATAAGTTTATTATATGATTATATATTTAAAAATATTTTACCTGATAAAATTACTATTATTAGTTGGGGTATTATTGTTTGTCTACAATTTACTTTATATGTTATTACGCTTTTTTTCAAAGATACGATAAAATATAAACAACAAGAACGAAATAAACTATTAGCAACTAAAATTAATGAAATTGGAATTAATAATAATTTGACAGATCAAGAAAAATCAGATAAAATTTATAAAGTTCTCAAAGAGAACACAGAAGTAACACTTATTCACAAGGAGAAATAAATGAAAAGTGCTGTTCAAAAAATTGCCAAACTAGATAATGTAATTGTGGATGTAAAAGTTTCTGAAATTTCACAAAAAAATGAGTTTTTGGGAGTTGTTAGTATCAACCAATTTAATCCTGAAAAAATGGTAGCTAATGGTGGACCTGTTACAAAAAAAGGGGTTAGCGTTCAAGCTCTTGGTAGTACATATGATGAAGCCTATAACAATGTTCTAGAAAAAGCCACAGAACTTTTGGGACTATAGGAGATAAAGTGGAAACACATACAACAAATAATGACATCGTATTAGAAAATGCTGTTACTTTTGGTGCAGTTAATAACACAACTCTTATGAGTAATGATATTGATCAAATTGCTACAGCACTTTCTGCTGCACAAAGTGAACTTGAAACAGCTAATAAGGGTGAATCAGGATATGGATATAATTATTCAGACCTTGCCACTGTTATTAAAACGGCTAAGCCTGTTTTAGCAAAACATGGTCTTGCAGTAACACAACTACTTTCAAACCAAGGCGATAAACCGGCAGTTGAGACTATTTTGATTCACAAATCGGGACAATATTTCAAGTCTTATGCAAGTCTTCCTTTAATTGAAATGAAAGGATGTAACGAAGCTCAAAGAGCTGGAGCAGTATATTCCTACTTACGAAGATATGCTTTTCAGGCAATTTTGGGAATGTCATCTGAAGACAATGATGCCCATAGTGATGGTCCTAAGAAAACTTCTTTCAGTAAGTCGGTGTCAAAGAAAACAAACACAGTAGCCAGTAAGCCTTCTGGACAAAAATTTAGAAAAAAGAAATCAGTAAACACGGTGGATGATGATGAAATCTGAACAATTACCATTAAATGACATTCCAAATGAACAAAAACTAACAATGTCAAAAGCTATGTTGGCACATGGAGCTGAGAAAGTACAAAAAAACGTTGACGAATTAACAAGTTCTTCTTTAAAAAGAGTACTTAAAGTTATTTGTCATGTTCATCTAGCTGATGAGCTTCTAGAAAAAAAAGTTGATATTTCACTTAACGAAAAAGAACAAATGTTAATTGATAATATCTTTGCTTTACAAGAAACAGTTTTTGGACATCAAGCTCTAGTTCATGAAATTGAAAAAGGTACTGGTTTAGATAATAATACAAACATTGAAACAACATTGGAGATAACAAATGAGTAAAGTATGGGTAAATGACATTGGAACAATTAACAAAAGTAAAAACGGTAATCTTTATATTAACATTGATAAAGATCTTTCAGTAAAAAAAGGCGATCGACTGATTTTAAGAAGTAAAAAGAAAGAAATTGAAGCATCTGTTGAAGCTGGAAAAATTTCAGAAGAAAGAGGAGAAGAGTTGCAAGAAAAACTACATTTTATAAAATATACAATCCATCAGCCACCTAGAGAAGAAGAGTAGTCTTCTCACTTCGTTTAGTTTTGGGGGGAGAGGTTTCCTCCCCTCTCCCCTCCCTTTAACAAAGGTTTTTATTTAGGTGGTGTTTTTTATGGGAGATAAAAAAATGTATGTAAGACTATGTGAAGGACTAAATGATTATGGTAAGCTTATTCCCCAAGGTGAAAATATATATAAACATGTAAAAGATCAAGCAAAAGATTATTATGTTTCTGTATATAAATACAATCAAACTCAAAAAGAAAATTTTGAAAAAAATCATAGTGTAGCTGGTATAAAAGATGTAACAACAAATACTTTAGTTTTTGATTTCGACTCAAAAGAAATAGAAGAATCAAGACGAGATACCCTAGAAGTTATTAAAAGATTAAAACTTAAAGGACTTTCTGAAGAAAATATGACTCTTTATTTTTCAGGAAATAAAGGCTTTCATCTATCTATTCAAACAGATAAAGAGTTTACTCCCAAACAAGCCAAAAAAACAGCTATAAACATAGCAAAAGGTCTTAAAACATTTGATTCTGTAGTTTATAATGCCAATAGAATCCTTAGATTACCTTTTACAAAACATCCAGAAAGCGGTCTTTATAAAATACCTCTTTTGTTAGATGAACTTAAGAGTCTTTCAATAGAAGAAATTCAACAAATTGCAAGTGATGTATATGATCCAGAAATTATGGTTTCTAAAAAAGTAAATTCAACTCTTCTCTTTCAAGAAGAAAAAGATGAACAAAAAGAAACACCTACTATACTTGGCGATCTAAATTTAGCCAAAAGACCTAAATATCTTTCTCCTTGGAAATATGCACTAGAGCAAGGATTTTTTCCTCCAGGTCAAAGATCTAATTCTTTAATTATATTAGCATCTACATATAAAAGTTTAGGGTATAATAAAACTAAATGTTACTATTCCTTAAAGGCATCTGCTGATTTACAATCTCAAAGATTTGATCAAGAAAAGTTTTCAAAGGATGAGATATACAAAACAATTATCAATCAAGTATACTCTAATACTTGGGAGGGAGGAACATATGCTGAGGATAACTTTCCTGAGCAACTTAAAGATTATCTTACAGAGATTGGTGTACCTAGACTAGATGCACAAGATATCCACGAAAACTTTGTTATGAACATTGATGGTGGATTTGACTCATTTGCTAAATATGCAGAGAATATTGATGAGAATACTATGAAGTTTGGTATAGCCGACCTTGATGATACTCTAAGGGTACAAACTGGGCACCTTATAGGTATTCTTGCTGGACCAGGTATAGGCAAATGTTTAGCAAAAGATACTCCAGTTATGCTTCATAATGGAGATATTGTGCCAGTTCAAGATATTAAAACTGGGGATCTTCTGATGGGGGACGATTCTAAACCTAGAAAAGTTTTATCAACTTGTAAAGGAAAAGAAATGATGTATAGAGTTATCCCAACTAAAGGAGATTCTTATGTTGTTAATGAAAGTCATATTCTTAGCCTAAAATATACTTCACAAAAAAGTAGATCTGGATTTCAAAAAAATCAAATTGTTAATTTGAGTATAAATGAATATTTTGATTTACCAGAGTCTACAAGAAAAAAATTAAAGGGCTATAGAGTTGAAGTTAATTTTCCTGAAAAGAAACTAGATTTAGATCCATATCTAATAGGGCTATGGTTAGGAGATGGAACTAGAAAAAAACCAGAAATAACTTCTTGTGACATCGAAATAAAAGAATATTTACAAAAATTTTGCGATAATAATAATTTCAAGTTAGCAATTTATGAAAGGGAAAAAGTTCCTAGATATAATATTGTTGATAAGACACAAGCAAGAAACCCGTTTTTTGATGAAATTAGAACATGTCTCATTAACGGAGAAAAATTTATTCCAGAAAAATATTTAAAAAATAGTAAAAAAAATCGATTAAAACTTCTAGCGGGTTTAATTGATTCAGACGGACACCAGTTGAACAATTGCTACGAATACGTTACAAAAGATAGAAAATTAAGAGATGATGTTCTTTATTTATGCAGGTCTTTAGGGTTTGCTGCTTATGCAAAAGAAAAAGTAGTGAAGGATATAATTTACCATATGATACATATATCAGGACAGTTAGATAAAGTCCCAGTTCTTCTTGAAAGAAAAAAATGTAAACCTAGACGACAAATTAAGGATGTTCTAGTAACAGGAATTACTGTCGAAAAACTAGAAAAAGATGATTACTATGGGTTTGAAATTGATGGTAATAGTTTATTTTTATTGGGCGATTTTACTGTAACACATAATACATCTCTTGCTCTAACTCTACTCAATAATACATCTAAAGAAGGAGTCAAGTCTTTCTTTGCATCTTATGATATGGCAGGTAATATCCTAATTCAGAAGCTTGTTCAAAGAGAAACAAGACTAACGTCTGAAGAACTGTACGATGTATACAGACAGGGAGATCAAGAACAAATTCAAAACTTTAGAAAGATATTAAACAAGAATTACTCGAATGTAAGTTTTTGTTTCAAATCAGGACAAAGCGTAGATGAACTAAAAGACTCAATACGCAAAGAAGAAGCTAGAGTTGGTGGAGAAATTAAATTAGTAATCGTTGACTACTTGGAATTAATTAGAGCAAAGAGTAGTGATCCCACTCAGGCATCAGCAGAAGCCATACAAGGTCTCAGAGAGATCGCCAATGAGGGTAAAGTAGTGGTATGCCTACTACAACCTAATAAGCTTTCTAGCACCCCTGACGAGCCTCTCCTGACGTATAATGCAGCTAAAGGTTCTTCCGCTATTGCACAAGCTGTAACTGCCATGATAACCGCACACAGACCGGGCTATAGTTCTGATTTTCCTGAAGAAGATAAATATTTTAGTATTAATATTGTTAAGAATAGATGTGGACCTTTAGGTAAAGCAGACTTCTCATGGAACGGCTTAACTGGAAGAATTGGACCACTTGAGGATATTGAGAAACAAGCATTGGCAGAACTAAGAACATTGAAGAAAGAGATGAAGGGAGAACAATGAAAATAAATTATTTAATTTTAATAATTATCTTACTAGGATGTACAAAATCCTTAACTAAAGAAGAAATAAAAATTAAAGCAGAAAATTATTGTTCTTGTCATAATGGTGTTTATTTTATAAAATATGGATACGCTTTTTATGATTACTATGTAAATTGTAATGATGGTTCAAGTATGGGATTTTCTTTTGAAGATACAATCAATCCCATGTGTAAATAAAAATGTTATAACTATTCTTATGGAGAGATAATTCAAATAGTAATACAGTTCGTAAGTTAATAAAAAAAACAAAAAAGGTATGGATTAATGAGTAAATATAGAATATTAAAAAACGAAGACCATTTTATTGTTCAATACCGTGTGTTGTTTTTTTGGAAAACATTTAAAAAACTATTAACTCCTCATGGTCCATCTGTTGACCTAAGATTTTCAACAAAAATGCAAGCTGAAGAAAAAGTAACACAAGAAATAAAAAGAAAGCAACAAGAAAGGAAAGAAAATAGTAAATACAAGGTAATTAAAAATTATACATTACTGTTATTTTTACTGATGTCTTGTATAAACAAACAATACCACACTCCAAATGTGGAAACATGTGTCAAAATGGATGAAAGTGATTGTGTAAATTTTATTATAAAAGTTTAAAGCTCGTAAAGAATGAGAGTTAGTAAAAAAATTAATTTCAAAGAATAATAAGGAAAAGTAGTGTATAAATACGGGAAAAAATCTAGAGAACGACTAGCCACTTGTGATCCTCGTCTCCAAGAAATCTTCAACGAAGTTATCAAGGTTATGGATATTTCTATACTTTGTGGACATAGATCAGAAGAAGAACAACAAAAAGCCTTCAATAATGGTAATAGTAAACTTCAGTATCCCAACTCTAAACACAACAGTACTCCTAGTATAGCCATCGATGTAGCTCCATGGAATGGAGGGATTGATTGGGAAAATTATAAATCTTTTTATTTTTTAGGTGGATTAGCATTGGGTATTGCCGATCAAAAAGGTATTAAATTAAGATGGGGTGGAGATTGGAATAGAAACGGTAAATTTGATGACCAGACATTTGATGATCTTGTTCATTTCGAGATTGTAGAGTGAAACTTACCTCTGATTTAGAAACATGGGGTATAGCCGATCCTGAAGACCTCTGGGTATTTGACAAGCTTCTCCTCTCAAGGCGTCTAGGCTACCTCTGTGGTCCTAAGGGCTTGTATGTACCCAAGCCTGGTAGGTACATAGTCAGACCTTGTGTAAATCTTCTGGGAATGGGTAGAGGAGCTAAGGTAATGTATTTGAAGGACAATACTGAGTACAATATGGTAGATGGGACATTTTGGTGTGAAATCTTTAAAGGTCAGCATTTAAGTATTGATTATTGTGATGGTAAACAGATACTTTGTGTAGAAGGCGTTAAGTATTCTGCTAATGATATGCAGCGTTGGAAGGTATGGCGAAAAGTTACACAGAAACCTAAGCTACCTAAATTAATCAGAAACTTAAAAAACAAATATCAGTACTTGAATGTTGAAATGATTGGGGGTAAGATAATCGAGGTACATCTGAGGTTAAACCCTGATTTTCAAGATCACAACTCTCCGTATGTTATACCAGTTTATAAAGATGAAGAAATAAATCCCAATTCTTGTCAGGAGTTTATTATGAGTCCAGATGAGGAAAGAGTGGGATTTTATATAAGGAAAACGTGATAACAAATATTTAGTTAAAAGTATAAAATATTTATAAATATGGAATAACCAACTATAAGGACAATTTAATATGTATATTACAGATATTTTACTCATAACATTAAGTCTTCAAGTCTTTATTTTTTCATTAATTTTCATATTATCAATTACAACGAGAAGATCTTTAAAGAAAATGAATGAGAAACTAGAAACTTATGAAGAAAGTCTTTTTTTCCTTATCCAAGAAGTTGAGAAAAATGAACATTCAAAAAGGGTTCATTAAATGAATGTTCGAATAGAAAAACAATTTGTTATGAAAAACAAAGTTTCTATGGTTTTAGATAAGTTTTGTGAAGAAGGAATTTTAAATCGACTTATAAAATATTCTAAAAAAATTGAACATAAGAAAGTAAATCACTTGAAAGAAATTCAAAAAGGTGATATTCTCTTTGTGGATGGACAAAAGTTTAATAAATTTTTAAAAACAACTCCAATTACACAAATTTTAGAACAAACCGAGGATATACTTCTGTTTAAAACAAAGACAAGTGTTTATAAATTATATGTTTTAGATACCATTTTTGACATAAGGATATAGAGTGATTAAAGTTAAAATTGAGAAGGACTCAATTGCTCCTTCGGGCATTCGTTTAACAACTTTTGTTTTAAAATACCCTAGATTTATTCATAGTGAATTTATGACTCATAGATTATTTAGTCGAAATGCTAGTAGTTCGAGGGCTATTCCTTTAAATAAACAAATTGAAGAAATTGAAAAAGAGATTGCATATCCATTAAATTTTAGAAAAAACAAAGCCGGAATGCAAGCGGGAGAATCTCTTAGTTTAGATCAACAAGTAAAAGCAAATATTCTTTGGGAATTTGCTTGTCAAAATGCAATTAGATCTGCAAAAATGATAAATAAAATTTGTCCAGAAGGTGTTCATAAACAATATTTAAATAGATTACTTGAACCATTTAGTCATATTTCTGTAATTGTTACAAGCACTGATTTTGATAATTTTTTTGCATTAAGATGTCACAAAGATGCACAACCTGAAATAGAAAAACTTGCTAAAAAAATGTATGTTGAATATAAAAGTTCAAAACCCGAAGTTTTAAGAGCAGGAGAGTGGCATTTACCCTTTGTTTCTGAGATGGATAAAATGGAATTAACTCACACACAACAAATGCAAAAATCAGTTGCGTGTTGTGCTAGAGTTAGTTATAATAATCACGATGGAACTAATCCCACAATTGAACAAAATGAAACTCTTTATAATAGATTATTAGGTTCTTCACCAATACACGCAAGTCCAGCAGAACATCAAGCTATGGCAGTTGGGGATAAGGATATTCTTTCTGGAAATTTTAAAGGATGGATTCAGTTTCGAAAAACACTTGAAAATGAAAGAATTTTTAAATTTAAAAAAGAGAAACTATGAAAAATAAAGAACTTATACTAGCAACATCTTGGAAAGTCAAACAAGAAAATGGAGAGAGATGTATACAATTATATGATGAAAATGGCAATGAGATTGATGGAGATGAAGCTAGATGGGAAGGTGATTTTAATTGTTCTGATAGACAATTAACTAGCTTAGAAGGTGCTCCTAGAGAAGTT
>Ga0180432_10006749_pt1 | contig 14814 bp, 17 predicted proteins | sample SS_ome_10_FD_132414 | JGI IMG/M metagenome (GOLD analysis project Ga0180432, IMG submission 132414) | Hypersaline lake sediment archaeal communities from the Salton Sea, California, USA - SS_1_MS_2 metaG | ecosystem: Environmental > Aquatic > Non-marine Saline and Alkaline > Hypersaline >... | reverse complement strand
TGTGTTGAGGAAGTGCTCGTGTGGGTTCCCTTCGATAGCTGCCCTGCGGCAATCGAGCCACGCGAGATAGGTTCCCTCCAGTGGCGTCATTTCGACCCCTGGCAGCTTGTCTCGAACGAATGCAGCGGCGACATTGCGGTTCACTTGGAGATACGTGACAAGCTCGTCGAGCCAGCCATCCCCATCGCGATGGCACCCACGAACGCCAGCCGTGACCTTGTTGTAGCCGGAGCTGAGCGGGTTAATCTGCCCCAGCCCCCAGCCAATTGGAGACAAGGGGTGATAAGCTCCAGAAGAGGGCCTAGTCACTGTCTGCAAACTCGTTTGGTACTGCGGCAACCTGGGTTCGAGTTGGTTCACCGGAACGGATCATATGGTCCCGGAGCGTCTGCACCCATAGCAATGTGACGTTTTCGTCACCAACAGCTTCATAGCCATGTATCATGTAAGGACCTAGATGGTAACTGTCGCCTGTCTCAAGCAAGCGTACACCATCCTCCAACGTGAGGTTGAGGCGCCCTCGTAGGACGAAGCCGAACTCCTCGCCATCATGTGATGCAGGCGGGTAGAAATACCCAGCAGGGATCTCTCCGATCACGACCTCGAACAATCGACTGTGCAAGTCCTTGCTTAGAAAGCGATACTGAATTTGCGCTTCTGACACACTGACTTGCGGTGCTTCATTTGAGTGCACTTCCACCGGGATGGATGGAGCGCCTTCTTCACCGCGCTCTGCTAGCGAGAATAGGGCTGAGAGGCTAACTCCAAGGACATCGCAGATTCCCTCGAGCGACGATATCGAAATGGAGCAAACCCCGCGCTCTACTTGAGATAAGAAACTTGTCGAGACATCGCAAGCATTGGCAATGTCTTTGAGACCTAGCCCCTGCTCTTTCCGCAATCTTCGTAGTGTAGCGCCCAACGAATTCACGATTGAAGTATACATGAATCGCAGTTCGAGTCAAATCAGCGCTGTATCGATGCCTGCAAGCTTGTTCTATTGGCAAAATTTAACGATTGAAGCACGCAACTCGTGGCAACGAGAGCGCACCAAGGATTGCGTTCAGTGGCGAGGTATTGACATCGATTTGGAAGTGAAGTATAGTGCAAACGCAGTAGCAAGAGAGTGAAGTGTCACTGCAGGGACAGTATGGGTGTGTTGGAAGAGTGGCGTGGCGAAACAAGCACAGAAGATCATGCGAGATAGTTTGGTCTATCTATCTGCGGATAAGGGTATGGTTGAGACACAAAGGTGACGTATGGGCATGAAGCTTGATGGAATAGAGGGAGGGCGCAAAGGTGGATTCTAGGTTCAGTGGGCAGGTTGCAGTAGTCACTGGTGCAGGGCAAGGGATTGGCCTAGAGATTGCAAAGCGATTGGGTATGGAAGGCGCAACGGTTATCATAGGAGATATTAACACATCCCAAGGAGAGCAATCAGCCAAAACACTCAAGGAAGATGGCATACGAGCCGAATACGAGTATATCGATGTCACGCAGAAGCGCGTCGTGGATGAGTGTTTTGCAGGGATCCTGAAGCGTCACGAGACGGTCGATGTACTGGTCAACAACGCTGGGGCGGCGTCGATCACGCCGTTGCTCGACATGTCTGAGGAGCAGTGGAGAACTGCTATTGGAACGATGCTCGATGGGACTTACTTCTGCACGCAGGCAGCCGCAAAGGCAATGGCAAACAGCGAGCGGGGTGGGGCGATTGTGAACATCTCCTCGAAGGCAGCCAAGACGGCCAAGCCAGGGCGTGCGCACTATAGCACGGCAAAGGCGGGGATTGTACAGCTGACGCGTGCTTCAGCTGTGGACTTGGCGTGTTATGGGATCCGCGTGAATTCCATCTGCCCCGGTGGAGTTGCGGCTGGGATGAGTACATATCTTCTGGAAGACAAGGAGAAGCTGGAGGCTTGGAATCGGCACGTGCCACTTGGAAGGCTTGGCGAGGCAAGCGAGATTGCTGCAGTCGTGGCATTCCTAGCTTCTGACGAAGCTTCCTTTGTGACTGGAGCGAACATCGATGTGGATGGTGGTCAGGGGGCTCTTGGTTCGGCGGATCGCGCAACCGCCTAGAAAAGCGAAGAGCAAGTCAGGGTTTGGGGTGGCTAGCCATGTGCAGCGCACTGGTGGCATCTGAGCGCTCCAAGCCTGGCAGAAGAGGGAGGAAGTCAAAGGAGGTGGGAGCGGGAACGAGAAGAAGCCTGATCGAGCTTCGTTACCTAATGTATGGTGCTGTAAGTAGGTCAAGGGAGGGAAGCACACAATGAGAAAACGGAGAGCAGGGAGATACTGGTCAACCATTGTCGCAGTGATTGTGTTGTGCATGGTGTTGAGTGCTGTTGGCTTTGCGAGCGACAAAGTGATCAGCGTTGGCATTGGCGCAAACATCAAGCAGCTGAACCCCGCATTCGTCAGTGACTGGCGAGATCAAATCATCTTGTACAATGTGAATGAAACCCTAGTGACATTCGAAGAAGGGACTCTTAAACTCATCCCGTCTCTTGCTACAGCGTGGGAGATCGCGCCGGATGGCCTTACGTACACATTCTGGCTGCGTGATGATGTGCTGTGGCATAAGGGGTATGGGCAATTTACCGCGCAGGATGTAAAAGATACGATCGAATACCATCTGGATCCTGAGACAGGGTCATTCTATGCGCTATACCTGGAAGGGATTGAGAGCGTTGAAGTCGTCAATGACTTCGAGGTTGTGTTCCATCTTTCACAGCCAATGCCTGATCTTCTAACTGCGGTTTTGCCATGGCGACCGGGTTTCATCATTAAGCCAGATGTCATCAAGGAGTACGGTGACAACTACAGCGAGCACATTGTTGGCACGGGACCGTTCGAATTCGTGGAGTGGGTCCGAGATGATCACTTCACGCTTCAGGCTTTCGCGGACTACCGTGAAGCAGGGGTGCCCAAAATCGACAAGCTAATCCTCAAGCCTATTCTTGATGACAATACACGGCTGTTGGCCCTGCAAAACGGAGACATTGACTGGATGTTCTTTTATGATCCGTTCCTGTATCAGATAGCAGCTGGTAATCCCACAATCGTGGCTCAGACGTGGGATAACCCAAGCTTCTGGAGCATCACAATAAGGTGCGATGAAGGGCATCCGACAAGTGACGTTAGAGTCAGACAAGCGATTGCGTACGCGCTAGATGCAGATGCCATTACGCGAGCCCACGGTGGGACACAGAACTCCGCGGAACCCTATGGTTCACTCATCCCCCCGATCTGGTGGGAAATCGCAGATCCATTCATTGACCGTATGGAAGGACTAACTGATTACTCTCGTGACGTCAACAAGGCGAAAGCACTGCTGGCGGAAGCGGGGTATGCAGACGGTCTGAAGCTCAACTACCTCATGCCGAATGACTGGGGCGGTTTCACCACGACAGCCGACCTGATCATTGAGCAGCTCGCAGAGGTTGGTATCACGATCTCTGCGCAAAGCGGCGGCTGGGGGATGGTCGGTGAGGCTTACAAGACCGGGTCCGATGACTGGGATCTGGGTGCCAATGGGCCCGATCGCTTGTCACCTCAGATGCTGTTCGCAAGCATGTACGGTAAATCACCAAAGAACTACTCTCGCTATCAGAGCGACGAATACGATGCGCTGTACGAACTTGCTGCGGTTACGACAGATCCGGAAGAACGCTGGGGGATCTATCATGAGATGGACAAACTCCTCAGCCAGGATATGCCCAATTTCACGTATTTCTGGGGTAAGTGGCACTTCGCTTGGAATCCGCGCATCACGAATTACTTGCCGGGCTATCAGCGCTTCAACGCGAAGTACGTGGACGTGTTATCCGACTAGGGCACTAGTGGCGGACATTGGCTAGTGAGGCTGGTTCCATAATTGCCTTCTATGTCCGAAGAGCAAGTGCAACAAGGGCTATGACGTTGACATAGCTCGGGACTAGATTGGGAACGCCTCTCCCCTGGCTTCCTCTCCGAGATAGTTGATCGGAAGTTGAGAGGCAAGCCAGGGGAGTCTTCTAGGAGCGGCCCGAATAAGTGTGGGAGGGTTCGTCAGCATCAGCGGGAAGTTGAAGTCCCAAGTATCCGTATGGATACCTGAAGGGCGCCGCATGAGCATTGTGGAGGATGTATGTATCTGAGTTTCATAGCTCGACGTCTACTGCAAACGATCCCGACACTATTAGGGATTATTACGGCGCTATTCTTGGTGCTCTACTTGGCGCCAGGGGATCCTATCATGTTTCTGCTCGGTCCATACTACACTGATGACGCCTATGAGGCACTTGCATCGAAGTATGGCTTAGACCGACCGCTTCCGATTCAGTATTTCGACTACATCTATCGCGTTGTCCAAGGGGATTTCGGCATGTCGATGAGATCTTCAATTCCGGCCTTCCCGAATGCGATTCGATACCTGCGTTCAAGTCTCGAATTGGCATTGGCTGCGCTAATCTTCATCGCGATTGCGGGCACGATATTGGGGGCAGTCAGCGCCCTTGCACCAGGTGGGCGCCTTGATAGAGTGATCATGTTTATCTCCTTGGGGGTCTACTCGGTTCCGGTATTTGTTGCTGGAAGCATACTCCTCTATACACTTGCGTTCCGCGCGCAGCTGTTCCCCATTGGAGGGCGCGGTGAGCCGTCTCAGCCGTTGGATATCCTGTGGCACTTGGTGCTGCCCACAATCACACTTGGAATACGGCAGACAGCGCTTGTTGCCAGGATTTTGCGTAGCAAGCTCATCGACATTCTTAGCAACCGCCCGTACATCGTTACGGCACGTGCGAAAGGTCTAGGAGAGATGAAAGTTGTAGTTAAGCATGCATTCCGCAACGCAATGATTCCAGTAGTCACAGTTTTGGCGTTGAATCTAGGCGCGCTGATAGGGAATGCTGCAATTACGGAGGTCGTTTTCAATCGTGTCGGTCTAGGTAGCCTCCTGTTGCAGTCAGTCCATGCACGAGACTATCCACAAGTGCAAGCTGCGGCGTTCCTCTTCTGTATGGTAGTCATCATCGCAAACCTGTTGGCCGATGTCGCGTACGGTCTTCTGGATCCGCGAATTCGATATGAGTAGCACGCCGATGTGAGAAAAGCATTGCAGGAGGTTCGCAGCTCAGCGAGGAAGCGAGTGATGAGAAGCAGATAGATCGTGTACCTAGGCCCCGGAGGTTTGCTGAGGGGAAGTTGTAGCTGGGAACGAGGTGGTCGGACTTGCAGCATCGAGGGCGAGTACCGAGGGAAGCTTAATCGTGAGCAGTGCCGAATAGCGGCAGGTCCGGAGAGGAGAGGTAGCCAGGTGTGAGCACAAGACCGAAGGTAGCGGTGTTGGGGACGGGGAGTGTTGGACTGTCACTCGCGAGCTGGTTGACGATGGAGGGTCATGACGTAAGTCTAGTCGAGTTGGACTCCTTTGCCGAGAGCATTATCCCTATCCAGGACAACGGTGGGATTGACGTTATTGGCGCCTATGGAGAGGGGAAGGCGGCACTAGCCTGCATTACGACGGACATCCAACAAGGTATCGAAGCTAGGGACATCCTCATCTTCTGTGTCCCGGCCTATGGACATGAAGCATTTATGCGAGCTTGCATCCCGTATCTAGAGGACGGGCAACTTCTGCTCTTCATCGGGTACTTCGGAGCTCTACGGATGGCGGAAGTGCTCAAGGATGCTGGCTCACCCAGGGATGTGGTCATCGGAGAACTCCTGAATTGCGTCTTCGTTTGTACGAAGACCGGGCCGTGCTCTGTGCATATCAAGAAGCGAAAGATGGGATTGCCATTTGCCACGATTCCATCTGATGCTGATGTGGAATCCGTAAGAATGGCTCTGCGCTTGTTCCCAGACTGGAAGCGATCGCAGAGCTGCCTTGAAACAAGTATAAACAATACAAGCCCACTCATACACACAACGGGTAGTATCTGTAATGCCGGTTGGATTGAGTCTACGCGTGGGGGATTCCAGTTTGTCAATCAGGGGGTCAGCCCTGCCGTGGTGAAGGTGAGGACTGCACTCGATGTGGAGAAGCAGGAACTTGCGAAGAGACTGGGCTTCGAGCCAATAGCATATGACACGCTAATGCAGGCATTCTATGCGCACGAGGAGAAGGCACCTAGTGCTGTTGCTGGAGGCAAGCAAGCTGCGAAAAATGATGCGCCACAGAGCCTACAGCATCGATACATACTAGAGGACGTGAAATACGGCCTTGTGCCAATGTCAAATATCGCGAAGGTACTTAAGGTAGAAACGCCGACCATAGACGCAGTCATAACATTGGCATCCAAGATGTTGGAGGAGTCATTCTTTGATACCGGCCCGAGCGCTGTGTCATTGGGATTTTCCGGATCGACGCCGCCGTGATTGGAGATGCCTGACAGAGAAGAGAGCCATTATGTTGCTTGAAGCAGGTATGGACGTACACGTAGCAGAGGGCAGAGCAGGGCGAAAGGAGAAGAGATGAGTGTGTGGGAGAACAGCATAGCTGTCCCGTTTGACGGTCGGACATCCAAGCCGCGGACGCAGGGGTACACGATGGTTCTGGATTCAGGACTGGGATTGGCTTCTGCAAATGACATGGTGTCTACGGCTGGGGACTATATCGACAATGTGCAGTTCACATTTGGAAGCTCAGTCTTGTATCCGGATGGGGTATTGGAGGAGAAGATTGAGCTCTTCCGCAGCGCGAACATCGGACTGACACCAGGGGGTGGCCTACTGCAGGTTGCCATCTGGCAGGGCAAACAGAAGGAGTTTCTCAAGCGGGCAAAGATTCTTGGTTTCAGTACTGTTGAGCTGTTCGACTCGATGCTGAACCTGGACGCAGCGGCTCGCGAGCGTGTTGTTAAGAGCGCGCTCGACGAGGGGTTTGAGGTGATTACTGAGGTCCTGCGAAGCCCGACTGGGAATGATGAGATGCACAAGACGATCGCTCTTGATCTGAAGGCAGGTGCGGCAATGGTCATTGTGCCGTTCGTCGAAGGAGAAGTGGAAGATATGCTAGCGGGCAATGCGGGTGTGCAAGACCTCCTTTGGGAGCCTCCGGCGACGGAGTCGGAACGGCATCTTGCCGATGTGCTAGTCCGATGTGGGGGGAACGCAAACGTCATTCTGCGGGATCCCAGTGCGATCATCTCACTCGAAACGCTTCGAGTTGGGCTGAAAGGGCGGACGATGGCGGAGGCGCATCGGGAGAGGCCTGTGTGGGACTGAAGACGGTGTCTCGCGGCCATGAGTAAGACAAGAAGCGGTATGGCAGGGTGTCCTTGCGCTGCTAGGGCATGAATGAAGGAGAGAGAAGAAGTACAGGAATTGCTTCACGTAGAGACAGAGTGCGATTGCAGACTGAACGAGTTGAAGAAGCACAGTCGAGAGCGAAATGGAGAGCTTGAGCTGGGAGTACCGATGCAGCTCGAACTGCTGAGAGAATGAGTAGCAGGAGGTGATGGTTGCAGATCACATAGGCGAGTTTGGGTGAAACCCAATGGAGAAGATGGCCCATAACGACAACATAAACATCAAGGATATGCAAGGGGGACCAATGCTAGACAAATGGAATGGCGTAGCGATCAAACCAGGAACGAAGACGAAATACACACTACCAGTGGGATCCACTCCTTTGGGAGAAGTGGAACTCCCGGTTTGGTTCATTCGGAGTGAGAAGCCAGGTCCGGTCTTCTCCGTGACCGCAGGTGTGCATGGCTGTGAGTATCCTGGAATACTTGCTGCGATCGACCTGTTCAACAAGCTTGAGCCCACGGACCTTCTGTGCGGAACGCTGGTGATTGTGCCAACTACCAATCCGCTGGCATTCGATCAGAAATCACCGTTTGTCAATCCAGTTGACGCGGTGAATCTGAATAGGGTCTTCCCAGGGGATCCGAAAGGTTCCATGACGCCGCGCTTGGCACATGCGCTCTTTGACAAGGTCCTGAGTGTGTCCGACTACGTTGTCGATCTGCACGCAGGTGACTTGTTCGAACGTTTGATCACGCACACGAAGTATCTGATTTCGGGTAACGATGCGGTAGATCAGAAGTCAGAGGCATTGGCGAAGTTGGTCACTGACTGCTACTACGAGCCTAGGGCAGCCGGAGAGGGAGACAGCCTTTTCACGGAAGTGGCAAAAGCTGGCGTTCCGGCAATCATCGTCGAAGCGGGTTCTGAGGGTTTCCTATACATAGATCGCTCCGACTATAACATTCACTATAATGGTGTATTGAATTGTCTGAGGTGGAGCGGAATGCTTCAAGGTGATGTTGTGGTGGCCGATAGGTACGAGCGGGTCATCGAACAACGTGCCATCCGGGCCAACGAGGGCGGGTTCTTGGTAGTCAAGGACGAGGTCGGAACGTCCTTCAAGGCAGATGCGAAGCTTGGTCAGATCATCGATTTCAGCGGTCAAGTCAAGGAAACCATTACGGCGCCATTTAAGGATCAGGGCGTCATCATGATGAGAAACAGCCGAGGAGTTGTGTGTACAGGAGAAGTAGCATTCATCCTCTGGCGGACAAGCACTGAGGAGGGTGTATCGGTGCCCGCGCTGTAGCGCGAGTGGTGCGGCGCCTGTGGAACGAACAGGTACATGGGTTAAGTGGCCCTGGATCGCCCCAAGAGCTAGGCGATCCAGAGGCTGTGCGAGGAGGCACACGCGAGCAAACGGAAGGCACTGAAAGGGGTGGGGGGGTGTGCCGTCCGGAAAGGAGGTTGCGCTCGGAGGGGACAAAGCTGCTTTGCGGAATAGGAAGCAAACCAATGGAGACGAAGAGAGGAAGACGGTCCAATATGGGTGTGAGCATGTCTCGACGGGTGTGAAGGAGTAACGTGAAAGGAAACACAGATCTCAAGATAGGGTGCACGTTGCTACTTATCATTGTGTTGATAACGCTACTGGCCCCGCATATATCACCATATGATCCCTTGAAATCGGACACTACATCGCCATTTGAATTTCCTTCCAAACAGCATTGGTTTGGGACAGATCGAATGGGCCGAGACGTATTCTCTCGGATGCTGTGGGGGGGGAGAATCTCCTTGGTCGTGGGAGGAGTGTCCGTGTTGCTCTCAGGCTTCTTCGGAACGGGACTTGGCATGCTTGCCGCATACAGCGGTGGGTGGGTTGAAAGCATCATCATGCGGATCATAGACATGATGCTTGCATTCCCGCTCTACCTCTTGGGTGTTTTGATTGTAGCAGTCATGGGACAAGGCCTTCTGAACGTAATCTTGGCTGTTGCCATCTCGACGCTACCTGGTTTCAGCAGGCTCGCATACAGCGAAACACTATCCTGCATCAACACGGATTACGTGGAATCGGCGGAAGCACTCGGGGTTGGGAGGTTCAGGATTCTATGGAGGCACATAACGATCAACGTCATGCCAGCGATCCTGGTTTACGGTACTTTCAGGGTCGCCAGCGCGATCCAGTTGTCAGCGGGGCTAAGCTACCTGGGACTGGGCGTGCCCCCTCCAAGCATCAGTTGGGGGCTGATGGCGAGGCAAGGAGCGACCTACATACGCATCAACCCTATGATGACGCTTGTCTCGTCTGTCGCATTAGTGCTCACCATAGTTAGCATAAACTTCATAGGTGAGGGCGTCTCAATCATCGCAGATCCAAGGCGCTCAGTACGTATCGATATGTCATGAGATTGAGAAGCGCATAGGCGGTGGGGTCAGTGTGAGAGATGGAGAACATCGTGACTAGGGGGATGCTGACACGCTGCAAGAAAGGGGAGGGCGAGTGGGCAATGCGGTCCGGACAAATCCGAAGAGGATCCGCAGAGACTGAGACTGCAGTGGAGGATCGAGGAAGGGAGCATGGAGGGTTATGCAACTCAAGGGCAAGACTGCAATCGTAGTGGGAGGAGCGTCGGGTTCAGGCCGGGCGGCTGCGCAAGTTTTTGCCAGTGCTGGTGCCAAGGTTGTCATCGCGGACATCAATGAGACGATGGGAGCAAGCAGTATTGCAGAGGTTACGAAGGGCGGGAACGAGGGCTTGTTCGTTGTCTGTGACATACGGTGCTCAGACCAGTGCGCGAATGTGATTCAAACTGCCAAGCGTGAGTACGGGGGCATTGACGTGTTGTTCAATAGCGCAGGGCTTGCATGCGCTGCACGAACGGTTATCAACGCGTCGGAAGAAGAATGGGATCGCACGATCGACATTAACGTGAAAGGCACATTTCTCATGTGCAAACATGCTGTTCCAGCAATGATTGAATCTGGAGGTGGCTCCATTGTGAACACAGCGTCTGTATGGGGTCTTGTCGCTGGAATGGATGTGGCTCCGTACTGCGCGGCAAAGGGGGCTGTTGTACTCCTCACAAAGGCCATGGCGTTGGATCATGCCAAAGACAACATCCGGGTCAACTGCATATGTCCCGGGAGCGTCGATACTCCAATGCTAAGAGGTGAGATGGAAGCGCTTGGAGGAGTTGAGAAGGCCATGGTCGCGTACAAGAGGAAGCATCCAATGGGGCGCATTGCCCAGCCGGAGGAGATCGCCAAGGCTGCGCTTTTCCTTGCGTCAGATGAGGCCTCGTTTATTACTGGTGTAGCACTGCCAGTGGATGGGGGGAGGATGGCGGGGGAAGTGGTTGTCATCTAGGTTGAGCTCGAGTTTGTCTATTCGGTGAGAACTGAGATTGGAAGAGGAGTTGGGATGCACATCGAGCGGATGATCAATGCGATTGATACGCATACCGCAGGTGAACCTACTCGTACGATCATTGGCGGAATTCCACACATTCCTGGCGAGTCCATGAGCGAGAAAATGCAGTATTTTCAGAAACGATATGATGATATCAGATGCGCACTGATGTATGAGCCGCGAGGGCATGAGGTCATGTCGGGTGTGGTCATCACATCGCCTTGCTGTCAAGACGCAGATGTTGGAGCCATTTTCATCGAGGTTGGCGGGTACTTGCCAATGTGCGGCCATGACACCATTGGGTGCTGCACGGCGTTGATCAACGCCGGAATGGTGGCAGTTACGGAGCCTGTAACGACGATCAGATTGGATACTCCCGCCGGTCTAGTGATCGCGAATGCGGTGGTTGAAGGACAGATTGTCAAAGAGGTTACCTTTCAGAACGTTCCTGCGTTCCTTTACAAAGCGGATTTGGAGGTGTATGTCTCCGGATACGGCAATGTAATCCTTGACGTTGCATACGGGGGCAACTTCTATGCTCTACTGGAGGTAGACCAAGTTGGCGTTCAGCTCAAACCAACACAAGCGGCCGAATTGGTGAAAGCCGCCCATGCAGTTCGGTCTGCAGTCAATGAGCAATTACGAGTTCAGCACCCAGAGAAGGACTTCATTCAGGGAGTGACACATGTGGAGTTCTACGGACCTCCTACGGTTCCTGAAGCGGACGCCAAGAATGCTGTCGTCATTCTTCCTGGGTCGATTGATCGATCGCCATGTGGTACGGGAACATCGGCGAAGCTTGCGATGCTTCACGCAAAAGGGGAACTAGAGAAGGGGCAGGAGTACGTGCATGAGAGTATCATCGGAACAATCTTTCGAGCTGAGATCGTCGATACGGCCTGTGTGGGTGAGTACCCCGCGATCATCCCCCAGATAACGGGACAGGCGTACGTGACAGGCATGCACCAGTTTGTCATTGATCCAGCTGATCCACTCAGAAGGGGATTCCTTCTAAGTTTGGAGAGCGATGCCAGTGAAGGGGGGGATAGGCCATGAGAGTGCAAAATCATCCCATTCTTGGGGTATTGCATGAAGTGCGCGAGGTGGCTCTCGTGGTAGATGGGGTGAGGATTGCAGCGCGTGAGGGGGAAACGATTGCAGCTGCACTGGCTGCTGCAGGCATACGGATTCATCGCTACACGCCGAAGCAATCCACGCCACGGGGGGTCTTCTGTGCGATTGGCCAATGCACAGATTGCGCGATGACGGTCAACGGAAGGCCGAACGTTCGCACCTGCATGACCCGAGCCGCCAACGAGATGATCATCGAAACGCCGAATCAATCCCAAGGGAGGCTCGATTGACTGCCGTGGATGTAGGGATCATCGGTGCGGGTCCTGCGGGCATTGCAGCTGGCATTGAGGCCGCCACAGCTGGATGCAGCGTGGCGTTGTTCGATGGCCACCTAGAACCGGGGGGGCAACTCATCAAACAGATCCACAGGTTCTTCGGGTCGCGTGAGCACCGGGCAGGAGTAAGGGGCATCCGAATTGCACATGAGCTATGGACTGAAGCACAGTCACTTGGTGTCCAATCGTTTTTGGGATGGGAGGTTTTCGGCGTTCAATCCAGCCCAAGCGGGTTCAGACTCCACGCACGGTTGACGGATGACATGTCGGTGGATGATCAACCCATCTCAAAAACTGTGACTGCCAGGACTCTGATTCTGGCAACTGGGGCGGAAGAAAAGGCGATCAACTTCGAGGGATGGACGCTGCCTGGCGTAATGGGCGCAGGTGCGGCTCAGACAATGGCTAACGTCTGGAGAGTCCGACCTGGGGAAAGCGTGTTAATGATAGGGGCGGGAAACGTAGGGTTGATCGTCTCATATCATCTTTTGCAGGCAGGTATCGATGTGGCTGCTGTTCTTGAGGCAGCTCCTACTATTGGCGGCTACGGCGTCCATGCCGCGAAAATCAGCCGCGCAGGCATCCCTATTCTGACAAGTCATTCGATTATTAAGGCACTCGGGACTGAGCATGTGACGGGGGCCCTAATCGCTCAAGTAGACCCATCGTGGAATCCAATCTCCGGCACGGAAAGGAAGATCGATGTCGACTCAATATGCATTGCCGGAGGACTCCGATCCAACACAAGGCTGGCCAAACTGGCGGGTTGTCAGCTTGCGTTCTGCAGAGAGCTCGGAGGATGGCTGCCGATCCACAATGCTCAACTTGAGACGACAGTGAAGGGGATATATGTCGCTGGGGATGCAGCAGGAATCGAAGAAGCGAGTACAGCAATCGAGGAGGGGCGGATTGCGGGACTTGTTGCAGCTCGCTCGCTTGGAAGGGATGACAAAGCGTCGAGCGACAGATTGGATGGGATGAAGGAGAGGCTAAGTAGTCTCAGAGGCGGGCCCTTCTGTGAAGGAATCCGAGTCGCTAAGAGACGTATCTTTGATCTAGGAGAGGAACCATGTCCGACGGCATAGCCCACGATGGGGTTTTAAGCTGGCAGGAGTTGGAGCATTCGCCTGGCTATCCAAGCAGGTCTCGAATGCTGAAAGGCCCTGTCGCGGTGATCGAATGCGTGCAAGAAATACCCTGCAATCCGTGTGAAGCAGCTTGCCCATTTCAAGCTATCACGGTTGGCGAGAAGATCACGAATGTGCCAAGGCTAAATGAGGCAAAGTGCGTGGGATGTGGCCAGTGTCTAACGCGCTGTCCAGGTCTTGCCATTTTCCTGGTGGACATGTCCTCACAGGATGGTTCTGCCTCTCTCGCATTCCCGTATGAATATCTGCCGCTGCCGTCGGTGGGTGAGGACGTCGATGCCGTCGATCGCTCAGGCTGTTACGCATGTCGGGGCAAGGTATTGAGTGTACAGGATCCTGCGCGAAACGAGGGAACGGCAGTAATCAAGATCGAGATTCCAGAAGCCTACGTCCACCATGTGCGTGGGATTGCCAGATCTGGAGGACCAGATGAATGATGACGTGATCGTATGTCGATGCGAAGAGGTCACAGCGGGTGAAGTGCGGAGCGCCATTCGAGATGGGGCTGTTGACATAGCTGGTGTGAAGAGAAGGACCAGGGCTGGGATGGGGCTATGCCAGGGCAGAACGTGCGAGGCAATCATCGCACGGATCATCTCAAACGAGCTAAGCGTGCCTTTGGAGCATGTTTTGCTCGATTCAGTTCGCACTCCGATTGTGCCTTTGCTGTTCTCGGCACTTGCAGGTGGGGCAGATGAGTAAGATCAGTGATGTGCTCGTCGTAGGCGGTGGGGTCATCGGCGCCTCTGTCTTCTACTACTTGGCCAAAGAAGGAATCAAGGTGCGACTTCTTGAGAGAGGCGACATCTGCTCAGGAACTTCAGGAGCATGTGATGGGAACGTCCTGTGTACGGACAAGGAGCCAGGATACGATAGTCGGCTTACTCTGCGCAGTCAGGAACTGCTCGAGGATCTCGTGGAGGAGCTCGATTGCGATCTCGACTACCACCAACGTGGTAGTGTACTCGTTGTCGAAGACGAACGGCAGGACAAACTAGCCAGAGAATGGACGCAACGGCAACAAGATGCAGGTTTGCCGATGCGGTACATAGAAGGTCAGGATATCTTCGAGTCTGAGCCTCTGCTCGCGCGGGATGTGGTAGGCCTTGTAGAGTGTGCTTCAGACAGCTCACTGAATCCAATGGCACTAACCTACGGGCTTGTGAAGGCGGCGAGCCAACTCGGAGGAGTTGTACACACTCACGTAGAGGTGGAAGAGCTGCTTACGGATGGAGAGAAGAACCGGATCCTCGGTGTTAAGACCAAGAGCGGTGCCTTCCATGCGTCGGTCGTTGTCCTTGCAGCAGGTGTGTGGACACCCGAGCTAGGAAGGACTGTGGGGTTGGACATTCCAATAAGTCCCAGGAAGGGCCACATCCTTGTGGGCGAGAGGACTCCGCTTCTGGGGCGGCGCAAGTTGCAGGAGTTCGGATACCTGATGACGAAGTTCGGCACGAAGGGGCTACGAGATGTGGAGCCTGCGATGGAGGAGCACGGTATAGCAATGGTGTATGAACCTACGGGACATGGCAACTTCTTGATTGGCTCCAGTCGGCAGTTCGCTGGATATGACGTGACAGAAGATGTCGCGGTCCTACGCTTG
>Ga0180432_10006746_pt1 | contig 14821 bp, 8 predicted proteins | sample SS_ome_10_FD_132414 | JGI IMG/M metagenome (GOLD analysis project Ga0180432, IMG submission 132414) | Hypersaline lake sediment archaeal communities from the Salton Sea, California, USA - SS_1_MS_2 metaG | ecosystem: Environmental > Aquatic > Non-marine Saline and Alkaline > Hypersaline >... | reverse complement strand
TGATTCTTCCTGGCCGACTGGCAATCGATCATAGAGCAGTATTGCTGGTGAGCTACATTTTTCTTGGGGATAAATGGTTGTCCGCAGTGCCTGCATCGCCTTTCCATCTTGCCCTCCCGGAATCTGTGTCTTGACCGGAAAGGTTACTGCGAAAGGCACTTAGATTGAAGCCCTGATGGAATAGCTTCGTGGATCACTTCCGGTGAGTATGAGAAAATCAAAATGATCGGTGGGTCCATCTAAGTGAGTAAAGGTGGGTCAATTCCAGTGAGCGTCAAAGCTAAGGGTAGCAGAGAAAAAAATTATTTCATAGCTACCAAAAAATGAAACCTCCTGTTAAGAAGAAAGTGAGAGCAACCAAATAATCTTAACAAAGGAGGTTTCACATGGATAGAGATGAGCGTATCAGGCTTGAAGAGTTTCGTCCCTGCCTTCGCTCTGCACAAGCGTTATTATGCCAAAAGTTATTTATTTAGCAATGGATGTCCCGTATCACTACCTTTTTCGTAGCTCGAATCGTCTCGAATAATTAGTTGGATTATTTTCCACAACGAGCCTTTCCTCTGCATCCACATAACCTGGCTCACATAGCTTTATTCGATAAGATCCTCTTTCCCAGTAAAGAGTCTTTCTAAAACCATTCTCTTCCGTATTTCCAATTCGATATTCATCACGGTAGACATCGCAAAAGGGAGGTTCCGATAGTATCGTCAAATTGACAGTAATCTTCCCTAAAGAGGCAAAAATAACCGAAGAAGACAGGTTAGATATTGCCCGTTCTGTAGCCTTCGGTTTGACTTTCCATTTATCCATAAAGCTGGCTATCTTCATACCTTTAATGGGATCAATTAACTCAGCATCATACGAATAAAAACCTGCACCTTTTGATACATCCATATAGAGCATATAATCGGCTTTTAAATATCTACTGAATTTAATGGCTTCAAAAACCGTCGTCCAACACCTTTGTTCAGGTACTACCCAGATCGGTTTAACAACACCTGAGTCTTGAAAAATGTGGTAAGTCGCGTCTAACAATCTCATGGATTCATCCCTTTGGAGGCCTGCTCCCCATCCGCACAACAATACTATCGAAGGCTGCTCTTCTGCGTGCGCCACAAACACCATGTTACACGAAAAAAATGTTAAGGAAAGCAAAGCTATTCTCCTGAGCCTTACTCTTCTAAGCAATTCCTGGCCCTCCTGTTTACCCATATAAAAGCGAAGACTAAACAAGCAATGCTAAAAAACAATGCAGGCCAAAGAACCAGCCCTACGTACTTAAACCAAAATTCCATATACTTTGTTATGATCCCGGATGACAGAGCAGCTATTAATTTTCGGTATACTTCTCCTATGAAGACAAGACCTCCAAGGATTATAGCTGCTGGGAGGGCAAATGGTAATAGATCTTTTACTTTTGCTTTCTTAAATTTAGTCGTCCAGTAATAGTAAACCAAGGCACCGCTTGAGGTAAGAATGATCAAAAACACAGACGTCATATATTGGAGAAATACAACGGTGGTATCCACTAGTTTTAAGATTTGTGCATCCATTATATGTGCCTGTCTGTATGAAAGGGATAATGTGGCGTCGTGCTAAATGTTCTCCATGCACCGATGCTCTAAATAGAGCTATTCCATCAGGCTGCTAGAAATTCCCCTCATCAATCACTGGCTGGTGGGAGAGGAATGCAAACCAAACATTATCCGTGACGCCAAAAAAGCCCTTCATTTCGTATTTGCCAGAACGTTTACCTGCCATTTTTTGTGGCTGGCTTACCCTCAGGCGTGGTCCACCTGTCGGCAGTCTGGAGGGCTTGCCCAGCAGCTATCTGGCGGGTATGGCCCTCACCGAATAGTTATTTACTTTCTTACGGACGTCCCTGCCCTCCCACGTCCCTGGCTTCACAACGGGGATGGGGCTACCCGCTTGACAAGATAAATGCTTGCTTCTTGATCCATCGAGGTACCGTAATAATTCCATGCCTATTGCTTTGTGAAATGTGTGGGCCTGACCCTGGCCGAAATGCTAGTTACTTTTTTACCAGCTTCTTCATATTCTTACTGAGGCCGACCTTTTCTCGTATAGCTTCTACAATAGCGCGCTCTCTCGCCTCTAAGAAACTGGCAATATCATCATTCAACAAGTAATCTAGAGAATCGCCAGGAATAATGTGCGACATTAATATTGCCTTCAGCTTATCTTTTCCCAGCTGTTCGAGGCATTGCCCGAAGTATTCCGAAGGTCTCTTATTGCCTTTCTCGGCGTTCGTAGATATTAAGGTCCTGTTCGAGATTCTATGCTCGTCATAAATCGATTTCGGAAAGATATGGTCATCTTGGACCTTTTCTCTTCCAAATTGGGGGGGATTGCCACTCATTATGTCAATGGCACCTTGAAGCACTATCATGTTGATGACCCCCCTATACGTAGCAGAAGACTGCCTGTTGACATCTAAATCGACTGACTCGGCCTCGAATTCTTGAATAGAGCCAGGAACCTCCCCGCTTTCAGCCAACCATGTCTTAATGTCGTTCACATCCGATACAGACGTTGTGTCAGCTGCTTGATCGTACCTGTTTGAGAAAACCGCAGTCCAATACCATCGTTCTATCTTGTCGTAATTGTCTTTGCTCTCCAGCTTTCCGGCCTTCACCCAATATATCATCCCGGCTAAAGGGATTAGCATTGTGGAATAAGGTATCCACCTCTTGAAATCCAGTACCCCATACCCATGTTTAATATCAACGGCTCGTTCAAACGCAGCCTCGAGAGCTGCACACGCAACTTCCCAATCCTTTTCGAAATTGTCAGGTCTTAGGTGCAATATGTTCTTACGCTTGATTTCTCTTCCCCTTAGCAAGCAGATTACCTTGAGAATGAATTCAGGGGAAACATGTTCCACAAAATTATAGCACTGCCTGGCATTTTCCAGAAGATCCCGCAGTTTGATGTTATATTTATACATCCGCGCTGTCAGAAGCTCAAAAACCGAAAGAGGTTCGCCTGTCCTGTTTATTCTCTCGAATGTCTCTACAATTCTTTCCAGGTCGGTCCCCCGGTCCATTCTAACAACATGGATTTCCCGATTCATAAAGCCATTGGCGAGGTCGATTATTTGCTTGAAGTGATTGTCATCTTTAAACCTTTGAGCTAAACCTCCAATATCTTTCAAATGACTGAAAGGAATCAAACCATCATTGTCCTTAACATAGCTCATCCGCCTCCTATCGTTCACATTTACCGCAATGACTGCGTCGTTCCATTCTTTATTCAGCGCCTTGTAGATGTCTAGGAAGAACTTGTAGGCACTTTTCCTATTCTTCAATGGGAGGTCTGGTTCAAACATCGCATAAAACAATGCAGATGTCCTCTGTTGGCCGTCAAGGAGTATTTTTACTATCGACTTGAGATCAGCCCCCTTGTGAATTTGGCTAACGCCCTCTGCAAGCCGAAGCGCAAAAGGTGAGTCGTCTTTGAATTCCTCTAAGATAAGCATGGAGCCAATAAAATAATTGCCCAGAACTGAAACAAGCAACTCTCTGACATCTTCTGGTTCCCAAACAAAGCTCCTTTGAAAATCAGGTAGTGCGACAATACCATCATGAACCTCTTTTAATAGTTCCGAAACATGCATGATGCCCTCCTATGATCTCCCCAGATATGGTAAATTAGAATATTACTGATGAGGTGATATCTGTTTTAGCTTATACTCCACAACTTAGTTCCTTTTCATTAAAGCTATAGCCTCGTAATATTTTTGATCAAATTTTTCCCTAATCCGCACCCGGGCAAGGGAAAGGCATTATCCCCAATCGCCACTTGATGCTAATCCGGAATTGCCGTGATAGACTTCCTTTGCAATTTAATGCTGAGCTAATATGACCCAGGACAAAATTAAGCCACTTATTTGCTTTTTTGTACCCGTTCAATTTCGCCGGCCCGCTTCATTGAACCACGCGTTGAAGAACTTATTAAAGATCTATGCCGGCACTCCTAATTCATGTCGGTTTGGGTGGCGTTTACTCTCTCGCATTTGTGTAAAATGCTTTCTGCGGCATCGGCTAAATCGCATATCTCAGGCCAGTTTCCGGTAATTATATCCTGTGAATGGGCTAATGTATTACGAAGCCTTTCCAATTTTCCCAAGAGCTGGTTAATCTTTTTCTTGGAACTGAAACCTAATGCGGACACGAGTTTTTCTGTCTTTTGAATGATCTCTGCTTTGTCACAGAATTGTAAGCAATCGACAAGATCTGTAGCTTCATTTTTCTGCTTGCGGTCGCTGAAGATTTGTTCAGCGTCGTTTATCCTTTTGGGTTTGAGCAGTCCCTTCCATGAAGAATCAGGATAGCATTCCCGAATCATTCTCAGGAAATTCATTTCAAGGAGGGAAATAAGGCCAAAAAGCCACATTCTGACCGGCCCTTTCTGAAGATCTCCTCTCGTCACAATCCCCCAAACCTGATCCTTCAGTGAGACGAAAACCTGGTGGGAGTGACGCAAAACTATGAAAACCTCGAGTAAAGGTGCCCTATCAGGGAGGGTGTTTGTTGCAGAAAATTCGACAAGATGATCGCCAATCACACCACTGACCAAATCCTCTTTTCGGGCGTATCCGCGCATAGCACCATCTTCTCTGACCCCCACTACATCAAAGTCTTTTTGTTCAAGATACTCCCTTATTCTGCTGGCTTGTTGAATTGAATCAAAAGAAGCAAGGGGTTCAGCGATATCTCGAACAGTTATGCTCCGATCAAAGATTTCACGCATTTCCTGTAAAGAGGTTTTCAGGGCTTTCACGACAACACCGTTCCTTAAAGCTTATGTATTTTTCTCAGAATTGAAGCGCACGAACCTTGGCATTGCTCAGCTTATGCCGATGTCATACAAACGCCTCGCTGCAGATGATACGGGGGAAATCCTCGCCCTCCTCTTCATGAAGCCGGTTTTCCTCGTAGATTCTCTCATGGAGTCCGTGATCGTGGTAAAGATCGGTAAGGGACCGGATTAGTAGCGACCCTATGACCCCGTTTCGCCGAAGGGTATTAAGCTGCCTTCTCAGCGCTGCTGTGACCGGGCGTTTGAATGCCTCCTCCAGCTTCATTACCTGCGCCTTCAGATCCGTATCTTCATCCTTTAGCTGGCTGTAAAACGCTCGTAATTCCCGCAAAACGTAATTGTGTGATGTGGTCAAGGACAAACCATATTGCAGTTGAGCCTTTCGGTGCCGCACCTCATCTGAGAAAATCTTCAGTACTTTCATGACGACTTGATTATGGTCGTTGGGCAAAACCGCCGCAGGTTCGGTCCGTGAACATTTGATTTGCCCAAGAACAAGGGGTATATCGCGGGATGTGATTTCACCATTGGAATTTGTTAAAAAGAGCTGCTGGTATTTCCCTGCCTGGCACAGCACATAACGGCCTTCGCCGGATAAGACACCCCGTGCGGAGCGTATGCCGTCCCTGAGCGATGCAATTCTCTGGTACTCCTCAGGCTCCTTCTCGCGCAAGGAGCGCATGAATTCCTCGGCCTCACTGATGTCCAAAAAGTCAGCTTCCTCTTCTTCAAAGAGCGTCAGTTGACCGCCCCTTTCCTCGTAGATGGCGAACATGGCCTCTTCGTTGATCTGTTCATCTCTGTCAAGTATAGCAGCATCTTCGCCGATGGTATCATGTATCTCCTGAATCCTCCTCCTCAGGACATCATGCAGACCCAGATTCTTTTCAAGGGTGAGTTCCGGCAAAAAATTGAATCCCCAGACGCATTCATTCTCAGTGCCGATCCTGTCGATACGGCCAAGGCGCTGGATAAGCCGAACAGGGTTCCAGTGCAGATCATAGTTCACAACCACATCGCAATCCTGGAGGTTGAGTCCTTCGGACATGACATCGGTCGCAACAAGGATATTGACCTTCTCCTCATCTCTCACCTCAATGTGCGGGTTCGAAAGGGGAGAAAAGCGTGCTGCCATGCGTGCCTTGCTCTTCCCTGTGCCATAGATGGACTCGATATCCGGCCGCCTCCCAGCAGGGTTGATATTGTCAAAGAGATACTGGGCTGTGTCTGCGTACTGCGTAAAAATCAGCGCCTTTTCTCGCTCTTGAGGTATCCCCTTTGCAAGACCGGCTATCAGCACCTGGAGCTTGGCGTCCATGGCCGGTGTAATCGGCTCCACGAGACGGATCATCTTCCGGATCAAGGTTTGGTCAGCCTTCAGGTGTTCCCGGAGCAGTTGCTCGTTGAAATCAGCTATGGCGTAGCGGCCGGAGAGGGCTTGGAGGGCATCCATCAGTCCTTCATCGTCATATTCGTCCGATTCATAGAGGAGCTTCTGGGCATCCTCCCCGGCCGGGACGAATCCCTCATCGAGCGCTTCCAGAAAGTACCCATGAATCTTGTCAAGTCTTTCCAGTGTCTTGCGAAATGCATAAACACTCGACTCAAACCGTTTGAAGAGCATCACCCTGATCAAACCGCGAAGGTTGACCCCCGCGCGGTGCAGGTCTCGGTAAGGATCAGCCCTTTGCTTTTCCGGTCGAACATAGTTCCAAAGACCATACCTTGCATAGGTTAGTTCCTGACCCGGCTTGGGGTCGTATCGTTCCCCGGCCGGTCCACCCAGGTAACGGCGTATATGCTCGTAGAGCCCGGAGTAAGTTTCTTCAATGCTGTAGCGCAGGGTTTCCAATTTGCGCTGGGGAAAATACTGATGCCGGCCTCCCACCATGACATAGGCCTTTTTCTCTCCCCCCAGGTAAGGACGGGCTTTTATATCGGAAAGCTCCTTCAAGGGCAGGCCTGTGTCCTTAGCGTAGCCGTACCAGCGAAGGATGTGTCTCCTGGTCCGACGGATAAGGAGGTGAACCAGCAAATCCTGGAGCCGTTTTTGCCCCTTTTCAATCAACTTGAAATACTCTTTGAGGTTCGGCGGGGCAATCGGCAATTGGGTAATGTCATCCGGATGGAAGAGCTTGATCTGGTTATAGAGATCCGTTGCGCTGCGGTTTCTTGGTGTTGCGGTAAGCATACATACCTTTTTCAATCCGCGGGACAAAAAATCAGCAAGGACTTCATACCGCTGGGAAGAGTGGTACCGAAAGTTGTGGCTTTCATCAATCAAGACAAAATCACGGTCTCGGTAAGCTTTCCCGTCCAGAATGGACTTGGCCCCTTCCTGATTTGGCGATTTAAGCAGGCTCATGGGGAGTATTTTTGCATCCAGGGAGAATTCATCATCATAGCCTTGCCACATCTCCTCCAGCGGCTTTGGACAGATGATCAAGGGCCGTGAGCCCTGGGTCCGTACAAAATGCTTGAGCACCGCAGCCCCGATGTAGCTCTTGCCCAGCCCTACCACATCGGCGACAAAGACGCCTCCATGGTCACGGATCATCTGGATGGCCTGTCGGACCGCCTTCTTTTGAAAATCAGCAAGGCTCCGGGTCAATTCATCATCCCAGAGGATCTCGGCCCGTTCGCCTTCGTCAAGCCGGTCGGCGACAAGGGCATAAATAGTCTTCATGTAGATGTCATACGGTGTGGCGGTTGCCACAGCCCAGGACTGTCTGAGTTCGTCTAGCAGGGTTTGATCAAAGTCCTGCGATTCCGCCCAAAGGGCTTCGAACCATTCGCTCAACCTGGCGTGATTCTCATTGCCGTGCACGACCACGTTGAGTTCCGTGTTATGGGTCAGGCCACTGAGGGTCAGGTTTGAGGAGCCGACAATGGCGATTCCCTTCTCGTATCGGCCATCGTCTTTATAGTCGAAGACATATGCCTTGGCATGGAGCCTTCCTTTTGTATAAACCCGCACCTGCATCCTTTTCTCTGTGATCATCTGAACCAAAATCCGGACCAAATTCTGAGAATCATCCGTCTGGTCCATGCGCTCAACAGTCTTTCGCAGGTTCTCGGCCGTTTGCTCCGTCCTCTTTTTCTGCTCCTTTCGCTTGAGGAATCGCTCCCTTTCCTCGGCCGCAGCCACCAGTTCCAGGCGCTGGTACCCTTCGGCAATCTGCTCGATCGTTTCCCGATTGGACGTGTTTCCGATTAAGAGTCTCAGACTCGATACATCCGCTAGATGTTCCCCCACCGCCTCCAGGCCGGACAGGAAAAAATAACCAACTGCAAACTTGGCCGCCTCCGTGCTGCCGAGGATCTGGTTGATGTGGTCAACAAGCTTCTGTTCTTGGTTATCTATGATGTCATGCGTTGGCATGGTTAACGTCCTTCCTCAACAATCTTGATCTCGTCCGGTGTCAGGCCGTAGAGGTTATAAACTTCCTCATCAATCTTCCTCTCCAGCGATGAGGTATTAGCAATAGGGTTTCTTTGTTTTTCTGAAAGGATTTGGTCGATAAGTGTTATAAAATCTCCATCAGCTTTTGGCTTAATGACTGGTATTTCCAGCAAAGGTTCTTTATCAACCTGAAATTGATTTCCTTGCATCTTGCCTCTATGTCTCAACCAGAAGGCAATCAATTGTGCGTTTAGCAATGCTGTCAAAAACTTCATATTGATTCTTGTGCTTTTTATGACAAAAAATGTCTGAGAAACATAGCAGTCGTAATTTGTATAGGTAAATGTCGGCTCCGCGCATTTTCTGAGTGCTATAACCTTTTCCCCCTTAAAAAAGTGCTCTTCCCTTGCACGATGCAGACCGTAAGGCGCATTGTGTGATGTAATTATTGATTTAAATCTATCAAGATGCTTTTTCAAATTTGGATATGGCCGAATTCTATGAGGGCTTTTGAATGACGAGTCTGTATAAATTATCCAATAATTATTCTTTGGATTTCCATAATATTTGAATAACTCGTCAGTCGTGTAATAAGGCTTTACGAGCATTACTTCCTCTTTGCTCAAGCCTAATTGTTTCTTTCCCTGGTCAGATATGCAAAAGATTCCCTCACCAACTTTAAAACCTGCTCCCAATTCTCTTTGAGAAGTCTTATTTAAGAAATCTTGGGGGGCAACAATCCCCTGTGCAATTTCTTGTTTGTCGTTAAATTTAAAATTTGCTTGGCTTTGGATTTTGTTTAAAAGCTTTTCTTTGCTGCGGTCGCTAAAAGTGAGTAGCTTGTTAGAGAAATCCTTTCGATCAATAGTAGGGGTTAAGTAATTCGCCCGTTCATTTTCTGTATGACCAAGCAAATCCATTACATCATTGAATCTCGCGGCGGTTCCGGTTAGCTTTCTATAATCAAATGTATATTCAGTTTGCTCTTTATTCCTTTTAAATAGCATAACCATTGTTTGTATATCCGAAGACTCAAATATTTTGTAGCTACCAAAATCAAGCATTTTGAGGATCTGAGCGTCTCTGATAACTTTGTTTCTCATTTTGGAAGCACCAGAATTGGTGACCCAGTTATTTGTTGCAATAAACACCAATACCCCTGCATTCTCTTTCAGCATATCAAGCCCAAGACAAGCAAATAAATACCAAATATCCATCTTCCCTTGATAATAAGGTGATTCTCTAACTCCCTCGAATGCTCCTCTATGAGTATATTCTTTGATATATGGCGGATTGCCAATTAATATATCCAACCCCTCCTGGGCCCCAAACATCCATTCAGGATCAAAGAAACCGGACGATGCATTCTGATCATATGGATCCCATTCGGCAAGCTGTTGGGCAATGGGTTTGCGCCACCTGTCTTTCGTGAGCAATTCGGCGATTTCCATACGGAGTCTCTGGTCCTGGTCGCGGCACTTTTTCTTGGATGTCGTTGTTTTTGCGAGAAAGTGCCGCTCGCGGACGCGTCGGAGTTCGGCCTCCAGCGCCTCGATCCGCGGACTGCGCAACATCATCTGTTTGGGTTTCTCGATCCCGATCAGGGTGTTGGCGGCCACCAGTTTTGTTTCGAGGTTCGGCAGGGGCCTTACACCCAAATTTTCGGCTGAATGATCCACCTTCTGGTCTGCAATGAGGGATATAAAGAACCGCATCTTGGCGATCTGCACGGCAATAGGCTGGATGTCCACGCCATAGAGGCAGTTCTCGATCAGGTAGAGTTTCCTGCCATAATCCAGGGTGTTCTTCTCGAATGCCTTTTCGAGGCCGTCGATCTGTTGCTCTAGTTCGTTCAGGGTGCTCTCACGGATAGTAACATCCTCAATCCGTTCGGCAGCTGCAACGGCATCCTGCAACCGCTTTTTCTGTCGTTCTTTCCATTTCTCATTTCGGGGGTCGAGCCGGCCGAGGATGAAGACCAGTTTATGGAGGATACCCATTGGGAATGCGCCTGAGCCGACTGCCGGGTCAAGGGCCTTTAACTGATCTATGGCACCGACAAGGTGTTCCGTTTCCTTTTCAGTGAACTCGTCATCTTCCTCCTCGTAGGAAAAGAGTCGCCCGAGGCGTCCCTCGATATCTGCTGCATCTAGATGTGATTCCTCAAGTTTGCCTTTGAGATAGGCTATGAGGGCCTCATCTACCATGTAGTTGACAATCTCGCGCGGGGTATAGAAAGAGCCGGTCTGCTTTCGGGCAGTAGCGCCGGTTTCCGGATTGTATGCAGCCAGGAGGTTCTCGAAGATCTTACCGGCCAGCTCAGGATCGAGAGCGACCTCCTCCTCCAGAGGAGTACTTTCCTCGACTGTAAAATGGTAGTGGTGCAGAGTATGAATAAGCCCGCGAACCTTAGCCTTCCCGAATTTCTTGTTGCCGTATTCCTCGCTGAGGTCGATTTCGCGTTCCTCGCCGAAAAAGAGGAAATCCGGCACTGTGGGTTGGCTGTCTTCCCGGTCGGAAAACCCATCTATCCGCACATAATAAGGGTTGCCTTTTTCTCCCAGCGGCTTGTCCAGGCATTCAAAAAGCCCCCCGTTTAGGAACGGTATATTCTTGAAAAGGTCAAGGGTTTCATCGGGACGGCTGAATAGCGCCTTGTGCCGGTACAGGCTGTGCGCCATGAAGTTTTGTCCGTCGCGTCGCCATGCCCGTTTGCTCATTTCCGTGTTCAGGGTGGCAAAGAAAAGATTCTGGAGTATGGCCTTGTAGAATACCGAATGATTGTTCGAAACCTTGTCTGGAGCAAACCCGACCAGCAGTTCGGTCAACTTTCGTTCATTGAACAGTTCGCCGGGAATCAGGTTTTTTTGTTTCATGAACCAGCAAAAGATGAGCCGGGTGATTAACCGGATGACGCTCACATGGTCGCGGCTGTCTTTCTCTTTAGGAGCGTCTTTTGGGAAACGGACGTGCTTTAAGGCCCAGAAATACCAGTTTGCGATGTCAATAAAGAAAGCCTTGGTTACCGCTTCTACATCAAAGGCCTTTTCGTGTCGCGCCTGTATTTCTTCGGTCGTTAATGTGGATTCTTCCGCTTCCCCGATTTCTACGGTTGCCAGGCGCTCGGTCGCCGTGCGCACTGACTCGATGCCTACCCTCATGCGCCGGAGAACCAGGCGGCTGGAATCGCCATCGCTGAGCTTGATATTGATAAGTTCCCAATTCTCTTGGGGTCTGTCGCTAACGACGAATAATCCTCTGAATGTCGGATCATCCTTAAAGATGCGTTGGATGACTTGCCGCTCCGCACCTCGTCGTAACTGATCCGCCGAGATCCTCAGGTTAACAACCTTAAAGCAGCTATGTTCGGCGAGGAGCAGCGGCGCATCGGCCAGGAGAGACCGAACTCCGGCTGGCCACGCCCCACAGGGCAATTCACCAGTGGCATACGAATAATTCAGGACATCGCAGAATAGCAGACGCACATGCTCGATAGAGTTACATGAGCGCAGTATTCCTTGGATGACCAACATCTTCGAGACACGGCCGGCCTTTCCGAGCTCTGTAGGCTGGACGGGGGCTGCCAATGCTATTGGCGCACCACCCCGGCAGGCGCAGTTCTTCTTCGGTATAAGATTCTCTAACGTGTTCGGCCATAGTGCCACTTTGAGATTGTCAAAGACCCGCAGGACGCGGTCTTGCGTCAATCGGTTGGCTATGTCTACGGCAAGCTGATCTACGTCCTCGTGGTATTGTTCAAGGGCCTCGCTGGTACAGAAGGAATAAATATCTGCAACTTCCTCTCTCGCTATAGTCCCGTCGGGCAGTCGCCAGTCTCCTTTGACGGGAATTTCGGCATGACCGCCGAACCAGGCGTCAAATCTGGACTTCACCTCCTCGATTACCTTGTTCCGAAGCCCTTGCGGCAGCTCGCCCCCGCAAATACACTGAGAAGGGATATAAAGATCAATCCTGTGATCAAGTTCAATAGCCTTTTGACCCTTGTTCATTCTCCCTCCAAAAGAACTACGATAGTACCTTTTTCGTAAAGAACCTGCCTGGGCTCGACAGTTGACATATACTTTATTCGCTCGGCTCCAAATAATTCGATCAAAGGCTTACTATAGATTAGATGCCGATGATGCATTCTCGTTACTTGTCCCATAGCCACCAGCATCAATTATCCATTTCTTAACAGATAAAAAGGGATATCTTTCTAAAATTCCAAAGTGAGGCAATTCTTTGATCTGCAACTTTGTGAATACGGGCGAGTATATTCCGCAAAGAAATTTCGCGACATTTGCTGGAGAAAAATGCTCACCCACTCTATTGATAAATTCTCTTGTGACATTCTCAAAGTCAAGATTCGAAACCGGCTGCAGCTCCATAGTATGCTCAAGAGCAACTGATCCTGTCTCGCAAAATGAGCAATGTCTGCAATGATCTTTCTCAAGATGTTCCCCAAAATATTCCGCAAGTCGTTTGCTGAGGCACGAATTGCTTTCAAAGAAGCTGACCATGTTATGTATTCTTTGGACCTCATGGTCTTCTTTTTCCTTAAATTTCCGATACATTTTTTCAGCCAAATCTCCAATATTAAAATCCTGCCTCACAATCTCATATACTTCTATTGTTTGGCCTGAGTGGAGTGCAATCCACCCCTTTTCATCAAAATACTCTAATGCCCTTATAATGCGTTGGCGGTCTGTATCATGGCTATCAAGGATGCCTTGTACGTCGACATAAGTCCAGGTTCTCTTTGTATGGCAATGAGCAAGTAGAGCTGCAACAAATTCCTTTCTCTCCCCACTGAATTTACCCAAAATATCTGATGACTCGATATGATATTTGAATGCGTATTTTTCAAACCAGGTCCATTTGGGGCTGATGATCCCCTCCATATCAAGGTAGACGAGCAAAGTCTTCAGAGGGGCCAATCTGATATTCAGTTCACTGGAAAGACTGCCAAGTTTGGTTTGCCATACATTGCTGTCATGATTTTGTATTTTATGAATCAGCTCATAAATGTCTTTCTTTTCTGGAGTATCACCATAGACGAAGTTTTCCAATACAGTAATATTGTCTTTGTTAGCCAAAACCTCGCAAACGGACTTTTTTCCATCTCGCCCTGACCTTCCTATTTCCTGGCTGTAGTTTTCGATGGATTTTGGCAAGTCATAATGAATAACGCGGTGAATGTCATCTTTATCTATTCCCATTCCAAAAGCCATTGTTGCGACAACGCAAGCTAATTCGCCCTCCATAAATTTATTTTGAATTGCCTCACGCTCCTCGCTTTCCATTCCTGCATGATACGGCGATGCGTTTATGCCATTGGCAGAAAGAAAATCAGCAACATCTTCCGAGGTTTTTCGTAAAGTGACATAGACAATGGTCGGAGCTTCTGGATCTTCACGAATTCGCTCGAGGAGATGCATTTGTTTTTCGGATTCAACCGTCGGCGTTACTTGCAAAAAAAGATTGCTCCGATAAAATCCGGTCGCAGTGACGTTTTCTCGGGGCAGACCGAATTTGTCGCACATATCACTGATAACCTCTTCCGTTGCGGTTGCGGTCAATAGCAATACCTGCTGAATTCCAAACTCTTTCTGATAAACAGGGAGTTTGAGGTACTCAGGACGAAAATTATGGCCCCATTCGGAAATGCAATGAGCTTCATCAATGGCCAGCAAAGAGATATTCATTTTTTGGAGATTCAGGCGAAAACGTTCATTCTTGAACCGTTCCACTGAAATCATGAGAATTTTTAATTCCCCATCTCTGGCCCTTTCAAGTGCGCTATTGTATTCCTCTCTCTCAAGAGTTGAATCCAGACGAGCTGCTGGAATGTGATGTTCCAATAGAAAATCAAGCTGATCTTTCATGAGAGAAAGGAGGGGCGAGACCAAAAGAGTCATGTGCGGCAATAACAGAGCAGGGAGTTGATAGCAGAGGGATTTCCCTGCCCCAGTTGGGAAGATAGCCGCAGCAGATTGGCCATTCATAATCCTCGATATAACTTCTTTTTGCCCTTTCTTAAATGAATTGAACCCAAAGAGCTGTTTCAATTGGTTTTCTAACATTCATTCTCCGCGGTCATACCTAATTCAAACGCATTCTCATCACGCGAACGGGGTCATTCCCGTTGCGATATACTCAGATATCACGCCGTTTTGTCAGATCCGGTCAAAGAATAAAGTATTCTGATCACTGGAAGAACATTTCTTCAGTGAGCATCCTGCCTTGGGCAGGATTTGAGGATCGCTCCGCTCACGGCGAAAAGCCACCGGCGAATCAAGCGATGGACCCGAATAACAAAAAGCTCCACTTCCCACTGGGATGGTGGAGCTTTTATGTGATCAGATTGGAACAACTATGGGCCATTGCGATCTCTCAGTGGCTAAAAAAGATTTTTACCCCCGTGAGGTTACTCTCCTTCGCCAAAGGCTATGAAGCATTTTACGCCCAGTTTATAAGTCAGAGATCAGGTTGGATCGTGTTTCAAATCAGGGCCACTTGTACTATCGGTGCAATGGGAGCTAAAGTGTAGCAAAACCCTTTCAAAAACGCAAT
>Ga0180432_10006745_pt1 | contig 14823 bp, 10 predicted proteins | sample SS_ome_10_FD_132414 | JGI IMG/M metagenome (GOLD analysis project Ga0180432, IMG submission 132414) | Hypersaline lake sediment archaeal communities from the Salton Sea, California, USA - SS_1_MS_2 metaG | ecosystem: Environmental > Aquatic > Non-marine Saline and Alkaline > Hypersaline >... | reverse complement strand
TTTACAACGACCTTCGTATCCGGGCCCGCGCCTCTTACAACCACTCGCCAACCGTCCAGATCGGGCACCAGCGATTCAATCGTAAGCCGCAGGGCATTTCCATCTTTCTCGAATTGTTTCACATCACAGCCGTTTACTCCGAACGCATGGCCGTGGTTCAGGTCCACAAAAACATCGCCGTAGAATTTCAGTGCGTGTGAGGTGGCAAATAGCGCAGTGCCCGCGCCCCAGTCCGAATGCTGATACCCCCCGATTATCCTGTCGAAGCCGGAGTGTCCGTAATTCTCGTATATCGCGCCCCTGTCGGATTCACGGTAATGAACCATATTCCCGGGCGCCACTTCTTTGAAAGCGGGGTGCAACATCGTGGTATAGCATGAGCGGACGGCGGATACACCGCGTTGGAAGAGGTGAGGGTCGCCGGTTATGAGATAGCTGTCCATCAGCACCGGCGCGAAAATGCCCTGCCGGGCGTCGTTCCATTCCGCATCAGTGTTCATGCAACTGAAACCGCCGAATGTATTGATGGAATGCACGGGAGCATCCCATACCTGATGGTGCCAGAGCAAATCGTCAAGGCATTTAAGAAGCAACTCGCGATACTGCTCCTCGCCGGTTATTTCGAACAACAGCCGCGCCCCTTCCACCGCCCAGCGCATGCTCATGGTATTTACCGGGAAGATTCCGGTACGCGGATCGCGGGGTTCCTTTGGCTGCCTCGAGCATGAATAAAAAGTTTCGTAATCAAACCATTTATGCTCGGGAATTACTTCACGCTCTATAAACTTCGCCATTTTACGCGCCGCCTCGAGCGCCGCTTCATCCCCGTCCACCGACGCCAGCATAGCCATGAACATCATAGGCCCCGCCGTCGAAGCGGATTCCAATAACCTGGACATGTGCCGGTGAGTGCGGCCCTTGATCCATGCGGGAACCGCGCCGGATGGAAGCTGATGTTTCAGGAAAAAGCGGCCAAGACCTCGGGCCATGTCCAACAGGGCGGGCTCGGAATCGATGTCCCGATACCATCTGAGCATAATATATCCGGTGCTTGCCTGATCCGGCGTGTGATAATCCTCGATGGCCATAAACGTCAAGGTGCCGCGTTTCCACCAGACCTTACCCTCGGGATAGAAGCATACCGCCGAAAATATCCCGTCCTCGACGGGCGCGCCAAGCGCCAGGTCCTTGATGAAGTTTGACTGCTCCCTGAGCCTGTCATCCCCCCACTTATCGGCCAGAACTCGGCTGCTATACGCAGTCCTAAGGCAATTGAACCACGACTGGAACCAGCTTTGAGCAAGTAACGGTATGCCGCGTTTATGAATGATTTTGCGCGTTCGCTCTTCCGAACTTTCGGTACTGTTCGCTCGATTAAGCACCGCCAATAAAAAGTGCATGCCTAAGCCGTTGAAGTGAGAAACAAGCGGCGTCAGCCATGCCTTTTTCGGTTTGATCGGCTTCTCGGTCGTGGCCGTAAAGGCGGTCAGCCCGGCCCTGGTAGCGCCTTTATATTCGAATTCATGATAAAAATCTTCACGGTTATATAACCGGTCCGCAGCCTCCCTGGCCTGCTCGTCAAGAGTCAGTACTTGCGGTTTCACAGCCCGGTAATTGGGAATGCCGTAGCGCTCCCACAAAAAGTGCTGAACCCGTCGTCCGAAATTCCGATCCGCATCGGCGGAGACGATCAGATGGCCGGACAATGTAAGGCCTTCGTCGGGGATGTCGATGTCCTCATCGGGCAGGCTCATGAAGTAAACGTGGCGATGGGGACGGTAGTTCATAAAGCCGAGGCCGAGCCGTGGCGTATGGCGTGGCCCGTTTCGGTCGAAGTCCATCACCCAGGTAGGGGGTCTCGATTCGCGAAATCGATCCAGATTCGGTAAAAGCGCCATCGCCATATCGAAGCGCCTTACCACATTCGCAGGAGAGCGAAAAACCATATCGGCCACAACCAAACCCGGCTCGCGTATCAGATGTGGTACGTGGCAATCGTCAAGTCGCTCCGAAGGAGCAACCTCCGCACCGTCGGGAATAAAGTCCAGATGCAACAAACAATAATTAAAGGTTTGCGGGCTTTCGGCCCGAAGGGCGAGGTCTATGCCTATCAAGTTATCCCGGTTTGCGAGCGCAAGATCCAATTGGAATCCGTCGCTGTGTCCTTCGCAACGAATCGCGTCCTCCGCCGTCCGCTCGGGCTCGGACCATTTCCAATCGACATCCTTCTTCTCGGCTCGCACCGACGTGCTTATTATACAAAGCCGGCGCCACTCTCCACTCTCCCCCGATATATCGCACCCCACCAGCCCCGGATCCGCACTCTCGAACCTGACCCCAACTTGCGGCATTTCATTGCTCCTTTCAACTCAAGATAGTTTCAACCGAAAAAACGCCGGCCGCAATAAACACAACGCCAATCGGCAAGTTCGTAGATAAGGCGTTGTCGAAATTATATTCGGTTACCGACATAAGTGTCAACAGTAATTTTTTCTTTTACGAAAGTAGAACCCCTTATTTCGATTCCTTGCCTCAATTCGATTGTTTAAGTATCATTTCCCCCCGTGGGGAGTTATTGCGAGATTTGATATGGAGATTACAGGTTACACCGTATATTGTCTGATTCTTTTGTTATCCCACCTTGTTCAGGGGATAACGGGTTTCGGGGGGATTGTTCTCGCCCTGCCCGTACTTGTCTATTTCTTTCCCGTAAAGACGTTGATCCCGGCATTGGTGGTGGTAAACCTCGTTCAAACTATGTGGTTTACCGCGTCCGAGAGAAGGCACATTCAACCCGGTCATGCCAAATCCATAGTGTTTCTCTCGCTGGCCGGACTGCCCTTCGGGTACGCGGCCTACCGCTTTTTGCCGTCGGAACAGCTCAAGATCGGGTTGGGTATCTTCGTTATCATGGTGGCCGTCTGGAATCTGAACGGTTTCACGCTCAAGCGCCGGGCGCCGCTTTTTTACTATCATTTTTTAAATCTGATCGGCGGCTTCATCCAAGGTGCGCTCGCATCGGGCGGCCCCTTCCTGGTGATTTACGCGGCGCGTATGATCGAGGACAAATCGGCATTTAGGGCCACACTATCGCTGATATGGACAGTGCTGAACATTGTGCTTTGCATTACTTATACCGCAACCCGGGTCTGGAACGCGGATATGGTTCCACTTATGGGACTGGCATTGCCCGTTATGGCCACAGGTACCGTGCTGGGAATCGTTCTCCACGAACGCATTCCCCAGAAGCCCTTCCGTAGCCTTGTATTTACGATACTTCTGATTTCCGGAATCTTGTTGCTCCGACCTCTCTTTAATTAGCCACTCAATCCTACGTGCTCGGACAAGCACTCGCAAATCGTCATAGCAGCGATGCGGCCTTTGTTATGAGGGTTTCATTGGTGCCGTCCATTATTTTGAGCAGGTTGGCGTCCCGGGAATACTTCTCCATGGGATACTCCTTGGATATGCCGTACCCGCCGAATATTTGCATCATTTCCGCAGTGTGCACAACGGCCTGATCGGTTGCATATATCTTGGCTGCCAGAGAAGTTTTCAGATCGCCGGGGAAATCGTTTTTTGAAAACCAACTCCCTTTCCATAAAAACGCCCTGGCGGTTTCTATAGCCTGGAAGGCCCTGAGCAGTTTTTCGGCTATCATCTGGTGCTCTACAATCGGCTTGCCCCACTGCACTCGTTGTTTGGCGTGCGCGAGAGCTTCCTCGTAAGCGGCTCGCATCAGGCCGACGGCAATATATCCGACTCCGAGGTTGCCTACCGTAATGATGGAGTTGTGCAGCATGGGGTACATCTCTCCGGGAGGAAATATCATGTAGTTCTCGGGTATCTCGACGTCATCGAAAAATAATGAGGACTGGCTGAGAGTTCGGAGTCCTATTTTATCGAGCGATCTGCCACGGGTCAGGCCGGGCGTGTCTCCGGGTACTACAAACGTGCCGGAGCCGCGAAGACCCAACGATGGATCCAGGCAGGCGAAGACGATATACACGTGGGCTATGCCGCCGTTCGAGGCGAAATCGGATTTGGTGCCGTTGATAACGTACTTGCCGTCTTTTTTGGTAGCCGAGGTATGATGTCTGACCTTCGGATCGTAATAATTCTTCCCGTCCGATCCGACCTCCGGCTCACTGCTGCACCAGGCAGTGACAAGGTTCGCCTTCGTATCCTCGCAATAAGGTATGACGTATCTGTCGACAAGCTCCTTATTTTCCGGTGCGAGAAAAATGATAAGTTGCGGTACCACCCCGATGGCCACCATACCTGCCGCAAACCCCGCTCCCCAACGCCCGAACTCCTCCCACACCATGCCGGTGGTCTGGGGGTCCAGACCCAGGCCGCCATATTGTTCCGGAATGGCCATCTTATGAAAGCCAAGCTCATACGCTTGTGCCAATACTTTCCAGAAAAGATCGCTTTTGAAGACTTCCTCCGGGTCTGCAATTTGATCCAGCTCGACCTCTGCAGGTTGTACCACCTCTTTGCCGAACTCCCGCGCGGTTTCGACTATATGTCGCTGTGTTTCGGTAGGCTCGAAGTCAATCATGGATTTGTCCTCCGTAAATCATCCGTGATAAAAATCCGTCATTTTGTAATAATGAGGAATGAACGGCTCGGGATCGACTTCTGCGATGACCTTGCCGGGTTGCATCACGTTGTCCGTGATCATGTAATAAGCGATGAGCACTTTTTCGATTTCGATTTCATGCCAGGGATCCTCGACGGATTCCTGCATCGTGACCTCCGCCTGCCCGATTTCACATGTTTTCATGTTGATTTCAGTTTTCTGCGCACAGAGCAGAACCGGGCCGTCGAAGCCCGGAGTCAGGTCGATTTTCGGCGACGCCTTGAAGGTAAAGCTTGGGCCAAGCGGAGGAAGCTGCGGCAACGACGCGGTAAGTTCGATTTTTATGTCGATGATCCTTATCCCTTTTCTCTCGACCCATCCGTGCGCTTTGTCACCGTCTCTGTGCACTTGGATGTCGTCGGCCAGCTTTTTGGGCAGGCCGAAGACGTTCCGGCCGTTGTGCATTCTCCCTTCCCGGGTTATCGGCATAGACAGACAATAGCTACCGATCTCACCTTTATATTGGCACCTCAGATAAATTGCGGCTTCGCGATAGCCCGGCCCCAGGTTTGTTTCGGGATATTCGGCGATGAAAATCATCCCGTTTGGCGCGTCGGCAATCTCCAGCGGCGGCGGCAACAATCGTTTTGATATTTCCGCACTGCCCTGAAACATCACCCCCATCATCTTGGCACCGATAAACTTCCTGTCCCCAAGGCTGAAATACTTTTCCATTTCTTCCTTTGTTTTCACAAATCCCATTCTTTATTCCTTTCTTTTTTCATAACAGTTATTATCAACCATACACCTCTCACGAAAAACGTTTAAAAATGCCCCACTGACTCGACTGTGCCCATAAAACCGCCTTCTCCACAATTGTCGGCGATAAGCGGTACATCAACCATCCTATCTTGCCGGCGGGAGTCATTATCAACTGCCTTTTTCGCTTTTCGATCATCTTGACTATTAGATCGGCCGCATAAGTCTGCGTATGATGCGCCGGCCTGTCCGGCGGCACCAAAGCGCCGTCTGCGGAGATTATCCGTTTTTCAGGATCGTGCTCGGTGAAGCCGAGGTAGACGACACCGATGTGTACCCCTTCCGGGATCAGCTCGATGCGCATCGACTCGGCAAGACCCGTCAGAGCTTTTTTGGTAGAGCAATAAATAGAGGCGCCGGGAAGACCGAACAACCCGGCAATGCTCGATATGAACACGATGTTACCCTTTGACTCGATAATGTGATCAATGGCGGCTTTCGATAAATACATGCATCCCATTAAGTTCGTCTGCGTAACCTGTGCGCAAACATCGGATGAAAGTTCCGCAAACTTGCCGCGCATGGACAGACCGGCGTTATTGACCAGGATGTCCAGCCTGCCGAAATGGTCGATAGCGGCTCGAACCATCATTTGCGCATCTTCCCAAACGCCCACATCTCCGACCACCGAAACAACTTCTCCACCCATTTCGACGAGCTTTTCTTTCGAGTCTGTGAGGCGCTTCTCACCTCGAGCGGTAATTACAACCTTGGCGCCTCTTTTCACAAGCTCCCGCGCAGTCGCAAACCCCACCCCCCTGCTTGCGCCGGTGATCAATGCGACCTTGCCCTCGAAATAATTCATCCAACCCGCCTTACTAAATACGCCCATGTTCTTTAAGGCATTGAATCGATTCCTCGATAGCCCTCTCGATAGGTGTCTGCGGCATGTCCAGTTCCCTGATCGCTTTGGCCGGGCTGTAAAAAGTGCTAAGTAACGAAAACCTGGCAATTCTGTAATTGATCATTGCTGTTTTGCCCGTAATTTTCCCAATAAGCGATCCGGCGGTTCCGCCGAGAAGTATCAACGGCCCCGGTAACACTATTCGAGGGGGACTTATCCCCGCAAGTTTGGCGACTTTGCTGAAGAAATCCAGGTAGGTAAGGTTTTCGCCGCCCAGTATGTAACATTCCCCGCTCTTTCCTTTTTCGAGTGCATTGACCGCGGCCTTGGCCACATCCCGCACATGAACGAAATTCCTGCCTCCCGGTGAAGTGAATTTCATGCCCCTGTTAATAAACTGCCGAATCAATTCCCCGGAACTGGGCCTCGAATCATAAGGCCCGAACATGAAAGTGGGCGCTACGATTACTGCGTCCAGACCGAATTCACTTACATACTCTTTGACGAGTCCCATTGCCCTATGCTTCGACTCCATATAGGCGACGCCTGCATACTGGGGTGGAAAGGAACCGTTTTCATCTCCCGGATTCTCGGCAGCGCCGAACTGGAACGAGCTTGCCGAGCCGACGAAAATCAGTTTTTTAATCTTTGCCTTGACACAGGCGTCAAGCACTTTCCTTGTGCCTTCCAGGTTCACTTTCCAGGTCACATCCGGATCGGCCCAATGATCGGTGATTGCGGCGCAGTGGAATACCGCATCGCATCCACTAATCGACTCCGCGAGAACTTCCTTATCACCCAAAAGATCGCAATCGATCTTCTCCAGCGACAGGTCGTCCAGGGTTTTGGACGGGCTTCCGGGTTGAATAAGAACCCGCACCGAAAAGTTTCGCTCGATAAGCTCCCGGACAATGTTGCTTCCCAAAAGTCCGTCTGCACCCGTAATAAGAATTTTCACGTTCGTTCACTCCTTCATTTTAAGATTTTATCCATGTTGAAGCGGCATAAATCCGGCTTCCGAAAACACGCGGTTGATTTTCTCAAGTTTCTCTTCGGTGATTTTACCCGGATCCCGAAAAGAATCACCCCGGCCGATCTTCTTATACTTTCCCCTGGCCCATGTGTGATAGGGTAACAAATGAACCGATCCATCGTATTTCACACTCTTCAGATATGAAATTATGTCTGAAATCGATGCTGAGTCGGTATTGAATCCGGGTATCAACGGGATCCGTGGGATGATCCTTTCGGTTCCGACTTCGGTAAGTATTTTAGCGAAATTATTCAATATCTTCTCGTTGCCCGCTCCGGTGGCTTCGCGGTGTTTACTCGCATCAATGTGTTTCAGGTCGTACAGAAAAATATCCACCTTTTCAACAAGCGGCCCGATCAAATCCTCCGAGAAATATCCGCAGGTCTCGATAGCGGTGTGGATTCCGGCGTCTCTCAGCGATTCGAGTACTTTGAATAGAAATTCCTTCTGGAACGTGGGTTCGCCGCCTGTAATGGTAACGCCTCCTCCCGAAGTCTCATAGAAGACCTTGTCGCGTATCACTTTTTCGGTGATTTCGTCGGTGGTGATTTCGTAGCCGATTTTTTCCATCGCTTCATTCGGACAAACCCGGGCACAGGTTTCGCATACCGTACACAGATCGCGATTTCGGCTTACCCGGTCGGTTTCGAGCACCAATGCATCGTTCGGACAAGCATCGACGCAGGCGCCGCACAGAACGCATCTATCTTCCCAATATCCCATCTCGGGCTTCAATTTATGCGACTCCGGGTTATGACACCACCAGCATCGCAACGGGCAGCCTTTGAAATAAACGCAGGTGCGAATCCCCGGCCCGTCGTAAATCGCATAGTTTTGTATGTCGAAGATAAATCCGGACATAGACACACAATCTTCAGCAATGCTCGGTTCGGGCGATGACCTCATTCTGTATCTCGCGGCCCAGCTCCACGAAATAAGTACTATATCCCCCGACCTTGACTATAAGGTCGCGGTATTTGTCCGGCTCCTTTTGGGCCGCTTTCAACATTTGCATGCCGGCCACGGTCGGCTGAATCTGCGATCCGCCCAGCTCGAAGTAGGTTCTTACAAGAGACACCCACTTGGCTCGCGCCTGCTTGTTGTCTCCGATTCCACTGGGATGAAACTTGACATTAACAGCGCAGCCCATAACGTCTTCGAAAGGCAACGCGGCCACCGAACGCAAGGCTGCGGTCACCCCGCATCGCTCGACGTTATAGGGGTTGCAGCTTGCGGCATAAGGCGTCGCAGCGCCTCGGCCGTCCGGGCTCGCTATCGACAGTCTGCCGTCGACGGTGTGAGTGATCATGCTTATCACGTAAGCCACAAAAGGCCCGCCTTTGTAACTCTCGTACTTGTAAGTTTCCTCGAACATTCTCTTCATTACGTTATGAGCGAGGTCGTCCGTTTCGGGATCGCCGTTACCCCACTTGCCCTTGAGGTTTTCTATCTCCCGCCGGATGCTTTCAAAGCCTTCGAAGTTATTGTCAACCGCCTCGATCATTTCCTTAAATGTGTATTTTTTCTCCTCGAAGATCAGTTTTTTGATTACATACAACGAATCGACGAGATTGGCTATCGAGTTGATGAATGAAATTCCGGATAGCTCATACCTGGCGCCTCCGGCGGTTATGTCTTTTTTATTTTCGAGACATCCGTCGATAAATGCTGATATACAAGGCGAGGGAAGTTGCTCGGCATAGAGCCTGTCTCGCAAGTTCGATCCGTCCACGATCTTTTTAACGAAGTATTGCGACTGACGCATCAACGCATCGAGGAATTGATCGAAAGTATCGAACGAGTCGGGATCGCCCGTTTTCAGTCCATCTCCCTGAATGGTTCCCGCCAGGATTCTCGAGTCGCCGTTTCTGAGCGTAATATCGAGCAGCCGGCTGAGTTGCAGCGCGTTTGCGCTCATAGCTCCGGTTTTGGCCGGACATGTGGTCTCGACGCAACCCATAACCGCATAATCCCTCGCATCCGGTTCCGAAAAGCCTCTTCTGCGCATCGCCTCGATGTTGATCTCGTCGTTGAACAAAGAATAACTGGACGTTCCCTCCCGCAGGCATTCGGCGACTTTCAAAAGCAGATCGTCGGGTGTTTTCCGATTTATTCTCACCGAAACGTTTGTGATAGCTTTCGAATTATGCGCAGCCTCGACGAAAAGATATGTAAGCTCATTCGTAGCGTCATCGCCCTCGGGCGTCACTCCGCCGAGTGTCACCGGTGAGCTGCCTAGGTAACGATGATAGAAGTTACCGAGGATGTTCGACTCCGGCCTGATGTTCTGGGACATGATTTTAAGCAGAAGCTCTTCGAGCAGTTCGCGCGCGTCGTCCGGGGTGATCTCGCCCCGGTCAATATCCCGTTTGTAATACGGATACAGGTTCTGGTCGAGGCGACCGAAGCAATTGAGGTATACCGGGTGCGCAATCTCGACGACGGTTTTGGTCGTCCACATCGATTGCACCGCTTCCTCGAAAGTTTCCGCCGGCTCGAACGGGACCTTTTGGCACGTGGCCAGCATACGTTTTAGGACTTCTTTTCTTGCACTATCTTTTTCGGTCTCAATCTCCCTCTCGATCCGATCGGCGAGCCTTCGGGCATATATCATCGCCCCGTCGAGCGCTATCGTGAGCGCTTCGAGAAAATCCCTCTCATCTTTTTTAAGAGTGTCGTCACCTTCGAGTTTTTCGAGCACTTCGTCTTTCATTTTGACGAGTCCTTTTTGAAGCACCTCGTCGTAATCGAGGATGACGTGCGCCAGATATGCCGCTATTGTCGCGCAGGTAGAAAGCATCAACACCTGGCGCGACGTGTTGCCCGGTACCGCCAGTACGAAGTCGTACATGTCCTTCGAATAGAGACCGGTCTTGAGCATCTCCTGTTCAATGCGGTCAACGACGGTTTTACCTTTCCAGAAGGGAAGGAGACGACCAAGGATATACTTTTTATCTTCCTCTTTGATCTGATAGGGATTTATTTTGCGTTCGGACATGGTTTTAAGGTTCATGTTGAGCGGCTGCGCGCCGGCGGAGCGGGAACTCTTCCGGTTCTTTATAAACTCTCCGAGCTTGCCTTTTCGCAGTATGTACGTTAAGGCTTTCGCCATCGTCCGCATGCGGAAATAAAACATCGATTTTTTACTCAACTCCGCCGCCAGAACCCCGTTGAACACCCCACGTTCGATATCGATCGGTATCCCAAGGAAATATTCACACCAATACCCCGCAATTCGGTCGTCCGGATCGAGGTAGTGCGTCATCTTTTCATAAACGTTTTTCATTGCGAGGGCGACTCTTACGGAGAGGGCAATCCCCTTGCCCTCGGTCTCTATCCAGCTTTCGGTGTAGTATTTGGCCCGCTCTATGGATATATATGCCGGACCCGTCTGGTATTTATTCCGCATTCGAGCGATGCGTTCGTACCGACCGACATCGTTGTCGATATCGTGGTTGATTGTCTCCGCCGCTTCGCTTGCCATGATTTCTCTCCTTGTTTGGGTAACGATTAAATACTTATCGGGTATTTCCCGTATTTTTTCGCAGCCTCGACCATCGCCTTATAGTTTTGCGGTTTTACATAGTCGGGGACGGAGTTTGAGGCCGCCAGCCCGTAACCGCCGCCGGGAGCAAGTTCCTTTATCCTCTTTTTTACCATTTCTTCCACGTCCTCGACCGAACCACGGGTCAGGGTGTGTTCGAGATCAATATTGCCGAAGATGCAAAATCTATCGCCGTAGCGTTTCTTAACCTCGACTATATCCATGGCCAGAGGCTCGATGGGATGGATGCCGGCGATACCGCAATCGGCCAGGTCGTCCAGGACATCAATAAGCCTGCCGTCGGAATGAAAAACGAATGGCAGACCGGCATTATTGATTATCTCCCCGAATTTTTTATACCACGGAAACACGTACTTGCGATATACCTGGGGTGAAACCAGGAGACCCTCGGTGTACGCAAGGTCATCGGACATAAACACCATTCCCAGTCGAGGTACCTGCACAAGCCTTTCTACAATTTGCACATACGTCGAGCCTATTATCTCGAACAGCGTTTCGATCACGGCGGGATTTTCGTACAGGGCAATGCAAAAATTCTCCAGACCCATCGCCTGGGAGGTGTTCCCAAATACCGCCGCGGGCGACAGCATGCCCATTATCTTCATTTTGGGAGGCAAGAGTTCGGCTATTTCGTAAAACGATGAGAAATCTACCTCCTCGGCCTTCGGCCAGGGAAATTCCTCGACGTCCTTTACAGTCTTGATTATGCCCTCGCTTTCGGTAAGCCATGCGCGCTCGTGATCGCTTTCGCTAAGGGTACCATCCTCATCGGATGCGGTTCGCATCAGCCGTGGCGTGAAAAAAGGCGGCAGAACCGGCACGAAATCGTACCCGGCGCGAACATAAAACTCGATTTCGTCTTCGGCGCTGCCGATCTCCCGACCAAGGAACCATTCCTGAATGGGTATGGCAATTTCGGCCTCGAAAAGTGGAACACGATCAGCTTCCTCACGCCTAAGCGCAGCTTCGAGCCGTGAGAAATCGGGATCAAGCGGTATGCCCCCGATTTCACCCTCGAAAGCTAAAGGCCCCGCTCGCTTCTTTTCGCCGCCCGTTATCCGATTTTTGATGCGTGACCAGAGGGAGGGAGTTTGAACGTCGCCGATCACATCGCTGACCTTTAGAGTGGCGCCGCCGTATTCGTTTGTGATGAAGCTTATTTTAATGACGTGTTTCCCATCCGAAAGCTTTTCCCCCAAGGCCTGTATAACCAGCTTCGAGTCCTTGCCGAAAGTCAACACTTCCCGCATCGCACCATCGCTCAAGCTTATAGGACGACCGCTGAGCATCAGCCTTAACTTTTCGAGAGGATAACGAACACCGTCGACGTCCAGTTGCATATCCCGCATTCCACTGATTTGCAACGGCGTCATTCGGTTGGCGAAACAAAACTCGAACCCGTCCTCGACGTTTCTCAGACTTCCCCGCTCATATACCTTGTTAACCAGAAATCCCGGGATATAAACCATAACCGTCCTCCATGAATTTTTTCTCGGATCGTTGCTCCGTCATACACAACTAATGTTAATTCGAATCATGCCGATACATCATGCCCGTCCAATTCTTTCATCACCATGTCAACCATACGGCCCAGATGCTTTTTGCGAATTTTGAGTTCTTTTTTTGATAAAGGGTCTTTCCCGACCAGTTGTCCCAAAACACCGCTGAATGTGAAGTAGCTTACAATCATGCCGTAGAAACTGACGAGCAATTGATGTGCCGCGAGTTCGCCTTTGCGTGTTTCGGGGTATGCACCCTGTATCAAGTCCGTTCCCATTCGGAACATGGGAAGCAAGTTTTTGCCGATTCGACCCATGTGCTTTCCGCCGGAACTTTCCCGCTGCACAATCCGGCTGAAGTTGCGATTGCGATTGAGGAAATCGACGTATACGTCCGTAAGACGCACAAATTTATCGCGCACACTTCCTTCTTTTTCAAGCGCTTTTCTCAAGATGCGGTCGAGTTTCTCGTAGTATCGATCCAGGACGCTTTCCAACAAAGCATCCTTGGTTTTGAAATGGTAATGGATAAGCGCCTTGTTGACGCCGGACATTTCCGCGATTTCGCGAGTACTGGCGGCGTCGAAACCGACCTTGCCGAACAACTCATCGGCGGCATTCAATATCTCCTCACGAGCACTCAATATCGAGGTTCTCCTTTTCCACAAGCCGTTTAGTTGGGCGCCCAGTTAACTCCCTAATCAAACATTAACACGCTCGTTCATACATGTCAAGCCCACTTTACGTATACCATCCAGGCTTTCTTTCGTAAGCGAACCCACTTGTTGAATTCGCAAATTAAAGCTACATATTTAACGGAGGCGACAAAATGCGGAAAATGGATTCAAACTTTATCAGCCATGGCGCCAAATGTGCCGGGTGGCTATATCTCCCGAAAGACGCGGCTAAATCGCCTGTGGTTATCATGGCGCACGGCATAGCGGCCCAGAGAGATTTCAGGTTGCCCGTATTTGCCGAAAGGTTCGTTAAAAAGGGCTTGGCCGTATTTCTTTTCGATTACCGAAACTTCGGCGACAGCGACGGCGAGCCGAGAAACCTGGTCAGTCCTCGCCGGCATTTGCAGGATTGGCAGGCGGCGATACATCACGTCCGCGGATTGAGCGATATAGACTATGGCAAAATAGCGCTCTGGGGCAGCTCTTTCAGTGGCGGTCACGTGCTTGTGACAGCCGCAAAAAATCCGGGTATTTCCGCCGTCGTCTCTCAAGTACCGTTCGTGGACGGCATATCAACCATTTCCTCATTCGATGTTAAATACCAGATAGCCGGAATGTTTCACGGCCTGAGAGACCTGACGAGAATTCTTACCTTCAGGCGTCCTCACTATGTCCCGGTGGTTGCCGATCCCGGAACCTTCGCCCTCATGAACACACCGGAATCGAAACCGGGATACTTGGGTATCGTACCGGACAACTCGACCTGGAAAAACGAAGCTCCCGCCAGGATCATATTAACGATCCCCATGTATAGACCGATCAATCATGCGGCGAAAATTAACTGCCCGGTTTTGATAATATATGCGGAAAACGACTCGTTGATTTCTCCCGATGCGGTCGAGAAAACGGCCGATAGAATAAAAAACGTCAAGAAGGTCGGCTTACCCGCGGGTCATTTTGATGTCTATACCGGAGATATGTTCGAAAAGGTGGTCGCAATGGAGGCCGACTTTTTATATCAACACCTCGTTGAAGGTTAAAGTTGTATCGGGTATCACTCGTCATAATATCCGTATTTATAATTTGCCTCGACCATTGCGCGCAGATTTTCCGACTTCGCGTTATAAGGTATCTCGCAAGCTCCGGCCAGGATGAAGCCTCCATCCTTGCCGACTTCTTCAATCAAGCGGTGGCAATATTCTTCCACCTCCTGAGAACTTCCCAACGCCAGTTTTTCTGCGGGCACGTCGCCGAACAGGCACATGTGATCCCCGATTTCTTTCTTTGCCTGAAAGATATCCGTTAACCCATCCAGTTGGAGGATAATTTTTTTCGCCGGAAGACGCCGCAGGATTTTCAGGTTTTTCGTCCAGTTCCCATCACAATGGAGTATGGGCGTCAAACCGGCGTCAATGATCCGGTTGATGATCAGTTCCATGCCAGGAAATGCCAAATCCTCGAAAGTTTGAGGTGAAATAAAATCATTGGACGTTCGATGCAAATAACATTGAATACGTGGAACGCCCATAAATCGTGCTGTTTGAATGCTCGATTCGGCAAAGCTTGGTGCAAGCTTCAGGGCGGCGTCGCGAATTTTCTCCGGTCTCTGATAGATGTCCAGGGAAAAGGGTACAACTGTCCGAGCCTGTGAAAACATATCAAACGGCATTTCCGCCTGATAACCGATCTGAATAACCATTCCGCGTGCGCGCCACCATTTCCAATCCCTTTTCCAGAACAATTTTTGTTGCAAAAGGCCCATCGCCAGCTTGAGCCAAAGCGATACGGTTCCAAGCTTTTC
>Ga0180432_10006744_pt1 | contig 14824 bp, 17 predicted proteins | sample SS_ome_10_FD_132414 | JGI IMG/M metagenome (GOLD analysis project Ga0180432, IMG submission 132414) | Hypersaline lake sediment archaeal communities from the Salton Sea, California, USA - SS_1_MS_2 metaG | ecosystem: Environmental > Aquatic > Non-marine Saline and Alkaline > Hypersaline >... | reverse complement strand
ATCTCTTAACAAATTTTTACCCCAATACCCAGAACCAATTAATGCTATAAATTTTGACATTTACTTTTATCTTTACATTTTAGTCTATTAATATTTTTGTAAAATAAACGTATTAACATTTATTACCTAAGATACTGTGCCAAATAAAATAATAAAGTAAATAAAAACCTGAAAAGAAAAATCCAAATAATACCGCAACTACTTGTGATGCACCGCCTTTTTTAGAATTACAATCAAAAGCTAACTTAGCAGATATAATTGAAATAATAAGTGCAATAATACCCATAATAAAATTAAATGCATCCATATTTATATTTTTTTTCGTGAGATACTCGGTAACATTTTCATTATTATTAAACAACTCTTTTATTTTTTTATTTTCTTGTTTTTTCTTATTATTTACATTTAATGCATGTGATGCTATCACAAAGAATTCAATCATATTATAATTTCTTTATATTAATAAACAAGAATTTATAAGAGATGTTATAGAATAAAATATCTAAATGGCTTTGTTTGGATTAGCATGTCCCATGTGTATTATTATAATTGTAGGATTATTACTTTACATACGAATGAATAATATTAGTTTTACTGAAAAATTTACAGGCGCTGAAAGATATATACCAAGTAGATGCAAAAATTTAGATTTTAATACTTGTTTACAAACATCTCATTGTGGTTGGTTGGTTGATGGTAAATATAACAGTAGATGTTTACAAGGAACACCAGTTGGCCCAATAAACCCAAAATTACAACCTGATGCAGAATCTTCAAGGAGAAGGAATGTTCAATATGATAGGTGGATATACTCGCATCAAAATCCATTTATTTTTTGTTAATATGTAGATATTATATAATGAATCCGTTTACTTACGTATCCAATATTTCAAGAAATAGTCAATCTAATATTGAAAAACTCAAAACTGATCAACCTTTTTATAAATCACCCGAAATAGTAGCAATCATAGTATTTGGGTGTATATATGTTTTTATCAGATGTATCGAAACATATTTAATGCCATTAATTCCAGAATTTTTAACAAGAGAAGTTTCAGCATTGTTCAGATGGGGTCCAATATTAGTTCCTATTATTTTTGGTATTACATACTTTTCAAAAAAGAAAAAGAAAAAGGTTACTGACCAGTCTACAACTTATAATTCATCAGATGAAGTTTTAAAAGAAAGAATGATGGCATGGACGAAAAAATAAGTTGTCTAAATTATCTTAAGCGTAGCTTATATAGTAAGGATGTCTTCTCCAGCAAAAGCCTCCAATAATAATTTAGCCAGAGCTCTTCAAATTATTCAAGTTCATAAGGCGTTCAAAAAAACGTTTAATGAATCACCTGCACAAACTAAAATTTTTGTTGCACTTCTTTTCCCTTTTATTTCTGGATTACCAGTTTATTCATTTATGTCCGCAAATCCTACAGGGCAATTGGTAACATATTCACTAATTACATTTGTATTTGGATGGATATTTTATGGATTTACAACTGCGTATAATGAAAAATGGGCAGTATTAATGGCATATCTTGTAGGAACATGTTTTTGGTTTTATGTTTTTATTAATAACTATAGAAAAGAAAAAGATGATGAAAAGGTAGGAAAAAAATCATTTGTTTGTTCTCCAAGCGGAACTTGCGCAACAGATGGCACAAAAGGTCCTTATAATGGACTAAAAAAATATGTTTATACTCCTCCTACCAAACCTGCAAAACCAGAAAAATGTTTTCCATATTGCATTCCAGGACAACAGTTTGATATAAGAATATCTGATAAGTTTACTTACATGTTTTGGTTAAAGATTGATTATAGTAAATGGAAAAACCAGAGTTTTTATGGCAGAGATAAAATTATATTAATGAAAGGAAATACTATTAAAAATAGCGATTTAGTTGTATGGGGATTACCCATTGATGATGCAATTCAGTTTGATGTAGGAACTGGTGGAAATAATAAACCTATTTCATTAAGTGTGAACTTTCCGTTTGATAAATGGGTTCATTATACAATTGTTGTAAACAACAAAGTCGTTGAACTTTATAAAAATGCAACTTTAGAACAATCAGCTATTCTTACCGGAACTATTTCATTAAAGAAAACACCTCTATATTTGGGAAGAACTCCTAACAATAATTATAATAAATTTCCTGGACAACTTTTGTATTTAACTTATAACAATGAAAACCTAACACCAAGTGAAATATATGATATATACAAATCGGAGTACTCAAAAGTCTCTGGAATGGATTTATCTGGACATGTGACTGAAAAAAGTACATCAGAAAAATGTCCGGATTCTAATAATGATTACTCAGATGATTTTGATGTCAATTCTTTATTTACATCAACTAGCCAAGGTGTGACATATGCAAAAAAACAAACAATTACTTCACCAAGTAGTAAACTTGAAAAATCTAAAGTAAATGGTCTAATGGATAAATATAAACAACTTTTCAATTAAAATATTTTTGGGATGGAGCAAGTAAACAGTAATATGAAAAGATTAATAAAAAATATAGTCAGAATTACATTTTTTACTAAAATTTTCTTAGGTGTGTATAACAAGTAGAAAAAAATAAAATATGGGGTATAATATATTTGATATTTGAAATGTCTTCGAACACAAATCGCGCAAGAGGAAATTTAAATCGAGGCGCAAATAAAGCCAAAGGATATGTGAACAGAGGCACTACTTATTTAAAAGGTGCAAACAAACTTGTTCTTTTTCTAGTTGGCCTGTTCCTACTACTTGTTGTTGGAATGATTGTTTATTGGATTTATAAGGCAATTATGAAAGCAAGAAAGGGAGATGATGAAAATCCTATTTTAGTTTCTGGTTCTATTGATGCAAGTGACCCCAAGAACGTAAAATCTTGGAAACTTCCAACTTCATCTGGTTCTAACTCGCCAAATATGGCATTTACTATAAGTTTCTGGATGTACATTGCTGACTGGTATTATCGTGTTGATGACCCCAAGGCTATATTAATTAAAGGAACATCAGTAGGTAGTTCTGTTTCTGGAAGCGATGCAGCACCTGGTATCTGGCTTGCACCTGATAAAAATAATTTACTTGTTGCAACACGCGTTCTTGGTAGAAAGAAACCGCAAGTGTGTGACGTTGCTAACATTCCAATTCAAAAATGGGTACATGTCGCTTATGTATTAGATAACAGGACTGTTGATGTTTATGTTGATTGTAAGTTAGAAAGAAGTTGTGTTCTTACAGGAGTACCACTGTTGAACAACCAGAAATTACACTTGTTCCCACAAAATCCTTCTTCCCCTGGTGGTCCCGGAACAACTGATGGTCAAACAGGATTTTTGGGACAGTTATCAAGTCTTCGATACTTCTCTCATGCACTTAGACCAGTAGATATCGCAAGAATCTGCAATGAAGGTCCTCATGCTACTAAGGGTGCACCTACCAAAGACCATCATCCTGATAGCGGAGGTGGTGGTAGATGTCCGCCTCGTGTGTTCCGCGACCTTCGTAAGGTAAAGAGACAACTTGTTACAATTACAGATGAAGTGAACGATGCATTAGATGCAGAAGGACATGATCGTAGACGAAAACACTCTCAATGGGATATCAGAGTTATCGGAGATAAACGACCAACCGTCACAAGAATTAATGGTGGTAACGGGAATAATGTTCCAGGTCAAGGACAAGGTTGGAAATGTGATACTTTACATGGAACTTGTTCCCCAGGTGGACATATTGGTACTCTTGGTACTTATGATAATCAACAACTATGCCATCAAAATTGTCATGCTACTGGTGGTTTACCCCCCCAAAAAAAAAACTAGATAAAATATTAACTGAAAATTATTGTAACCCCGATAACGTTAATGTTCAAGACAGCTGTCCTACAGGAGTATATGATGACCTTCGTAAAATAAAAAACCAACTTGGTGATATATCCGACGAAGTGGAAGATGCATTAAATGCGCAAAAACATTATAGAAAACCTAAATGGGATATTAGAGTTATTAGTAAACAACAACCTATAATTACTGGACCAATCGGAGGAACAACGACAAAAGAAGATTTCGGAACTGAATATGAAAATATAATTAGTCAAGATGGAAAACATAAAAGATTATGTATGATTGACCAGAATATAAAACCATTTGTACCAAAAGTTGAAAAATCATGTAATGGGAAAGAACAGGCAGTTGGTGATGGTGGGTGTAATTACCAATGTTCAGACAAATTTCCAGGATTTAAGTATTATCGCTCTGATTTAGGAGGATGTGTTAAAGATTATTGTTATAAACCAACAAATAAAGCTATGGCAGACCCATATTTTAAAAGTCAATGTAGTGTTCGACCACCAGCCCAAACGGCTAAAATAGATATTCAATGGACAGTAGGTGATGGAAACCCAGGTGATAAATATGAATATGCTGTTTCATGTAAAAATAAGAATGGAAGAGAATCAGCCAAGATGGTTTTTGGTTCAGGAAGTGGTAGTAATTTACAACCATATCTATATACGGTTGCTGAAAATAGATATCAACCTCCATTTTGTTGGAAATCATTACCATCATGTTCCAGCCCAGACCATTCAAGAGTATTGTATCAAAAAAGAAATGATGGGGAATGGTTTAAAATAAGAGAAGTACCATCTAACATAAAATTATCAACAGGAATTGTTGGCGGGGGACCAGGTGTGTGTACTTGGTTAGGTCCATCGTCTGATTTACCTCCAGCCGATGGTTGGTTAAAATATCCTGGAAAAGATATGGTTGGTAATGATATTGGGTGTTCTTGGATGCCAATGTCTGATTATAATAATCTTGATAAATTGAAAAAGAATTGTCTTGATAGAAAATGTGTTGGATTTATAAAAGTAAAGCAAAAAGGAAATAATAATACATTCTTTTATTGCCCAAAAAATAAAGCAGGTAAAAACTATCTAACAAACTATAATTTTAATTTTTGGGATTCGGGTGATGCTTATGTTCATTATAAATAATTATTTAATAACATAAATATAAAAATGAAAGAAATACCAATAGAATTTATGCCTGGGTTTTGGGTATCACTTCCAAGTGGTTTAGAAGGAAAAGGTTCTGGTTTCTTACTTGCTGAAAATATTAAATCGGTATTTTCTGTTAATTGCACTGTTCCACCATCACAAGATTTTCAAAGAAGTTGGACTATTATTACAATGACTGAAAATGAGTTGAAAAAACCAAGTTATATGAATGCATTTACAAGAATTATATCAGAATCATGGTTAGATTCTAGGTCTATCATAATTGTTGGTTCTGAACAATCGATTGTTATGATTCTTAAAGCATTTTTAGTTAGCGTTGGTGGTATTAAAGAGGAACATGTTATGAAAATTATAATGTCTAAAACTGGATAAATATTACAATATTTATTAATATGAAAAAATGATTAATAAATAAAGCGTACTTCATAATATAACACAAGATGAATGATATAAAAAAACTCATGGAAGAAATTAACAAAATTGACGAAGACGGTAAAGCAAAAGAGCCATCAAGTTTTACAGTATTTAAGATATTCACAGATGGCAGTAATACCGACCAGGCAAAAACTGTTAGAAAAAAGCATCTTCGACGTGGTGGTATTGGAATTTATCATCCTGATAGCAATACCCGTATCGCAGAGCCATTCCCACTACCAAACCCCACAAATAATAGGGCAGAATACTGGGCATGTATCAGAGCTTTAATGTGGGTTCTTGAAGAAACCGAACATTTGGGTTTAGAAAAACAGGCGAAACTACAGGTTATTTTGTATAGTGATTCGATGTTACTCATTAATTCTATGACAAAGTGGCTTCCCGGGTGGAAAAGAAGGGGGTGGAAAAAGTCTGATGGTAAACCTGTATTAAATAAGGAATTAATTGAAGAGTTTGATAAACTTATTACGAATAGGTTGCCACTAACCACTTTTGTAAAAGTAAAAGCTCATCAAAAAAAGCCAAGAGACCCAAAAAAGGTTTGGTTATGGAAAGGTAATTTTATTGCCGACAAATTAGCCGAAGAGGGAAGAATGATGGCCCAAGAATAATAAACTTAATATTAATAGTAAACTATAAAAATTCAACTTACTTTCTACGACGCTTTGCAGCATCTGCAATAGAAGTAAATGTATTACATCGAGTTCTCTTGCGAGACATGGACATTTTTGGTTCAGAACCTTCAGAATCATCTTCATCATCTGTTTCAGGAACAAAATCTTCTCCCGATTCTGCCTCTGGTTTCTCTTTAGAAACTGCAATTACAAGTTCTGTTTCGCCATTGTCTGACGATACGTTTGCTTCTACTGGAGAATCATTAATATTCGATACCTTTTTATTTTCTGGTTCGACATTCTGTTTAGAATCACCAGACTGAATACTAGCAAGTGTTCTTGTAACATCACTAAGATGGATGCGAACAGGTGCTGTAGACGAAATTGGCTGTGGAACTACTCTAGAAACTGCTTTGGAAACAGTATTTGAAACCTGGGAATATCGCATCGTAACATTTGATGAACTAGAACTTGAAAAAGTCCTTGGAACACCGTTTGAAACAGCAGAAACAGGTGCAGAAACAGGTGCTGAAACAGCAGAAACAGGTCTGCGTCTACCAACAACAATCTTCTTTTCTGGATATAAAGCGTAGTAATGCTGCTTTGACTGTCTAACAAAATAATCGTAAGACACATCATAGCGAAACTGCTTTTCCAAAAAATCAGTCTTAGCCTTTTCCTTATTTCTTAGTCGGTTATGGAGAAACGTAGTGTACTGTAGTAGAAGGTTAATATCAGCAAAGTTTGAAAAAGACATTGTTTTTTCAAATTTCTTGACAATAACGTCTCCAGAAATAATGTCTGGAAATCTATTCTGAATGTACTTGTCGACCATTCTTTTCCGAATATGAGAAGGAATTGACTCATATGTCGAAAACGGAATATCAAAAACATATGTGCTCATGTGATTCACAAGGAAGTCGATGAGCCTTGTTTTTGCTTCTCCCAGCAAACGAACCTTTTCAGGTACATGGCTTTTTGTTTCAATATAAAGAACGTTATCTGCCTCTATTAAGATATTAAGAATATATACAATAAGTCGCTTTCCTTCGGACAACAAGTGTCTTTCAGAGAGCTCGTTATTGAGACTAGACACATAAATCGGATAAATACCTCCCTTATAGTGAATAAGCTTAGGATACTGCTTTGTGATGTAACAATTAAGTGACATAATACAGCGAACCTTTAAATCTGACGATGACCCACAGTGGGCCAATGTAAGACGAATATTATCACACAAAGGGTGAACAACTGTAATCATTGCTTCGGTATTGGGTTTTGATGCCATTTTGACATATTTTACTTACAAATTCTAATATTTATTAATCAATTTTACTTAACATTTTTATTTACAACATCTCTTTTTGCATAATATGACAGAGCGTTTTTGGCAGAATTTTGCTCTGCTTGTTTCTTAGAACGCGCATGTCCTCTTCCAACAATAGTTTCTGAATTGGGTTCAAGAACATAAATGTAAAAACATTCATTTTCATATTTTTCTTTTAGATAAATCGGGTACGCTCCATTAAAATTTTTCTGGAAATACCACATCAACTGGTCTTTTGAGTTTTCATCTTTAATAACTAATTCAACCATATCTACATATTTTTCAATTATCGTTATGATAAATCTTCTAACAACTTCATATCCGTACGCAGGGTTTACTTTTTTTGCAAAATCAACAAACATCGAACCAATAAATGATTCAAACGTATTTTCTAAAATTCTAGGATTGGTTCTTCCTTGACAACCAAACTCAACATGATATGAAACCAATAAGTAGGGAGAAAGGCCTAGTTTTTTCGCTAAAAAGGATAAATTCTTTGTTTTTACTAGTTTACTTCTAAGTTTTGTAAGAAATCCCTCATCTTGGTCAGGGTATCTTTCCCACAAATAATATGAAACAGCTCCTTGAAGTTTAGCATCTCCTAACCATTCAAGTCTCTCATTGGACTTAGTTTGCAAAGGGATTATATTGTCAGGAGAACCTCTTCTGGTATGACCATTGCTTCCATTACTACTGTTGCTACTTGTACTACCAGTGTCACTAGATTCAGAGTAATCAACTTTTGAAACATATGATTTATGTACAAAGGCTCGCTGCCAAATAGATAAATCATTTATTTCAATTTTAATGTTACCCTTTGCGAGAATATCTTGAATTTCCTTTTTAGTAATCAAGGTATTGTTCGGGTTTAACGTTGTGTGCCACTTTTTGGTTTTACCATTTGTTTTACTGTCAGTTGGACTAGTAGTGTGGTTATTTATCTCATTTTCCCTAAAAGTTTTTTCTTTCGGAAAATGGGATACAGATCTTCTGTCAATTTTCATCATTATTAAAAAAGGTTTTGAGGTATATATAATTATATAATATTCTTTATATAATTTTTTAAAAAACTTAAACTATATAAAAACATTTGTTTTCTTTATATATATTTATAACAATGAAGTCAATAGCAAATAGAATACAATATTCTAAAAGCAAAGGTAGAACCGCATTTCATCGTTCACATCCATTTGAAAAAAGAAAGAATGAAGCTGAGAGGATATTGAAGAAATATCCTGACAGAGTTCCAGTTATTGTACAAAGGGTTGAAAATAATGATGCCATTCCAGATGTTGATAAGAAAAAATATTTAGTCCCAAGTGATTTAACCGTAGGACAGTTTGTATATGTTATCAGAAAAAGAATTAAGTTAAGTCCAGATCAAGCCATCTATGTCTTTGTTGACAAAACTCTTCCACCATCTGCTTCCCTCATGTCGCAAATGTACCATGAACATAAGGATTCCGATGGATTTTTATATTTCGATATATCCGGGGAAAGCACGTTTGGAAATATGCCCTTATTTTAGGGTAAAAATCATAAACATAATAAAATAAAACTATTTAAACAAAATCGACTTTTGGTATATACAAAACATAATGTGTTACTTGGCAAAATTAGAAGATATTGTTAATGAAAAGGGTGGTGAAATTATTGATTATGATAAAACTGATATTTTAAATGCAAGGGTAACATTTCGTTGCACAGAAGGGCACGAATGGGAAACCCGCTTAGGTAGAGTTTTGAAAGAAAATAGCTGGTGTAAATGGTGCGCGCAAAACTTTAAAAAGCCAAAATTAAAAGATATTATTAAAAAAGCAGAAGAATATGGAGGAAAGTTTTTATCAAAAAAATATATTAATAACAAAACCAAGCATAGGTGGCAGTGTAAAAATGGTCATATTTTTACAGCAAGATGGGATGCTGTAATACAAAATAAATGGTGTAAACAATGTCAATACTTAACAATTGAACAAATGAGTGAATATGCTGAAAAAAGAGGAGGTAAATGTTTATCTGAAAAATATGTTAATATAAAAACTCCATTAAAATGGGAATGTAAGTATGGACATCAATGGGAAGCGAGAGCTTCTATTATAAATCAAAACAACTGGTGTCCTAAATGTAAAGATTCAATGGGTGAAACTGTTTGTCGTAAAATATTAGAATTTTTATTTAAAAAACCTTTTCCGAAAAAAAGACCAACTTGGTTAAAATATAAACGAAATCTTGAATTAGATTGTTATAATAAAGAACTTAAAATTGCTTTGGAGTATAACGGCGCTCAACATTATAATGAAATTACCTTTTTCAATAATAATAATTTGAAAGAAAGGAAAGAAATGGATGCTTTTAAAGTAAAAAAATGTAATGAGAAAAAGATTTTTCTTATTGTTGTTCCATATACCATAAAATCAAACAAGTTATATACATTAATTCGTAACAAATGTTTACCGTATCTTACCAGAGAAACTCCAGAAAATATAGATATTTGCGAATTGGAAATTAAAGACCCAAAAACAGAAAGATTAAATGAATTACAAAAAATGGCAGAAGAAAAAGGTGGTGTTGTTCTATCGGATAGGTATATTAATAATACTACAAAAATGAAGTTTTGTTGTAAAGAAGGACACGAATTTAAAAGTACATTTAGTATTGTTCAATCGGGGTCTTGGTGTTCGAAATGTGCCTTTAGTTGGTATAGAAAACTTGGATATGAAAGAGCAACAGAATTTGCCAAAGAAAATGAAGGTAAGTTGTTAAACAAAGAATACAATAATGCGAGAAAGAAATTAGAATGGGAATGTAAAAACGGACATATAATTACACGTTGTTTAGATAGTATGAGAAACCGAACATTTTTCTGTCCTAAATGTAAAATTGGTATTAAAAGAGCATATCTTCTTAATTTAAAAGCATGACGTTACTAAAAATTTATCAAAAAAAATTGAACAATATGTTTAAAGGGCATATATAACAATTGATTACATGCGTCGTTACGACAATGTATGCAATAAGTGTGAGCGTGGGGGCTTTCCTTGCTCACATGCCTGTTTTGATTGGGACGTGGAGGTTACGATCGCCGCGGACACTGGATACTGGCCTGGGACAAGACGTCCTTACACTTACGATTGGGAACTGGCGTTGTCCGATTCCGACCCTGAGCCTATGCAGGTACAACATCAGGAATATCCCGAAGAAGACCTTTGGGACAAGCCTGGTGAGATGAAGGGTCTGGAAGAAAGGGACGCTGTCCGATGTGCTGCGGTGGAGAAGGCTGAGCGCCACAAGGTTTCTCTTGGTTTAACTGCCCAGCACACAGCTGCAAGGTCTCGCCGCCGCAAGGAGCGCGAAGAGCGCAGGATGCGGCGCAGGCAGGGCATCAAGGGAAGCGTGACTCCCTCGGCCCCTGTTTTGACCTCAAAGACGAGCGACACTCCGAAGAGTCGCAAGGCAGCGAGGAAGGAACGGGGGCTGAGGAACGAACGCCGAAGCGGACGGTCTGGTCGGAGACGCCGGCGATAAATGTTTCTGGTGCTGGTGAGAAACTTGCCCAAATGGGTTATTTCTTGTTGGTTGGGAGCATAATAGTTTAATAATATAAAGAAAATAAAGCTTATATTAAAATGGAATCCCTAACTGATTTATTTGGCAAGGATATTTCAAGAATTATTACATCAAAACTATGTTATCAAAAGTGTGTTTTTGATAATTGTTATAAAGAATCATCGATGTTAAATAGATATTGTAGAAGACACTGGTGTGTTGATGGACATCCAACAAATCAAAGAAAATATAGGGGATACTGTTCAGGTTGCTTTGATAGAATAATGAAAACAGACAAAAATAAGTATTTACATATTGTAACTCGAAAAGATATATTTAGATATTAAATAAAAAATATTATATTTAATAGTATAATTGGTATACCATGAAATATAATCATTTCTTTAGGAATAACCTTACAAATATTGCAATATGCTTAGCAGTTTTATTTTTGATATATTATTTATTTTCAAATTATAATTTTGCGTACAAAACACCTTTTGGATATATTGAGCACCTAACTAATTCTCCAAACTGTAAAACATTTAACTGTTCTGATGTACATGGCCCATCTGGAACTACTTATAAACCATGTGTTGCAGGTGATAACACATGTAAAGAGGGACAAAGATGCAGTGCTTGCATAGCATCAAGTACAAACCCTTCATGTGCTGGTACAGAAGGATGTGTGGGAGACGGCAAAGACCCTTATGGCCAACCTGGGCATTTAGGACATGATGTTGGATGTTGTTCTGGGACAGAACAAGTTCTAAATGTTTGGGATAAAGATGGGCGTAACTATTTTAAATGTTGTAAACCAAAAGGGCCCAGTGACGAATGTCATACAGATGCTGATTGTGCTGACCATGGTCATTGTGGAAGTGGACCATGTATTTGTCAAAGTGGTAAGTGTATACCTAAACCATCTGGCGGATGTAAAACTAATGCAGATTGTACAGGAGGGCAAATATGTCAAAGTGGGTCGTGTGTACCCAGTGGTGGAGGCGGATGTAACCCTGCGTGCACTGGAAATACATTTTGCCAAAATGGAAAATGTGTACCAGGTGGTAATTCTCCAACTATTCAAAACCAACCGGGTAGTACTATTCAAATAGTTAATAACACTAGTGAAAATCCACTCCATGTTTTCTTAGGAACAAAGAATGATCCATGGTTACCAGCCAACCCTGGTGGAAATGGCAAGATTTACCCAGCAATTGCGTGGGGTAGTTCACAAGAATTAGTTGCTTGGGATCCCATAGGTGCTGGTAACATATCAGAAGCTATTATACCAAAAAATGGTTATATTATTCTAAAACTTCCATCTGATATGTTCAAGTCAGCATTTAGAGTAACTGCACTAAAATTAAAAAATAATGATAATACACCTTTGAAATCTACAAGTGTTGCAAAAAGTAAAGTTTTAAATCAATGGCCAATTTTATTTGAAGGAGGGGCAGAAGTGGTTGCAGACACCAGTGCTGTAGATGGAATTAATTTTAAAATGAAATATGAATTAACAGGGAAAGATGGTATTCAAAATATGGAAATACATAAAAACCCATGTGCAAGTTTGGAGTCGAAATATCAATTAGATGTCGGGTGTCGTAATCCAGCCAAAGTTGACTGTTCAACTGCTACATGTACATGTTGTTGTTGTGCTGACAAAAATGGTCCTATACCCGGTAGTGATTATGCTAAAGGATTATGTAAAATAGCAAATCAAGATTGTAAATTTAATGCATGTTCTGAAAAATTATTTAATATTCCATCAGATTTACTAAACAAATTTAAAGATACATACGATGGTGGTAATCCTAATGATGTGGTTAAAAAATTTATAAACAAATCTACTAACCTTAAGGATGGTTCCCCTTTACGAAGATTTTGTGAGGATATCCAATTTAATACAGGGGATTTTACAACGTATTGTTATGATTATAATGATGTTAGTTCTTCTCCCTGGTTATCACCACCTTATAAAGTGAAAATAACATATATGGACTTATAAATAATTTTAAGAATAATATAAAATGGATACAAATCTAAAATATCCAAAATTAATAAAAGACAATAGGTTCTGGGAACTTATTATTTCTCAAAAAGGAGATAATATACATATCAAAACAAGATATGGTGTGATTGGTGGAAAGATTACCGAAACAAAAGGACAAACATTTACAAATTCTAAAAAGTCTCAAGCAATAACCTTTGCTAAAAAGAAATTTACCGACAAAATTAGAAATGGTTACCGACCAGAAAGTGGAGTAAGTATAAAAAATACTCAAGTAAAACATTTTGTAAAACCCATGGGGGCAGTTTTGTTGGAAAAAAATTTAGGAAAAATTATTTTTCCAGCAGATGCACAGCCCAAATTAGATGGTTTTAGAGGAGTTGCGATTAAAAAAAATCTAAAGTTGTAATTGTTTCCAGGAATGGATTACCATATCCTCATCTGGAAACAATAAAAAAACAATTAAAAACATTTCCTTTGATAAAACAAGGATATCAATTAGATGGCGAGTTATATTTACATGGGCAGTCACTGGGTGAACTAAGAAGTGTTTTGGGGAGAAAAAAACTTAATAGTGATAGAGTTATTTATCTTGAAAAAAAGATAAAATATTGTGTTTTTGATTTTATTGCTGAAAACATCCCATCAGAAAAAAGACTTACTATGTTACAAAACGCATTTAAGTCTTGGAAATCAAACTTAATTCATCTTATTAAAACAAAAACAGTAAATTCAATAAAAGAAATTAATGTACTGCGAAACAAGTATATTGAAGAGGGTTATGAAGGAATAATTGTTAGAAATAGACAAGGGTTATATATTTCTGGAAAGACTTCAAAAGATGTTTTTAGGTCAAAAGACTTTAAAAAAGGAGTGTTTGAAATTGTTGGAGCTTTAGAGGGTAAAGGTAATAATAAAGGAACAGTTATATGGAAATTACAATGTTTACATAATAAAAATAAAACATTTACTGCAAAACCAATGGGTACAAAAGAGGAAAGAACTCAATTATATAAAAATAAAGAAAAATATATAGGATTAAAGATACATGTAAAATATTTTGAAATTGATGACAAAACTGGTTGTGTTTCAAGACATCCTGTTGCTTTAAACTTTACTTAATCAAAAATACCAAAATGTTTCTTAATACTTTCTTTGCTAATTAATTTTAATGGTAGTAAAAATGAAACTAATTTTCTTTCTATATAAATTATTACTAATAAGATTAGTGCTGATACAGTAAGCCAAGTATACATACTAACATTATATTTTTTATGTAATTTCTCACCTATCAGAGGAATATAATATGTAGGCAAGAAATAAGCAAATGTAATAACAACTGTAAATATTAGTAGCTGTTCATTTGTATTTTTTGAATGTCGAAGTACAATAACAAATAACCAGTACAGCACAAATACATTTATAATAAGACTTGATAATATATGATACCATTTAACATTAACCTGTGAGTACAAATCGTAAAAGAATGGTAATTTATCAGGATAAAACATTGATGTTAATGTTAAGACCAATGCTATGATATCAATATTTGGTAAATAGTAAATCAAGTATGGTTTGTTATATTTGTAAATAAAAAGTGGAACAATTACTAGAAAAATTATTAAAAATATACCAACTCCTATAACCCAATTATAAGAATAAAGCTTGTTATTATCTATGAGTTTTTCTTCTTGTTCTAAATAATTTCGTCTAGCATTATTAATTTGTTTAATCGTACTTTTAATTTTATCCATTATTTATACGTATTATATTAATAATGGATAATATTATTGTTTTATTTGATACTGAATTTACAGCATGGGAAGGAAGCATGAAACGTAATTGGTCAAAAAAGAATGAATATAAGGAACTT
>Ga0180432_10006743_pt1 | contig 14824 bp, 12 predicted proteins | sample SS_ome_10_FD_132414 | JGI IMG/M metagenome (GOLD analysis project Ga0180432, IMG submission 132414) | Hypersaline lake sediment archaeal communities from the Salton Sea, California, USA - SS_1_MS_2 metaG | ecosystem: Environmental > Aquatic > Non-marine Saline and Alkaline > Hypersaline >... | reverse complement strand
TAACGAGCCGCGAACGGAACACGTCCCGATGAAATCGGGAGTTCGCGCGGAGCCCAAATGGCCAGAGAACCGCCCGTTCGCCACGATCGAGAAACGTAACGTTTTTCTGAGACACTACACTAGTTCGTCGCAGGGTGGCGATCAGCGAGGTCAGCATGCGCTGCACCTCGTCGACAGCCTCGATCAGTCTTCCGTAATCCCCATCCTTCAGGTATCCGAGGTCACGGGCGAGAACGAAGTAGTATTCCGATTCACTGGCAGAGGCCATCGCGATCCGGGCGAATCGGGCAGACTCGGCGTCGCTTCCGCGACAGCAGCCTTCCGCAACCTTCGCGGGAACAGACACTGCCGACCGCCGGAGTTGGCTCGTCAGCCCATACATCTCCTCGCGGGGAAAGGCGCCCGTTGCGCGGTGGAGTGCCAGCACCAATGCGTGGGCCTTCTGCCAGACTTTCAGTTCGTGGAAGTCCTGCACGCCGCTGCTCCCCTTGGTGATGGCTAACAGCTAAGGGCTAAGAGCTAATAGCTACCCGAGTGTATGATCCACAATCAGCTCCTGGATCATCCGCCGCACGCCCTCTTCCGTCGCCGGGATCTCGGTGTAGCCCTCCTTGGTGAGCACGATGGACTGGACGCGGTGGACCTTGGTGGGCGAGCCGGACAGGCCGCACCACTCCAGATCGGCCCCGATATCGTCCAGGCTCCACTGCTCGATGAGCAGCCCGTTGACCTTGAGCTTCTCGGCCCGGCGGGCCACCTCGGTCTCGCGCTGGTCATCGGTGGCGTCGGGCAGTCGGGCGGCCACCTCGCGGCCGAGTTCGATGGCGGTGCGGGCGCGTTTCTGCCGCATCACCCGGCGGGCGGCGGGCGGCCGAGGCTCGTTGGCGGTGTCCAGCACAGTGAGCAACAGGGGCAGCCGGGCCTCCAGCACCTCCCAGCCGTTGCCCACGTTGCGGCGAAACCGGCCGGTCCGCCCGTCCAGCTCCACGACCCGCTCGAAGTAGGTGATCTGGGGCAGACCCAACTTCTCGGCCATCTGCGGGCCCACCTGGGCGGTGTCCCCGTCGATGGCCTGCCGCCCGCAGAAGACCAGGTCGAACCGCTCGATGGTCCGCACCGCCTGGCTGAGGATGTAGCCGGTGGCCAGCGTGTCGCTGGCGGCCGCCCGGCGGTCGGTGACCAGGATGGCCCGGTCGGCTCCGCGGTAGAGGCACTCCCGCAGGACCTCCGACGCCCCGGGAGGCCCCATGCTGACGGCAGTGACCGTTCCGCCGTAGGTGTCGCGGACCCGGAGGGCGGCCTCCAGGGCGTGCAGATCCTCGGGATTGAAGATGGCCGGCAGGGCCGCCCGGTTGACCGTCCCGTCCTCCTTCATCGCCTCGCCGGTGATGTTGGCCGTATCCGGGACCTGTTTCACACAGACGATGCAGTCGTAACTCAAAGCGTCTTCTCCACAGGCACAGGCCCGCAATCCCTTTTGGGCCCGAACCCTACCGGCCGTTCCCAGGGTCGTCAAGCGGCTTGATCGGCCCCCCGGCGCCCGCTAGTTTGGTGTCTTCCACCTGCGGCTTCTCGCCAGCGCCGCGCCGGAAGGACTGCTCGGCAGGACCCTGCGGGAGTGGAAGTTCGCGACTCGACATGGCGCCGGATCAACGAGACACTACCCGGGGTTCCGGTGGCCCGGGGAAGCGGAGGTCGGGCGAACCGCAGCAACAAGGAAACTCTCATGCAGACGCTCTACGGCACGCTGCTCCAGCCGAGCTCACCGAGCGAGTGCACCGTCGCCGGCAACACGACGGTGCGCCTGGGCGAAGACGGGAAGATCGCGGAGGTGGCGCCCGGCCGGCCGGCGGCCGATGACGTGATCGGGGATGAGGGCTGCTGGATCCTGCCCGGCTTCATCGACGCTCACCTCCACCTGCCGCAGTGGGACCGCCGGGGGATCGACGGGCTGGGCCTCTCCGACTGGCACCAGCGAATCGTGTATCCGGCCGAGGCCCGTTTCCGGGACAGCGGCTTCGCCGAAGCCCTGGCGGAGGAATTCGTTTCCGGCGTCATCTCGCACGGCACCACCACCGTGGCGGCCTTCGGCAGCCCCTTCAGCGCCGCGACCGACCGGGTGTTTGCCGTGTTCGCCCGCCGAGGCCTGCGGGCCGTCTACGGGCGGATGCTCAACGACATGAACTGCCCGGAGGAGCTGAGCACGCCGGCGGATCAGGCGCTGGACGAGGCCCGGGAGCTGGCCGCCAGGTGGCACGGGGCGGAGAACGGCCGGCTGTCCTACGCCTTCTGCCCGCGCACGCCGGTCTGCTGCAGCGAGAAGCTCATGCGGGGGGCGGCGGCGCTGGCCGGAATGCTGGACTGTTACATCCAGAGCCACGCCGGCGAGTCGGCCGCCGAGGTGAGCGCCGTTCGCGAGCGGTTCCCCGACAACCTGGACGACATCGACGTCTACGCGGAGATGGGCCTGCTGACCTCGCGCACCCTGCTGGGCCACGGCGTGGTCCTCAGCCGGGACGAGCGGAAGCAGGTGGCCGAGACCCAAACCACGCTGGTGCACTGCCCCACGGCCAACATCTTCCTGGAGTGCGGGCTGATGGATTACGTGGCCCACCGCGGGGCGGGCATCCGCATCGTGCTGGGCAGCAGCATCGCCGGGGGCCCGGACCCGTTCATGCCGCGGGTGGCCGTCACCTGCATCGAGACCGCCAAGGGTCTCAAGATCCACGCCATTCCCCGCGGCGCCCAGCAGGTGCCCACGCCGGCCGAAGCCTGGTGGCTGCTCACCCGCGGCGCCGCCGAGGGCCTGGGCATGGCCGGCCGCGTCGGCCTGATCGAGCCGGGGCTCGAGGCCGACTGCCTGGTCATCCGCCCCGAGAAGTGGATCGCGGAACTGCCCCCCCACGAGCAGGTCTCCGCCCTGCTGTACACCATCCGCCCCCGGCAGATCGAGCACGTCTTCATCGCCGGGCACCGGGTGGGACCGTAGGCGCCGCCGGGCGGCCCGGATGAGGCCACCCGTTTCCTCCCCTGCCCGAGCAGCGGCGAGCCGGGAGGGCGGCCTCGCCGTCAGCCCCCCCGGGCGGCCCGTTTGCGGTCCGCCTCCAGCAGGTAGCGCTTGCGCAGCCGGATGGCGTCGGGGGTGACCTCGACCAGCTCGTCTTCCTCGATGAACTCCAGAGCGAGCTCCAGGGTGATCTGCCGGGGGGCCTTGAGCACGACGGTCCTGTCGGCGCTGGCGGCGCGGATGTTGGTCAGCTTCTTGCCGCGGCAAACGTTGACCCGGATGTCGCCCTCCCGGCAGTGCTCGCCGACGATCTGGCCTTCGTAGACCGGTTGTCCCGGGGAGACGAAGAAGGTCCCCCGGTCGGCCAGGTTGTCCAGGGCGTAGGCGGTGACCTGGCCCGTCTCGCTGGAGGTCATCACCCCGTTGGTGCGGTGGGGGACGGCGCCGCGGAAGAACTCGTACTCGTAGAAGTTGTGGTGCATGACCACGGTGCCCTGGGTGGCGGTCAGCAGGCGGTTGCGCAGGCCGATCAGGCCGCGGGTGGGGATGGTGAACTCCAGGTGCGACTCGGTGCCACGGGTCTCCATCTTGAGGCAGAGGCCGCGGCGGGCGCCCATCAACTCCATCACCGGGCCGAGGTGCGTGGCGGGCACCTTGACGACGCACAGCTCGACCGGCTCGGTCTTCCGACCGTCCAGCTCGCGGAAGATGACCCGGGGTTTGCCGACGGCCAGCTCGTAGCCCTCGCGGCGCATGTTCTCGATCAGCACGCTCAGGTGCAGCACGCCGCGGCCGGCCACGTGGAACTCGTCCCGGGCGGCGGCGGCTTCCACGCGGAGGGCGACGTTGCGCTGCCGCTCGCGGTCCAGCCGGTCGCGCAGGTGGCCCGAAGTCAGGAACCTGCCCGACCGCCCGGTAAACGGCGAGTCGTTGATGCGAAAGGTCACCCGCAGGGTGGGTTCGTCGATGGGGACGATGGGCAGCGGGCGGGGGTCTTCGGGATCGGCGATGGTGTTGCCGATGTCGACGGAGCCCAGCCCGACGACGGCGCAGATGTCGCCGGCCGGCACCTGGTCGACCTTGCGGCGGCCGAGGCCGTCGAACACATGCACTTCGCCGACCTTCTCGTTGGCCTGGGTGCCGTCGCGGTGGATCACCGTGATGTTGCCGCCGGCCCGGAGGGTGCCGGCAAACACGCGGCCGATGCCGATGCGGCCGACGTAGTCGCTGTAGTCGAGCGTGGTGATGAGCATCTGCAGCGGGGCGCGGGGGTCCACTTCCGGTGTGGGCACGTGCTCGACGATGGTGTCGAACAGCACCTGGATGGTCTCGGTCCGCTCGGCCGGATCGAGCGTGGCGTAGCCCAGTGTCGCGGAGGTGAAGACGGTCGGGAACTCGAGAGCGGCGTCGTCGGCTCCGAGGTCGATGAACAGGTCGGACACCTCGTCGTGGACGTCGGCCGGGCGAGCCCCGGGCCGATCGATCTTGTTGATGACCACGATGGGCCGCAGCCCGAACTCGAAAGCCTTGCGGAGCACGAAGGTGGTCTGCGGCATGGGGCCTTCAAAGGCGTCGACCAGCAGGAGGCAGCCGTCGGCCATCTTGAGGACCCGCTCGACCTCGCCGCCGAAATCCGCGTGGCCGGGCGTGTCGATCAGGTTGATCTTGGTCTCGCCATAGCGGATGGCGATGTTCTTGGAGAGGATGGTGATGCCCCGCTCCCGCTCCAGATCGTTGGAGTCGAGGATGCGCTCACCCTTGAGCTGAGCCTCGCGAAACTGGCCGCACTGGCGCAGCATCTGGTCCACCAGCGTGGTCTTGCCATGGTCCACGTGGGCGATGATGGCCACGTTCCGAACAGCGCTGTTGATCACCTTCTCTGGTTCCTCCGCCGGCGTCCGGTCAGGTCCGCGGTCCGGTGGCCCGCGGCGTTGTGCGACTCACCACGCCAGCGGACCCACCGCCGGCGTCGCCTTTCTCACCGGGCCGCCAAAGGCCGAGAGGCGTCTCGCCGCCACGGCGAAACGCCTCTCGGTCGGTGTCAGGGTTGTCGGTTTGGCGTCCCGCCGGCTCGCGGGCCGGGGCGGCCTCAGGCGCCGACCTGGTCCAGCAGCTCCTCGGTCTGGTCCAGCAGGCTCTCGAAGATCTTCATGGCGTCGCGAATGGGCGCGGGCGTGGTCATGTCCACCCCGGCCAGCTTGAGCACGTCGATGGGGTACTTGTGGCTGCCCGCCCGGAGGAACTCCATGTAGCCCTCCACCGCACCGGGCTCGTCGGCCATGATCCGCCGGGCGATGTTCGAGGCGGCGCAGTAGCTGGTCGCGTACTTGTACACGTAGAAGTTCCGGTAGAAGTGCGGGATGCGGGCCCAGTAGTCGTCCACGATCTCGTCGTGCACGTAGGCGGGGCCGTAGTAGGCCTTCATGATCTCGCGGTAGGTGGCCCCCATGCTGTCCGCGGTCAGCGGCTGGCCCGCCTCGGCCATCTCGTGAACCCGCTGCTCGAACTCGCTGAACATGGTCTGCCGGAACACCGTCCCCCGGATCTGCTCCAGGAACTCCACCAGCAGGAACAGCTTCTCCTTCGGATCGGTCGTCTGCTTCAGCACGTGGTTCTGGAGGATGATCTCGTTGGTGGTCGAGGCCACCTCGGCGCAGAAGATGTCGTAGTCGGCGTAGACGTAGGGCTGGGTCCCCCGGGAGTAGAAGGAGTGCATCGAGTGCCCCATCTCGTGGGCCAGCGTGGAGACGTCCTCGTAGCTGCCGTGGAAGTTGAGCAGGATGTAGGGCTGGGTCAGGAAGGTGCCGCTGGAGTAGGCTCCGCTGCGCTTGCCCCGGGTGGGGTAGACATCGACCCAGCGGGAGGCGAAGCCCTTCTTCATGGCGGTCAGGTACTCCCGGCCCAGGGGCTGGAGAGCCTCGACGATCATGTTCACGCCGGCCTCGTAGTCGTACTCCAGGTCCACGCCGGTGACCAGCGGGGCGAAGAGGTCGTAGGCGTGCACGCCGTCACCCAGCTTGAGGGCCCGCTTGCGGATCTCCTGGTAGCGGTGCAGCAGCGGCAGGTGCTGGCGGATGGTCTTGACCAGGTTGTTGTAGACCTCCACCGGGATGTTGCCGCCGTTCAGGGCGGCCTGGAGGCAACTGTCGTAGCCCCGGGCCCGCACGCTGAAGACGTGGTTCTGGACGGTGCCGTTGAGCAGAGCGGCGGCGGTGTTGCGGTACCCGGTGTAGGTGCCCACGATGGCGTCGTAGGCGTCCTTGCGCACCCGGCGGTCGGTGGAGCGCATGTACTTGTAGAAGGCCTGCTCGTCGAGTTCGACGGTGCGGCCCTCCTCGTCCCTGATGGTGGGGAACCGCATGTCGGCGTTCTTGAGCATGTTGTAGGCGCTGCCGGCGGTGGAGCGGACCTTGCCGGCCATGGCCATCAGCTCCTCCTCCCGCGGGGAGAGCACGTACTTCTTCTGCCGGAAGATGTCGTCGAGGTGATGGCGGTAGAGGGCCAGCTCCCGGTTCTCCCGCATCCAGGACTGGATGGTCTCGAAGGGGATGGCGGTCAGCTCCGGCATGACCCAGGAGGTGGCCTCGCCGTACTTGATGTACAGCGAGCGGGCCCGGCTCTTCATGGCCTGGGTTTCGCCCACGCGGGTGTCCTGGTCGGAGAGCAGGGAGGTATACACGTAGACCCGCACCAGGCGCGGCTCGAGTTCGTCGCGGAACTGCAGCATGGCCAGCAGGTCCCCGGCGGATCGGGCCAGCCTGCCCTGGAACTTCGCGAACTCGGGGATGCGCTTCTCGACCGCGGCGAACTCCGTCTCCCAGGCCTGCTTGTCGGGGAAGATGTTCTCGGTGGCCCAGAGGTACCTGGTGTCGATCTCGCTCCGCTCGCGGACGCGCTGCCCGTCTTCTCCGGCGGAGGCCAGGTCCGCCGCCGCCAGGAGCAGCGTCAGGGCGAGGGCCAGCGGTGTTCGGTGCAGGACGTGAAACATGGTGGGACTCCTCTGGGCGGGGGTCGCGTTGGTCCCTCCCGGTGGCGGCCCCGCCTGCCGCCGGAGGCGTGACGAAAAGACCCAGGATAGGGCCGGGGGGCGTGCCCGGCAAGGCGGCGGGTTCGGGAGGGGCGGCCGGCGGGCGCGGTCACGCCGACGCTGACAAGTACACACAAACCGCGGGGGTCGTCCGGGGGGGCCGTGTGGGCACGGACCAACGCGCTGCCGGCAGAACGAAGCTGGAGGCCTCGCCCGCGGGCTGCTCCCGGCGCGCCGGCAAGCTCCGCCCGACGAGAGGCGTCCCCGGCAGGCCCGGTCCGCGGGCCGGCGCCCGCGGCTCTGATCCAACGCGGGCCCCCCCTGGCGCAACTGGACACCCCTGGGATCCTGCCGTACAAATCCCGGGCGGTTGTAGACGGGAGGCCGCCAGGCTCCGGTCGCCGGCTTCCGTTCCCCCGGCTGCTTGGGACAGATCATGCGTCTTTTCGGGCAGGTTGGCGCCAAGACCATTCAATCTCTGGGCGCGTTCGGGCGTTTCTGGGTCTTCGCGGCTCAGACCGCCCGGTTCGTCGGCCTGGGGCTGCCCAGGCTGAAGACCTGGCGGCAGGTGATGCCCGCCTTCTACGAGGTGGGCAACCGGACGCTGCCGGTCATCCTGATCACGGGCATGTTCGTGGGCCTGGTGCTGGCCATCCAGAGCTACGACCAGCTCGCCGCGGCCGGCTTCGAGGAGCGGATGGGCGTTCTGGTCAACCTGACCCTGGTCCGCGAGCTGGGCCCCGTCCTGGCGGGCGTCATGCTGGCCGGCCGGGTGGGCGGGGCCCTGACCGCCGAACTGGGCACCATGAACGTGACCGAGCAGATCGACGCCCTGCGGGTCATGGGCGCCGACCCCATCCGCCACCTGGTGGTGCCCCGCTTCCTGGCCTGCCTGCTGCTGACGCCCTGCCTGACCGTGTTCTGCGATCTGGCCGGCTCCGGGGCCGGCTGGTTCATCGCCGTCCAGCTCAAGGGCGTGCCCTCCGAGCCCTACTGGTATTACACCCGGGACGCCATCGAGTTCTGGGATCTGGGCGTGGGCTTCGTCAAGAGCCTGGCCTTCGGCGGGGCCATCGGCCTGATATCCTGTTACAAGGGCTTCCACTGCCGGGCCGGGGCGGCCGGCGTCGGCCGGGCCTGCACCGAGTCGTTCGTGGCCAGCTTCATCGTCATCCTGGCCACCGACTTCTTCCTGGCCACGTTCCTCCAGGGCCTCTACCTGGCCCTCTACGGGTTCAAGCCGCTGATCCAGTAACCAGCAGGAACCATGGCAGACGACAGCGCACAACCCGGATCAGCCAGCGGCGGGGCCGAGCCGATCATCGAACTCCGCGAGGTGCACAAGAGCTTCGGCAAACTGCACGTGCTCCGCGGTGTCAACCTGGCCCTGCACAAGGGCCAGACCACGGTGGTCATCGGCGAGAGCGGCGTGGGCAAGAGCGTGGTTCTCAAACACATCGTCGGCCTGCTCCGCCCCGACCGGGGCGAAGTGTACTACCACGGCCAGCAGATCGGCCGCATGCGGGCCCGCCAGCTCGCCCGGCTCCGCACCAACTTCGGCTTCCTCTTCCAGCTCGGGGCCCTGTTCGACTCGCTGACCGTGGCCGAGAACGTGGCCTTCCCCCTGAAGGAGCAGGGCCGGCGACGGCGGGAGGAGATCAGCCGGATCGTGTCCGAGAAGCTGCGCATGGTCGGCCTGGACGGCACCCAGGACAAGCGGCCGGCCGACCTGTCCGGCGGGCAGCGCAAGCGCGTGGCCCTGGCCCGGGCCATCGCCCTGAACCCGGAGGTGGTCCTCTACGACGAGCCCACCACCGGCCTGGACCCCATCCGTTCCGATGTGATCAACGAGCTGATCCGCAAGCTCCAGCGCGAGACCGGCGTCACCGGGGTGGTGGTCACCCACGACATGGCGTCGGCCAACAAGGTCGGGGACCGCATCGTCATGCTGTACAATGGGGAGTTCATCTTCGACGGCTCACCGGAGCAGGTGGCGGCCACGGAGAACCCCGTCGTCCGACGGTTCATCGAGGGACGGGCCTCGGAGGAGGAACTCAAAGGTCTGTACCAGGGGAGTTGAGCGGTGCGAGAAGCCAAGCGCAACGTGCTGGTGGGGATCTTCATGATCGGCGGCCTGGGGGTGCTGGGCACCCTCATGGTGCTGTTCGGCGAGCAGCCCGCCTGGCTGGGCGGAGCCGAATACCGGCTGACCATCGACTTCCGCAAGCTGGAGGGGGTCTCGGAAGGGATGGAGATCTATCTCAACGGCCTGCAGGTGGGCCGGGTGGGGTCGCTGGAGTTCTCCGACCCCGAGCGGCCGGATCTCGGCGTCAAGGTCGTCGGGCTGATCAAGGACAAGTACTACATCCCCAGCGGGGCCCGGGCCGTCGTCTATCCCAGCCTGCTGGGCATCGGGCGGGGTCACATCGAGCTGGTCGTCCCCCCGATCGAGACCGAGCCGCTGGACCGCGAGTTCGCCGCCATCGTGGGCGAGGTGGGCAGCCCCTTCGAGGACCTGTTCCCCGACACGCTGCTGTTCTCGGTGGAGAAGAGCGTCCAGCAGATCGGCAACCTGGCGGAGGCGGCCACGCCGGTGGCCACCGACCTGCACCACCTGTTCGAGAAGCGGACCGTGGCCGACGTGGACCAGGCCGTTGCAGAGGCCGCCCAGATCACCGCCACGCTCTACACCGTCGTCGAACGCTTCGACCACACCCTGCGACACGTCAACGAGGTCCTCGGCGACCCGGCCACCAAGAGCGCCGTCCGCGAAGCCATCGAGAACTTCCGCCAGGCGTCCGAGGACGGGCGGGTGATGATGGCCAACCTGAGAGGCACGTCCGAGCACCTGGACGAGGACCTCGACCACCTGTCCGGGCTGCTCGAGAACGGCCTCACCGACGCCCACACCGGCATCAACGAGATCCGCCAACGGCTCCTGCCCACGCTGGACACCCTGGCCAAGCTGGCCGAGAACCTCAACCGCGTCGCCCTGGACCTGGCCGAGGGCCAGGGCACGGCCGGCCTGTTCCTCCGCGATCCCCGCCTCTACGAGGCCCTGCTGCTCAGCGCGGAGCGCATCACCGACGCCGTGGACACCATCCGCCGCATCGCCGACCGGTTCGAGAAGCAGGGCTTCATCGACCTCAAGGTGCAGGACGCCGTCGGCCCGCTGCCGGCCCGCACCCGGCGGGAGATCCCCAAGTAACCACGTCGCCCGCCCGGCGGCTGAGTCCCACCGAGCGGAGAGGCCCGGAGAATCCCCCACCATGGCCGTCGAGAAACTGCCCCACAACTTCCTGGCCCTCGAGCCCGAGTTCAGCGACCAGCAGACCGCCCGGTTCGCCGTGCTGCCCATCCCCTACGACGCGACGACCAGCTATCGGGCCGGGTCGCGCGACGGACCGCAGGCCATCATCACCGCCTCGCAGCAGCTCGAGCTTTTCGACGAGGAGCTGGGGGCGGAGTTCCACAAGCAGGGCATTGCCACGCTCGACCCCCTGGAGCCCAACGCGGCCGGCCCCGAGGCCATGCAGGAGGACATCTACCAGGCCGCCCGGCGAATCGTGCGCCGGGGCAAGTTCCTCCTCGGCCTGGGCGGCGAGCACAGCGTGTCGGTCGGCCTGATCCGGGCGGTCGCCGCCCGTCACCGGAAACTCTCCGTCCTCCAGATCGACGCCCACCTCGACCTGCGGGATGCCTACCAACAGACGCCCTACTCGCACGCCTGCGCCATGCGCCGCATCCTGCCGATCGTCGAGCGCCTCGTGCCGGTGGGCATCCGCTGCGTCTCGCTCGAGGAACACCGCTTCCTCAGGAAGTCGGGCATCCGCCCGGTGACCGCCCGGCAGTGCGCCGAGTCCGACGACTGGCTGGACGCCGCCGTCGACGGGTTGGGGGAGCGGGTCTACGTCAGCGTGGACATCGACGGGTTCGACCCCGCGGTTGCCCCGGCGACCGGCACCCCGGAACCCGGCGGTCTGGACTGGTATCAGGTCACCTCGCTGCTGCGGGCCGTGGCGGCCGAGCGGCAGATCGTGGCCGCCGACGTTGTGGAAGTGCTCCCCGCCCCGGGCCAGGTGACCACCGAGTACCTGGCCGCCCGACTGGCCTACAAGATCATGTGTTATGTCCAGGCGGCCGAGAGCGAGAGCCTGTGATCGCAGCGTCTGCCGGACCCCCTTCCCACTGCTTCACACCCCGGCAGGGCCACCCGGACGCGGGCACGTCCGGGGCCAACTCCCGACCGCGTCGGGACACCTTCCGTTCGCGGCTCGTTGCGCCTTCGGACGGACCAGACCCCCTGTGCGGAGCACAGGGCGCCGCCCGCCCGGCAGGCGAGACCGCCCGGGTCAGCGGTTCTCCTCGACGGTGAGCTCGGCGTCCTCGGTGACCACGGTGCGGATGGCGTCCCGCAGGAAGGTCATCTTGGTGTTGGTGGTTTCGTCGACCTTGAGGACGATCTCCCGGTCGCGGACGTTGACCACCGTCCCCAGGACCCCGCCGATGGTCAGCACCCGGTCGTTCTTCTTGATGCCGGCCAGCATCTCGGCACGCTGCTTGCGCGTCTTGGTGTTGCCGCGGAAGAGGACGAAGTAGAAGATGGCGATCATCAGCAGGATGCCGATCCAGAGTTGGGGCCCGGCCCCTGATCCCTGACCGCCGCCCTGGGCCAGAATAGCCGGTAGGAAGCTCATGGTTGGCACCTCGCTGCAAACCGCAGCGGCTCGCGGGCGTGATACGCTCTACAGCTCCGCGGCCGCACAAACCGGGAATTCGTGGCGGATTGTCGCCAGTTTGCCCTCTCGAATCAAATCCCGCAGCCGGCCCATCAGCCGCTGGTAGAAGGCCAGGTTGTGGATGGACGCCAGGATGGGGCCGAGCATCTCGTTGGCCAGGAAGAGATGCCGGATGTAACCCCTGCTGAACCGGCGGCAGGCGTAACAGCCGCAGCCCGGTTCCAGCGGCTCATGGCTGAGGCGATGGCAGGCGTTACGCAGGTGCAGCCGGCCGCCGGCGGTGAAGGCGTAGGCGTTGCGGCCGTTGCGCGTGGGGAGCACGCAGTCGAACATGTCGATGCCCAGGCGGACGGCCTCGACGATGTCCCGCGGCATGCCCACGCCCATCAGGTAGCGGGGGCGGCCCGCCGGCAGACCGGGCGTCAGGGCGGCCAGCACCTCCAGCATCTGCTCGTGCGTCTCGCCCACCGAGAGCCCGCCCACCGCGTAGCCGTCGAACCCGATCTCCTGGAGTCGAGCGGCGCACCGGGCTCGCAGGTCCGGCTCCAGGCCGCCCTGGACGATGCCGAAGAGCCACTGGTCGTCCCGGCGCCGGGCTGCCCGGCAGCGGGCCGCCCAGCGGATGGTCCGCTCCACGGCCGTCTCGACCTCCCGCCGCGGGCTGGGCAGCGGCGGGCACTGGTCGAACGCCATGATGATGTCGGCACCGAGCTGCTCCTGGAGGTCGATGGCCAGCTCGGGGTCCAGGCGGACCAGGCTGCCGTCCACGTGCGAGCGAAAGACGACGCCGTCGTCCGAGATTTCGTTGAGCTCGGCGAGGGAGAACACCTGGTAGCCCCCGCTGTCGGTCAGGATGGGGCCCGGCCAGCGCATGAACTCGTGCAGCCCGCCGAGTTCGGCAACCGTCTCCGGGCCGGGCCGCAGCCGCAGGTGGTAGGTGTTGGCCAGCAGCATGGCCACGCCCGCCCCCGCCACCTGGTCCGGCGTGACGCCCTTGATGGCGCCCGCCGTACCCACCGGCATGAAGACGGGTGTCTCCACCTCGCCGTGGGGCGTGGTCAGCCGCCCCACGCGGGCAGCGCTGGCCGCGTCGGTCGCTTCGATCGAGAAACCAAACATCGTGCCGGATGGTAGGACAGGAACGGCCGGAGTGCACGCCGCGCCGGCGGCTTGCCCGGCCGGCCGGAAGGAGCACCCGCCCGGGTGGCCTGCTCGGGCCGCCCGTCCCTTTTGCGGACCGCCAGCCGCGATTAGACTCCCGGCGGTCGGCGATTCCGGTCAGCCAGGGCCGTTTCCGGCAAACGGCCCGTGCCCCAGACGGCGGGAAGGGTGCTCATGCGCGGGAAGGTCGGGCGCCGCGAGACCCGGCCAGGGCCGGCGGCATCAGACATGAGGCAGGCTGCCTTGCTTGGCGAAACCTTTGTGCTCCGTCCGTTCGACAGGCTGCACGCCCCCACGGTGGCGGGCTGGGTGCGGGATGCGGCCGAGCTGTTCTGGCTGGCGCCGAGCACGGAGCCCCCGCTGACTCCCCGGAAGGTGGTGGCCTGGACCAGGCCGCAGGACCGCCCGCTCCTGCTGTTTGCGGGCGGGCAGGTGGAGCCCTGCGGCTACGGCGAGCTGAACCCCCTGAAAGGCTCGACCTCTCAACTCTGGGTGGGGCACGTGGTGGTCGCGCCGGCGGTGCGGGGCCACGGTATCGGCAGACGCCTGACGAGAATGCTCGCCGAAACCGCCTTCGCCGAGCCCCGGATCGAGCGGCTGGTGATGGTGGTCTTCCCGCAGAACCACGCCGCGTTACGCTGCTACCGGGGGAGTGGCTTCCGCACGACCGCCCGAGAGCATCATCGCTTCGCCACGCGCCCGCAAACCCACTTGATGCTGCGGCTGGAACTCGATCGGCAGTCCTTCGCCGCCTGCCTCTCCGGTCCCGCAGCGCAGGAACTGCGGGCCGATCGGCCGATACCGCCGCCCGCGGAAAATCCGCCGGGCTCCGACTGATCGGGCGGCCGCAAGGGCGGGACGAAGCGCCGACAGCGTCGCCCCGGACGGCCGCACCCGACGCTCCTCAACGCGAACTCGGTGCCCCCCGGGACGGCCGGTCAGCTCCCGGAACCACTCGAAGTGTCGCTGGTGGAGTCCCCGTCCGGCTCGAAGACGGCGAAAGCACCGTCGACCAGACCCGTCAGAACGGCCGTGGTTCCCGACTTGAGACTGGGCGCGGCGGCCGATCGGAACTCGTCGGTGAGTTCGTCGCAGCCGCTCAGCACCACCACCGCACAGCAGGCCAGCACGCCGGCCAGAACGCTCGACGCCTTGCTACGATCACGCCTCATAGAAGCACTCCCGTTTCTCTGGGCCGGCCTTGAAGAACCGGCTCCGGTCTGCACGCGGGGTCTATCGTCGACGAGGGCGAAGCGCCTCCAGGCAGAATCGGGCGGGTGGGGGCGTGGCGTGGTCCCGGCGACACCGGCAGCGCAGCAACTGCGCGGTCCCCGCCGGGCGGGTCAGCGGCGCGGGCCCTACAGCGCAGCCAGGGCTCGGAAACACATGCGGGCCGCGAAGACGAAGAGGACGAGAATGAAGGCCACGCGAACGTGGGCGACGGGCAGCACATGGGTGAGACGGCCACCGAAGAAGGCGGCGATCATGGCGGTAGGGATGAGGACGGCCGCCAGCCCGACCGGCTCCCACCAGGGGGCCGCGCCGCTGGAGGCCACGGCGATGTTCTTCAGCGGGGCCCCGACCAGGCTGAGGGCGATGATGGTGGCCGCGGAGTTGGCGATGGCCGATCGCAGGGGGACGGCCAGCAGCCGTCTCTGCAGCGGCACAGCCATGATCCCTCCGCCCACTCCCAACAGGCCGGACGTGAACCCGGTTGGCAGGCCCACCAGCAGCGCCGTCTTCCAGGCGGGCACCCGGGGAACCGGCCCCTGCCCGTCCCCGCCGCGACGTCGGGCCATACGGTACAGGTCGGTGGCGCCGATGCTGAACATGAAGGCCGCGAAGAGCATCGTCAGGTAGGCCTGGTTGCGCCCCGCGAAGATGGCGGTC
>Ga0180432_10006741_pt1 | contig 14826 bp, 5 predicted proteins | sample SS_ome_10_FD_132414 | JGI IMG/M metagenome (GOLD analysis project Ga0180432, IMG submission 132414) | Hypersaline lake sediment archaeal communities from the Salton Sea, California, USA - SS_1_MS_2 metaG | ecosystem: Environmental > Aquatic > Non-marine Saline and Alkaline > Hypersaline >... | reverse complement strand
TCTTCCGTGGGCTGATGGCCGAGGCCGATTGTCGGGCGATAACCATCAACGGCTGCATGGGCACCATCATGCCCATCGCCGAAACGAGCGCTTGTTTGGCCTTAAGTACGCTCAACGACGACGGCTATCTGGCGTTCTGCGAATCGGACTTCGTGGTGATTCCCTCGGGGATTTTGTTGAGCAACATCTCGGGCAAGCCGCAGTTCCTCAACGACCCCACGTATCCGCACCACGGTCTGATAACGCTTGCCCATTGCACGGGCCCGCGGCGGATGGACGGAAAGAATCTGGAGCCGGCCCGGATTGTGACGCATTTCGAGTCCGACTACGGCGCCGCTCCCAAGGTGGAGATGCACAAGGGCCAGATCCTGACGAACATCGCCCCGGACTTCGCCGCCGAACGCTGGCTAGGCCTATCGGCCGAGATCGTCGACCATCCGTTCCTGCCGATTTGCCGCTCGCAGATCGACGTCCGTTTCAAGGTAGACAGCCTAACCGTCGCCGAGCGCATGCCCGGCTTCCACTGGATGACCGTCTACGGCGACTACCTCCGCGAAGTCGGCTACGCGCTGAAACGCACGCCGATCGCGTGGGATTGTTTGGGGTAACGGGTACTTCACGACAAGAAAGATGAAAATGGGTGCCATGTCCCACGCTTGCGTGGGCATGCGCGTCGGCCGCCTCGGAAGTGGCCTTTGATCATCGGGCCCCTTGCGGCTGAGCGCGGCGAATCCCCGGCTGCGGGGAACCTCCGAGCATCTCGCCCAATTGCGGAATGTGCGTGGTGGCCGTCTTTCGGTTGAACTCGAAAATTGTGAAACCATCGGCGCCAAGTTGCCGGACTTTCTGAATCTGGGCGAACACCCGATCTGGCGAGAGTTTCGCTTGATAGGCCGTGGCGCCGATGCCGGGGTAGCAAGGTATCCGCCCGTCGATCATCTTCAACTGTTTCTTCACCAGGAAGGCGAAGTAGGGGTCGTTCTCGGTGTAGTTCATCGGACAGACGAAGTCGAGATAGCCCGACTCGACCCAACGTCCCCAGTCTTGGGCCATCGATTTGCGGCAGTCGGGATAGGCCCCGAAGACGGCGGCGGATATCTTCAATTCCGGCCGAATGTGCTTTCCGCCGGCGTGGAGCAAGGCCACCAGTCGCGTAATCTGTCGGCAGCGCCAATCGTTGTATGCCTCGCTCTGATCGCCGCGACGACAATCGGCCGGCCAGTCGGAAACCTTCGCGCCCGAGTACTCCTCGAACCGTTCTCGGCAACCGTCGCAATAGCAGTAATCGCTGCCCGGATAGCGAATGTAGTCCAAGTGCAGACCGTCGACATCGTATTTCCGCGCGACTTCCAGCAGACTACGCAATTCAAGCTTGACGTTCTTCGGATGGGAGGGACAAAGCCACTGGCGAACCCGACCGTCGGCGCTTAACTGTAACCTTCCCTCGCCGCGGAGTTTCTCGACGAAAGACTTCGGAGCGCCTTCCAGGTTGTAGTTAACTTTCCAGACGTGAACTTCGATACCGTGTCTTTTGGCCGCTTTCAGGCATTGCTCGATCTGGTCGCCGTATTTCTTCTCGATGGCGCTTCGCGGCAAATTATCGCTGGCGTAATGGGCGCACCCCGCCCACAGCATGTTGGGCATAATCATATTGAAGCCGGCCGCGGCCAGCGCTTCCATCGACCGGGGCCAATCGCCCGGGTAAGCACCCAACGGCGAGTGGCACCAAACGGCTCGGGCTTCTCTTAAGTCCACGACTGCCGCACTGGAGGGCTTCTCGCTCGCGTCACCCGGCGGACTCAAAGACGGCTCAAAGGCAACAATGGCCAGAACAATAAGAGCAGCATTCATTGGCCAAGCCTATTGAGGATTGTCCGAGGTGGTGGGCTGTTGTTGCCAGGGGCCGCCGCGGATTACGCGGGAAAGAGATTGGCCCGGCATGCGGGGACGGACGGAGAAGAATCTGGCTTCTTGCGGTGGAACCGGCCGCTGTTGCGTGGGCGGGGCCTGCGTTTGCGCGTTGCCCGGCGATGGTTGATCGGCGGGAGCTTGACCAAAGAAGGACGGTCGCGCGGCGGGCCGAGGTCGCATGGCGGCCGACGGCAGTTCGTGCGCGCCAAACCGGGGAGAGACCGAAATCGTGTGCGTCGTCATGCGGGCTTTCTTCGGCGAGTCGGTCGCGGGCTCGGCGGATGCCGGCTCGTAAATCTCTTCCTGATAAGAAGCCCGTTGCACTGCCGACTGGTCGGCTTGCGGCGAGAGTTGCCCGGCCGGAGTCGCGCTTTCGGTTTCCACCAAACCGGCACCCGGTTTCGAGCCGGGCAGGATCTGCTTGGCCTGTTCGCCGATGACCACGCCGCCCCCTTCGCTGGGCGTGAAACGCACGATCAGACTGATTTCCTTTTGCACGCCGCCCAGGTTGTCCCAGGGAATCCACACGCTGTAGGAATGACCCAGCCGCGACTCGCTGTAGTGCTTCTCAAGCTGCTCGGCGGTGAACACGAACTTTCGGTCGGGCTTGGCGTCTTCCGGCCGCCGGCCGTCTTCGTCGAACGCATAGACAACCAGCGAACCGTCGATCTTGATCGACTCGTTGTCCTCTTCGCCGTAGAACATCAACCGCCCGCCGAATCCCCGCTCGGCTGGTCGATCCGAGTGTCGCAAAACCGTATCGGTCCACACGGCAACCACTTTCACGGGCACGCCCGGCTTGTCCTCGCCGCCTACCCAGGGAATCGAATCGCTCACGTCGATTTGCGCGCAGCCGGTCAGTAGTGCAAGTGTACTAGCCAACAAGCAGGGCGCTATTGCCGATTTACAGTTGAACATGGCGCTTCTCACCGGCGATAGAGGTTCTGGGGTTGATATCGCGACTCATAAACGGCCTGTTGCACGGCCGGCGTCTCGGTCCGAGGCCACGCGCTGGACTGCTGCGTGGGGCGGATCCGCAATTCGGTGCCCAACGGTTCCGGTTGAGGCGGCGACTGAGGCGGCGGCTGTACTTGCGGCGGCGTTTGATCGACCGGCATAGCGCGAGGTTGCTCGATACGCATCGTCGAAGGCGGATTCGACGGCAGCGCCGGTTCCAAATTCAACGGCCGCGACTGCGGCGGCACTGGAGAAACGGCTCCTCGCGCGGCCGGCTCGCTCGACTCGGCCTCCGGCGTGGGAACCATCTCCATCGCGCCGAACGACTCTTCCGGCATCGGAACCAACTCGGCGGGCATGCCGTCGGGATAAATGACCTCGGTCTCCGAGTCGTGCCATTCGTCGGTCCGACAACGCATGCCGACTTCGCCCTGCAGCTCCATCACGTCTCTTAGGCACCAGTTCATCCGGGCGGCTTCGACCTGCTTGATCTGCTCCATGTCGGCCTCGTTGCGAACGATGCGCGGCGTGAGAATGATCAACAACTCGGTCCGCTGTTCGGCGACGCCGTCGTAGCGGAAGAAATGCCCGAGTATCGGCAGGTCGCCAAAGAAGGGTACCTTGCGATTGGCTTCCTTCTTAGCCTTGGTTATCAAACCGCCGAGCACCACGGTCTGGCCGCTTAGGGCGCTTACCGTGGTTTGGGCCGTGGTGGTGTTTATCCTGGGCGAACGAATCACCTGGCCCTCGGATATGGAAACCGGGATGCCGTCTTCCTCGGGGCCCACGTCGGACTTCTCGGCGTCGATCTCCATCACGACCAACCCGTCGGGGCTAATGCGAGGCGTTACGCCCATGATCAGTCCCACGTTTTCCAGCGTGATGTTGTTCGTTTGGCCGACCTCGTTTAGTTGCGTGCCCACGATCCGGGGAACGCGCTGGCCGACTTGGATAAAGGCCGGTTGGTTGTCGAGCGTCATGATTTGCGGGCGGCTGAGGATTTCCAGCCGGCGGCATTCCTGCAACGCCCGGATCAGGATACTGACACTTTCGCTGGAAGCCGAGAGGACCAACCCGCCGAAGCCCAGTTCATCGTTGACCCGCCCTACGTCGAAGTGGGAAAGAGTTTGGGCCGCCACGATTCCGGCGGTGGTCAACGAATTCTCGCTACCGCTGTTGCCCAGCGCCTGGTTGTTGAAAGCGAAACCCGGCTGATTGTCGGCCGAGACAATCACGTCCGTCGAGGAAGTGGGATTGCCCGATATCTGGTTATAGGTGGTGCGGCTAATGGTTTGTATGTCGTCGAGCAGACCGCGGTCGAAGAGAACCGAGTCTTGAAGCCCCAGCTCGATGCCGAACTCGTCGGTCTCGTTCAACTTCACCTCGGCGATGAGCACCTGGATCATAACCATCGGCGGACGCTGGTCCAATTGCTCGACCAGTGCCTGGACCTCCTCGAAGAAACGCGGCGTGGCGCTTACGATCAGGCTGTTGCTGACCGTCTCGGGCACGACCACCACTTCCTGCTCGATTTGCTCGAAGGGGCTAAGCACGCCGGGCGTAAGCTGTTGCACCTGGCGCTCGCTTCTTAGGAACTCGTTTATGGCTTGGGCCACGTACTGGGCCGGTGAGTTTCGCAATCGGTAAACAATGCTCTTGCGGTCGCGCATGTCGCTGTCGTCGAGCCGCAGCAGAATGGCCTCGACCACCTGTAAATCACCACGCGATCCGGAAGCGATAATACTGTTGGTTCGCATGTCGACGGCGAAACGCAAGGTAACCAGCGAGCTCTCGCCCTCGACGGCCGCGGTCTGCACGGGCGGTTCGTTGCCGCCGGCTTGTTGAGCGAAGAGCGCTTCGAGCATTTGGGCGAGGCTTTCCGCGTCGCCGTTTATGATCGTGAAGACCTTTACCTGCGCCTCGGCGGCCGGCAGCCGGTCCATCGTCCTGATCAACTCACCGATCAGTTCCATGCTGTCGGCGCCGGCGGTTACCAACAGGGCATTTGCCCGGGGATCGGCCGTAATGCGAACGTCGGAGAGGATTCCCGAACTAAGCAGCCGGCTTCCCTCTTTGTCGACGGCGAGGAACTTCAGCATGGCCGACCGTTGTTCCAATTGTCGCGAGGAGGTGCCACCGGAGCCGCTACCCTGATTGGTTCTCTGTTGCGAGCCGGCTTGCCGGCCGGTTAGATTTCCGCTTATGGCCTGTTGAAGAATCTCGGCCAGTTCCTCGGCCAGGGAGTTCTCCAGCTTGAAGACCTTCACCTCGCTGTATGATTCGCTTCTGGGCGCGTCGATCTTGGCGATCATTTCGGCAACTTCGGCCATGTCGCGGGGAGCCGCTTGAACGATCAGGGAGTTCGAGCGGATGTCGGCGGTAACCTTCACCTTGGTCGCCAAACCCTGTTCGTCATCGTCCTGCTCGCTACGGTCGAAGAATTCCTCAATGGTTTCTTGTGCATTGGCGGCGGCCGCGTGGCGTAGCGAGAAAACGCGGAACTGCGTCCGCGGCAAGACCGGTTGATCCAAACGGCGGATCAGATCCAGGGCCGCTTCCACGCTGGTGTCGCGGCCGACCAACAGCAGAGCGTTTGGTTTTACCAAAGGCGTGATGCTGATGCTTCCCTGTCGCGGAGAAAACACCTTGTCGTAAAGCGGCGTAACCAGCTTTGCCATTGACGTGCAATCGACTTCGCGAAGTTGGTAGATCTCAATGATCGGCTCGGTCTCGCGGCTGAGTTGTTCGATCTGCGCGATGATCTCGGTGACCTTCTCGACGTCCCGCTGGTTGCCGCGAATTACGACCACGTCGAGCCCTTCGAGCAACTCGATCTGCACCGGGCCGAGCAATCCGGCCGGAGCCACGGGTGCTGCGTTCGGCGCGGCCCCGTCGGGTGTGTCGTCAGTTGGGCCGTTGCCGCCGGGTGCCGTCGCGCGACCGCCCTCGGGTTGCTGCAACAACATCGAGACCAGCGAGCCCCGCGGCGCGTTCTCATTGGCGAATTGCATGGCGTCGACGGCGCGGCGGATTCGCTCGGGCCGCGCGGCCTCGACCGCCACCATGCGGGTGTCCCGCTCCGGCGTTGCCGGTCTTGTATCGAGACCTTGCAGCATCTTCGCAAGCGAGTCAACGCTCCCAGCCGGTCCTTCGACCAGAGCCGTGTTGTCGCGGTGTTTCAAAGTCAGAGCGATTTCCCCACCGCCGGGCAGGGTGATCCGATGGTTGATCTCCCCCGGCACCGTGGGCGGCACGGGCATCAGCCGAGTTCCCAGGATTTCCAGGAGCCGACCCTGCAGTTGCCCAACCGCAAGCCTTTCGAGTTTTACGTTGAGAGACTTCGGCGCGATTTCCGGCGCAATCGGCCCGGCGGCGACAAGCTGATCGATGCGTTTGGCCAATCGCTCGTGAAGCCGCGGCGGAGCAAACACCAACAGACGCGCGGTGCGCCGGTCGACAACGATTCGCACGCCGGCCGTTTGTTTGAACTCCTGGTTTAACTGCTCGGCGAAATCCGCTGTTTGGCCGGGCGGACAAGCGTAGGCCTTGAGCGTCGGCTTTTCGGCGTTCTGCTTATCGACATCCGGTCTTGTGACGTCAGTCCGCTGGGCAACCCTCGTCGATTGCTTTCCCTCGACAGTCGCACTAGCGACTGTCTCGTTAGTGGAGTTCTTCTGCTCACCAAGCACGGAGTCGGCAACGATGCTGTAGACCAGCGCCATCGCGGCGCCGAGCGTCAGCAGTATGCCGCCGGCAAACTTGTTGAGTCGACTACTGGGGAACATAAGTTGGGTCACTTGCTAGGTTTATGGTCTGTTTTTGGGTAGTATTGGCGAAGCCCTGCCCCGCGCAAACATGCCTACACAATCGAAATAATCGGCAAAGTTTGCGCATTTCTCCAAGATAAACATCCGGGTGCTTCGTGAAATGCGCGAGAATCTCATCGTCAACTTGACAATAAATCCGTCTGGATTGGTAAGCTGGGTAAGTTTACGCACGGAAATGCGGCCTGTTATTCCGGTGACGCCAACTACGAAACCAATTCAGCAGCGACCCTCCCCACGCCGATGTTAAAGTGTGTCGCCCAGGAAGTCTGGGTAAGACGGGATGCCTATATTGATTGGCCGCCAGAACGGCGACCGCAATCCAAGCACCAAGTTCCAATGCCAGACCCACACACCAATGCCACGGAACGGCTTACATACACAGGAAAATAGGATTCACGCACACCAGAACTCGGTCCAAGCCCGCAAACCAACATGACCCGCCAGACTTTCATGTGATTTGCGGTCGAAGACCACAGACCCGAGCGAAATGTCCCGTGGCAAAAGCTGTTCCGAAACACATCAAGCTATTTGAAGACCAGTCGCCGAAGCCTACTCGACCACAGATCGAGACCATAGGCAGTTTGCCGGAAGTGCTCAGGGCCTTCCAGCGCACCACAGGCTGGTCTCTACGATACGTTGCCGGTTCCGAGTTGGGAGAATCGACCGACCTGACGTGGTCCGCCCCGGTCAACCCGGGCGTTGGAACTACTCCCGGACACCTCAGGCTCGATCCGATTAACTTGGATTCGGCATCGCACAATGGTTCCCCAGTTGCAGAGTCCCCAGTTGCAAAGTCCCCAGTCGATGAGAAGACCGCCCGGGGATTGGCCTCCTCGCTGGCCGACATGCTCGGCGAGTTTCTTCATACGCGCCAGGCGTTGTGGAAGCGAGAAGCCGAATTGGCCGCCGGCGTGCCGCTGGTGCCTAGCGACAACCGGGACAAGCATCTGGCCGAGCGACTGGAAGCCGTGCTTCGCGGCGGCGCGGAAGCCGTCGGCTGTCAGGCGGCCGCCCTGTATCTGCTCGACGAAGCCACCACGCAGTTGAAACTGCGTTCCAGTTGCGGCTTGCCTTTCGACCGCATGACGGCTTCGCCTCGACCGCTTAAAGGCGCGGTCGCCGACCTGGAAGCCTTGTTGGGCCATGCCGTGGTGTTGGAAGACACCGACGCCATGCGATACTGGAAGGTCCCCGAAGACTTCCCAGCGGCAGTTTGCGTTCCGGTTTCGACTTCCACGACGATACTAGGAACACTGTGGGTCTTCTGCGACGAAAAGCGAGACTTTGACGACCGGCAGACGAACATCATCGAGGTGGTGGCCGGCCGGATAGCCGCCGATCTCGAACGAGAAATGCTGATGCGAGAGGGCGTCGACAGTGCACAACTCAAGCACCAAGTGGCCTTGGCCGAACGGCTTCAGAACAGCCAGTTGCCGAACATTTCACCGCTGATCGATGGTTGGGAACTATCTGGTTGGACCTCTCAATCCCAAGCGGTCGGGGGCGACTTCTACGATTGGTTCTGTCTGCCCGGCGGACTGCTGGCCACCGCGGTCGGCGACGCCATGGACCAGGGGATCGAAGCCGGTATGTCGGCCAATGCCCTGAAGGCGGCCATTCGTGCCCATGGACAGTACCACCGCGAAGCCGAGCAAGTCTTGTACAAAGCGAACCTCACGATGTGGACCGGCTCGGCCGGAGACCAATCGGCCAGCATGTATTTCGGACTGTTGGAGACGGCCACGGGTCGAATCAACTACTCGACGGGCGGCGACCTGGGCATGGTCGTCGTGCGTTCGACCAGTTGGGATTCGCTCGCGAACCCATCCCTGCCGCTAGGGGGGAGCCCCGAGGGAGAATTCGAGACTTGCGGATACGAATTGAAACCCGGCGAGGCGCTGGTAATCTTCACTGACGGCGTCCGCGACGCATGCGACCAGGCCGGTTGCCCGTTTGACGACTCGGGCGTGGCCAGTTCGCTGATAGGCAAGCTTCACCTGTCGGCAGACGAGTTGGTTGCCCGAACTCGCGAGAAACTGGAGGAGCACAGCCCCGCGACGGCGGACGACGACCGCACGATACTGGTAATCAAGCGCACGGCCCCTTGACTCGGGCGGCCAGTCGTATAAACTCGATAGCATAGAGCCAATCGAGCGGGAATGGCGGAATTGGCAGACGCGCTAGGTTGAGGGCCTAGTGGGATTTATTTCCCGTGGAGGTTCAAATCCTCTTTCCCGCACTTGTAAGTTCTTTATTTAAAAGGGTTTGCGGCAAGTCGCCGTGAACCCTTTTTCTGTTGCCGGCCCAGGCCGCTATTGCTGATAGCGCATCGGTGAATGGGTCCCGTGGCGTTCGGCGCTGACTGAAACACGGCACTTGGCAGCGCGTTCGCGACTGCAATCCGATTCGAGAGAACAAGCGGGGCTACGAAAAGAACGCATGCCCACGGTTTTCGTGGGACGCAGCCGTCGAGTTTCATCAACGAAAACTACCTGTTCGACTCCACCTCCGGTGCCAACACCACTCGGAAGCCGAGTATGGCGTAGAAGTTCACCTCGGGGTCGAACTTGTCGCGGCCGGCCGAGCGGAGGAAGGGGGCGGCGTTCTTGTGGATGTCGCCGGCCATCATGTGGCCCGGCGGGGAATGAGGGGCCGAGCCGCTGAAACAGCCGCCGCGTGCCACTCGCTTCTCGCCTTCGGTCGGGCCGCTTGGGTCTTTGACCTTTCCGCTCGGGTACTCGCCATACCAGTCGAGGCACCATTCGTAGACGTTGCCGTGCATGTCGTACAATCCCCAGGAGTTCGGCTTCCGCTGGCCCACGCGAGCCGTCTTGCCGCCGGATAGTACGGCGAAGCTCTCGATGTAGTCCGGCTTGGTTAGGTAGTCGACCAGTTCGCCTTCGCCCTTGACGTTGTACGGATCGGTGGAGCCGGCCCGACATGCGTATTCCCATTCGGCTTCGGTCGGCAGACGGTAGACGTAACCCCCCGGCAACCGGCCGGCCTTTCGCTCGCGCTCGGTGATCTTGCGGCAGAACTCGCGGGCTTTCTCCCAAGTGACGCATTCCATGGGATATTCGAGCTTCAACTGTTTGCTGCCCATCCAAGATCGATAAGACGGCACGGCCCTTTCGCGATAATGAAAGGCGGTGCCGGCATGGATCGGGCCGCGAAGGTACATCCAACCGTCGTGGTCGAAGTCGGGCAGCATGATGTCGTAATACTCTTTCTGCTTGACTTCATAAACGCCCATGTAGAAGGGGCTGCCGATCTCGACCTCGTGCTGGGCTTCGTCGTCGCCCCGGGCAAGTTCGCCCTCGGGGCTACCCATGGTGAAAATGCCGGCGGGGATCTTGACCATCTTCAGGCCGAGCTCGGGCATCGTCCACTGTTTGGGTTTCAGTTCCGTTATGCCGGCCGCGTTGTCTTCAGCCAAGGCGACGCCGCCGCTTAGCGCGGTGGCCAGGAGTATGGTGAGCGTGAGTTTCATGGTTGAGTCTCTTATTCTTTGTGAATTGAGTGTATTGTTATGTGCCAGATTGTGTATAATATTCGGGTGCCATGCTCCACGCTTGCGTGGGCATGATGGGAAAACGACGTTTCACCTGGCACGCATGCCCACGCAAGCGTGGGACATGGCACCCATTAACATTCCGTCAACGGAAACTACTTGTTATCCTTTCCCCGCGACCTTTCCAGCCACTTCTTCAGCAGCGGGAGGCCTTCTATTGTTCCGTCGATCTCCTGCTTCAGCCGCGTTTCCCAGTCGCACTCGGTGTGCCACTGGGTTGCGGTTTGCATGTTGTATATGGATTCGAGTTGGCCGAAGTCTTCGTGGCATTCCTGGTCCTCGCGTCCGACGGCCGCTCGAGCAAGGTCGTCGAAATACGATCGGTACGGCTTGTTGTAAAACCCGCTGTTGTACTGCCAACCCAAAGAGATAAGCCAGTTGCGTTCCAGGGCGTTCCGGGTATAGCCGGTCTTTTTGACCTGACCGACTTCCATCTTCGCCTTGGCAACCCGTTTGGCCAGTTCCGCCGTGCCACGCGACACGTAAGACCGCGAATCGGGGCGAAGTGCCTTGGCCTTCGATTGGCACTGTCTGATCTCGGCGTCGAGTTTCACGATCTGCGGGTTGGTCGCGACCATTGCATGTATATTCGGTCCCGGTTTTTGCTCGATGCGATGCGGCAGCCGCGGCGGGCCGGCTTCGGACAATCGCCACCAGCGGACGTACTCAGGCGTGTTCACCCTAAGTTCCGCCAAACGGTAATTCAGTTGAGCCTGTAGCTTTCCGACATCGGTTCCGGGCGCCTTTTCCGGATTGTCGATCGCGGTTCGCAGCTTGACGATTTCCGGCATGTCGGCCAGCGACTTCTCGACCTTGTCCAATTCGGCCTTGGCCGCTTCCTTCTTCTTTTGCGCTTTCGCCAAAACATTGTCGTTTTCGGCCATCTTGGCCTTTTCCTCGGCCGTGGGCGGCTTCGGTTCGACCTTATGCTTGGCTTCCAGTTCCTTCCGCAAAGTGGCGGCCAGTTCGTTCCGCTCTTTTTGCAACGAGCGAGCCCTTTCTTCCAGGTTCTTCGCATCCTCGCGTGCCTTGATCGTCGCGGGCAGTTTATCGAACTCGGCCACAAGTTCCTTGCGGCGGGTGTCGAGTTCGCGTTGGAGTTCCCCTGCCTTGCTTTCCAAAGCCTGAAGTTCCTCGCTCTTATCGTCGGCCATCACGGGAGGCTTGCCTTCGATTTCACCCCTTCGCTTGCCGAGCTTGCCGCCGATCTGTTGATAATACGATCCGTAATCGAGCGCGATCTTCGCTTTGATCAGTTCCTCGACGAGACGGTTGCCGCCGGCGTACTTCGGCTTGGTCGAATCGATGAAGTCCAGGCAGACGCGACGCGAGGAGTGCTGACGCGGCTCGGGCACGGCGTCGAAATCCTCGTGGACCTTGTGATACACGCGCAAGTGGTCGATAGTGCCCTTGAAGCAACTGCTCAAGTCGCGCGCCGCGGCGATGAAGTTCCGTTTCTCCGCGCCGGCGGGGAACGCGTCGGCCGGGCGGAACCCGGATGCCCGTTCGGCCGCCTTGCGAGAGTCGATCCACAGGGCGATCTTCTTGCCGTCGATCTCCACCCGGCACTCGGTCCATTTACCCTTCGGCAGCGCCACGTCGGCCGCGATAACTTCCGTCTTGCCGCCGACGGTAACCGCCAGTTCGGCCTTGCCGGAGGTACCTTGTGGCGAAAGCGTGAAGCGGTTGTCCAACGAGGAGCCGAAATCGAAGACAACCTGATTCGCGCCGCCGTCCCACTTCAGGGCAACGGCGACGGTGATTTGCCCCAGGTCGGCCACCGCGGGAGCCGCTTCGGCGTATTGCGATTGACCGTCGAAGCGGAAGCCGCGACGCGGCCCGTCGACCTCGAACTCGGGCTTTCCTTGCAGATGCCCGTTGAGGTTGAGTATGTCGAACATGTAGACGGTCGTGTGGGTGTTTCTGTGTCTGTACCAATCTTCCAGCACCACGGTTTCGTCACGGTCCATGGCGTAGTTGGCCCAGAGCTTGCCGCTTTCACCCGGCTTCTGCACCGGCCGCAGCGGCATCTGGTCGGTCATTACCAGTTCGTCCTTGGCCGTGATCGGATGCGCCACGCGGGTGTATCCGTCGATCTTGACATTGCCCATCACGTGGGCCTGACCGCTTAGTTTGGCGTTGCCGGAAATGACCGCCTCGGGGCCTCGAAGCACGGCGAAGTCCTCAATGGCCGCGTTGCCGAGCACCTTGGCGCCGTCGAGCACCATGGCGTCGGGGCCGACGTAGGCCGTGTCGGCGACCTCGGCCGAATCGGCGACCCAACCGCCGCCGTTTTCGTGGCGATGGCCCTTGATGCCGTCGATCATCTGGTCGACGTACTGGTCGATGAACTCCAAATGCGGAACGAAGCGGCGGCTGTACCAATAACCTTGACTAATCTTGCCTTCGGCGATCAGCTTCTCGGTGCCTTCCTTAAAGGCGTCGACCTTCGCGCGAAGCTTGGGCAGGGTCTCGCTAAGTCTTTCAGCCTCCGGCGTATCGCCCGGGTTGGGAATCGTGCAAAGACTGGCGGTGCCTCGCATTCGATCTTCGCCGAGGTGGGTCAGTTCATAGTCGTCCGTGTCGCCGGGCATATTGTGCGGCGTCCCCGGCCGGCAACCGGCCAGTTTCACCTCGTACGGATATTGGTAAGCGTGCCGGCCGTTGAACAAGATGCCGATATTGCCGTGGCGTCGCATCTTGGGAAGCGCGTAAGGCATGCCGGCCACGGTCAGCCAGAACCGCCGGTCGCCCGGCTTGATTTCCATTTCCATCAGGCCCTTGTTCCAAAGCGGGCTGTAACGGGCCTTGCCCTGGGCGTCGACGGCAACGATGCACACGCGCCAGTCGCTGTACGTGTCGGGGTCGAAAAAGCCGCGGAAATCGACAGCGATCTTCTTCGCGTGTTTCTCGGGCACCAAGCGGATGATGTTCGCGCCGAACGGTTCCGGGGCCTCGGCCCAGGGGATTCGGTAGATGCCGGCCTGGCGGTCGACGGCTTCCAGGTAATTTCGCTTGACGGACATGAAGTGGCGCCTTGCACCGTCGCGCAGTTCGCAGTCCAACTCGGCCTGGCGGGCGGCGAACTCGCCCATCATATCGCCCACGCCGCGGATGCCCTTTTTGAACAGCCCCCGATCTTCTCCGACGCGTGCGACGGTGTGGAAAATTGACGGCTCGCCTTCTCCCAGTGGAAGAGTTATCACCATGCAATAACCCCAGTTGGGATCGTCGCCCATGATTGCGTAGAACATTCCGGTGCGATAGGCGCCGTGAATGCAGGTTCGCCAGGGGCGCTTGGCGTTGTTCGCCAAACGTTCGACGCCGGCCGGGTCGTCGATCAGTGCACAAGCATCTGCCAGGATTTCTCCGCCGCCACCGGTGACGTTGATTTGCAGCGGCACGCCGTGTCCCCACTCGTGTGCCAGCAACATGCTCCAGGGCCCGCCGCCGGCGTCCTTGATTCCGCAGCCGCCGTATCCGCCGCCGGCGTATCCGCCGATGTAGGTGTTTCCGTCGCGATAGGTGCCGCAAACGGTGACCTCGTATTTGTGCTGCTGGTGACGATCCCAGTAGGGCATCAGCATTCCGGCGTATTCTTGGTATGCCCAAAGGTTCTCGCCGAACTCGACGGCCCCTTCGCGATACAGGCGGGTTTTCTCCGGCTGTTTGATGTCCACCCAAGGGTTGCGTTCGCCCGGAGGTGCCTGGGAGCCGGATATCCACATGAAGTGTTCGCTCTGCACTCGCATCGTCCCCGGTTGCCCCGGCTCGGTGCTTTCGCCATTGCCGCCGCGAAGCGTGTAATCGACCTTGCACAGAGTCTTGCGAATCCTGGCCATCTCCTTCTTGTACAAGTCGAGAATCCAACGCTCGTCTTCCTCGATGAACGTGCCGCGAGTGAAGCAGCGTTTGGTGCCGTCCTCCATTCGCAGAACCACGGCAGGGCAGAAGTAATCGCGGGGAACGCTATATGGATCGCCGTAGCTGTTGCCCAGTCCCCGGAATCCGACCAGATGTGCCTTGAACTGTTTCGGCTGGTCGCTCGGTATGCGGCGAGTGAGTTCCTCGATGCCGAGTTTGGCGTCAACGATGGTGGCCTTCGGGTTCATTTGCCTATCGCGCAGGGTCCACGTCCTCAGCGGCATGGCTTCTTTGATTTCGATTACATCCACACCCTTTCGCGGCCACCACACGACCTCCCGCCGCCCATAAGCCGAAGGATCGGCCCCGCCGTCCTTGGCAACTTTGTATAGATCGACGCCCGGCTTTTGGACTGGGCCCGGGTATCTTGCGCCGGAGAAGAAGTCGTAATCCTCGGCGGCGGCAATGCCCGTCAGCAGCAGGCCGGCCGCGGCGATGGTCAACATCATTCGCATCTTCATGGTATCCCTTATCACGTTGCGTTGTTTCTGCAAGTTTCGTTTCACAGCCGAAAACGGGAGTGATCCGTACCCACTGAGACTAAGCGATTGGCATGTCGTAGTCAAGATTTTGCTGCATTTGCAGCGAATACAGGTAACTAAGACGACAATGGGTGCCATGTCCCACGCTTGCGTG
>Ga0180432_10006739_pt1 | contig 14829 bp, 16 predicted proteins | sample SS_ome_10_FD_132414 | JGI IMG/M metagenome (GOLD analysis project Ga0180432, IMG submission 132414) | Hypersaline lake sediment archaeal communities from the Salton Sea, California, USA - SS_1_MS_2 metaG | ecosystem: Environmental > Aquatic > Non-marine Saline and Alkaline > Hypersaline >... | reverse complement strand
TTCATAATTCTTCCATTTCATTTTATGGATGTGAATAACATTCTTTTTGTCTTTGTATATAAATAAACATATAATTTTCTTTTGGTCGCCCACTTTTTTATGCACTTCACGAAATGGATAATATAATTGCCTCGCATTAAAATCCACACATTCCACTGATTTGGCTTCTACAATACAAACATAATTATCAGTTTCATAACAACCATCCGTTTCATATTGAGCTCCTTGTATGGTTAAAGTTTCATTCCCAATAATTGTATCAAAAGTGCACCTGTGTCTGCCTCCCAGTAGTGGACCGTAATTAATTTTTTCACCTATTATATCATCTAAAATATGATTATAATACATTTTGTCTAACATACTTGTTTCACTTTTTCCAATGTCTAATAACATGCTTTTATTATTCGTGCGAATAATATTTGGAACACAATCATATTTAATCAATGGAATATAAATGTTCTCTTTAATCAATGCATACGTTCCATTTTTGACGGCTAACATACATATATTATTGTCTAAAAATATTTGAGGTCGTGATTGACTATTATCCATTTTGCACAATAATCGTGGCTCAAATTGATTTGTTTCACCATTCCATGTTTTATTGCTTTCTTTTATGTTTTGTGAGGTGATGAATGAAATAAAATTGGATAAATTGATATTATTGTGTTTAATTATATGGTTCCATATATATTTGCATGATGTTTTGGTATTTACAACAACTTCTGCTGACATGCTAATTTGAATGAATATAATAATTAAATCAATTTTATAATTATTATACAATAAAATAAAATAAAATAAAATAAAATAAAATAAAATTTCTATAAATAAAATAATCCCAGTTTGTATAGATGAAATAAAAATATTACAAAGAAAAAAAGGGAATGGAAAATGATGAAAAAACCACAGACAGAGACCGAATATGTCCAATTTGTAATAAAATATTTACCACCCGAACGAACTTGAAAATCCATGAAAACCGAAAAACACCCTGTCGCCCTCCCAATAAAAAACCCGCCGATGCAACAGAGAAGAAATACCAATGCAACCGATGCGAAATGCGGTTTCGCACAAATCAAAAACTAACAAAACATTTAAATCGTAAAAATCCGTGCGAAATCAAGAACATTCAGCCCGAGGAAATTGCCCTGCGTGAATTATTCGAACAACTGAAAGAAGACAATGAAACACTCAAAACGGAAATGGAGGAATTGAAGACAAAGACACACATGAGTGCGACCCAAACAAATGTGCTGAATGCATCGACCAGTATCAATACAAATCATAACAATAATATTTCCATTAATGTCTATGGAAACGAAAATATGAGCCACATAACAGATGCAATGTACAAGTCGTGTTTCAAGCAAATGCAACGAGCAGTGGAAAAATTATTCAACCTGAAACATTTTTCGAGCAATATGAAAGAAAACCAGAATATTTATATTTCCAATCTTCGCGATGCGTACATGATGATTTACAATTCAGGCAAGTGGGACAAGGTCAATAAAACCATTACCTTTAACCGCATTTACTATGATTTAAAGGATAATTTATCCGATGCTTTGGACAATATGCGCATGAAAAAAACCATCGACGCACAACTGGATAAGCAATTCGCATGGTTCGTCGAAGACGACTTGGATGATGAACAGGAAGCGAAATTCAAGAAAATATCGTGCGAATTAATGGCGTGCATGGCCTATAATAATCGCCAGTATCCGATGGCAATGAAAAAACAAATGGAAAAGGATGCAAAAAAGAAGATTGATGCGTCGTTTTATTGATGGGGGGCAGTATAATTAATAGGAGTGAATTTTATAGCCCACTAAACTTTTTTGAGCGTAATAACGAGTGCTATCACGGGGAGTACGAATTCGCGCCCAATCTTCAGGCGCTAATCGCTCGACATATATATACAACTTTACGAAACCCAGGTCGCCGGCCCATTTTCTAAAATCATCTTTTGACCTTAGGTTTTCGGTAGAAAGAACAAACTGAACTGAATGTTTAATATTCATTCTTTTAGATGACTTTGTTTTAGATGACATTGTTTAGTTATGTCATGCTTTATTTATTTTTCAATTTTTGTTTTTATTCAAAAAATGCAAAAAATAAAAGCAGAAATATAAAACGATAATTTTAGAATGACGATTTTCCTTCTTTTATTGCAACAAATTCACTTCATTTCAATCAATTCCATACATTTAAAAATTAACTTGCTATAACCAACATGGTATTTATTATTTTTTAGTTTAAGTATGTAAATCATTTGTATTTACACTTTTATAAAGTAAAAATGAAAAAATGAAAAAAAATTCAAAAAAGTAAAAATGAAAAATAAATTCAAAATTATAAATCACAACAAGTTTAACTTGATAAGAAATAATCAAATAATCAAACAAGCATATTCAACATGTCTGACTGCCAATACAAAATGGAACTCTTTGAAGAAAACATGGACCAAATCGATTGGGAAGCTTTGCAACGTCCTTGTCCTTCGGATTGTAATTGCCACACCGATAAGGGGTGGAATTATGGTGTTGGTAAGGGGTGGGTGAGAGGTTTGACAGTTTATATTTTTAGTGCTGCTGTCGTTGGGCTTGGTCTTGGTGTTCTCATGTACGGTTTTCCACCCGGAACACCTGAGGAAGTGGTTAAGAAAAGGAAGTGATTACACCTTTTCTCATTTCAAACGCCCATTTTACTGAGCAAAAAATAAGAAAAAATGCAAAATCAATAGTAGGAATTTCACCTACGATGGTCTAACTTTTTCCTCTTCCTTTTTAGTATCTGGAGAGGTGAGAAAAGGTGTAAAAAAATAAACCAGTAAACATTACAAGGTAAGTTAAACAAAACAAAAAACATAAAAAACAAAAAGTTAATAACACAAACACATTTATTAACTTTTTTACTTTACATTACTTTACTTAATTTCAATTAATTCCATACATTTAAAAATTAACTTGCTATTAAGACCAGGACATATCTTGGCCTTACATTTAGATAATTCCAACACTTTGGAATAGGGCGAAGCCGACCCCATTTCAATTTCAATAAAAGGATACAATGATTTATACAAAATATACACATACTCAATCCATTCGTCATTTTTTGCCTTTTCACTGGCATCCATTTTCGCCACAATAATTTTCTGCACGACAGCATCCAACGCATTCATTGCCGTCTCACGTTCTCCCTTAATAATGAGAACATTTGCCAAAAAGGTAATTTCAGCCTTCAAAGTATCATTCGCCTTATTATTTTTACAGCATTGTTCGTATGAAGTGTCATCGACATTCAGCACAATCCCATCAAAGATGGATAAATCATTCAACTTTTGATACTTCTCCGTCAAAACAGGAAGCAACCGCGGATAAGCATCCACTAGTTCCACATACATTCCTGCAAACAGCGACGAATAGAACTTATTGACCGCAGACACGGCGTAAATCATATGAGCCAGTTTCTCCATATTTTCTTCCACCATATCAGGATGAATAATCTGCGAAAGAATATTGGTGATTTTAGTGTGCATATCAGCCTTATTTTTGTCGGTGGTTTTGTTGAGATAAGTGCGAATAAGGAGAAGCTGACTTTCAAAGCCGGTGGTTACATTGCCTAAAATGGTAGTGGCAGGGCGATACGCATTAACCCTATCCTTGGTTTCGGAACCAGAACCAGAACCAGCTTCCGCATTGGTATTCGAAATCCAAGGTTTAGGTTTCGTGGTTGGCATAGACACAGGCGTGCGGGGCTGAGACGAAAAACCACTGGTAAATGAACCCGAACTCGAGCCAGAAGACCCGGAAAAACCAGAAGAAGCCGAAGAATGAGGGTGAGGATGCGAATGCTTGTGTCCATTGCTTGCAAAACGAGCACGATTATCGTTCCACGATTTAGCACTTCCTTTCAAACTCTCAGCAATTTCGTGAATTATACCACATACTTCCTTGCTGGGTTCCGTATAATTATGGCTTTTAATGCAATCATCAAACACACTAAGGGGATATTTAATGTTGTTTGTTGTAGCCGCCATTACTAATATCTATATATTATTTTTAATACATTTTCAATTTAATTTCATTTTTTACGCAAATTGAATAAAACAAAAAACAAAAAAACAAAATCAAATCTTTATAATTTTTGTTAGTTCGTATATTTGCAAAAAATAAATTAAGCATTGATTAATAATTAACTAATTCAAATAAAACAAAACCCCAAATAAACAATGGATGATTTTAATTTAAGCACTCTACATGACTGCAAGGCCGAATGGGCTAGTCGAGTATTGATTATTCTAACTCCGCTCATTATTGAAGGTCTGCGCGATGTGTTCAATGAGGCAAATAATCTATGCCTAAAAAACGATGAACCGGAGAAATATCTCATGACATTCCAGAATTTTCTTTTACAAATCCCTAAATGGAGTAATACGACGGTAGAGGTCGCCCGAAAACAAATTGTGGAGCGAAGCGGATGCACTTATTTGCAGGATTTAGTCACCTGTGTGCACATCACCCAACTCAAAATCCTGACTGCAATGCGAGTAGGAACGAAACAGAAGAAAATCAACATTGAAGTGCCGAAATTGGACGATTTTATCCACAAAGTATATGTGAATGTCGCTCGTAAGGTGTACAACAATGTATATTTATATGAGACGCAAATTGCCCCGCTACAAGTGCAAAAGAATTACCGCGAACTAGAAATCATCGTTCAGGAATGCATACTCAATACCATTCGCCAGAGCATTCCAGTAGATACCATTTTGCGAGCATATATGGACGAGACGGTAGAAGAAGAGATAACGGAGGAAATTCAAAAGGAAGAGTTGCAGTCCGAGGAATTGGAGCGCGAAGCCGGTGTATCGGCAACCGCAACATCCGCAATTTCGGCTTTGGACGATGCACCGACCTCAACTAATCCCGAACTAAATGAACTGCGCGATATGCAAAAGGTGCTGAGCGAAGAGCCTGAGCCTGAACTGGTGTCGCTTCCAGAACCAACGGAAACAAGCACAACGGCATTTTCTGCGGTAAGAGGCACACCACCTCCTGCCTTAGAGGTAGAACCTTTGGAAGTGGATTTGACGCCTCTTTCGCGCCCTGCATCTGTGGAAAATCTGCCCTTTACCGAAACGGAAACAAAAAATAGCGGAATTAAATTGAGCGTGGATACATCACCCCCTGAACCACCTGCATCCGCATTAGCCAAAGAAGAAGAAGAAATAAGCATTGATTTTGAATCGCTTTAAACACAAAACAAAATACAATCCAAACATTAAATTGATATTTATTTTTGTTAGTAATTTCATTTAACAAAAGTAAACACACAAATCATAAAAACCTTCTATGCGTCCAATTTCGTGACCTTTATCAAGCATACCTTTTCGGGCAACGCATCTTTGGCCTTTCTTTTTACAACTGCACCCCCACCAACACCAACACCCTCACCATTTTCATCCTTTTTGACCCGACGAGTGGGTGCCCGATGTGCGTATCCGGTGACGCGTTCGCGCTCAATGGTTTTCCAAAAACGCTCCACATCAGCAATGCAATGCTTGAACCACAGACGATTACGGCACACAAGAACGCAACTATATTCCTCCAATTTCCAGTAGATATTTCGCACCCATTCATATCCATTTCTTTCGCGCTGGTCCCGCACATCTCGCTCCCATTGCTCCATTTCTTTTAGCGAAACATGCAAGGGACAATATTCATACACTGGAACCGAGTTCAAATTCCCCGTGATATCGCATTTTTTCACAAAATGAACCATGAGACCGCGGTATTTATCGTCGCGATTTTCGGCAATTGTGTCGTGTTCCGGGTCCCAGTGGTTTTCGTCCCAATCCTGACGAAAGTCGGCATATCCTTCATATTCAACAAACCGAGTTTCCAAAAAGTCGCATTCATCCAAGTCGCATACCTCCATTTGTCCCTGCATCTGCACCCAGTATTCCTTCTTGGGAATGCCGTTGATTTCGCGGTTCACAATGTTTTTGATTTCCAGCAACCGTCCATAGCGAGGGGATGCGGGGTCGGTATTAATTCCATCGGGTGATGCGCCTAAAAAGGGATACACATCATGACGCAGACACCCAAATTCTTCAACACAAGTATGATATTTATGTTCGTAAAACATGGTGGAAACCGGTTCGTATTTTTGCCCCTTATGTAAGGGTGAGTCCGTATTGACGAACATACCAGATTTACTTTCGCGGCGTGCAACGACTTCCGGTGAATTATCAATGGCTTCGCATTTTTCATAAATGAGACTATTCGCGACCTTTTCGCTTTCCCAAATTTTGTAAAAATTACTCATGGTAAGCATGTTATTTCGCTCCTCAAACCACTCAGGAGTTCGTTGTTCGGGTTGCGGTTTCTTTCGCAGAACCTCAATTCGGGCTTTCCAAGCACTGAATTGGGGGTTATTGGGTCCGTTAAATAATATGCGGGTGTCGGGATAAGAGCGAATGGGAACATGGTGGTGATGGAAAAACTGCTTCATGGCGACGCGAATAATAAAATCAACCTCTTTTTCCAAAGAACCAGAACCGGAAGAAGCAGAACCGGAAGAAGCAGAAGCAGAAGAAGACCAAGAAGCAAACAAGGGCGACGTGAGTGCCAAGTGCGAATACGACTCTTGTTCGTTGTGTTCCTGCACGTGTTTTATCATTTCATGCACCATGTTATGAATAGAAGCTTCAAAAATGTCGTGAAAATTCGGCTGGTGAAACTGCTGGGGATAATTCGCAATATGTTCCTCCATGAAATGAAAACAAGAATCGTAAATGTGTTCGCAATCTTGCACGGACAAGAATTCATAGGAATACATCGCAATCTTGTTTTCCACATCTTCGGTGTGAATGAAAGTAGATGTGGCAGATACAGAGAGCATGTCATTATAATCATCATTATCAGCCGTGATGTCCGTGTGAGTGTCCCACACCGAATGCGGTTCTGGTTCACACATCATATCCATCTCTGCATTATTCCATACATGGACATATGTTCCGCTCTCCGTTTCAATTTGAGTTTCAAAAGTATCATGTAAATGGTCAAATGTCGCATTCACGATAGCCTTGCACTTTTGCCGATGATTTAATTTGACAGGTGGTAATCTTGGATTGGTTATTTTTAAATCGTCATTCAAGTCCAATTCTAATGACATTTTTATAAATTTATATTATAGATGGATTGTCTTTTGTTTTTATAAAAATATATTTATATTGTTTGTTCCTTTCCTTTCCCTTAAAGACGATTTCGGCGTCCCAAGTATCCCGCAGCACTGGTTCCAACCATTCCATTGGCAGAATGCGGTTTGTAAATATAATTCTTGTTCCATGTATAGCAGAGCGTGTTGGAGCAATTATTATATTTTGCACCATAGGGCAACCTAGCAGTAGCAAACATGGACGAAAAATTATTGGCGCGATTAGTTTTGTTAGACGGATAAGACGGATTTCCCATTTTCAATTTTGCGGTTTTTATTTTTTATTGTTGTTTTTGTTGTTGTTTTCTTCTTTCTTTGTAGCAATATAATGTTTATTCATACATTTTTGAATACTGAAATGCGTCAATTTAAAATCGGGTATTCCAATTAGTTCGCTCAATGCCCCGTCCGGTTTCAGACATTTATCGTCTTTATTATATAGCGATTTATCTTTAATGTATGCAAAAAGTCGTTTATTCACATCAGCGCGAGACATTTCTGTTCCGGAAGGTTCGCCCAAAAAAACACATAAATCATTGCTTAACAAAGTAGCCTTCATTTCGCGTTTCGGTTTAGCAGACGACGACCGAACAATAATCTCTTGTTTTTTCCTTTTTTTGGCTTCTTTTAAGCATTTGTTAGTTTGTTTCTCTAATTGTTTAAACATATCAGCGAACTCATTAATTTGCATTTTAAACAGAGAAATTTTTGCACGGCATTTATTGAATTGGTCTGCTAGAACTTCATCCGCATTTACATTCACATTCACCTCCGTATCAATATTTTTCTTTCTTTTATTTTTAGTTTTTGTTTTTTTACTTTTTATATTTGCATTTTCATTTGCATTTTCAGTTGCATTAGCATCCATATGTTATATAACTAAAAATAAAATCCTTATTCCAAGAATATATTATTATTTTCATATTTTAACACATTTTTTCCCCTCCCTTCAAAAAATCTACAATAATCTCCATCGCCTCAATACTCTCCGCCAAGTATCCCATGTCAAAGGCGCAACCATTGTATTATATTGATGATTAACGAAGCGGACATGGGGACGAGCGGCAGCGCGCATTCGCGGAGTAAATCCAGATATTTTCTGGCTTTCAGCAACCAAATTACCTAACAAATGCAAAATAATAAAAATGCACAAAATAATAATGAAAAAATGAAACAAGGATTGGTTTTTCATATTTGTTAGGATGAATAAAATAAAATATAAAATGTGTTTTATTATTACAAATATTAAAATTAAAAAATGCAATTCGCAGTTTTATTTTAATTGCGTTCGGCGAGTTTAAGTTTCAATTCCAAATTCTCAGTTACCAAGTCATACTGCATTTGCAGACATTTCACCTTATGTTGTTCATCTTTGATAATTAAATCCTTTTGTAGCAATTCAATCTCCTTTTCTTTGATTAGTTGAGAGTAGGTATGCTGGGTATCTTTGATAGTTGCAAGAAGCTCTTCTACTTTGTTTTGCATTTCCGATGTTGCCCCCGAATAAGACTTGCCAATGTACTTATACTGAGTTTTAACCTGCCCTAACTGCTTGACATTCAAGGTAATCAACTCTTTCATTCCATCTACATTTAATTTCAACTCAAATGACTTGCAAAATTCTCGCATTTCCCGTTCAGCCTCCGTCGTAAATTTAGGGTCAATTTGGTGATATGCTGCGATGGTAATAGAAACGTTATTTAATTTTCCGTAGTTTAAGTTATGCTCTTTTAGTCTGCGAGTAAAATCGCTGGAAAAACCAAATTTATAAACAACATCATCATCTTTAACATCGGGGTCAATTTTAAATGTGGTTCTCAGGTCTTTAACTTTACCCAAAGCAAGCAAATAAATGCATGAAAAATACTGCGCGCAATTTGCACCGAAAACATTGGTCAATTGCTTTATAGTAATCCCACATAATTCTGCACCTAATTTTTTTCTGTCAATTTCTTGCCCCATTTGAATTGTGAATAATTTATTGACGGCCCATTGTTTAAAACGTTCTGTGTGTTTATTACGAGACACGAACAAAGCACGACATAATCCACGATATGTTAGATAAAGGCATTTTTTAAACGAGCTAGAGCTGTTATTTACGAGTGCCCCCTGATTAAAAGTTGTGTCATTGGTATTTTTATTCGGGGTAACCAAGTAATTTACTTGTTTACCCTGAATAAAAATTTCATAATCATCTCCTTTAATATATCCTCCATGTTCATGACGAAGAGACCTATCTAAAAATTCTATATTAAAACCTTTAGCAATATCACTCACCCTAAAATAAATCCCATTTTCTGTTTTAGTTCCACGTGTTTCAATTTCAATAACTTCACCATTTTCATCAGTGAATTTTTCATCGGATTTTAGTTCAATGACGTCGGGTGCAATTTTATATTCCGCAACCACGTCATTTTTGTCTGTATTATCTGAAACATTCACATCATCAATAGCGACGGGAACATTCTTAAAATAATGTTTGTCCGCCCATGTCTTTGTGATTAATATTTGGGCCTTTTTGCACTCAGGACTGCTATGCTTCCATTCATTTTGTTTGGAATTAAACGTGGCATATATATAATCTTCAAGTGGAATATTTTTCTTAGTAATAATATTTCTTGGCTTCGTTTTGCATCCATAACCAAAAGCTGGGTCATAATTTATCAATTCTTTGGAATTGAAATATTGAATGTTGTTGAATAAAACGCAAACTGGTGGTTGTTTTTGCATTTTTAACAATCTAAATCTATGTTATACATCATTGGATGTATCTTTTCATTTTTTCAAAAATTCAAAATGATTTCGACATTTGTTTGTCCTCATTTTTTATTCCTTCTTTTGGAACTCTTTCTGCTTCTTTTTGATTTTAACTTTGATTTTGTCTTCCCTTTCCGAGTTATTTTTTTCTTGTTTTGTCGTGTCCGCAACCGCTTTCCTCCTATTTTTGATTGCGATTTGTTAGGAGATGCAGATGCAGATGCATCCTTAATCCATTTTTCAAATGAAGCATGACTGCGGTCGCCCGAATAATCATGCACCTTGCCTTTATGGATGTGTTTGATTGTGGGATACGCCATGACATCGCCCACGTATTTTATTTTGTTGGAGTCATCTAACAAAAGCCGAGAATTGACATCTGCAACCACGACATTTTTATTCTTATCGGCAACCTTAATTTTATCCCATTCGGGTCGCGTAGCCTTGCACGGACCACATTCTTCCATAAAAACGAGCACGAATACGTGGGTATTGGGTTCGCTTAAATGTTGGTTCAACACATTTAAATCTTCTTTTGTATTTACGGCTAATTTTGACATTTTATTTTATGGCAATATTTTTACGAAACAATGGTTCCATGAACTGGCTAACAAAAATCAAAAATTAAAATAAAAATGATTTTTTTAATTTACAATTTGTTAGCATACACACCCCACCCATTACACAAAATATACAATGCTAAAATTGCACGATTGGTTAGATAATAGAACGATTAGGTGGATTAATTTAGCCCGAAATCCTAATGCCATTTCTCTTTTAGAACAGCATATAATAAAAAATTATGAAATTCTAAATTGGTTGTTTTGGGATAATTTATGCCGAAATTCAAATGCATTATCAATATCTTTACTGGAACAATATCCAGAAAAAATTAATTGGAACATTTTATCGGCCAACCCGAACGCAATTCCTTTGTTAGAAAAAAACCCAACAAAAATAGATTGGTTGATGTTATCTATTAATCCTAATCCAAAGGCTATTCCTTTAATAGAACAAAATATTGAAAAAAAACCACAATGTTGGGCATCTTTATGTATCAATCCTAATGCAGTTTCTCTTTTAAAAAAACATCCAAAGGAAATTCGGTGGGATTATTTATCTCGGAATCCTGATGCAGAGGCGGTTGAATTATTAAAACAAAATCAGGAACAAATACACTGGGGATGTTTATGCACCAATCCCCATCCAAAGGCTGTTGAATTATTAGAACAAAACCCAGAGAAAATAAATTGGGGCGTTTTATGCCAAAATCCAAATGCCGTTCATTTGCTGAAACAGAGACCCGAGAAAATTCAATGGGCAACACTATCATCCAATCCCAGTTCAGATGCCATTGCTCTTTTGAAAGAAAACCAAGAAAAGATAATCTGGTACAAGTTGTCAAGAAATCATAATCCGGATGCAATGCTTATGTTGAAAGAATATTTGAAAATTTATCCTTCCATTGTTGTAGATAGGTTTTATGATGAGATTTGGTCAAATCCACATATTTTCACCTACGATTACGATGCAATGCGAGACCGATGTTTGACCTTTAAAGAAGATTTGATAAAGGAGCGATTTCATCCACGCAATCTTCCCAAGTTTCGGGATTGGGGAATAGATGGATTTGACAGCGACTGCGACAGTGATGAAGAGTAAAACCATGTCAACACAAAAAAACACAAAAAACATTTTTATTTTTTTTGTCCAACAAACAATAAAACAATAAAAATAAAAATGAATAAAAATATGTTGCAATTTCCAGCAAAGAGTAAAGGTAATGTTTGAAACTGCTTTAACTAACATCAGTCGTTGCTATTTTATTTACACAAAAATGATGAATGAAATTTATCCCGAACAAAATGAAATAACCCAGAATACTAATATGGTTTCTTTTGTAAAAGGTAAAATAAATTCAGCGGATGAAAGAAATATCACAGATGTCACCAAAGAAGTATTGTCGGGAACGAGTGAAACACCAACTCAAAACAATACTATCAAAACCATCCAATTTGTTTATTTTTATGCAGATTGGTGCAAGTATTGCAAAGAAATGACCCCCAAATGGGAAGAATTCAAAAGGCTCAATGATGGTGCGACGATAGATGGATACGTAGTTGAATGTACCGAGCAAGACTGCACGAATGTAGAAGACGAAAAGGTGGATGCAGATGCAAAGGCAAAAGAAGAACTAATGGACCGATATAATGTTTCGCATTATCCAAGCATTATATTTGTGTGTAAAGACAAACCGCAAGAGGAATTAAAGGCGTGGTTTAAGGCTCATATGAGATTGCCCGAAATCAATGATTAATGATTGTTGATAATTTAATAAATGAAATATTTTATCATAATTAAATGTGGATATTTTTTGTAGTTAGTGAAGATTAAATAGTAATAGTGGAGGTAGTTCCATTGCTTAAAGTTACAGTTATTGTATAATAACTACGTGTGCTATTAGTTTGTATAGTACATTGCAAACCATGATTACACTGTATTTGATATGTTAATTGATATGGATAATACTTAACACTGCAATCTAAATTAAGATTTGTTCCAATACATGATATATTATAAACATAATAAGGAACAAGTCCCTCTACATAATAATTTGATATCGTACATGATAAATAATTAGATGATAAATATTTCAAAAATGTACCTGGTTGGTAATTGGAATTTTGTAGGATTGTAAATAAGTCGGATTTTATTGTATTTAATATAATACTTACGCATTGCTGTCCAGTGTCACCAGAACAGAGCCCAGATAGTGAATTTGATATTAAATTCTCGATACAGTTTACTTGTGCTGTTCCCGGTCCCATATTAATACAATTGGTAATTGGCAAAACGGGTATCTGCTCAACCATAGAACGGCTCATTGCTTTAAATCCTGAACTTGAACTTCCACTTAATCCCATGGTTAAAGTGGTCATTGAGGCAGATGAAGGAGTAGCATATGAAGTTCCACATAATTTTAATAAAAAGGAATTACTACTTGTGCATACATTCGTATTATTTTTGCTAGATTGTTGAAAAGTGGATAATGTATAATTGCTCATATTAAATTATCATTTTATTTAATTTTTTCACAACAATATAAAACAAAACAAGACGAATGAACAAAAATGGCAATAAATGAAATAAAGATAATGACGATGAAAACTAATGAAACATACAATCAATAATCAACAAATCAATCATCACTTTAATAAGTAGCCCGAGGTGCAGCCCCCCATCCAGACGTTACGGTGCGTAAATGTGTGTTGTAAATAGACCCTTTTTTCTTGGGTGCGACAGAACCCGCTGACCGAGCTCGTCGCAACGCACTCCGCGTTCCGCTTGGGTAATAATTTTTGGTGGTGATGGGCGCCGCAGCAGGAAGACCCACCTTATAGGCAGATTTTCCCACTGCAACCGATTTTTTTTCGTTTAAATACATTCCCGACGAAAGAGGAGCGATGTAATTCATGTGAGTAGATTGCGGCACCTGACGATTGGAGGTTTTCAAGTGAATGGACATAGGTCGCGACAATTTCGCCAATTCTTCCTCATAAAAAGACTGGGCGTTGCTGACAGATGTCGCCCGCAAATACTGGCTACGCATGTTGGTATTTTGTTGAGCGTCAACCGGTTCTTGACTGGGGTAAAACTGGGGCGGAGTGGGGCGTACGCCCACCAATGTTCCGTAGCTGTGATAAGGCAGGACATTGGGATATTGCGAAGTGCTGAGCGGTCCAATAACGGGTGTTCGCAAGTATCCGCCTCCAAAGGCATTGGAACCTAAATTTCGTGTAATTCCGTACATTGTTGACATTTTAATATTGTTTTGTTTTGTTTGGTTTAGTTTATTTTATTTTATTTACTTTTACTATCAAACAATATTAAAAAATCTTGCCTTATCCCCGAATGATGGTATAATCGTGTTCGTTGAATACAATAGCGTCCTTGTCATTTAAAATCTCAATCTTGGTATTGTGGTCGATGACGGTCATGGTGTATTTGTAGGGAGCAGTCAGGTCATATCTCTCCACTACGTCCTTGTGATAAGTGTTCATGAAATAATGGATAAAATCCGCGTTTATCTTGTTTCCAACAACATAATAATTTCGCAGGGGAAATTTCAGCGCGATAGAATGTTCTATGACGTGTGTGATTTCGTTGTCGTCATTTTTTGCATCACCATCGCCATCGTCATCGTCATTATTGTCATCACCCTTGTCATCATTCACCTTTTGATGAAAAACGAGTTCAATATCCATAAATTTAACATTTGCCATTATAGGCTCACTTGTTTTATTGCCATCACTATCATTATCATCATTGCTAATGACATCTAAATAAGAATGTGTATCCGCAATGGGGCAGTATTTTTGATGACGTACAATTTTAAAAGTGTCTTTATTCTCATTCTTTTCTTCCTTAGAACCCACAGCATCAGTAGCAGCATCTGTATCACCATTTATTTCATAAGTATGACACACGCATTCATCCTTATTTTTATAATTATAATACACATTGTGAACCACCTTGCTTTGAGGCGGATTTACATATTTCCACAAAGTGCAAAAGGGAATTTGAATGTAATTAATAAACAAAAATTGACCGCATGTTGCATAATACAATCCATTATATATCCACTTGTGAAGAAATGCTTGTAATTGCTCTATGAATGAAAACATGGTTATTAATTTATCTATTTTTATTTTTATTTTATTTTTATTTATTTTTATTTTTTATTATTTTATCCATCCATTTATTTTTATCTTATTTTTTCTCATTATTTTTTTATTTTTTTATAAATGAAAGTATTTGTGTTGCCTTAAGTAATAAACAAAAAAAATA
>Ga0180432_10006737_pt1 | contig 14834 bp, 10 predicted proteins | sample SS_ome_10_FD_132414 | JGI IMG/M metagenome (GOLD analysis project Ga0180432, IMG submission 132414) | Hypersaline lake sediment archaeal communities from the Salton Sea, California, USA - SS_1_MS_2 metaG | ecosystem: Environmental > Aquatic > Non-marine Saline and Alkaline > Hypersaline >... | reverse complement strand
GGCCAGCAGGATAAGGTCGGTCCGCATGGCTTTCGCCACGTCGATCCCTTTCTCAACCCACCGCTCGGCGCGTGGATCGCTTTTGTACGGGACATTGTTCAGAACACCCATCGCCAACGAAGCGATTTCCATCTGCTGGGTTTTGGCTTCCCGGAGAATACGTCTCTGGAGCGTCGGATCGAACAACGGGAGATCCTTGTCACCCCGTCCGAAATCCACCTGGACGCCGTCCAGGCCGATCTTCCTGGCAAGCTCGAACGAAGCGGGATCGGCCCTCTTTCCGATCGTCCAGTCGCAGACGCCGATCTTAAAACCCGTGGGGCAACAGGATTCCGCGTACTGCGCACAGGACGAAGCGAGCGTTAGCCCGGCGACCGTGCCGACCGTCCCGAGCATCATTTCACGCCGGGTCATATGCGTAGAATTCATATCTGTCTCTCCTTAGGCCGCGACCGCCCGTTTATGATTTTACGCCTTTGAGATTGGCATCGAGTTTTTCCGTACTCCTGACGAGTTTTCTCCACGTGACCTTCCGGCCCGTATACGCCGCGGTCCGACCGAGGATGGTGACTAAATTGCTGCGGACGCTCGGTGCAACCGTGGGATTGTCGTACGTGCCTTCCACGATGCTCTTGTGGAACGTGGCGATGTTGACGATAGCGCCGTCCTTGTAGATAGCGGGGGATTTACCGCCGCGATAGAAATTCTCGCCGCGTATGATGACCTGCCCGCCGTACTGGGTTTCGAGCACGCCCTTGGAACCGAACATCCGATTTCGGATCCCGTCCGGCTGCGTGCCGTGGCCCTCGAACTGTTTCGAGCTGAACGTAATGCCGACCTTATTGGGATACTCGAACAACAGCGCGAAGTGATCGTTGCACGTCCCGACGGGGCGGATCGTGCGGGCGCCCGTCCCGACGGCGTACACCGGCTCGGCGTCCATGATCCAGCTCATCACGTCGAGCGTGTGAATATTCTGCTCGGTAATGATGTCACCCGAAAGCACTCGATCGAGCCCCCAGGCCCGCAAACGATTTTCCGAACCGTCCGGGTCGTTTCGCCACGTATCATACATTCGCCCGAACGGACAACCGGCATGATAAATCGCCTCGCCGAAAACCATCTCGCCCAGCGCGCCCTGGCGAACGCGCTTCAGCGCCTCGCAGTAAAGTGGATCGGCGCGGGTTTGGAAATCAATGAGGAAACATAGCTTGTTTCTTGATGCCTTTTTGCCGCTGTCGCCGATACTGTGACAGCCGGGCACGTCCACGGCGATCGGCTTGGCGACATACGTGTGACACCCCGCATCGACGGCGTCCGCCGCCTGCTCGGGATGGAAATACGGCGGGCTCTCAATCGCCACGGCGTCCACCTTCTCCAACAGCTTCTTATAGCCCGAAAGGCCGGGGAAGCGATTGGCTGAAGCGACGCCCAGTGTTTCACCCGCGCGATCGATCCGGTCCTGGAAGTAATCGGCGACGGCGACGATGTTGTATCCGCCGTGCTGCTTGAACAGGTTGGCGATCCACGTCCCCCTACCGCCGCATCCGACCAAGCCTAAATTGACTTTCGAATTGGCGCTCGCTCCGCGGACAAGCTCCGGCTTGACCACAGTAAACGAGAGAGCTGCCGCCCCGGCGCCGGCCATAAAACCGCGACGACTGATCGACTTGGCATTTTTGCGACTTGAAGTATCATTAAACTCTGACATTTTGTAATCCTCCCTTTCAAGAGTTATATTTTCATGTACACTTCGCGTTTGACCTTTCCGGTCGATGTCTTCTGAAATTCCTCAATTTGTATTTCGAGATGATGTGACGATATCTTCTCGAAGCTGGACAATTGGCGGCTTCTCTGCTGGCATTCGTTAATATTCTGCCATACGAGACCTTTTAATAGCTTGGGCTGCTTCTCCAAATCGATGGACGAGAGATTAGCACGCATCTCGATCACATCCCAGGCCGGGCGGACGATGGCCTTGACGGTTTCCTGTTCGATGCCGTTCGAATCCTTCCAGAACCCGGGGACGACCAGGACTTCATGCACATACTCGGCCTCCGAGAGCGCCGACTCGACGCGTTCGGGATGGACGTTTTTCCCGCCGGGCAAAACGATGACATACTTCTTCCGGCCGGTGATGTAGAGATTCCCCGCCTCGTCCAGGTAGCCCAAGTCGCCGGTCAGCAGCCATCGAACGCCCTTCTCATCGACGCGAATGACGGCTTCCGTCGATTGCGCGTTCTTATAGTAGCCCTTCATGATACAAGGCCCGCCGAGAGCGATCTCCCCTTTTTCGCCGGGCGGAAGCGTCTCATCATTCTCGTTGACGATTTTGACGAACAGCGTGGAGATGGGTTGGCCCACCGAGCCGAGTTTCGCCGGGCTTTCGTTGAAACCATACACGGGTGAGTTCTCCGTTGTGCCGTATCCTTCGTAAAGCAGTATGCCCCGCCGCCAGCACACATCCAGCACCCATTTAGGCATCGGCGCCGAGCCGGAAAGGAAAAATCGAATCTTCTCCCAGCCTTGTTTCTTTAAAATGGCCTTTCCCACGGTCTTGGGCCACAACCAATCGATAAGCCGAAGATGCGGCTTCTTTCGCTTCTGTTTGGTCAGGGCCTCTTCGATCCCCTTGGCGAGCATGGTATAAAGAGCGGGCACAGCCACGAAGATGGTGATGTCCTTGTCCCGAATGAACTGGGCGATTTCGCGGTACTTATTGGTATAAATATTCGTCGCGCCGACGCAGAGGGCCAGCATCTTGCCGACCGTCAGACCGAACGAATGATGGGGCGGGAGGATATGGCCGAGCTTATCGGCCCCGGTCAATTTCACCTTCTCGACCGAGCCTTGCAAGTTGGCAATGAAATTCTCATGCGTCAGCTCGACCTCCCGCGGATCGCCCGTGGTGCCGGACGTGCACAGAATCACGGCCGTATCATCCGAGTCGATTTTCGCGCGAATGCTGCTGAGCAGCTCATCGACGTCCGCGCGATTCAGGCCGACCTTCTCATGCACCGTCATCCGGACAACCGTCATATCGTGACTGACGGCGAATGCCTCCAGCTCTTGCCGGGCGGCGGCATTCTGATAATCATCCGCTACGATCAATATCCGGGTATCCGTATGCATGAGATGGTATGTGACGCCATCGACGGGTCTTTCCGGATCGATCAGCACCGGCCTGGCGCCGGCGAGGATCGTCCCCCACAGCGCCACGTCCCAGTCCGCGCGGTTTTTGCCGAGGATGGCGACGTTGTCGCCCACGCGGATGCCTCTGGACTGAACCAGCCAAACGGCGAAGTCACGCGCCCGCGTCCGCAATTGCTCGAAGGTGAGGGTCTCCCAACGGTCCGCCCGGACGACCTCCAGGCAGATCTTATCCGAGGGCTGGATATCGTCGAGGGATTCGTTAAACAGGTCGATCAAGGTCCGGAACGTCATCTCTGTCTGCATCTACTTTGTGCCTCCTGTCAAAGCATCCAGGGCACACGATCATCCGTTGACCCTGCTTCACCGTTGCTCTGCCGGGGATTATGTTTTGCAATACTGTAGTCCTTGTTGCATGATTTGGCAAGACTTTTCCAGCGGGCGATTTAGGTTTTATAGCGGATTGGAAAATGACCGATTGCGAGAGATTTTAACTGTAACGTTTTCTTACCTGTGTGCCTCTATATATGTAGTGGAACGCAGATTGTGCACCTGTTCGAGGTAACTCAAAGTGAGAAAAAGTAGCCTTTTTTGCCTTATTTCGACGTTTTTAATGCTTTTCGTCGGCTGCCGGAAGAAGCCGGACCTGACCTCGATGCCACTCCACTGGGCCGCCAAATCCGGCAATATTCAACAAATCCAAGCCCGGCTTTCAGCCGGTGACGATGTCAACACCAAAGACCAAAACGGCTGGACGGCTCTGCACTGTGCCGCTCAGGAGGGCCACAAAGAAGCCACGGACGTGCTCATATTAAACGGCGCCGATGTCAATGCAAAAACAGACGAAGGAGACTGGACACCATTATTCCTCGCCTTGGCCGCCGGCCACAAGGAAATTGTAGCGATCCTTTTAGCCAACGGAGCCGATGTCAATGTCCAATGTGGTAACTACCATGAAACCGCACTTCTCTACGCCGCCCGGGAAGGTCAGAAAGATATGGTAGAGCTGCTCATTACCAACGGCGCCGATCTTGATGCTGGAGCAGGATCATCCGGCGAGACTGCGCTATACCAGGCAATCGAGAAGGGTCACAAGCACATAGCTAAAATGCTCCTGGCTCACGGAGCGGATCCCAATATAACAGAAGCTTGGTACGAGGAAACTCCCTTGCATCTGGCTGTACGGAACAGAGATATCGAGGCTGTAAACATCTTGATTGATGGAGGTGCCGATCAGGTTGGCGAAGGCAATGACGGTCAAACACCATTGCATATAGCTGTCTCAAGCTTTCACAGACAACCTCCTTCTTTTGATATAGCCAGACTGCTCATTGATCATGGTGCAGACGTAAATGCAAAGAATGAAGACGGCGACACCCCTCTGCACGTTGCAGCTTTTTTTACTGAGGACTCTAATTTCGTGGAACTCCTCGTGACCAACGGTGCTGATGTCAATACAAAGGGCAGTTATGGTGATATGCCGCTCATCAAAGCATTACGAGCGAATCATAACGAGATCGCAAAGTTTCTTCTGAATAGCGGTGCAGAAATTGGTCGTTCGGACAAAGAAAAGCAACAGCTATTGTTCATGGCAACCTCAGCTGGCTTCAAGGACCTGGTAAAAAAACTCATCGACGCCGGTATCGACGTCAAGACTGCAAAAAACGAACATGGTCGAACGCCGCTTCACTGTGCACTCTGGCGTACTCATTATCACTACCCGGGTCCATTCATAACGACGCTGGTAGTTGAGCGCGATCGGAGACATGAAGATAGAAGTCACAGAGAAGTAGTCGAATTGCTTATCGCTAACGGCGCCGACGTTAACATCAGGAATTATGACGACCTTACACCTCTGCACGAATCGGTTCGTGACAATGATAAGCCTTTCGCTGAATTTCTTCTTGAACACGGTGCCAATATCAATGCAAAAAATCGAGACGGCGATACACCATTGCATGATGCGATCTCGGAGGGTAAACGCGACATAACAGAAATGCTCCTCGCTCATGGTGCCGATATCAACGTGAGAAACGCAAATGCGACGACACCTTTGCACACCGCAGCACGTGGACACACTGATATCGTGAAACTACTTTTGGAATATGGCGTTAATCCCAACCTAAGGGATAAGGGTGGGAATACACCTCTGCACGGAGCCGCCCTGCGGGGCCATAAAGATATCGTGGAATTATTGTTTGCAAACGGAGCGGACGTCAATATTAGAGACAACCTCGGTCGGACACCACTGGACGAGGCGGTCCGCCGGGGACATAAAGATATTGTCGACCTGCTACGAAAGCGACAGACTATGGAGTAACTTGCTATTCAACTGATAAACATTAGCCTTCTTATGCCGGTATACAGGAAATCCTGTAAATCCGGTCTTGTTGTTCGGTTTTGAAGCTAACTGGGAGAAATTTGTTGATGGTTTCGATGTTGGTTGTCAGGTGAGTGGACAGCTCGTTTGTTGTATAGCAGCCAGCTTTGGATAGAGCCATGTAGATCAAAAGCTGGTCGGCTAAATAACGATCGACGGCCGCGTCACTGGAGAGGAAATCATCGGCGAGCGTAACCGCTTCGTTGACAACGTCCCGTGACGGCTTGCGGCGCATGCCGAATGTGGTGAAGACTGCCGTTCCCCCGTTGCATAACCGGATCATGAGGCAATTGCCGGGACCGTCGGAATCCGTGACCTCGATGTGTTCGATGTGCTTGATATTTAGGTTGCTTTGGAGTAAGAGCGCCCTTTGTTTTTGAGCAACGTGTTCGGGGAGCCTGGCGGTATATATCCGGGCGTTTATTTGTGCGTTGTTACTTGGCTCACACAGGTTTATCATCCGGCCGGCGTCAGCTTGCCACGGCTGGATCTCGAACGTGATTTTGCCACCGCCAGCGGGTAAGAAGCCGTGCTTGATGAGCCGGCAATCGGTCCGGAAGCCGGCATCTGCAATGGCGGGCAGAAATGTCTCGTGAAGAAAGTCGAACGGCGGCGCCCACGGATTATGCGTTCCGCCCGTCACGGTGACGGTGGAAGGTTTGCCGGCTAAGAACAAGGCGGGAAGAACGGTCTGGATGACCAGAGACACCGAGCCGGCCGAGCCGATATCGAAGGTAAAATCGCTGCTTCGGATGGGACCAGGCTGAAAATCGAGGACCTGGGAGCCGAGAGCGTCACCCTGGCAGTGGCCGTCGCAGATTTGGCAGGCGGCGTGGACGCAGCTTAGATGCTGTCTGGCCAGGCCCGGCTTGCGCCGGGCAGCGCGGATGTTCTCCATCCGCAGACTTTTGCCCGTGATGCAAGCTAAGGTCAGGCTCGTGCGGAGTATCTGCCCGCCCCCTTCCCCCCTGCTGCCGTCGATATAAATCGTCTCCATATTAGTGATCCAAAAACGAGAAGTGTTGTGAGATGTCGGAAATCAGCTTTCCTCGGTTCCCACGTGTCAAAGTGAACAGCTTTACGCCGGGATAGCTCTTAACCTCACGGATAAAGCCGCTTCCTTTTTGGGCAACTGTAGCTAAGACGGACTTGTCGGAGGCAAAGAGCCGCCGGACTGCATCGACGAACGTCTCCGAGAAACACTCCATCTTGCCGATCTCATCAAGGACGAACAGTTCGGCGTCGTTCTGCTCGATGTCCAGAATAGGGGCAACCGCCCTCTCAAAGCCGTCAACATCCACACCGTATTTACCGACCTTGAAACGCCCTTTGATATCCACGTGAGCCAGTATCCCGGCGGCGCCGTCGAGGCGATTCCATGAAAAACCTATACGAACGCCCTTCTGCCGAATCTCCTGTGTATAGAAGCCGACCACCTTTTCACGGTTGAGACGATTGATAATTTTCATAATCGCCGTCGTCTTTCCACACCCCGGCAAACCTGTCAGCAAAATTTTAGGAGATTCACATGACACAATCAGCTAACCCAACACAAAGAACAAGTTTCAAAAAAAGCAGTTCTATTGTACCGTTCTTCGGGTCGATGAGAAGTCATCATTGCCGGGAAAATTCAAGCGATATGTCATCAGGATTCGCTCATTGGCTTCGGTGCCTGTTTAGTTTGGACCTGCGTATTCAAAAGCTCCTATATCGACAACGCCATTGAGAATCCGTGGATTGCTGTCTAAGTCCACGGCCGGCAAGGGTGGATTCGTTTGATTCGTTCCTGAATCGATGACAGGCGAACCGGGAGCCGGACGCAAATCATCGTCCTTGGTGCCTAAGATACCATCGTTGCCATAAGGATCGACGAAGAGTACATCGTGAGCCGGTGGAATCGGGCGGCGATGGCCGGGTTCCAGCTCTTTTTCATAGATACTCGTGATGATGAGCGGCTCACTGCGACCAAACTGAATTGAAACTGCCATTTCGGACGGTTCATTATAGAATATGCAATTTGAAATAACTGAATCGCTCCAATAGACCCGTGAACCATCAGGTTGTGTCACTGTATTTGTCGGTGGATGATCAAAAGTAGGGAAAGTATTACCATAAAAGGTACAGTTGAGCAAATTGAATACACTACGGCCGGTACCGTCGTTACTACCATTACAGGAGATAGCCCCGCCCGAGCCTCCTGCCTTATTGGCGACAAAGAGACAATTCACCATTCGTACTTCACCCATGATGTCAGCGTATATCGCTCCCCCTTGTCTTGCTGCGACATTCCGTCGAAAAATACAGTGGTTCAAACAAATAAGATACGAGCTGCGATTCACACAAATAGCTCCCCCGTCATTCGCGTAATTATCTTGCCATATACAGCGTGTAAACACGGGATGAGACCCTCCATTAATATACACAGCGCCACTCCCGGCCTCGTTGTCTGAAAAAACACAGTCAACCAATTGTGGAGAACATCCACCTCGACAATACAATCCTCCTCCCCTCCCATCGCTATAATTATGAGTGCGAGCATTTCCCGCGTATCCACCTGAGATCGTAACGCCTTCAAGAACAGCAGTATCGCCTCTATCCATACACACGACTACATGACGACTGTTGCCCGCTCGACTATTGGGATCGATATCAAGATCATTGTGATCGATATCGCCGCTGAGAATCGTTGTAAAGAATTCGGTATGGCGAAAATCCGGATACATCCCCGACAATCCGGCATATCCACCCAGGATCGTCACACCGTCCTTCAATTCAAACGCCGCATCACGATCGAAGGCGTTCTGAGTGGGGGTATAAATGCCCTGGGCTACCCGGATTTCGTCGCCGACCTGAGCCACCGTAATGGCATCCTGGAGATCGGTGAACGCGTCGATCCAGGAAGAGCCATCGTTGGCGCCAACTACATCGTCATCAACATAAATGACCTCGGCTCGTGTAAGCGTACACAAGGTTGTCAGCAGAAACAACACGAGTAGGAACCGTCTTTTCTGATTTTGTTTTTTTCCCATTTCCCTATCCCTTCACAAAGAATGATGAATAAATAATGAGGCCCCGGCCCACACGGCTTGAGCCGATATGTTATTTCCAGATAGATGAGTTTGTTTCTTGTGTCTTATCACTTTGGAAAAAGAAACACGCAAACCAACAATTTTAAATAAGGCGCTTTGACTCGCATTGGCCTGCCCCTTCGAAAATATTATTACATACAATGAAGCCCGGCCGGAATATACTTCGATCATCGGGCGAATCATCGCACAAGAGACTTTTCCCGTGACAGAAGACAAGAGCGCCGTAGCTGCAATTAATGCATGCAGCTTATGATATCCCTATTGCGCGAAATCCAGCTTTACGATGGAAGAATCACGCAGCTACGGCGCTTGTCTTAGGGAAATCTCTTATTTCCGAAAGGCAGGTTGGATATGATAAATATAAAAATATGAAGTATGATGGCACGACAAATATAAATGGATTTAGCCTGCCTTATCATTATTCATGTACGGCCATATATGTACCGATGTTCATTCATACAAAGTTTTTTAGCGATTTTTAGAACCGGTCTTTGGTGTTGAAATGAAGGATCTTTCAATTAAACATTCTATGTTCATCAAATTTCCACTGCAATATGATATGATATAGATAACGACAGGATATTCTGTGTCGGACGCGTTGCCCGACCCTTTCAAAATACCTGTGGACGTGAGTAAAAAAGCCATGTTCAAAACCGGACATAATATTAACCGATTCGTCCTTGCAATATCAGCCCTGATGATGCTTGTCGGATGGCTTTGCTGTGATGTATGCAGCGCAGAGATTGTCATCAATGAAATCCATTCGGATCCGGATGTAAAGACGGAACGGGTGGAGTTCGTGGAATTGCACAATACCGGCGTGGAAGCAGTTGACCTGTCCGGCTGGTTTTTCTGCGACGGCATCCTCTATGCGTTCGACGAGGGCGTGATTCTGCCAGCGGGCGGCTATATAATCGTTTGCCCGAGTCCGGGGGATATCTTCGCTAAATGGAATTCTCTGTCCGAGCATGACGTCTTCGGACCCTGCGATGGCAAACTCAATAATGAAGGCGAGCGGATCGTTCTTTGTCGAGACGATTGCGAGATAGTCGATGAGGTCGATTATCAGCTTGGCTTTCCCTGGCCGACCGTCGGCGATCCCGTGTCCGAGGACCTGCCCGGTACCGGATACTCCATGCAGTTGGTGAATCCACAGTTCGACAATGACCTGGCGGGCAGTTGGCGTTCCACCCTTCCGACGCCGGTCGCTGCAAACAGCAGTATCCTCGTCGAGAACATCCCGCCTCACATCAGGCAGGTCAAACATTCGCCCAAACAACCGAAATCCGGCGATGTCGTGACCATCACCGCGAAGGTCACCGATCCCGACGGCGTGGGCCGGGTAACGTTGCGATACCAGTTGGTCGATCCCGGCGGCTATTTCAGCCGCGAGCATGTGCGGCTTTACAAAAATTGGACCACCGTGGATATGCACGACGACGGACTCGATGGCGATCTGAGTATGGACGACGACATCTATACGGTAGAGCTTCCCGGCTCCTTGCAAACCCACCGTCGTCTCGTTCGCTACCGCATTGAAGTGACGGATCGCTTAGGCCATACCCTTCTGGTGCCGTACCTTGACGATCCGCAGCCGAACTTTGCCTACTTCGTTTACGACGGCGTTCCCGCGTGGAAAGGCGCCGCCCGTCCGGGTGAGCCTGTGGTGGAATACAGCGAGGAGGTTATGCGAAGCCTGCCGGTGTACCATTTGCTCAGCAGGGCCGAGGACGTTCACGAGTGTCAGTTTGTGCCCATTCCCGATGCGCGATGCAATCCTGAAGCGAGCTTCTACAAATGGACCGGCACGCTCGTTTACGACGGTGAGGTTTACGATCATATCCGCTATCGCGCTCGCGGGGGCTGGGCGACGTATGCGTTCGGCAAGAACCGCTGGAAGTTCGATTTCAACCGTGGCCACTACTTCCAGGGCCGCGACGACGATGGCAGGAAATACAAAGAAAAATGGGATAAGCTGAACTTCTCGGCTTGCTTTCAATTTGATAACACACATAACCGCGGCGAGCACGGTATGTACGAAGCGATCACGGCAAGGCTCTTCGCCCTGGCTTCCGTGCCCGTCTCCAGGATGAACTGGCTGCATTTTAGGGTGATCGATCACGTCCAGGAAGCGTATGCCACCGACCAGTATGAGGGCGACTTCTGGGGCCTCTATTTGGCGATAGAGCAACCGGACGGCCGCTTTCTCAAAGCGAACGACCTGCCGGACGGTAACCTGTATAAAATGTACTTCGCCTGCAGCGGCAGCCGCGGCAACAAGAATAATCAGGGACCCGCTCAAGTCACCGACCATAGCGATGTTATCGCGTTTTGCGAGGCCTATCGGCAGTATCCGTCCAGCCGGCGATGGTGGGAGTTGAATACCAACCTGGATATCTATTATAGCTACCGGGCGATCTGCGACGCGGTCCATCACTACGACCTGACGGATCGCTGGAACTGTTTTTATTACCTCAATCCCGAGACCGATCGCTGGTGGATATTGCCCTGGGATTTCGATCATACCTGGGATACGGACATATACACCCACGACGATGAATATTGGAAACAGGTGTTGACCCCGGAGTTATTCCAGGGCCACAACGTCACGCATCCGTCGGTGTACCACCGGTTCCCGGATTGTATTATCGACTTCCAGAACCGCGTTCGCGGCCTGAACGATCTCCTTCTCAACGGCGACCAGTGCGTGCAACTCATAAACGAATGCGCCGCCGTCATCTCGGATCCGAGCGGCGGGCCGTCTTTTGTCGATGCGGACCGGGCCATGTGGAACTACCATCCCCGAACCGCCAGCCCCGGGACTTACTACCAGAGCTCTCCCACCGGCGATTTTGCCGGGATGGTTCAGCGGATGAAAAACTTCATCAGCCCCGGGGGATGGGGCTACGACCGAATTGCTTCCATCGCCTCCGACGACAGTATCCCCCATTCGCCTACGGTGACCTCGATAGGTCCCGAAGGCTGTCCAATCGATGCGCTGACGTTTGAGACGACTCCGTTCAGCAGTCCGCGGGGCCGCCATTCGTTCGCCGCGATGCAATGGCGCATCGGTGAAGTCACCGCCGGCACGCAGTATGTGAAGCCGCATAACAAACACATCCTTATCCCCGAAGAGGCCGAGTGGAAGTACTTGAAGGGCACGAGGGAGCCTTCTCGGACGACCGGTCTGTGGCGCCGGATCGGCTTCGATGATTCCGCCTGGCTACAGGGACGAACGACAATCGGCTACGGTGAATCGTTTATCAACACGTCTCTCGATGACATGCGCGGTAACTATAGCACCCTTTATCTGCGGAAGGAATTCGAGCTGCCTGATGTGATTGACATTGACAGATTAAACCTCGACGTCAGGTTTGACGACGGTGTGAATATCTGGATTAACGGCGTGAACGTCTCGAGCGAAAACGTTTCGAGCATCGAGTTGCCTTACAACGCGGTGACATCCAATCGGTCGGAAAATCACGATTTCACGTCGTACTCGGTCTCTGAGCCTCAGAATATCCTCGCCGAAGGGACGAATGTCATCGCAATCCAGGTTGTCAACCAGTCCATCGGCAACAGCTCGGATTGCTTTATCGACGTTCGCTTAACCGGTGAAACAGACCAAGGTGCGTCCGACGATACGGCTCCATCCCCTGAGCCCAACCCTCGCAAATACGAAATTGATGCCGTCTGGGAAAGCGAAGAAATCACCGATCTTGAAGCGACGACCGTGACGCTTCCAGCCGGAGTTCTCGATCCCGGCCGAACCTATCGCGTCCGGTGCCGGATGAAGGATACGACCGGTCGCTGGAGCCATTGGTCGGCGCCGGTACAATTCGGCGCCGGCGAACTGTTGTCGAAGGGTGTAGCCGCCGACTTGCGCATTACGGAATTGATGTACAACCCGGCGGATCCGCCGGGCAGTAGAAACAACGATGACTACGAGTTCGTCGAACTGAAAAATATCGGCGACAGAACCCTTGACCTGACGCACGTTTCTTTCGTCGATGGGATCGCATTTGCCTTCAACGACAGCACGGTCACACAAATCGAGCCGGGGCGGTTCGTTCTTGTTGTCAGCAACATCGCGGCCTTTGAGTCGCGCTACGGCCAAGCCCTCTCCCCTATCATTGCCGGGGAATATTCGGGCCGATTATCTAATGGGGGCGAGCACGTGGCATTGGTTGACGATTGGGACGGCACCATCGCGGAATTCGAATACGACGATGGGGAAAATTGGCCGGCCCTTGCCGACGGAGAGGGGCACTCTCTGGTGCCCTTTGACTCGGGGTTGGCCGAGCAAGCCGATGGCTCCCTGAATGATGCCGCAAATTGGCGAGCCAGCGCCAACAAAGGGGGTTCGCCCGGCGTGGACGATCCATAGGCCCAAGTCAATGGGAAGTGGATGTTACCTGGGTCTTTTGTTACGGACCCAGTTCCTGAGTTTGGCGACCGGAAGTGCATTAAGGACATCGGATTTTGTGGCCCAGCCGCGGGCGGCGGTCGCCACACCGAAGCCCATCAACTCAAGTCCGGCTACGCTATGCGCATCGGTCCCAATGACCATTTTCACGCCCGCTTCGACAGCCATCCGGCAATGAATGTCCTTAAAGTCCAGCCGCCACGGATTGGCATTAATCTCCAGCGCCGTCTGGGTCTGTGCCGCGTGCTTGATAACGGCTTCCATATCGAGATCCATCGCCTCGCGATCATTAATGAGCCGGCCCGTCGGATGGCCGATGCAGTTGACGTAGGGATTATCCATCGCTTTCAGCGTACGGGCGGTTACCTTTTCACGCGGACTTGCCAGGCCCGAATGGACCGACGCGATGACATAATCCAACTCGGCGATCAATTCATCGTCAAAATCCAAAGCCCCGTTAGCCAGGATATCGACTTCGCTGCCCGCCAGAATAGTCATGCCTTTGAGCGACTCATTGATCTTGCGAATCTGCTCGATTTGCCGGGCTAAACGCTTCGGCGACAGGCCGTTGGCGATGGCCGACGATTTCGAGTGGTCGGTAATGCAGATGTGTTGATAACCTAAGTCTTTAGCCGCTTCGGCAAGATCGAGAATCCCGCACCGGCCGTCGGAAGCCATAGTGTGCATGTGAAAATCGGCGATGATGTCTTCCGGCTCGATCACATTAGGCAAGGCATGATCCTTCGCTGCCTCGACCTCGCCTCGGTCCTCTCGAAGCAACGGCGAGACGTAATCGAGACCAAGCTTTTGATAAATCTCCTCTTCCCTTGGCCCGGCGACCATCTTATCCCCTTTGAACAACCCGTATTCATTTAACTTGAGTTTTGCCTTCACAGCGATTTCTCGCAATCGCACGTTATGGGCTTTTGAGCCGGTAAAATACTGCGCCGCGGCTCCAAAGCTTTCTTGCGGCACGACGCGCACATCAACATGCACGGCAGTGGACGGCGTCTGAATAATCGCCGAGCCTTTTGTCGGCCCGGCGGCAAGAATTTCCTGGACGAAACCGGCGCCCGTAAATGCCTGGATGATCCGCTCCCCCACCTTGTCCGAGTCCTTACCCTTCTTCGCGGTGACGAGGACATCGACATCGCCAATGGTCTCAACCCGGCGTCGCAACGACCCGGCGGTCTGGATTCGGTGAATACCGGCCAGGTCCTGTAGGAATCCGCGAACCCGTTCAGCGGCTTCAAAAGCCTGGTCCAGGCGAATTCGGCCCGTGGATTCTTCCAAAAACGCGATGCCTCGTGCAATCGCAGCGGCTTTCTTATCCCCGAAGCCGGATAGCCCGGCGACGGCGCCGGTTTCAATGGCCGCTTTCAATTCGGCAATATTCGTCACTTTGAGTTGCTCGTACACAGCCTTGACGCCCTTCGGCCCCACGCCCGGGATCGTGAGCAATGTCGGCAACTCCGGCGGAATCTTTTCGAGCAATTCACGATGGGCACTCATCGCACCGGATTTGACAAATTCTTCGATCTTGGCAAGACTCGATTTGCCGATACCGGGAACTTTGGCCAGGTCACCTGTTGTCAGCAGAGTTTCCACATCGGTGGGAATATCCCCAATCACGCGGGCGACCTTTCGATAGCTGTTAATCCGAAAGCGATCCTCGCCGAGGATTTCCATGATATCCGCCATCTGATCGAATAGTTGACTTAGAACAGCATTTTTCATGGAACTGATTATATCGAAGACGGCATGAAATCAAAATGATAATTCACAGATC
>Ga0180432_10006736_pt1 | contig 14835 bp, 16 predicted proteins | sample SS_ome_10_FD_132414 | JGI IMG/M metagenome (GOLD analysis project Ga0180432, IMG submission 132414) | Hypersaline lake sediment archaeal communities from the Salton Sea, California, USA - SS_1_MS_2 metaG | ecosystem: Environmental > Aquatic > Non-marine Saline and Alkaline > Hypersaline >... | reverse complement strand
GCACGAGTTTTATCATTTACCTTCCGGCTTCGGAGGGAGAAATTTTGGAAACCGAGGATAATGAAATACCGATACCCGAAATAAAAGGAAAGATTCTTGTTATGGATGATGAAGAGGATATAAGAGAGGGAGTCGGCGAAATACTTGAAAGCATAGGCTGCGAAGTGGAATTTGCATTGGATGGCAAAGAAGCAATTGACCTTTACCGGGGAAAAAAGGATTCCGGCAAGACGTTCGACGCGGTTATTCTGGATTTGACTATACCGGGTGGAATGGGTGGAAGAGAAACCATCGGGAAATTAATTGAGATAGACCCCGAAGTAAAAGCCGTTGTAACAAGTGGGTATTCCAATGATCCGGTACTGACTGATTTTAGGCAATACGGTTTTATGGAAATGATTAAAAAACCATTTACGTCCGGAGAATTGGCAAATATTTTGAGCAGAATAATCAATAAGGACAGTTAATGCCCTTTTTTCTGTCAGGCCGGACTTTCCCGAAAAAGCGGGAGTGAAAGTTTCCGGTAAAATATTCAAGGAAGGAGGAGAAAATATGAGCGACGATAAAAAATTGTTGTTCGTGGTTGATGACGACGAGGACCTGCGGAGTTCGCTGGAGGATTACTTCAATTCACAGGGATTCGAAGTAAAAGCGATAGAGGATGGCTTGGCGGTACTGTCCCAATGCCACACTCTTCTTCCCGATCTAATAATAAGCGACATAAAAATGCCGAATCTGGACGGTGTTTCTCTCATGAATGAATTAAAAAAACGAGAGGAGACTAAAAACATTCCGGTGATATTCATGTCGGCTTATTACGATGATGGCGTAATGATGAAGGCCAAGAAACTTGGGGCGGAGGATTTCATTTTTAAACCGTTTGAAGTGGGTCGTCTGGAAAAGATGATCAACAGAACTTTTTCCAAAAAATCCAACTGAAATTCGACCATGTGATATGCTATTTATATGCAACGACAAAAAAAGAGGAAGGGTGATTTAGGGAGATTAAAGGAATATGCCGGGTCCGGTTATTGAAACGAGAAAATCGGGATAAATTATTGGGCATAAAATAGGAGCCGGTGGGTCGAAGAAAAAGGGGATTATCATGAACAATTTAAACAGAATGGCCGTATTTTGTATTTTAGGATTTTTTCTTTTTTACGCGGCATCCTGCTCAAGGAAGAAACTCGATATGCATGAAAATTACGAATATGCCCCCACGGCAGCTGCGGCGGCAACTTCACCTGAAGTGACGGGGAACGAGTTCATGGTGGGGCAGCTTGCGCAGACCGGCGGGGAGAACACGCATGATGGTAGATCGGATGTGAGCCCTCGCCTGGTTGTCTACGTCGGTAGATTGAACATTGTCGTGGATAACATCTCCTCTGCTCTGAAAAGCATCCGGAATATGGCGGATGCATTGGGTGGTTACACGCAGGAGATGGGATTGAACTGGATCACGATCAAGGTGCCGGTGGCGAGGTTCGAGGAGACGGTCGCCAAGGTCGAGGAGCTTGGAGAGGTGACTGAAAGGGAGATCAGGAGCACTGACGTTACCGATCAGATGAGGGACATGAAGATTAGGCTCGATAATGCACAGGAGTTCAGAAAAAGACTCTTAAAGCTCTTGGAAAAAACCGTTAAAATAGAGGATGCCTTAAAGATTGAAAAAGAGCTTGAAAGAATCACTGAAACAATTGAAATTCTAAAAGGAAAGATCAAGTATCTGGAACACAGCGTGGCATATTCAACGCTTAAGGTTAAGTTGAACTCACCCATGCCTCAGCAAAAAATCTCCATAAAAATACCTTTCGACTGGGTGAGAAAGCTCGGAACGGATCTGACCCGACCTGGCACGAAAATGCACAACCCCGGTTTAAGCTCATGGCGATCCATCGATCTCGAACTACCGAAGTCATACGTTCTCTATTACAGGGAAAATTACCGGATAATGGCCATGTCCGCGGATTATACCATGATCAAGGTAAAGCGACATGAAAATTATGAAGGCGGATCGCTTGAATTCTGGTACAAGCTTATTCGCCGCCAACTGGTTGAGGGTATGGCCTTCTCAATAAAAGGTGAGTCCGATTTAACATTGGACACAAAGGCCAAGGCGAAAATGGCTGTTGCCATAAAGGAGTTGGGCAGGGAAACCTACGGGTACCTTGTTGCTGTGATAGTCACCAACGATTATGTCTATACATACGAGGCGTGGGGACAGGAGCGGAACTTGTCGGCAGACCGTACCATAATAGAAAAATCCATCAAGTCAATGAAGATAGGGCCATAGGGGAGCGAATAGTGGCGGGTGGTCCCGACGACTTGTCGAAGACTTGTATCGGGATTGTCGGGGCCGTACGGCTAATCCGGGCTGGAGGGTGCGTGCCCGTAAATAACGCCAAAGGCGTTATTCAATTAAAGTCGGTAGGTATCCACTATGTATCTCCTTGAATATGTTAAAGAAATTCCAACCGCCATATGCTATACTTTTGAAAAGTCGTGGAGACTTGAGCTGCGGTACCGAAGTGCATCTCAAAACGCTTAAGTAGTGCGGGCCATGCAAAGCCTATAGGCTTCTCTTCCAGGGTGTCAAGGAACTCTTGCAAAAGGAGCGATACAATGTCTGAACAAAACAATCCAGCGGGTTTCATCCGAAAAACGACTGACAGGGTCGGTTTCGTTACCGAAATTATGAACAAATATCGTACCCTTATCGACGGCGCAAAACGGGTACTCGTCAAGCCGAATATTGTCAGCCATGAGTTGTATCCCACGACAACGCATCCGGAAGTCCTCGAAACCGTCCTGGATGCGCTTGACGGAAAGGACGTCGCAGTCGGCGACGGGCCGGCGGGGAACATACTGTTCACCCACAGAACGTTTATGGCCCACCCCCTCGTTCACGTTTGTGAAAAACGCGGGGTAAAGGTTATCGACTTGCATTCCACCCCTTCAAAGAATTATAAAAGCCCAAGAGGTTACTCCGTCGGCCTCAGCAGCGCTCCTTTCGACTTCGATCTCATCATAAGTTTACCGGTGCTGAAACGGCATCTCGTCTGCACCATGACCGGTGCGCTCAAGAACCAGTTCGGACTCACCACAAAAGCGGAACGCATCAAGCAGCACTTTGGCGGAAAAAACATTCACAAGGGCGTCGCGGAGATCAATGCCATTCTACGCCCGGGGCTTTTCATTTTGGACGCCGTGAAGGTACTCATAAAATCCAACGAAGTTCGCCTGCTCGGTTTCCCAAAAAGCCTAGGCTATATGCTCGCGGGTACGGACCCTGTGGCGCTCGACGCTCGCGGACTGGAGCTGCTCGGTACCGTGAATAAAGGGCTACGGCGTAAAACACCACAAGACGTCTCTCATATAGCTTTTGCAGCAGAATACGGCGTCGGGGCAATTGACGGGCCAATCGAAGAAATATGACAAACAATCCGCGTTATCTTCTCACCTTCGAGAAGTGTCAATACTTGTTCACTATTGCGAATTCGGTCGGCGCTTCGATAAAAGCCCTTATGAGCCCGACCGGGTCTTCGTCGATATCGAACCGCTCGATCCGCACGCCGCCCGTAGCCTCGAGGTCGGGCGTCCAATGGTATTTGATCACTACGGATTTGCCTTCGATTCGCGTGATTTTGACCTCGATGGCGTTAGCCCGCGCGTGCACTTCGCCCTTTCCGCCTGATATAAAAGACTTTTCACCCTTCACGTTAAAACAATAGACCGGCCCGAACTCGGCGGTTTTTTCGAGTATATCGTCAGTTTTCAAAAAGCGGGATTTCGCCCCGTCGCTGAAGCACACTACCCAGCCGATATTGTACAGGTCGAATAACCTCGCCAGTTCCGCGTCGGACAATCCGGCCACCGGCCTTCCGAGCAGGATTCCCTCCAGCAGGGTCACTCGGTGATGGAGAATGTCCACTCCGGGATAAGGCCCACCTATAATTTCCCTGCCTGTTATGGTTGGCAGCAACGCGTTCAGGTAGCCGCCCTGGTATGGATTATCCGGCCTTCCTGCATCGCTGATTTCCTCGACCAAAACCCGGGCGTCGCGCGTGGTGTTTTTTGATATCCAGTCCGTCACCGCTTGAGCGCGTTCCGGCAGCGAAGTCATCACTTTGTGAGGCGCCACTCGCCGGTAAGCGTTCGGAAGCAACGATAAAAGCGCGATGGATATGATGACCGCCGCCGCCCCGGCCCGGGTGCCAAGCGACCGTAGCGCGCCGTAGCATGCCACTGAAGTCGGAAATATGGACAGCGCAAAGAAATAACTCACGAACCGCCGTGGCTGCATCGGGGCAAGAAAATCGATATGAGGCCCTATGTAGGCGAACACCGCCAATAACACCTGCGCTCCGAACCATGTGTTCGCCGTCGGCCTCTCGCGGCGTCTGAGTATTCTCCATCCTATGACCGATCCGATCAGTAGCGCCCACGCCAGCGGTAAAGAACCCAGCGGCCCCCACAATCGGAAAAAGTCGCCGAAAAAAGTCGCTTCTTTTTCACCCCAGTGATAGTGTGGGACGAAATCGAGATATTGTCTCATCCGCCACAGCGGTAAAATCCAAAACAGGTTGGCGATAAAAGCGACCAATCCCGCCAGGGCGCTCATCGCGATACGATATACACCGAACCTCCCGAAAAGAACAACCGCGACTCCGACGATAAAAAGCGTCGGCAGCGCCGTCTTATGCGCCATAAAAGCCAAAATCAGTGTGGCCAATAACGCCACCCAGTTGAATCCGCCGCCGTGTCTGTTCCACCTTATCATGCAGCCGGAAGCCGCCATTACCAGCGCCACTGCCGCCGCAAATTCCCCAAGCCCCATCCAGGCTACGTAAAGAGGCGGCCCGAATAACACCAGGCAGGCGGCGAGAAACGACCCGGTAAGCGCTTCGGCGCTCGAGCGGCCCGGAAGCTTCAGCACAACATACCCGGCAAGCGGGAACAACATCAAAGGCCCGACAAGAAAAATGGTCGCTATTGTGCCCGTATTCAGTGACCAAAAGATTACTCCCATAAGTTTCCAGCCGACGCCGCTGGTGTAGTCGGCGTAAGGATAGCCCGCCGCAAACCATGGGTGGTAACCCACCAGTCGCCCGCTCGATTCCCAAAACATACGGCCACTCTCGAGGAAATGCTGGACTGTGGCGAAATCGGTACCGTAAAGGAAAGGCGCCCCGACCGCTCTAAAAGGATGATCGATAAGCGACAAGCCCAGCGCGCCGCAAATCAGCGACAAAACGACCACCACAGCTATATGCCATCTAATCTTCACAATCTCTTGGTAGCATATAATACACGAATTGTTCAACAAGCGGTATGTAAATCATTCCGAGGATGACCGAGAATATCGCTAACTTCAGCTTGTGCGCCATGTTCCCGCGCGGGCATGGCCCGGAATTTTCGACATTGTATGTATATGTTTGTTTTATTCTTTGATGGTAGGGGTGCCTGCCCCATTTGTAGTGGAAATCAGGACATTTATTCCAGATAGCCGAGGGCTTTGAGCTTGCGCTTGATGTCGTCGGGAATATCAGGTCTGATAACTTTTTTTTTGAATTTGATCTTGATTCCCATTCTTTTGTGCCAATCGCGCATGCGTTTGGCCTGTTTCCTTGTTGTTTCGGCGACAATGGTATCGATAAGATTGAGTTTTTCGTGGGAATCTTCCTTGAGATCATAGACTTCGGACATATAATCCCCAGCCAGATTGAATATCCACTTGCGCCTGCCGTCAATCATGATCAGAGAAGGTTCGTTCTCGCTGTAGTTTTCAGACCAGCGTAGCCTTTGTGACGTTTTCCGGTTGTTGATTGTGCCGATCAGGTTCAGACCCTCGAACTGGTCGGGAGCGGTTATTCCGCTCGCCTCGAGCAGGGTGGGAGCGATGTCGATTATTTCTACAGACTCGGATACGCGCTTTCCTTTCGGAAAGTCCGGAGTTCCCCATATTATCAAAGGCACATGGATCACTCCTTCGTAGGGTTTTCCACCGTGATTGAATTTGTTGTGTTCATTAAAGGCCTCGCCGTGATCCGCCGTGAACGCCATGATTGCCGGCGAAAGCACACCGCTTTCTTCTATCCAGTTCAGGAGATTTTTTAACTCGTGGTCGAAAAACCGAATCTGGCCGTCATATCGAGAGAGATAGAAGTTGATACGATTAACGTCTTTAAAAGAGAATCTCATGCCGTCGATTTGCTCGGCTGTAAGAATTGTGTCGGGCCGGTTGACATAAAGCCGGTCAAAGATATCGGTGAAAGGAGGAGGAGGGTAATATGGGTAGTGCACATCCATGTAATGGACGTATATGAAAAAGGGTTTTTTGTACACACCCACCTTGGCAAGTAACCTGTCCGAGTAAGATGGCTTATAATCCTGCAGAAATGCTCTGAGTTTGTCATGGACAAAATTGGCGGGGAGGTCGAGTATCCGAACCTGTTTGCCATTTTCGGGCGGCATACTGCGAGATAACATGAAAAATTCGTCAAACCCCTGACGAAAATTAAAAACGGATGCTATGTAATCGTTGGTTATAAAAGCGGCGGTGAGATATCCATTCTCTCTGAAAACCTCGGCCAGCGTGGTCAGTTCCTCTCGCAAAAAACCATAGTTATAGATATGAAGGTAATCGCTTTCCTCACGGGAACTGATCAACTTGTGCTCGGAACTGTACAAGGAGGTAAATAAGCTTGCAACGCTGGGCATGGTCCAGGAGGATTGGCTTCTGGCGAATTCGAATAAAACTCCCCTTTTGGCAAGCTTATCCAGAAACGGCGAGGTGGGCACATCATGTCCATAACAACCTAAATGGTCGGCCCGGAGCGAGTCGACCAGGAAAATAACCACATTTGGGCGTGGACCGCTCAGACTGACGTAATGATTTTGCCTGAGTATCAGGATTACCACTATTAATGAGAAAAACAATGCCTCTACAATCAGGAGGAAAGCCGCGGTTTTTTTACCGATTGTTTTACCGAAAATCCGAGGCATAAGTTAATCTCCGTAATATCCCGGTTCTTTAACCCTTATTTTATTGTACCTGATAGGGCGGTACAAATGCAAGTGTAACGACATTCCATGATGTCTCTGCCATTATGCTGTGCTAACCTTATAATGTTGATGAAACCCGAGCGTGAAAAGATTTTCGAGGGAATTTTGGATTCGATAGCCGACGGTGTGTTCACCGTGGACTCGGAGTGGAATATCACTTACTTCAACAAGGCCGCCGAGCGAATAACCGGCATTCCCGGAGAAGAAGCTATCGGCAAGAGGTGCAGCGACGTTTTCCACGCAGACATTTGTCAGACCGAATGCGCCTTGCGACAGGCGATGGCCGGCGACCGCGATATAATCGACCGCAGGATAGACATACTGAACGCACGCGGCGAAAATGTACCAGTCAGCATCTCCGCAAGCGTACTGCGCGATTCCGACGGCGCCCCAATCGGCGGCGTCGAGACTTTCCGGGACCTTTCCCAGATGGAAGAGCTGCGCAAGGAACTCGAAGCCCGCTATACCTTTATGGACATCGTCACCAAGGATAAACGCCTGTTGTCCGTAATCGAGCAGTTGCCCGACATCGCATCGAGCGACGCCGCAGTTCTCATCCAGGGACCGAGCGGGTCGGGCAAGGAGCTTTTCGCAAGAGCCATCCACAACCTCAGCCCGCGAAAAAAGAAAAACATGGTAACGGTCAACTGCGGGGCCATACCGGAGACCCTGGTCGAGTCCGAGTTGTTCGGGTACGTAAGGGGAGCATTCACCGGCGCCGACAAGGATAAGCCCGGGAGACTTGCCGCCGCTGACGGCGGTACGTTGTTTCTCGACGAAGTCGGCACACTGCCGTCGGCGATGCAGGTCAAACTGTTGCGAGTGCTGCAGGATAAAACCTACGAACCGCTCGGATCGAACAAGACCCAAAAAGCGGATATCCGCATTATCAGCGCCACCAGCGCCGACTTGAAAGGAATGATCGCAAACCATGAGTTTCGCGAAGACCTTTACTGGCGGCTGAATGTCGTCCGCATCGAATTGCCGCCGCTGGTTGAAAAGCGCGAGGATATACCGCTCTTGATCGAGCATTTTATTCGACACTTCAACAGAAAAATGGGCAAGCGTATCGAGGGGATAGACCCTGAAGCTATGGAAGTGCTTATGAGGCATGATTATCCCGGCAATATCCGCGAACTCGAAAACGCCATCGAGCACGCGTTTGTACTTTGCCGGGGGACGACCATCGAACCGAGTAACCTGCCCGCCGAGATGGTCGAGCGGGTCGGCATCGGGGAAAAAACCGTCGGCGCGACGGTAGGATCGATCGAAAAATTGGAAGTGCGCGCCATCCGGGACGCGCTTCGAGCTGCCGGTGGTAATCGCGCTGAAGCCGCTGAAATACTTGGAATCCATACCACCACCTTATGGCGTAAGATGAAAAAATACGAAATTAAAGTATGAAGTCCGACCCTACCCATTTTTGTTGCATATTGCAATATGCATATTGCATCGTGCAATGGCAGTCGGTAGGGCAGTTTGCACAACTGCCCGTAAAATAACAACTTTCTCACAATTGGATTTTGGCACACTACTTGCTACAATATAGGGTGGAAGAAAAACTCTCATGCGAATTGCAATTGCCACATTTGGAACAAGCGTCTCCCCGCGATTCGATTATGCCCCCGAAGTATTGGTGGTAAACATCGAGTCGGGTCGAGAGTTGGGAAGGGGGCGTATCGCAATGGGGGGAGTATACCCGGCAACCCGTCTAAGAAGGCTCAAAGACGAAGGTGTAAGCGTTTTAATATGCGGTAATATCGACGTTTTCAGCGAGCAGATGGCCGAATCTTTGGGAATTCGTCTTGTTCCCTGGGTGACGGGTGAGGTTGAGGATGCAATACGGTTATTTTTAATGGGCGATCTTGCGCCCGGCACTATTTTAAGCCCATCAGGCCCGCAAGGTCAGTGGGGATTGGGAAGAGGCCGGGGCAGGCGTCGTCGAGGAAGATGGTTCGAAGAATTTAACAACTTACAGGAGGTGAGTAAAATGCCTAGAGGAGATGGAACGGGACCCGCCGGTAAAGGGCCCGGTACCGGCCGTGGGCTTGGTCCCTGCGGTGGAGGCGGCGCCGGCAGGGGCGGCGGTCAAGGTGGAGGTCGCGGCACTGGCCGTGGCAGTGGTATGGGTCGCGGCGGCGGTGGCGGCGGCGGTCAAGGTGGAGGCCGCGGCACTGGCCGTGGCAGTGGTATGGGTCGCGGCGGCGGTCGCGGCGGCGGACAGGGCGGCCCTGCCTAGTGAGACCATTTACACAAACACTTAACCGGAGCGGCTCGATATTGCTCCGTTGACAAACGAACCAATGGAAAGGAGGTAAAACAATGCCTGGATTTGATGGAACCGGTCCTAGAGGTTTTGGTTCCATGACCGGTCGCGGTCTTGGGTATTGCGCAGGCGGCCCGCGGCCCAGCTACGGATGGGGCGGATACGGCGTAGGCCGTGGCGGTATACCTTGGGGTGGCGGCAGAGGTCGAGCGTGGGGCGGCGGTCGAGGTCGCGGATGGTGGGGTCGTGGCCGAGGCGGAATAGGCCCCGGATGGGGAGGCCGTGGTTATGGATCTGGTTATGGTTATGTACCGGGCAGACGAGCGTATCCGTACGGTAATCCTTACGGTAATCCGTATGGGTATCCTTACTCGCCCGTCTATCCGGTTCCGCCTTACTAAGGAGGTGAAAAGAGATGCCTGGATTTGATGGAACTGGTCCCATGGGTGCCGGCCCGCGCACCGGTCGCGGCCTCGGGTATTGCACCGGCGGCCCGCGGCCCGGCTACGGATGGGGCGGCTACGGCGCAGGCCGTGGCGGCATGCCCTGGGGCGGTGGCAGAGGTCGAGCGTGGGGCGGCGGCCGAGGTCGCGGTGGATGGGGCCCCGGATACGGAGGATATGGATATGGAGGGGGCAATCCTTACGGAGCCCCTTATCCGCCCGACAATCCGGATGCGCCTTATGACCCCGCCGGCGAGCGAGCGTGGCTGGAAGCCATGGTGAACGATCTCCAAAACGAACTCGATAGTATCCAAAAGCGCTTGGCGGAAATCGACAGGGCTCAAGGTGGAGAGTAGAAAACGTGATGCGCCGTGGAAGGGCGTTTCCTCGGCGCATCGCTCCGTTAATACCTAAGATGAAGTTGACAGCACGAAATTCGGCGTTAATTTACTTGTTTATACTTTCACGCTTTCAATTTCGCGCTGATTGAGAATAAACGGCGGCAAAACAGCCTGGCCGCCAACACGAAGGAAGGGATAGTTCGTGAAACTGCGCTGCGCCCAGTGTGATGAAAAAGCTTGCCTGGTGGGAGGTAAGGATTGCTTTGGATTGCGCAATGAACATCGAAAGCTGTACGAAGAGAACGAACAGATTCTCAAACTCGCACGCGCCGCAGCCGCTACCGAGGCATGGCGGTATTTCGAAGCAAGCCGTCTTGATGAACTCGTCCATTTCTCCCGCGGAGCCGGTTTCGAGCATTTGGGTCTGGCGTTTTGCTTCGGGTTGCCTGACGAAGCGCGAACATTAGCCGATATTCTTGAGAGGAACGGTTTTGAGGTGTCGAGCGTTATTTGCAAGGCTTGCAACGTACTGAAGGACGAACTGGGTTTCGAGCGGTTATTACCGGCGAACATTCCCGAGGGCATGTGCAACCCGGTGGGCCAGGCCAAGTTGCTCAACAAAGCGGGTACCCAACTCAATGTGCTGTTGGGGCTTTGCGTGGGTCACGATGCGCTGTTCACAATGCATTCGGAAGCGCCCGTTACGACATTCGCCACCAAAGACCGCGCATTGGGTCACAACCCCATGTCGGCTCTTTATAACTTGTATAACAAAATGCGTTATGCAAAGCTTATTGAAACTTGAACCCATAGCGCGAATTCCGAATCTGAAAAAAGAGAGGTAAACACAAATGCCCCAAGGCCAAGGCCCCGACTCTGAAGAGCGAGCACGTCAAACCAAGAAACTCGAAGACAACATGGCCGCCATTCGCCGTAAAATCGTCATATTGAGCGGAAAAGGCGGAGTAGGCAAAACCACCGTTGCGGTCGGTCTCGCCCTTGCGCTCGCCCGAAGCGGCAGCAAGGTCGGCCTGCTGGATACCGACATCCATGGCCCCAACGTCGCACTGATGCTCGGCCTCGAAGGAATGCAATTGAGCGGCCGCGAGCAGTCTATCGAGCCGCTGGTGGCTGAAGGCGGAATGCGGGTGGTAAGCATGGCCAACCTGCTTCCCGACGCCAACACCCCGGTAATATGGCGCGGCCCTGCGAAGCTCGGTGTCATTCGCCAGTTCCTCAGCGATACCGAATGGGGAGAGCTTGACTTTCTCGTGATCGACTCGCCGCCGGGGACCGGAGACGAACCGCTGACTATCGCGCAATTCATCCCGAAGATGGACGGCGCCATCATAGTTACCACACCACAGGACGTCGCTCTGCTGGATTGCCGCAAGTGCGTCAATTTCGCCCGGCAGGTTAATTTGCCCGTCATCGGGATTGTCGAAAACATGAGCTGGATGAATTGCCCGCATTGCGGCGGCCGTATCGAGCCTTTCAAAACGGGAGGTGGAGAGCGCGCGGCGAAGGAAATGGAAGTTGCCTTTCTGGGCAGTGTCCCTATGGACCCCGCCATTGTTGAAGCCGGCGATAAGGGCGACCTTATGGCCGATAAAGATACGGAGGCGGCCAAGGCATTCAATAGCGTGGTGAAAAAAATATTAAAAGCCGTCGGCGAATAAACCGACGCTAAAATCCAATTCGAGAGGAAAAACTAAATGAGACTGGCGATAGCTACTGAAGGGAACATGGTAAGCGCCCACTTCGGGCATTGTGCTTCTTATACGTTGGTGGATGTCGAGGACGGGGCCGTCAAGACGACCAACGCGATATCCGCTCCTGCGCACCAGCCGGGCGTTTTGCCGGGATTCCTGGCGGAACATGGCGCGAATGTGGTGGTGGCCGGCGGTATGGGGCCCCGCGCGCAGGATTTGTTTGCGTCGCACGGGATCGAGGTCATATCGGGCGTGGTCGGCTCGATTGACCAGGTAGTCGAGGCGTTTATCGCAGGTACTCTTACTTCCGGAGAAAACCTCTGCGACAGTCATCACTGATGATTATTCGTAACAACATTAACCCGAACGATATCTCCGGCAAGGGAGAAATCGCAGTATAAATCGGAGGAATAGCTCATGAAGGTAGTTATCACGTCTCAAGGCAGTAACCTTGAGGATATGGTTGATCCGCGTTTTGGTCGTTGTGCTTATTTCCTGGTGGTGGATACGGACACCGACTCGGTCGAAGCTGTCCCTAATCCCGGCGCGGACGCCATGGGCGGTGCGGGGCCGATGGCGGCGCAAAAGGTGAGCGATCTGGGAGCCGAGGCGGTCATAACGGGCAATCTCGGCCCGAACGCCGCGCAGAGTCTTGCAGCGCTTAATGTAAAAATATTCCGTTGCCAGGAAGGCTCAGGAAAAGAGGCTGTCGAGGCGTTAAAAGCCGGCAAGCTGGACGAAATGGGCGGAGCCACCGTCGGTCAGCATTTCGGGATTAAATAAATGATCCTCGCTGTAGCCAGCGGAAAGGGCGGCACCGGCAAGACCACCGTGGCCGTCAACCTCGCTCGTGTAGTGCCTGATGTGCAACTGCTTGATTGCGACGTTGAGGCGCCCAACGTGCATCTTTTTCTTAACCCGCAAATAAATAAAACCGTCCCGGTTACCATTCCCGTGCCGAAGGTGGACGAAAGCAAGTGCGACTATTGCGGCATCTGCAAGGACGTATGCCAATATAATGCGATAATCGTCGGCAAGGAGACGGTGTTGACGTTTCCCGAGCTTTGTCACGGCTGCGGCGGTTGCTCGCGATTTTGCCCTACGGGAGCCATTGAAGAAGAAGACAGAAAAATCGGCGTGGTTCATATCGGCAATGCCGACGGCATCGATGTCGTCTGGGGATTGCTTGACGTGGGCGAGCCGATGGCCGTGCCCATTATCAGGAAGGTCAAGGAGTATGTCGATCCGGCGCTCAACCCCATACTTGACGCGCCGCCCGGGACAAGTTGCCCCGTCGTCGAGTCGGTTCGCGACGCCGATTATTGCATTCTGGTGACCGAACCGACGCCGTTCGGTTTGAACGATCTCGAGTTGGCCGCACTGACTTGCAGACAATTAGGAGTGCCGGCGGGAGTGGTGGTCAACCGCGCCGGTATCGGCGATTCGGGCATCGAGGAATTTTGCCGTCGTGAAAATTTCCCGCTGCTGATGGAAATACCTTACGAACGACGAATAGCCGAAGCGTACTCTCGCGGCGAACTGCTCGTGGACGCCTTCCCTGACCTGAAAGAGCGTTTTGTCGATTTGGCCCGAGCCGTCGGTATGGGAGGTGCATCGTGAAGCAGTTAGTGATTGCCAGCGGGAAGGGCGGTACGGGCAAGACGAGTATAATGGCTTCGTTCGCAGTTTTGGCCGAGCCGTTGGTGTTGGTGGACGCCGATGTCGATGCGGCGGATTTGCACCTCTTACTCAACCCTCGAGTGCAGCACGAGGAGGATTTCATCGGCGGAATCATCGCCCGGCTTGACCCCGAAAGATGCACACAATGCATGGAATGCGAAGGTTCGTGCCGATACGGAGCGCTTATCCTGAAAGAAGGCGAAGACTTCCGCGTGGACGAAACGGCTTGTGAGGGTTGCGGGGTGTGCGCGCGGGTATGCCCCGTCGAGGCGATTGATATTCTGGATAATGTAAACGGGCGTTGGTTCAAGTCCGAGACCGACTACGGTCCCATGTTTCACGCGCGGCTGGGCATTGCCGAGGAAAATTCAGGGAAACTGGTTGCATTGCTTCGACAGCAGGCGAAGGAAATCGCCGAACGCGACGGTCACGAGCTCATTATGGTGGACGGTCCTCCGGGCATCGGTTGCCCGGTCATGGCGTCCGTCACAGGCGCCGATATGATCGTATTCGTTGCCGAGCCTACGATAAGCGGTCGGCACGATTTGGGCCGCGTCGCCGACCTGGCGGCGCATTTCAAAATCCCGGCGGTAGCCATAATAAACAAGTGCGACATCAACCCGGATATGGCGCGTGAGTTGCGTGAGGATTGCGACGGGCGAGGCGTCGAGGTGATCGCCGAAGTTCCATACGATTCGGACGTCACGGGCGCGATAGTGGCGGCCAGGCCTTTGGTCGAATATTCTGATGGTCCGGCATCGGCGGCGGTAAAGGCCGCATGGGAGTCGCTCGCAAAAAAACTTGCATGAGGGAGCAAACATGCCGATTTATGAATACCGTTGCGAAAATTGCGGGGAAGTAAGTGAAATTCTGGTCGGCTTGAGCACGGCGGACAACGAGCTCTCGTGCCCCAAATGCGGCGGAAAACGTATGGAAAAGCTTATGAGCGCCGCGTGGACGCCAAACAGCTTGAGCGCGCGCGAACCGGGGCATACATGCTGCGGCAGAGAAGAAAGATGCGACAAACCGCCCTGCTCCGACGGCGGTTCATGCCATAAGCATTCCTGACGATTAAGAATCTTCTCCTCTCCATTTTTACAAGATAATCGAGGGAATTTGGAATTTGAAATGGGCGATACTTTCGCATCCGAGCGGAAGGAGATCGCTTATGAATTCAGAAAAAACCATTTTCACGCAACAAGATAAAAAATCACTCGGAATAGGTATCGTCAAAAATAGCACAAAAAATTGCGTTTTATCCGAATCTTGAATTTTGGAATTTGGGGGCATGGTACGGGTATTTGAAATAATACCAGATTTTGCGTTTG
>Ga0180432_10006735_pt1 | contig 14835 bp, 13 predicted proteins | sample SS_ome_10_FD_132414 | JGI IMG/M metagenome (GOLD analysis project Ga0180432, IMG submission 132414) | Hypersaline lake sediment archaeal communities from the Salton Sea, California, USA - SS_1_MS_2 metaG | ecosystem: Environmental > Aquatic > Non-marine Saline and Alkaline > Hypersaline >... | reverse complement strand
TGAATCCCACCGAGTGTACCGTGTGGTAGCTGGCCGAGCCGAGGGTGTTGGCTGTCCCGGGCAATGTGCCGTCGGCCGAGACCATGCGCACGTTGATGTTGGCGTCGTAGCCCGGGCCGTCGCTTTCCCAGACCACCGCGAACGGATCGGCTCCGGCGATGCCCACGCGGTAGCCGGCGTCGTAGGCGTCGGTGATGTCGGCCGATCCCACCACCTGCAGGTCGACGCAGGTGTCCGACTGGCAGGCGCCGTTTTGGCACCCGAAGGTGCAGGGGACGTCCTGGCTGGGGTACTGGCAGGTCCCGTTGGCGCAGGTGCCGTTGCTGCTGTATGCGCGCAGAGTGTCGGGATCCACGCACTCGTCGGGGGGCGGCTGATCGCATGCCAGCGGGGTGCCTCCACAGACGCCGTTGGTGCAGGTGTCGTTTTGGGTGCAGGCGTCGCCGTCGTCGCAGGCGGCGCCGTTGAGTATCTCATACTCGCAAATGCCGCTGTCGTTGCAGAACCCCGGATTGAAGTAGCACTGGTTGGGCGGGCTGTCGCAGGTGACCCCGTGGCAGGGATCGCCCACGCAGTAGTCGTCTTCGCAGCCGAATGCGCAAGCCACTTCCTCGTAAGTGTAGTCGCAGGTGCCCGCGAAGCAGGAGCCGTTGCGGCTGTATGCGCGCAGGATGGTGGAGTTCACGCAGCGGTTGTTAGGCGGCGTGTTGCAGATCATCGGAGTGCCGGCGCAGTTTCCGCTCAGGCAGCGGTCGTTCTCGGTGCAGGGATCGCCGTCGTTGCAGGTCACTCCGTTGAGGTAGTCGTAGTAGCAGACCCCCTCGAAGCAGCTGCCCGCGCTCAGGTAGCATCCGTTGGGCGGCGAGTCGCAGACCACCCCTTCGCAGGGGCTGTAGAGGCACTTGCCGTCGTCGCAGCCGTGCTGGCAGGAGACATCCTGGTAGTCGTATTCGCAGGTGTCGACGACGCAGCTACCGGCGGAGTTGTAGCTGCGCATGGTGTTGGCGTCCACGCACTGGTTGTCCGGCGGCGTGTCGCAGACCAGGGGCGTGCCCACGCAGATCCCGCTGACGCACATGTCGGCGCCCGTGCAGGCGTTGCCGTCGTCGCAGGCCTTGCCGTTAACGTAGGGGTAGTTGCATACGCCCCCGCTGCAGCTACCGCTCTGGGCGTAGCAGGGCCCCGGGGGGTCGTCGCATACCACGTGCTCGCAGGGGTTGCCGGCGCAGATGCCGTCCTGGCATCCCTGGCTGCAGGTGATGTCCTCGTATGAGTAAGTGCAGGTCCCGTTCTCGCACACGCCGTTGACCGAGTAGCTGCGCATGGTCTGGGCGTCCAGGCACTCGTTTTCCGGGGGTTCGCGGCACACCACCGGGGTTCCGGTACAGGTGCCCTGGCTGCAGACGTCTTCGGTGGTGCAGGCATCGCCGTCGTCACAGGCCCAGCCGTCGACGGCCTGATCGTAGCTGCACACGCCGGTGGCCGGGTTGCAGGTTCCCGGGTAGACGTAACAGGGGCTCGGGGGGCTGTCACAGAACTTACCCGCGCAGAGGTCGCCCTTGCAAGAGCCGTTTTCGCATCCCTGTTCGCAGGTCAGGTCCTCGAAGGTGTAGGTGCACTCCCCGTCGGAGCACTCCCCAATCCCGTGATAAGCCCGCAGTGTGCTGGCGTCGACGCACTCGTTGGCCGGGGGAGTGTTGCAGAACACCCCCTGGCAGGGATCAATGCAATTGGGATTGTCTACGCAGGTTCCATCTATGCACAGCTCGCAGGGTCCGCAATCCAGGTTGGACGAGCAGGGCTCCTGCGGCGAGTGCCCGCATCCCGAAATCATCAATAAAGTTCCAAGGACCAGGGCCATCCAGGTTGCTGCTTTCATCTTCATTCTCCTTCAGGGCAGTAGATTAACTCATATTCCGGTTTTGCTCTATAGAACCGCAGGCGGCGGAAAAGTAAACCGGATGAGTCATTTTGCCTTGAATTGTCATACACTTACATAATGGGGACCGAGAGCCCCACGGCGAAGACCGGTTCGGGGGACCAGTAGGTATCCCGGTCGTTTGCGGCGATCCCTTCGGAGATGCGCGCGCCGATTCCGGCCTGGGCCGAAAGGATCACAAAGGGGTTGCCGAGCGGGAGGGGGAGCAGGAAGCGCACCCCGCCGCCCAGCCAGCCTCCCAGGGGTTGGCGGGCTGCGCCGCTCTTGTAGGTCAGATCGAAGAATGACAATCCGAAGATCGCCAACAGATCCAGGCGGGGCCCGCCCAGGTCGAATCCGTAGCCGGCCCGCAAGTGCAGCCCCAGCTCGGTCAGATCATAGGACCAAGTCTCGAAGCTTCCCGAGTGCACGCCGTAGGAAACCTCGATGGCTGCGCACAGGGGGCCGTGGGCGAACCAGGTTCCGCCGGCGATGGAGTGGGGGGCGCCCAGCACCCGTTCGGGAACCAGGCTGAAGCGATAGCCCGCCCCGGCCACCAGCGCCGGGCTGGCGGCTTTCTGGGTGAGCTCCAGGCCGGGCAGATGACCCTTGCTGTGGATGGGGGATTCATCATATCCGGGGCCGTGCATTCCCGCGGCGGTGCCCTGGGGACGGATGCGGACCTCCTCGCCCCGGGCAATCTTCAGGTGCCGGGAGGGGTGGGAGCCCGCGGCGTCGGGATCGACGCGCGACAGGGTGAGTTTGCCCTCGTATACCGCCACCTCCTTGGGCTTTCCCTGCTCCTTGACCACCTTCTCCACCAGGGCGCCGTAGTCGTAGCGCAGCAGGAACGTCCCGGCCACCTGCTCGTCGAACACCAGGGTGGCGGAGCGTTCCCGGGGGTAGCTGAAGTACAAAGGCCCCCGGGCCTTGAGGTTGCGGACGATCTTTTCGGGGGTCTGGCTGCGTCCGTATTTTGCGGCGTGGGCCAGCGTGCGGGAACGGGCATACTCCCACATGTCGTCGAGGGTAATGCCCACCCCGCCCCGGGGTGCCCGGGTGAAGGCTTCCACGAAGAAGTGGGTGAACAGCCCCCCCAATCCCTCGTCTTCGTAGCTCAGCTCGTTGGGCCGTGAGGAGGCGAACCACATGGTTCCCTCGGAGTTGAGCAGCTCCTCGGGTAGCTCGGCCACCGGGTTGAACCCCGGGGTGCTCACCGCTCCCTTGGCCTTGAGTTCGGCCAGATCCAGACTGCCGGCGTAACAGGCGTCGAAGAACCCCAGTGTAAGAGTGGCGTCCATCTGCCCGAACATCCCGGCCAGGTCCTTGCCCTGCAATGGCTGGTCGGCGGTGAGCAGCTGGCCGGAGAGTCCGTGGCCGGTGAAGAAGAAGGCGAACAGGGAAGGCAGCTCGCCCAGCTGTTTGCGGTCCTGCTGGTGGAGACGGGCCAGCCGGGAGGCGGCTTCTATAATCTCCTTCCGGCCCCGGCCGGTGACCAGGACTACCCGCTCGGGATCGAAGTTGCCGTAGCGGATCAATCGGTCCTTGAGCCGCGCGGCTTCACGCTCCGCGTGCCGGAGGTTGTCCAATTCGAGCGCGGTGGTGTTGCCGTAGTTGTTGCCCACCACCAGGGCATAGCGGGTGCTGGAACCCGCGCTGGCGCTTCCCATAGCGCAGCACCAGGACAAGACCAGCACAATCATCAATGCCAAATACCGGCTCATCGGTTCACCTGAATCACCTGGATGCCTACGCCCTGCAGTTTGGCCGAAGATGCTTCCAGGCGGCAACCCTTTCTTTCGCCCAGCATGCGACCGACCGCCTCTTGTGCCGAATCACCGGTGAGGGGCCGGTCCGAGAACAGTCCCACCACCCACTCGCATCCCTCTCCCGGGCTGAGCTCGGCGCCGTCCGGAATCCGGATGTTTTTGCCCTCCGAGGCGGCGGCGCTGTGGGGCTTTTGTGCTGGATATAGACGGATGATTTCTCCTTCTTCGTCGGCGTAGAGAATCATCAGGTAGCCCGGTCGCTCCGCGGTGTAAAAGAAACCCAGCTGGTCGCCGGTTTGCAGCACGCTGCCGTCCTGGACGCGGAAAGTGTGGCCGGAACGCTCGGCTGCCACGTGCAGCTGCCAGGTTCCCTTGGGCACCAGTATTCTTTCCTCCTCCCGGGGACCCAGGGGGACCAGCACCAGTACCAGCGCAAGTACCGCCGCGGATGCCGCCAGGGCCAGCCGCGGAAGCGTCCAGAATCCCAGCAGGCGGTTGATGATCCCCCCGGGAGCCGGCTCGCCGGCGTCCCAGATCTTAGCTACCGAGGCGAAGACTTCCAGGTCGGCGCGGCAGTCGGAGCATCGATCGAGGTGAGCCTCGAACTCGGGGCGCTCGGCGGCGCTCAGGTCGTTGGCGGCATAGCGGGCCAGGGCGACGTCGTCGGCGCAGCGGCCCGGGTCGAACCGGGAGTAGAATGCCGAGAGCCTCTGCTCAATGTCGCCCAGCGTCGGGCTCATGCGGCCTCCTCCATGCATTCGCGCAGGGCCTCCAGGCTCCTGGCGATCAGCCGGCCGATGTACTGCTTGCTCACCCGCAGGGCTTTCCCGATTGACTCCTGGGTCATCTCGTTGCGGTAACGCATCCTGACGATGCGCCGCGCGCGGCGGGAAAGCCGCTTCAGGCACTCCTCGAGCCGGGCGGTTTGGCGGCGTTCGTCGAGAGCCGCCGCCATATCCGCCTCGGATCCGCCCACCAGGGGCGGCTGGTCCCCGGGTTCTTCGTGGCGGTTTTGCCAGTCCCGTATGCGTACGCACCGGCGAACCGTCATCATCCGCAAGTAGGCGCCCAACGCCCGCTCCTTCTGGACCTTGTCTACATGTTCATAGAGGAAGTCCATCCATATATCCTCAGCGGTCTCCTGGGCCAGTGCCTGGTCCTGCAGCATGTGCCTGCAGACGGCCAGGATCTTGGGATCCAGGCGCTTTCTCAGCTTCTGCTGAGCCCGGTGGTCGCGCGCGCGCAGTTTTTCGAGCATCTGGCCCTATATGGTAGAACGCGAAGGGGCGAAAATGTAAACCGGTTTTGTCAGGTTTGAAGCCCGCCTATGGCTTCCTCTACTGCGTCGAGCATTTCGCCGGAGCGCAGGGCTTCGACCATTTTGTTGTGATCGTCGAAGAGGGGGCGGTCGTCGTTGAGGTGCTCGACGTGTTTGCGGGTGACTTTGTGGGCGGCGGCGACGCCTTTTCCTGGTTTGTGGGGGGCGCGGAGATCCAGGGCCTGGGCGCCGGCGATCAGTTCGATGGCCAGGACCCCCAGGCCGTTCTCGTGGATCTGGCGGGTCTTCAGGGAGGTGTTCATGCCCATGGAGACGAAGTCTTCCTGGTCGGCGGCGGCGGGGATGGACTGGTTGGCCGCGGGGTGCGAGAGGATGCGGGTCTCGGCGCACAGCATGCAGGAGGTGTACTGGGAAAGCATCAGGCCCGAGTGCATGCCGGCGCCCTCGGTGAGGAACGGCGGCAGGCCCACCGACAGGGCCGGGTTGAGCAGGCGGTTTAAGCGGCGCTCGGACAGGACCGAGATCATCGAGATGGCCGTGCCGACCATCTCGGTGGGCAGCGAGACCGGGGTGCCCTGGAAGTTGGCGCCGGTGAGAACGGTGTCGTCCTCCCAGAGGAACAGGGGGTTGTCGCCCACGCCGTTGAGCTCGATCTCCACCTGGGAGCGGGCGTACTTGACCGCGTCGCGGGCGGCGCCGGTCACCTGGGGGGTGGAGCGCATCGAGTAGGCGTCCTGGACCTTCTTGCCCTTCTGGGCCAGGATCTCGGAGCCCTTAGTCAGCTTCAATATATTGTTGGCGGAGATGATGGCGCCGGAGAAGCCCCTTTCTTCGTGCAGGCGGGGGTCGTAGGGCTTCATGTTGGCCTTCAAGCACTCCAGGGTGGTGGCCGCGGCCACCTCGGAGAGCTTCAGCCAGCGCTCGGCGTCGTAGAGCACCAGGGCGGCCAGGGCGGTCAGGACGTTGGAGCCGTTGATGGCCGCCAGGCCGTCGCGGGCCTCGAAGGTGATCGTTTCAATGCCGGCCTTGTCCATGGCCGCCTTGCCGGGCATCCGCTCGCCTTCGAAGAAGGCCTCGCCCTCGCCGATCAGCACCAGGGCCATCTGGGCCATGGGGGACAGGTCGCCGCAGGCGCCCACCGAGCCCTTGTCGTACATGACCGGGGTGACCCCGCGGTTGAGCATCTCGATGAAGGTCTTAGTGACCTCCGGTCGCTGGCCGGAGTGGCCGTGGCAGTGGACGTTGATGCGCGAGGCGATGGCGCCGCGGGAGACCTCCTCGGGCAGGGGCTCGCCGATCCCCGCCGCGTGGGAGTAGACCAGAAAGCGCTGGTACTTCTCCACCTGCTCCTGGTCGAGCACCACCTCGGAGAACTCGCCGATGCCGGTATTGACCCCGTACATGATCTCTTTGGCGTCGATCTTCTTCTGCAGCATCTGGCGGCAGCTCTTGACCTTTTCCCAAACGGCGTCGGGGACTTCTACCTTCTCCCGGTCGCGGGCGATGGCCTTCAGTTTTTCGATAGTGAGCGAGGATCCGTCGAGGATCACGGACATGGAACACCTCCCAACGGGACTGGTTAAGTCGCTCCCACCCACCCCGCTGCAACCGGGAGGCTTCCCGGTCCGCGTGGGGACCATCATTCCCTCTGGGGGCTTGGAAGTCAAGGGTTGTTGAGTTAGGGTATAGACACTATGAGGTATGTCGTCATCTGGTTGTTTGTTTCATTGCTGGCCGGGGGCTGCGGCTCGGAGGGCGGGAAGGAAATCGAGTTGCGGGTGATGACCTACAATATCTTAGTCGATCTGGAGAATCCCGACTACGACGACTGGACCGAACGCCGTGCGGGGATCGTCGACACCATAAAGCGCCACGACCCGGATCTGGTCGGCCTGCAGGAGCCGGTCCAGGGCCAGGTCGACGACCTGCTGGCGGCCTGCCCGGAGTACGGCGCGGTGCACCACCAGGCGGGGTTCACCGACGCCACCATCCTCTACCGCACAGAAAGGTTCTCGGCGGGCAAGTGGAACATCTACTGGCTGAGCCCCACTCCCGAGGAGGAGTACTCGCTGGGCTTCGGCAACATCATGCCGCGCATGGTGATCCGGGTGGTGCTGCGCGACGAAGCCGCCGGCCGCAGCTTCTACTACATGAACACCCATTTCGACAACACCGCTCCCTCCCAGGACAAGAGCGCTCCGCTGTTCTTGGAGCGCACCGAGCCCTTGGCCGGGAAGCTGCCGGTGGTGATCACCGGCGACTTCAACTCCAACCTGAACTCGACCGCCTACGACGCGTTGACGAACGGCGCCGGCTTCAGGCTGACGAACTCCTTCGACCTGGCCCCGGAGTGGTCCATGGACACCAACGTGGATCCCCGGCCGGACTACGACACCGACCGGCGCATCGACCACATCTTCGTCGCCGGGGGCGACTTCGCCTGCGACTGGTGGGTGGTGGACATCACCACCTACCCCCCCAACGACCGCTACCCCTCCGACCACTTCGCCATGGCCGCCGACTTGAGGTTCTAGGTGAAACGACTGTGTTTGGTGGTGGTTGCCGGCGGACTGGGGACGGCCCTGGCGGTTTCTGATTGCCTGGTGGAGAGCGTCTGCTACAACGACGCCGACTGCCCCTTTTCGCAGAAGTGCGACGTGGCCGCGGGGAAATGCAAGCCTCTCTGCCACGACGACTCGGAGTGTCCGGCGGGAGAGTACTGCCAGGTGAGCACCGGCGACTGCCGACCGGCCGAATGCTTCGTCGACGGTGATTGCCCTCAGGGCGAGGAGTGCCGGGAGCACCATTGCTACCCCCAGGAGACGGTCCAGTGCCCAATGGGCATGCGGGCCATCGACAACCGCTTCTGCATGGACGTCTGGGAGGCTTCCCGTCCGGATGCGACCGAGTTCTACCAGGGGACCGATTCCAGCCGTGCCGAGAACCGCGAAGGGGTGATGCCCTGGCAGCCGGTCACTCTGGAGATCGCTCGCGAGGCCTGCCAGAACGCCGGCAAGCGTCTGTGCACACTAGAGGAGTGGATTATCGCCTGCCGGGGCATCAACGACTGGGACTACTGCTACGGGAACGAGTACGATCCTTTGATATGCAACTCCATAGACACCTATTGCCGCTGCGGCCCGGGTACCGACTGCGAGGACCGCGATCCCTGTCCCTTCCCCCACTGCTATGGCATCTGCGGGGCCAGCTTGCACCCCACCCCCACCGGCTCCTTTCCGGACTGCGTCAACTCCTGGGGGATCTACGACATCTGCGGAAACGTCTGGGAGCTGGCCGACTCCGGCGACGGCCGGGAGCACTTCCGCGGGGGCGCATACAACTGCATCGACTCGGAGCGCCTGCACCGCTGTGATTACGACGCTTCGAACATCAGCGCCAAGGGTTTCCGCTGCTGCCAAGATCCCCAGATTCCCTGAGTAAAAAACGCCCCGGCGGAAAAAGAGACATCGTTTGTCGGATTCTCCCTTGACGGGCCCGGTTAGCGGTTTTAGTATTTCAACAGAGAGACGGCAGTGCTTCGATTTCAAAAGGCTTTTTTCTCAGTTCTGGGCTTATCCCTGTCGGTCTTGACGGCGGGCTGCCTGGTGGAAAGCGTCTGCTACGGCGACGCCGATTGCTCGTCGGACCAGTTCTGCGACAAGGCCAGCGGAAAATGCCTGGACAAGTGCAGAAGCGACCAGGACTGCCCCGAGGGCAACGTGTGCAATCCGGCCACCGGAGTATGCAGCCCGGTCCAGTGCGAGTTGGATACCGACTGTGAGCGGGGACTCGAGTGCCAGGAGGGGTTATGCGTCTTTTGCGATCCCTTCCGCTGCAATCCGATTCAGTGCCAGGAGGACGCGCAGTGCGCCGAAGGATTTGCCTGTACCGATGGACACTGCGTTTCCGCCGGGCTGGCTTGTCCCCAGGGGATGGTGGCAATCGGTGACGAGTTCTGCATCGACGTGTACGAGGCCTCCCGGACGGACGCGACCGTATCGGTCGAGGGCCGGGATTCCACTTTGGCAGAGTCCAAGGCCGACGCCATGCCCTGGGTTCTTACCAACGATGCGGACAAGACCTTCGACGAGAACACCCGGGCGCTGCGCGCCTGCGAGGCGGCCGGAAAGACCCTGTGCACCGAGAACATGTGGTACCGGGTTTGCGTCGGCCCGCAGAATTTGATCTATGCGTACGGCGACGACTACATCGCCGAGATCTGCAACGGCATAGACAAGTTCTGCTCCTGCACGCCGCCCAGCCCCTGCGCGGGCCATGATCCCTGTCCCTACCCGCATTGCCGCAACGACTGCCCGAGCTACAGCGATACTCCCTTCCACCTGGAGCCCACCCCGACCGATCCGCTTTGTACCAACGAATTCGGGATCTACGACATCAACGGCAACCTCTGGGAGCACGTCAAGGGCGGGGACGGCAAGCGCATCCGCGGCGGCGCCTTCAACTGCGCCGACTCCGTGACCCTGCACCGCTGCGACTACATTCCGGGGGACTGGAACCCTTCCGCCCGGGGGTTCCGCTGCTGCAGCCTGGGGATGCCGGAATGAGGGTGCTGCTGGCGATCAACGCGGTTCTTCTTATGGCTCCTGCCGTTTTTGCCCAGGATGATTGCCTTAAGGAGTGCGCCGGGGGCGTCGACTGCGAGGTCGAGGTGGTCGATTGTCTGATCGCCGCGGGTCGCACCCGTGATGCGGTCAAGCATGTCAAGCCCCTGGCAAGGGAGCATCTCGATCAACCGGCCTTCGCTCACCTTTTGGTCCGGGCCTACCTGGCTGACAAGAACCCCTTCTGGGCCCAGAAGACGCTGCAGAAGGCCATCGCCCGTGACGAAACCGACTGCGTCAGCCGCACCTGGCTGATCTGGGTGCACATCCAGAACGGCGACTTGGATCTGGCCGGGGAGGTTCTGGCAACCAAGGGCTGCCCCAAAACCGCGGTGGATACGGCCCGCTGGCATCTGCTGGAGTCCTTCCTGGCCCGCACCCAGGAAGATCACCACCGGGCGCTGCTGGCGGTTTCCCGGGTTCCGGACTCCGGCGAGATATACGCCGAGGACGAGGGGTTGTGGCTGTTTCTGCGCGGCGCGGAGGATCCCGGGTGGATCGAGCCTTTGAGCTTCAGGATGGAGCTGGCCGGCGGGTACACCTCCAACTCCAAGGGGGGTTCGCCAACCGACCCGGGGGCCCAGGGCGACGACAGCGCGCTGTTGAGAATGGACCTCTTCGGCCGGCTGGTGTGGCCGGCCTCCCGGCTGCTGCGGCCCGTTTTGGAGGCCGGCATGAAGGGGCACGGCATCACCGCCGAGTCGGGCGGGGCCCGCAAGCTGAGCTATCTGGAAATGCACGCCCGGCCGGGGTTCATTTTCGGAACGAAGTTTCCGCGGATTTTTGTGGGTTACAAGGCGGACTACCTGGTGCTCAACCAGGACGTGGAGATAAAGAGGCGTTTCTACGAGGCGCACCGGGGGGAGATCGAACTCGAGACCGAAAGCATGACTTACTTCGCCGGCGCCGGCCGGCGGATATACCACGAGAACGGGCGCAGCCGGTTCGAAATCGACGGGGGCCTGGGCGGATCGTTCTTGTGGCTGGGGCGGGCGCGCATGCTCATGGCCTTCTCGCTGCGCTACTACGACGCGATCGGCGACCCCTACGACCAGGTGGGGGCCACCGGCCTGGCGGTGGCGCGCATCGACCTGGGCGCGGGCCTTATGGCCCGCCTGGGAGTCACCCTGGGGGTGGACTACTACCACAACTCCGGCGGGGTACTGGGTGACGAGGCATACGGAACCATGGAAGAGCGCTTCGATTTCTTGACCAAGCTGAGCGCCGGAGTGTGGAGCCCCATGTGGATGGGAGCCCGGGCGGGGGTGAGCTATGAATACTCCCACCGGGACTCGACCGCCGACGAGCGGGACGACTACGACTACAGCGAGCACCGCTTGCTTCTGAAGGTGCGCTGGTCTTTCGACCTGAATCCCTGGGCGCCCCGGGTCGTCGAAACCAGAGGGCGAGTGGCCCTGGACTACGGGGTTTCCGGGCGGGCCGGTAGCGGCATGGAGGAGGAGCGCATCCAGGACCTGCTGCGCCAGGACGAGGCTGCCCGGCGCGGATCTTCTTGCGTGGATTGACGATGGACGCAGAGACTCCCAAAGAGACCTTCCTGGGCGGGCTGGGCACCGCGCTCAAGGACGCGTTGCTGATCACCGCCGCCTGCGGAGCGGTGGGTCTGCTGGTGAATCTGTTCCACCCTGAGAAGATCCCCTACATCGCCGAGGAGGAGTACGAGACGCTGGTTCCCTGCCCGGAGCCGGGCGGCGAGGTGACACCCATGGAGCCGTCCGACCCGGCCCTTTCGGCCAAGGAGACCTTCGTGGTGGACGCCCGGACGAAGGCGGAGCACACCGAGTGGAACTTCCGCGGGGCCATGAACGTTCCCTACGACTACCTGGATCCCACCCCCGATGAGATCATCCACGAGCTGGCCAAGAAGATCGCCAAGAGCCGCGCCCAGCGGGTGGCGGTGTACGGCGACGGTGACCGCCCGGACACCGGGGAGCAGCTGGGCAAGGAGATATCCGGCAAGGGGATCAAGAACGTCTTCTTCGTAACGGGCGGTGCGCCCGCCCTCAGGCAGCCCGATTCGCCGGGGGGTGGGCCGTGAGCCGTTTTCTGAAATGGTCCGGCCACGCCTGGCTGTCGCTGCCCGCCCGCCTGTATCTGGGTTGGGTGTTCGTCTATGCCTGCATTCACAAGATCGCCCACCCGGGCGTCTTCGCCCTGGACATCGCCACCTACGACATCCTGCCGCTCGAGCTGGTCAACATCATGGCGATCACCCTGCCCTGGATCGAGCTTTGCGCCGGGGTCATGCTGATCGTGGGATTCCGAACACGCGGGGCGGCCCTGGCGGTCCTGGGCATGATGGTCATGTTCATAGTGGCCATCCTGATGGCCCTGGGCAAGGGTCTGGACATGTCCTGCGGCTGCTTCGCCTCCCAGGCGGCGGCCGAGGACGATCCCATCTCCTACATGACCATTCTGCGCGACAGCGGCTGGCTTTTCCTCTCCGTCTATGTTGTACTCTTCGACCGCAACCCCATCGGCATCGACCGCCTGCTTGGGAAAAGGAGGAAGTCGGATGCATAGGCTGCTGGCAATCCTGGTCCTGTTGCTGCCGGCCGGCTCCTACGCCCAGACGCCGACGTGCGACAAGCTCGACGGCGACCAGAAGAAGCTGGCCCAAAAGATCCTCTCGTCCCAGCACCCCTACGACTGCTGCGACGACACCATCCTCGAATGCCTCAAGGAGAAACCGGTCTGCGCCCTGGTCTGGCGACTGGCCGAGAACGTCTGCCGGCGGGTTCTCGACAAGGAGGACCAGGCCAAGATCACCCGCGGGCTCTCCCGCCGGGCGCGCAGCATGATGCCGGGGAAGAAGTCCGGGATCGATCTCGAGGGCCTGCCGATGATCGGCGACCCCAAGTCACCGGTCATTCTGGTGGAGTATGCCTGCGCCCGCTGCCCATACTGCAGCAAGATCACTCCCAAGCTGCACGAGGCCATCACCGATGGCGTGCTCAAGGGCAAGGTGAAGATGTACTTCAAGATCTTCCCGATCCGCGGCCATCCCTACTCCAAGGAGACCGGCCTGGGGTTCATGGCCGCCGTCGAGATGGGCCGCTTCTGGGAGTTTCTGCTGCTGTCCTATCAGCGCTTCGACGTCTTCTGCGTGGACAAGCAGCTCGAGTGGGCCGAGGATGCCGGCATGGACCCGCAGGCGTTCAAGAAGCTGGTTTCGGATCCCGGCATCCGCAAGCGGGTGGTGGCCAGCAAGAAAGAGGGTATCGTCAACAAGGTCGATGCCACCCCCACCTTCTTCATCAACGGGCGCAAGTTCTACGGCGACATGAACCCCGACGAGATGCTCGACGTTCTCGAGGAAGAGTACGAGCGGGTGAAGGGGATCGAGTACCGCAAGTAGGCGCTTCTATGAAAACTGCCGTCCACATCCGCAAGGAAGTGCTGCGGGCCCTGGAAACCGGCCGGCCGATCGTGGCCCTGGAGTCCGCCTTCATCGCCCAGGGCATGCCCTATCCCGACGGGGTGACCTGCGCCCTGGAACTCTGCAAGATCATCCGGGAGTGCAGCGCCGAGCCGGCGGTGATCGGCGTGCTGGAGGGCGCCGTGCGCGTCGGTCTCAACCAGGCTCAGATCGACTACATCGGCTCGTCGGACGACGTGCGCAAGGTCAGCCGGCGGGACCTGGCCGCGATGGTGGCCACCGGGCAGCCGGGGGCCACCACGGTCTCGGCCAGCATGTTCTGTGCCAAGTCGGCCGGCATCGACGTCTTGGTCACCGGGGGCATCGGCGGGGTGCACCGCGGGGCGGAGAACAGCCTGGACATCTCCGCCGACCTGGCCGAGCTGGCCCGCACCGAGGTGGTGGTGGTCTGCGCCGGGGCCAAGGCGGTGCTCGACGCCGGACGCACCCTGGAGGTTCTGGAGACCCAGGGCGTCCCGGTAATCGGCTTCCAGACCGCCGAGTTCCCCGGCTTCTACAGCCGCGGCTCCGGACACATGCTCGAGCACCGGGTCCAGTCGGTCGAGGAGGCCGCCGAAGTGATAAAAGCCCACTGGGACCTGGGCCTGGGCGGCGGGATAGTGATCGCCAACCCCATCCCCGAGAACCACGCCCTGGACCGCAAGGAGATCGAGTCCCACATCGAGTCCCTCCAGGACGAAGCCGACCTCTGCGACATCCGCGGCCCCGACCTGACCCCCTTCCTGCTCAAGCAACTAACCGACCGCACCAAGGGCCGCACCCTCAAGGCCAACTTCGCCCTATTGCGCCACAACGCTCAGGTCGGAGCGGAAATCGCCGCGGCGCTGATGGCCTAGGCCGTAAATATTTGCTAATAGGTTTCATATAGTGTAACCTATTGGCAAAAAATGCAGCGCCTGACTGAAAGTGTGTACGAGTTGGCTCCCCCCGGGGGGGTTTTCAATGGAACCGTCATTGAAAACCTCTTTCCTGACAAGTCTGCCGCGGCCCGGAAATTGCTGGTCCATCGGGCGGTGGGGAAGGGGGAGGTGCTACGGTTGAAACCGGGGCTCTTTTGTCTGGCCGAGCCCTACCGAAAGACCCATCTGCATCCGTTCGCGCTGGCCGGAATGCTGCATTGGCCCTGCCATGTCAGCCTGGAGTCGGCGCTGGCTCATCATGGATTGTTGCCCGAAGCCGTCTTCCAGGTGGCGAGCGTCACATCCAAAAGGACCAGATCGTTTAAGACGCCCCTGGGGGTCTTCTCGTATCAACTGGTCCCCGCGGATTTTCCCCGGGCCGGCGTTGAGTCGGAGAAGCTCGACAGAATCTCCTGGGCGTTCGTCGCCTCCCCGCTGCGCGCCATCGCCGACCTGATCTATTTGCACAGGCAGGTGAGTTGGCGGAAGGACGGTCTGAATTTCCTGACCGAATCCATGCGCATGGAGCCGGATGAATTGGTTCAGATCTCATTCGGGCAATTCGAAGAGATTTACAAAAGTATCAGGAACAAGAGGGTCAAGACGTATCTCGAAGGAATGCGCCGGGAGGTGGGAGCATGATCGAAGACATCCTTTCCGGGAAGATCAAGGAATACCATCCCGCAAACGCCCTGGACCAGGAGAATGTTCTCCAGGAACTGCTGCAGCACTTTGTTCTGGTTGGCTTGGCCCGGGCGGGCCTGTTCCGGCTTGCCGAGTTTCACGGCGGTACGTTCCTGAGAATTGTCCACGGGCTCGATCGCTTCTCGGAGGATCTTGATTTCGTCCTCAAGCGTAAGGACTCCCGGTTCGCCTGGGAGAAGTACC
>Ga0180432_10006734_pt1 | contig 14836 bp, 9 predicted proteins | sample SS_ome_10_FD_132414 | JGI IMG/M metagenome (GOLD analysis project Ga0180432, IMG submission 132414) | Hypersaline lake sediment archaeal communities from the Salton Sea, California, USA - SS_1_MS_2 metaG | ecosystem: Environmental > Aquatic > Non-marine Saline and Alkaline > Hypersaline >... | reverse complement strand
TTCCGTGCATCGTGTGACGCGTCCGTGCGTCCATGGGGCTATCTCCTTCTTCTTGTAAACCACTGAATATGGAAGGGATAGCCTATCTATACAGAAAGCGCAACTTTTTTGTCGTACACCCCAACTTCGACAGGTCAGAATCGGTCGGTTGCCACCGTACCCAGCCCGCAATTCGGTCTCCGACTCCGACTCGAGGCTGGCCTGCGAGGTCGATCCGGACTTCCTCGAACATGCCCGCCGCGAGGCGTGTCAACAACCCGAACTGCCCTGGGATGATTGAATCAGGCGCTGCATGACTGAGTCTCGTCCTTGATCGAGGCAGGATCGGGTATCATACTGCCAGAAGTGGGCCTGAGGACGGTCCCCGGGCCTCAACGAACCCGCGAAACGGGCCGAACGGATGCGCCAAGTGATAAACAGGGCTGACGCGGAGCGCCAAGCGAGCGCCGTACGCTCCGGCTCTCCTCGAACCCCTCACCCCCGGCCTGCCGTGCATAACTCGCAGAGCGACGCAGGGGCCACCGACGCACGGTCGCGCGGAATCCGATTTCCTGTCAGTGACTGTATCCCTGCTTCTTGTACTTCTCCAGCAGCGCCGTCAGGCGCTGGACCACGTCCGGGTTCTCGCGCCAGAGGTTCTTCTTCTCCGACGCATCGGCGGTCATGTCGTAGAGTTGGCCCGGCGGGTCGGTCCTGCTGGTCTTGACGCGTGTCCACCCGCCGCTGCCCCGCCCGGCGATGAGCTTCCACTTGCCCTGGCGAATGCAGAACATCCCGCCGATGGAGTGGTGCACGGTTGCCTCTCGGATGGGCCCGGCCAGGGGTCTGCCCTCGAGTGCGGCGCGGATGTCGTAGCTGTCCTCGCCGGCGTTTTCGGGCAGCTTCGCGCCGAGGATGCCCGCCACGGTCGCGAGTAGGTCGGTATGGCAGATGGTCTGGTCGCATGTGGTCCCCGGCTTGGTTCGCCCGGGCCAGCGGGCCAGGAACGCCACGCGGTGCCCGCCTTCGTACGCGTCGGCCTTGATGCCGCGATAGATGCCGCTGGGGTTGTGCCCGTACCTCAGCACCGACCGCACCGGCCCGGACATGTTCGTCCCGTCACGCGCGGGCGAGCCATTGTCGCTGGTGAAAATCAGCAGCGTGTTGTCCTCGAAGCCGTTTCGCTTCAGGGCGGCCCAGACCCGGCCCACGACGTGGTCCACCTGGTGCACGAAGTCGCCGTACGCGCCGGCCTTGCTCTTGCCGCGAAACGCCTTCGCCGGCGCGATCGGCGTGTGCGGGGCCGTCAGGGGCATATAGAGGAAGAACGGACTGCCCTTGGTCTGGCGGAAGGCGGCGTTGGCGGCCCGGGCGCCCTTGGCGTCGATGTACGCCACCGCCTTGTCCATCAGGCCGGGCAGGATGCCCTCCAGCTTCCAGCCCTCGAGCATCGGGCCCGGACAGCCGAACATGCCCTTGGGCTTGTCCACCGTCGGGATGCCGACCGTCCGCTCGTTCTCGATGAAGCAATAGGGCGGGAAGTTCGGCACGGCGGTGCCGAAGTAGTAGTCGAACCCGCGTGTCGTCGGGCCGTTGGAAATGGGCTTGGTGAAGTCCACGTTCTTGCCGCTGCCGGCCCCCCGCGTCTTGCCCATGCCCACCGGCGGCTTGCCGTCGGTGGTGGGCCAGTCCATACCCAAATGCCACTTCCCGATGCAGGCAGTGTCGTACCCGTGGGCCTTGCACAGCTTGCCGACGGTCAGCCGGTCCGGCTCGATGAGCGGGCGGGCCCAGCACCACAGCACGCTGCGCTTCAGGCGGCTGCGCCAGCAGTATCGCCCGGTGAGCACGCCGTATCGCGTCGGCGTGCAGACGGCCGAGGGGGAATGCGCGTCGGTGAAGCGAACGCCCCGGGCCGCCAGGCGGTCGAGGTTCGGCGTGGGAATCCGGGACTTGGGATTCTGGCACGCCACGTCGCCGAAGCCCATGTCGTCGGCGAGGATGAAGACGATGTTCGGCTTGGTTTTCGGCGGCTTGACGGCGCGGGCGGGGTGAGGCAGCGCCGTCGCCGCGGCGCCGGCCAGGGCGGTCTTCAGGAAACGGCGGCGAGTGAGTGAACGGTCTTGCATGCGGTGGTCCTTTCCCATGTCGGCCTACATCATACACCATGACCGGGCCACGAAAAACGAGTCAGGAACTTTTTCTTATTTCCCGCGTCCACGTAAGTATTTGCCGCGTCGCCACAAAGCGAAAGAAAACCACCTCCGGACCACCCACACACGGTCACGCGGAATGGGTCTTCCTGTCAGTCAGGTGGTGCCAGTTAACGCTGCAATGACGCTGCATTCGGCCGCTCGTGCCGCAACCATGCTGCGTCGTGTCTGGCCTCCGATCTCGGTTCCTGTGCAGTTCGAAGGCTATGGCCGGCCGGCCCTCGGCCGTCCAGACATTCGTGGCAATCCGCACGTCCCCCTGGAAGATCGTGGCCGTCCCCACGTGCTTTCCGCGATACATCTGACCGGCGTAGACCGTGTCACGAATCTTGTCCACGACGCTGAAGTTCCGGCTGAGCAGATTCCCTCCATACAAGACGCCCAGAAGCTCCCCCTGACGCTCGGGTTGTTCGCTCGACGCAGCACCTTCCCTTCGGGGTCCGTCAAAGTCAACACGTCCAGTGCCTCGCGCTGTCTGATTCTCACGGTCAATCACCCTTACTGGCTTCGCCGGCCTTGTTTCGGCGCCGGCGTACGTAGACCCACCAGTACACGGTTCCCACGAAGACTGTTCCCCCGACGATGTTCCCGAGTGTCACCGGGACGAGGTTGCTCGTGACAAACCGCGACCAGGTAAGCGAGTCCAAGGCGCCCGAAGTGAACCCGTTGGCGGCTGCCGTACCCTTCAGAAACACACCCATCGGAACGAAGTACATGTTGGCGACACAGTGCTCGTAACGCATATAATCACGTCAGAGACCCCGCGAGACGGTCGCGGGGAGAGGGGCTGGCTATCCAGGACCACGAAGGCGCCGCGAAGCGCAATGGCGGAGTTCAGGACGGACCATAGTTGTGAACAGACGTGACTTCCTGAGAAGCGCCTCTCTGGCGACGCTTGCGACGACGTGCGGCCCGGCCATCGCGAAGAACGCCGCCAACAGAGCAAGGCCCAGTGTCATCTTCATCCTCGCCGACGACATGGGGCCGGCCGATGCCGGGTGCTATGGCGGCAAGGTAGTCCCCACGCCCAACATCGATCGGCTGGCGGCGGAGGGGATGCGCTTCACCAATCACTACGCCGGGGCGACGGTATGCGGCCCGTCGCGCAGTTGCCTGATGGTCGGCCAGCATACCGGCCACGCCTTCCAGCGCGGCAACCCGGGCCAGGTCGCCAGGACCTCCCCCCTGGGCAAGCTCAAGGACAAGGTCGGACGAACGAGCGACTTTCCGCTCCGCGCCAAGGCCGGAAACCGCGTCACCATCGCGGAGGTCTTCAAGAAGGCGGCGTATCGCACGGCGATTGTCGGCAAGTGGGGCCTGGGTAATCCCGGAACGCCGGGCGACCCGCTGAAGGTCGGATTCGACGAGTTCTTCGGCCTGGCCACCCACGTCGATGCGCACACCTACCACCCTGCGAAGATGTGGGACAACGGCAAGTACGTGGCGAATCCCGGCCGGAAGCACCTGCACCCGCAGTACACCGATCGCGCGATCGACTTCGTGAGGCGACACAAGGCACAGCCGTTCTTCCTGTACCTGGCCTACCAGTTCCCGCACGGGCCGTACAAGGCCCGCGACTCGCTGCGGGATGAGCCTTTCACCGGGAAGCACGGCCTGAAGGGCCAGGGCAAGGTCTACGCCTCGCAGATCGCCCAGATGGACCGCAGCATCGGACGGATCATAGAGGAACTCGGGAAGCTGGGCCTCGACCGCAGGACGCTGGTGATCTTCGCCAGCGACAACGGTCCCGGGGGCCGGGCGCTGGAGCAGTTGAACAGCAGCGGGCCGTTTCGCGGAAACAAGGGCGACCTCTACGAGGGAGGCATGCGCACGCCGATGATCGCGCGCTGGCCGGGACGGATCCAGGCCGGATCGACCAGCGACCTGGTCTCGGCGTTCTGGGACTTCCTGCCCACGTTCGCCGAACTGACCGGCCGGCCTGTCCCCGAGCAGACTGACGGCGTCTCGCTGCTGCCGACGTTGACGGGGAACCCCGACCGGCAGAAGCCGCGAGAGGCAATCTACTTCGAGTGGTCCCGAACCGACCGGGCCGGACAGGTCGTCCGCAAGGGCCACTGGAAGCTGATCCGCTGGCTCAACGGAAAACACCCGCGCTTGGAGTTGTTCCATCTCGGCAGGGACATCGGCGAAAAGAACAACCTGGCGGCCGACCACGCCGAGAAGGTGCGTGAGCTGACCGCCATCATGGACCGCGAGCACGAGGCCAACCCACACTTTCCCCTGCCGCTGATCGATCCTGCACCGCAGGCGAAGGTCCCCGGCGCGTCGGTGAAGCGACGAAGAAGGACCCCATGACCGAGGGAGACCAATGAAGCGTATCAGCAGGCGCGACTTCATCAAGACGGTGGCTGTGGGGATGGCGGCGGCGGGCTCCGGACTCGGGGCCCGGGCAGCGCGCGCCAAGGCGAAGCGGAAGCCCAATATCGTGTTTGTGCTGGCTGATGACTTGGGATGGCGCGACGTGGGGTTTCACGGGGCGATGTTCTTCGAAACGCCGAATATCGACAAGCTCGCCCGCGAGGGGATGATCTTTAACCAGTTCTACTCGGGCGGGCCGAACTGCGCGCCGACCCGCGCGTGCATCATGACCGGCATGTACAGCCCGCGAACGAAACTTTACACCCCGGGCGGAAAATCCAAGGGCAACCCCAAGCTCATGCGACTGCTGGTGCCCACGCGCGGCAACCCGGCCGGCGACAAGGAACTGGTCTCCAGGAACGACAGCATCTTGCCCGAGCACACGTCGATTGCCGAAGTCCTCAAGTCTGCCGGGTACGCTACCGCCCGGATCGGGAAATGGCATCTGGGCAGGGACACCCAGGGCTTCGACGTCAGCAGCTGCAACGGCAAGGATGGGCCGGGCCACAAGCACTACGGCAGCGTCACCGTCGCCCGAACGATCACCGACAGGGCCGTCAAGTTCATCGAGGACAACAAGGACAGACCGTTCTTCCTCTACGTGGCCCATTGGGATGTGCATGGCCCCATCCGGGCGTTGAAGGACGTGGTGGCGAAGTACCAGAAGAAGAAGGACGGCTGGAACAACACCAACGCCGAGAAGATCAACCCGACGTACGCCGGCATGATCGAGGCCGTCGACACGAGCGTCGCCCGGCTGCGGGCCAAGCTCGCGGACCTGGGCCTCGACAAGAACACGCTGTTCGTCTTCTCGTCGGACAACGGCGGCACGCAGGTGACGACGGTGCAGCCCCTGCGCGGCGGGAAGGGGGCGCTGTTCGAAGGGGGCATCCGCGTCTCCACGTGCGCCGCCTGGCCCGGTGTTGTCGCGCCGGGCTCCACGTGCGACGTGCCGCTGACCAGTGTGGACTTCATGCCCACGTTCGCCGAGGTCGCCGGCGCGAAGCTCCCGGACAGCCAACCCGTGGACGGCGAGTCGTTCGTCACGCTGCTCAGGGGCGGCGACAAGCTGACGCGCGAGTCGATCTTCTGGCACTTCCCGCTGTACCTCCAGGGCAGCAGGTCGGCCGTCGTCAAGCCGGTGTTCGGCACGGACAGGCCTTACTGGCGCGGCGTGCCGGCCACCGTGATGCGCAAGGGCGACTGGAAGCTGTTCTACTTCTACGAGGACAAGAGCATCGAGCTGTACAACGTCCGGCGGGACGTCGGCGAGAAGACCGACGTAGCGGCGAAGTTCCCCGACCGTGCGGCGGCGATGAAGACCGAACTGCTGGCGTGGGTCCGCAAGACCAAAGCCCCCACGCCGTCGAGCGTCAACCCGGCGTTCGACCCGAAGGCCACCGGTGGTGGCGCCCGACGCAAGGGCAAACGCAGGCGAAAGGGCAAGCAAACGTAAGGGGCGACGGTCGCTTGCCGAGTCCTGCCTTAGATGTTCTTGAGAATGGCCAGACGTCCGCAGGAGTATCCAATGACTCTGAATCTCAGATATCTCGTTACGGCCCGATTACATCTCGCGGTCAGCGTGTGCCTCATGTTGGCCGGAATGGGCTTCCCACGCGACCTTCACGCTGCCGACAGGGCCGGATTGATTGTAGTTGTTGATGCCGAATCTGCGGCCGAGTTGCTCAAGCACACCGCCGACCCGTCGAGCCTGGTGCATGGTCTCGTGCGAAGCTCCGCTGCCGAGAAGAAGTTGCGAGGCGAACTCCTGGTCGCCGGCAAGACGGGCCGTGTCACGGTCAGCGTCTGGGACGGAAGTCGCATCCCGTTTGTCGAGAACACGGTCAACAGGATCGTCTGCGGGCGGGCGACCGGCGACATCCGCCGCGCCCTGGCGCCCTACGGGTCCGCCGTCGACGCCAGGGGCACCGTACTGTGGACGAAGCCTTACCCCAAACAGATGGACGAGTGGACCCACTACCTCTACCAGCCGAGCGGGAACTCGGTAAGCAGAGACATGATGGTCGGTCCCCCGCGCCGGATCCAATGGATCGGGGGCCCCCAAATGCTGCGTCACCACGACCACCTGCCCAGTCTCAGCGCCATGGTCACCGCCAGGGGCCGCGTGTACTACATCTTCGACGAGCAGACCAGCGCCTCGATCCTCTTTCCCCCAAAGTGGAGCCTGATCGCGCGCGACGCGTTTAACGGCGTCGTCCTCTGGAAGAAGCCGATTCCCGAGTGGCATCCTCACTTGTGGCCCCTCAAGAGCATGCCCGCGACGCTCCCGCGACGCATCGTGTCCCTCGGCGACGGTGTCTACGTGACCCTGGGCATCAAGGCGCCGGTGACCCACCTCGACGGCGTCGACGGCAAGCAGATCAAGACCTATCCCGGCAGCGAGAAGTGCGAGGAGATTATCGTAACCGACGACACGCTCTTTGCCCTCTGCCTGGTCGGCAAGGGCCCGCTGGACGATCTGGATGCCCAGCGCGGCAGCACGGGCAAGGACCACCGCGCGACGGGCTTCCCTCTCTTGAAGAAGCTGATGGGCAGCAACAAGTCCCCCCTGTGGCTGAACGCCGAGCGTCGACTGATCGCGTACGACGTGACGTCGGGCAGGAAGAAGTGGCAGTTCGACGGCACGTTCGCGCCCCTCAGCCTGGCTACAGACGGCAAACGCGTCTATGCCCACAACGGCAAGTGTGTCTTCGCCCTCGATTATGGTACCGGCAAGACGATCTGGAACTCACCGGAGATTCCCATCTGGACCCAGTTCTACGCCAATTACGGCGCCTCGCTGGTTGTGTACGGCGACGTCGTCATCTTCTCCGGCGGCGAGAACTACGACTGGCAGCCGCCCGGCACCAAAAAGGGCGCCAACGATACGATGACCGCCGTCTCGGCGGCTACCGGCAAGAAGCTCTGGAGTGCGCCGCATCCCTCGTCCGGCTACCGAAGCCCTGAAGACCTTATGGTCGCCCAGGGCCTGGTCTGGGCGCCGGATTCGATGAAGGCCTCCCGATCAACGCTCAACGGCCTGGATCCCAGGACCGGCAAGGTCGTGCGATCGGTCGATATGAACCTGGACCATGGATTCCATCACCGCTGCTACTCCTCTCGCGCCACCGAGAAGTACCTGCTGGCGTCCAAGGTCGGAATCAACTTCGTCGGCTTCGACGGCAAGACCACGATCAACGACCACTGGGTCCGCGGCGCCTGCGGTTTCGGCATCCTGGCCGCCAACGGCCTGGTCTATGCGACCCCGGACCCCTGTAACTGCTTCCCGGCGTCCAAACTCAACGGGTTCGCGGGCCTGGCAACGGCCGACCCCGAACTGACGGCGTACAGGGAAAAGTCGGCCGCTGAGATAAAGACCGAAAAGGGCGAAGGCTACAGCGGCGCCCTGGCCGCCGCCAAGGGCCAGTGGCCCACGTACCGGGCCAATGCCGCCAGGACCTCAACGACGAGCGGCGCGCTGCCCGCGTCCTTCAAGCCGGCCTGGAAGGCCCGGATCGGCGGCAGGCTCACGGCCCCGGTCGTTGCCGGCGGCAAGGTCTTCCTCTCGTCCGTCGACAAGAACCAGGTCATCGCCGTCGACTCTTCAAGTGGCCAGAAGGCCTGGACCCACGTCACGGGCGGACCCGTCGATTCCCCGCCCACCGTGGTCGGCAAGGTGCTTTACTTCGGCTCGGCGGCCGGCCACGTGACCTGTCTGAAAGCCGACACCGGCCGCATGGTCTGGCGTCGCCGCGTTGCTCCGACCACGGAGAAGATCGTTCATGAGGGCCGCATCGAGTCCGTCTGGCCCGTCCACGGTTCCGTGACCTGGCACAAAGGGCTCATCTACGCCATCGCCGGACGCAACATGTTCGTCGACGGCGGGATCACCCTGTGCGCCTTGGACCCGCTGACCGGTCAGGCCAGGTACAGCCAGACCCATGCGCTGGCGCCGACCGCGACAAGCGGCATGGACGCCGTGCCCTCCAAGCCCGACATCCTGTCGGCCGACGACGACAGGCTCTACATGCGCTCTCGGGCCTTCGACCTGCAGTGCCGCAAGGCCAAGGCCACCACGCGCCACGTCTTCGCGATCAACGGGTACCTAAACGACACCTGGTTCCACCGCGCGTTCTGGACGTTTGCGACGACGTGGAAGGGCGGCTGCGGTGGATTCGGCAGGACGGGCAACGCCAACCATTCCGGGCGGATCATGATCTCTGACGGCAGTGACGTGTACGCCTATGGTCGCAGCAGGTACGGCTGGGGGTCGGCCTTCTCCTACGCCCTGTACAAGGCTCCGATGGCCAAGCCTGCCCCGGGCAAGCCCGCCAAGCCCGCGCCGCCCAGGAAAGCCAGGAAGAGAAAGAAGTCCAGGACGGGCAGGGCCGGGACCAAAGCGCGCACCTGGTCTGCCGACATCCCCGTACTGGCCCGCTCCATCATCAAGGCCGGTGATAGGCTGATCGTCGCCGGCCCCAGGAAGCTCTACGACGAGAATGCCGCCATCCAGACGATGGAGGACGCCTCGACGGCCAGCAAGATCGCGGCCCAGGCCCAAAGCTGGAACACCAAGGCCGACCTCCTCGTCATCTCCACGGCCGACGGCAAGGTCATCAAGACGATCAGCTTCGACTTCGCGCCGGTCTGGGACGGAATTGCCGTCGCCGAGAAAGCCGTGTTTGTCTCCGGCACCAACGGTGTGCTGTACCGATTGCAGTAGCCTGCCCATTGTCTTCAGCGCCGGGGACCGGCGCGGGATCGGTCCAGTCAATCTCCTGATATCAACAGGCGATTTGCTTCCGCCTTTTCCGATCGAGACTGGCGCAGGAAGCTCGCCCCGCCCCGGTTCGCGGTTGACCTGCGGGGTTGATCCCAACTTACCTCCACCATGTCCGCCGCGAGGCGTGTCGGCAGCATGAACCGGTCTGAGACGCCCGAAGTATCCGTTGGATTGTCGGGTCTCGGCCTTGACGGTTCCGATATCGCGGGTATGTTGTCTCTCGTCAGGTCGCTGTCCATGCAGGACCTCTCGGACAAGGGCAGCGACGGGAGCTTGGCATGCGTATTCCCGGAGAACAAGTCGAGAGAACCGTGAGCCGCCGGGCCGTCCTGAGATCGGCGATGGCGGGCGGTGCGCTGCTGGCCGTACCTGGATACGCACGGGACAGGCCGAAGCCCAGGCCCAACGTCGTCCTCATCATGACCGACGATCAGGGCTACGATGACTTGGCGTGCCACGGCAACAAGTTCATCAAGACGCCGAACCTCGACAAGCTGCACGGCGAGTGTGTGCGGCTGACGGATTTCCACGTCTCGCCCAAGTGCTCGCCGACCCGGGCGGCGCTGCTGACGGGCCGGCACTGCCGAAACGTCGCCGTCCAGGGGACCAACAACAGCGTGAACCTCCTCGCTCGCGACGCAACCACAATGGCCAACGTCTTCGCCGACAACGACTATCGGACGGGCATCTTCGGCAAGTGGCACCTGGGCGACAACTACCCCTACCGGCCGCAGGACCGCGGCTTCCAGGAAACGGTCACCCACGGCAACGGCGCCATCACGACCACCGCCGACGTCGACTGGGGTAACGACTACTTCGACGACGTGTACTGGCACAACGGCAAGCGGCAGCGCTACACGGGCTACTGCACGGACGTCTGGTTCACCGAGGCGATCCGGTTCATGACCGCCGCCAAAGGCCGCCCGTTCTTCTGCTACATCCCGACGAACGCCCCGCACGGCCCGCTGATCGTCCCGCCGAAGTACAGCAAGCCCTACCAAGGTGTGCGTGGCGTGCCGGACGCCAAGTTCTACGGGATGATCACGAACATCGACGAGAACGTCGGACGGCTGATGGGCTTCCTCAAACGGTCCGGCCTGGCGGACAACACGATTCTGATCTTCATGACGGACAATGGCACGTCCAGAGGCAATCGCCGAAAGAGGGCCCGGCGCGACTCGTCCGCGGCGGGTTTCACTGCGAGGATGCGCGGCAAGAAGGGCTCGCCGTACGACGGCGGGCACCGCGTGCCTTTCTTCATTCGCTGGCCGGACGGAAGGCTCACCGGCGGGCGCACTGTCGACCGCCTGACCGCCCATCTCGACGTCCTGCCTACGCTGATCGACCTGTGCGGGCTCCAGCCGCCCAAGGGCGCGACGTTTGACGGCAAGAGCCTCAAGGTCCTGCTGTCCGGCAAGCAGGCCCACTGGCCGGACCGAACGATTGTGGAATCGTTCAAAGGGGCGGTGATGACACAGCGGTGGCGACTGGTCGGCGATGAACTGTACGACATCGCCGCCGACCCCGCCCAGCGGACCGACGTCGCCTCGAAGCACCCGCAGGTGGCAGCCAGGCTCCGTCAGGCCCGGCAAGACGCCGAGCGAACGTGGAACACGCGGAAGCAGCGGCCGATCATCGGGTCGGACCACGAGAACCCCGCGCGGTTCACAGTCGATCAGTATCTCGGTCTGAGCAAGACCTGGCGGCGCGACACCGTTACCCTGGGCAAGCCCGTCAACGGTCCGCTCCCCGTGGAGGTCCAGCGCGCCGGGACGTATGAGTTCCGTCTGCGGCGCTGGCCGGAAGAAGTCGATACCGCCATTCGCGGGGCGATTGAAGGCGGCAAGGCCCTGCCGATTGTCAAAGCACGATTGAAGGTGGGCCGCTTCGACAAGACCGTGCCCGTGGCTGACCAGGCGAAAGAGGCGACGTTCCGTGTCACGCTCAGGCCGGGCGACGCCTCAATCGAGACGTGGTTTGTAAGGACCGACGGCTCGGCAAGCGGGGCTTACTACCTCTACGTCAAGCGGCTTTGAGTCGGGAACGGCCCAGAGCATCGACCATGGGAACCGGTTGCGTTGTGGGCCTGCAAGGTAGGCATGGGCATCCTGCCCATGGACAAAACGCCGTGGAAACGAGTCGCCGGACTCCCTTTTCACGGGCAAGATGCCCGTGCTACGCCCACAACGCAACCGGCTCCGACCATGGGGATCAAGAGACACCACTGCCACGCGATGAGGCACGATTCCAAACCCCTCGCCTCCCCGAATCAGCGCAGTGGTAGAGCGTCACGTTGGCAACGTGATGAGCGACACAGCGTAAGTATTGATAACATGGCAACTTGCAGGACCCTTATTGTTGCGATGCAGCGCCATTGCAGCGCAGTTGGCGATATTGCATAACAGCTTATACAAAAAGAGGTAAAGGGCGAATACAACGGTGCTCAGAGCAGATGATAATCGTGCCTTGACCGAGTTTGGGATCATACGAGGTGTGCGTATGAACTCATGTGTGTTTGGGCGTTGTGCGGGCATCAAACTCCCTGGTCCGCGACAGCCCGGCGCCTTTGACCGTGACTTGACACGCTTTCTGCGGTTCGTCGGCTCTTACGTTTCGGATTCGATCCGCCGTGTCTTGCGGTACTCGCGCGGTGTGACGCCCAGTTCGCGACCGAAGGCTTCGGACATTCGCTTCGATCGGCCGAAGCCAACGTCTCGGGCAATTTCCTGTATGGGGCGTTTGCTTTGGGCCAGTTCCCGCTTGGCTCGCTCGATTCGCACGCGTTGAATCTCCGCGATGATTGGTCGGTCGAGGTATTCGCGGAATTGGCGTTGCAGGGTCCGCAGCCCGATGTTCACGGCGCGAGCCACGTCTTCGGCTCCGAGATGATGCCGCTGACTGTTTGCGGCGATGAACTCCAACGCCGCGGACATCACCGGATCTTCGACGGCGAAGAAGTCAGTCGATTCGCGCACGGCCAGGCCTTGTGGAGGCAGCAGGATCGGCTCGGTTGGCGGCGCGTCGCCGTCCATCAATCGGTCCAACATCCGCGCCGCTTCGTAGCCGATGCGATCGTAGCCAAACTCGACGCTGGTCAGTGATGGTCTAGGGTGTTCGCAAAGCGATTCCTCGTTCCTTCCGGCGATGATCGCCACGTCATGCGGTACGCGCCAGCCGCGCTGATGGCACATCTGGGCGACTGTGCGGCCCACTGCTTCGCTATATGTAAAGACGCCGATCGGCGGGCGCCAACTGCCAATCGGACTTTCGATTCGCTGCCGATAGGTCCGCCACGAGGCGTAGCTCTGTATGGGGCGAAGCGGCAGCCTGACCGTATCGCAGAGAAACCCCGCTTCGTTCACTGCGGCCTGGAACGCCGCCGCCTCGATTCTAAACCCACGCTCTTGGCGTCCGAAAGCGGCGAACCGGCGCAGACCCCGTGCCATCAGATGTTCGGCTCGCAGACGTCCGATCGCTACGCAGTCGGGAAAGACGCCCGGCACCTGCCGCCAAACAGGCGAAGCTACCCAGACATTGACCACCGGTAATCCGATTCGGGCGGCGCGTTCGGCCAGCCTCTTGGTAACCCGGCCGATGACGCCGTCATAAGGAATCGATTCTGTCCGGCGCGCGGGCAGACTTTCGGCGACGTACTCGTCGATGATCGATTCCCAGCCCTGCTCTTGCGCATACCGCTGCGTTCCGGCAAATGTGCAGGTGTGGCGTTTGTAGGGCCATTCCAAGTCGAGCATGAAGGCCACGCGGCGCGGGGTTTCAGGTTTCCGGGGCATGTCGTAAAACAGGCATGGTTTTGCGCTAATGCGACTTTACGGTATGGTATTATAAAGCGCGCAATCGGGCAACCGTTATCCGCGATATATGTGTTTAAGTCATCCATCGTCGGATCGACGATGCCATGGCCGCGTGATGGCCAAGCTGCTGATGGAAGGACGCAAGAAAGGAAATCCCAAGTGAGTGAGATCACCGACGACGTACAGGCCGTCGAGAAGCTCGGCCAGGCCAGGGACGCCATTGTGGCCGAACTGCGCAAGATCATCGTGGGCATGGATGATGTGATCGACGAGATGATGATCGCGATCTTCTCGCAGGGGCACTGCCTGCTGGTGGGCGTGCCGGGGCTGGCCAAGACGCTGCTGGTCAGTTCGCTGGCGCAGACGCTGTCGCTTTCGTTCAAGCGGATCCAATTCACGCCCGACCTGATGCCCTCGGACATCACAGGGACCGAACTGCTCCAGGAAGACCCCGAGACGCACGCGCGCCAGTTCAAGTTCATGCGGGGGCCGGTGTTCACCCATCTGCTTCTGGCCGACGAGATCAACCGGACCCCGCCGAAGACTCAGGCGGCGTTGCTGGAGGCGATGCAGGAGAAGCAGATCTCCTCGGGCGGGGTGGACTACGAGCTCGACCAGCCGTTCTTCGTCCTGGCGACGCAGAACCCGATCGAGCAGGAGGGGACCTATCCGCTTCCCGAAGCGCAGTTGGACCGCTTCCTGTTCAACATTCTGGTCAAGTATCCCAGCCACCGGGAAGAAGTGGAGATCATGCGGAGCATCAGCGGCGCCGCCGAGCCGGACCTGCAGACGGTGCTGGACGGCCCGGCCATTCTGGACTACCAGCAGTTGGTCCGGCGGATTCCCGTGGCGGACCACGTGTTCGAATACGCCGCCGTCCTGGTGCGGGCGACGCGTCCTGATGAGGGCGAAGCGCCGGAGTTCATCCGGAAGTACATGGCCTGGGGCGCCGGCCCGCGTGCGTCGCTGTATCTGATCGTGGCGGGCAAGGCGCGTGCGGCTTTGCGCGGCCGCAGCCACGTCGCCATCGATGACATTCAGGCGTTGTCCCTGCCGATCCTTCGGCATCGGATCATTCCGAACTTCGCCGCGCGGTCGGAAGGCATGACGTCGGACACGCTGATCGGCCGGCTGCTGGAAGAGGTGCCCGCCGACGAGAAGCTCTACCAGCGGACCACGGGCTGAGCCCGGCCGAGGCCTGAGGCATGTCCGAACACCTGCCCAAGACCCACTACCTGGACCCCGAGATTCTGCAGGCGCTCGGCGACCTGGAGCTTGTCGCGCGCGAGGTGGTGGAGGGCCTGCGGGTGGGGGCGCATCGCAGCCCGCTCCGCGGGTTCAGCACCGAGTTCGCCCACCATAGGCAGTATGCCCCGGGCGATTCGCTGCGCGACCTGGACTGGCGTGTCTACGGCCGGACGGACCGCTACTATACGAAGCTGTACGAGGCGGAGACGAACTTCGACTGCCACGTCCTGATCGACGCCAGCGCGTCGATGACCTACGCCTCCGGCAAGGTCAGCAAGCTGGAATACGCGAAGTTCCTGGCCGCGTCGCTGGCGTACCTGGTGCTCAAGCAGCGGGATTCGGTGGGGCTGTCGATCTTCGATTCGGAGGTCCGGGCGTACCTGCCGCCGCGGTCGGCGATGGGGATCATCCTGGAGATCGAC
>Ga0180432_10006731_pt1 | contig 14841 bp, 10 predicted proteins | sample SS_ome_10_FD_132414 | JGI IMG/M metagenome (GOLD analysis project Ga0180432, IMG submission 132414) | Hypersaline lake sediment archaeal communities from the Salton Sea, California, USA - SS_1_MS_2 metaG | ecosystem: Environmental > Aquatic > Non-marine Saline and Alkaline > Hypersaline >... | reverse complement strand
GGCGAACTCGGCGCGCTGCTCCAGCGTCTCCCCCATCCCGAGGATGCCACCGCAACACACCTGCATATCGGCCTCGCGCACCATCTGCAGGGTGTCCCGGCGTTCCTCCCAGGTGTGGGTGCTGACAACGTTCGGGAAGAACGACCGCGCGGTCTCGAGGTTGTGGTTGTAGCGGTGCACGCCCATCGCGGCGAGTCGCTCGACCTGGCCGGAATCAAGCATGCCAAGCGAACAGGCGATGTGGATATCGACCTCGTTGCGGATCGCCTCGATACCGGCGGCGACCTGGGCCATCAGCCGTTCGTCCGGCCCGCGGACGGCGGCGACGATGCAGAACTCGGTGGCGCCGGTCTTGGCGGTCTGCTTGGCCGCTTCCACCAGGCTGGGGATGTCGAGCCAGGCGCTGCGCACCGGGGAGGCGAACAGCCCGGATTGGGCGCAGAAGTGGCAGTCCTCCGGGCAGCCTCCGGTCTTGAGGCTGATGATGCCCTCGACCTCGACCTCCGGACCGCACCAGCGCATCCGGACGTCGTGGGCCAGCGCCAGCAGTTCCTCGAGTCGGTCATCGGGCAGTAGGAGCACGTCGAGAACCTGCCGGCGGGATAATCCCTCGCCGCGGTCGAGGACCTGCTCGCGGGCCTGGGAAAGGACATCGACAGCAGCCTGGGTCACGCAGCACAGGCTAGTCCACGCCTGCGCCGGCGCCCCATCCGGCGGTTCAGCCCACCAGCGGGTAATCGACGCGCTGGTCTCCGTCCCAGCGGCGAAGCCCCACCGCATCGGCAGCGACTTCTCCGACGGCTCGGTTGGCCACCTCCAGCGCCGCGCCGATCTGCTCGCCGGTGAGCCGCCTACCCAGTGTCACGTGGGGCGTCCAGTGCCCCGGCCGGCAATGCGGGAAGGGCTCTTCAATCACCTGCGGCCGGGCCAGTCGGTAGACCTCTGCGTGCAGCTCGAGCAAGCCGGCCGACGGGACGATCAGCCGCGCCAGCGTGAGTCTGGGCCCACCGAACACCAGCGGCGCACCCACCAGGACCCCCAGCGGGAACCTGTCGCGCAACCCGCGCAGAGGCTCATCGACGCCGGGGCCGATCCGCCGCGCTGCCAGCAGCGTGACGTGCGGCCGGTTCGTCGACGACTTCACCCGAACCTGGCTCGGCAGACCGGCCTCGTCCAGTGCACGCCACAGCGAGCGGATCACCGCGTCACTGCGGGCATCGAGCAGCAACTCGATGGAATGCGTCACCTCAGGCCAGCCCGGCGACCCAGTCCGGATCGAACGCCCGGCTGCTCATCGTCGCGAAGCGGGCCGGCGCGAGGGCACCGGACCCGGCCGGCAGAACAGCACGCAACGGCGCCAGTCGCGCCAGCGCTCCACGGTTGTAGGACTCCGCCGACCCCGGGCCGGCCGGCCAAGAACCGATCACCAACCCTGCGCACGAAAGGGCCTTGCTCTCAAGGGCTTCCAGCGTCAGTGCGGTGTGGTTCAGAGTTCCCAGCCCGGCTTCACACACCACTAGCACCGGGGCCCCGAGTTCGGTGGCGAGGTCACGCAGAGTGACCCCCGACGCGGCTATCTCCACCAACAGCCCGCCGGCTCCCTCGACCAGGGTCAGCCGGCCGGGCAGGTCGACTTCGCGGATGGCGGCCAGGATCTCGCTGGCGGACGGCAGCTGCCGTCCTATCGTTTCGGCGGCAGCGGCCGGGGCCAGCGGATCGGGGTAACGGGCCACCGACACCAGCCGGTCGACCCCGGACAGCCGGGCGATCTCGGCGAGGTCGTCATCCCCCTGCCCCGCCAGGCCGAATCCGGTCTGGACCGGTTTACAGACCGCCACGTCCAGTCCGGCGCCGCGGGCGTGGCAGGCGAGTGCGGCGGTGGCGACGGTTTTGCCGACGCCGGTGCCGGTGCCGGTGACAACGACGATGGTCATCAGGCGCCGGGAGCCAGGACCGCCGTCAGGACCCGGCGGGCCAGGTCCATCTCGTCGTCGGTCAGCGAAGCCCGCGCGGTCAGCCGCAACCGAGATGTGCCGGGAGGCACGGTCGGCGGCCGAAAGCAGGCCACCCGGACCCCGGCCCCCAGACACGCGGTGGCCGCGGCCACCGCAGCTTCCGGGTCGCCGAGGATGACCGAGACCACCGCGGACTGCGGCAGCTCAGTCACCCCGCATATCTCGGCGAGAGTGTGGGCACGCTCGACTACGGCCCGGGCGCGACCCGGCTCGTCAGCGAGAATCCGCAGCGCCGACGCAGCGGCACCGACCGCGGCGGGGGCCAGGCCGGTGTCGAAGATGAATGGACGCGCGGAGTCGACGAGATGATCCCGGACGGCCGGTGACCCCAGCACCGCCCCGCCCTGGCTGCCCAGCGCCTTGGACAACGTCGTCGTCATCACCACATCGGGGGCCCCGGCCAGGCCCGCCTCGTGCACCAACCCGCGACCGCCGGCGCCGCGTACCCCGAGGCCGTGTGCCTCATCGACGAGCAGCAACGCCCGGTGGGCACGGCAGATTTCGTGCAGTTCACGCAGCGGGGCCAGCGCACCGTCGGCGCTGAAAACCGAGTCGGTGACCACCATCGCCCGCTCCTCGGCGCGGCCGGCCAGCGCCGCCTCGACGGCACGCACATCCCGGTGCGGGGCGACCACGACCCGGGCCCGCGACAACCGGCAGCCGTCCACCAGCGAGGCGTGCGCGGCGGCGTCGGACACCACCAGCGAGCCCGGTCCCGAGAGGCTGGTCACCGCGCCGAGATTCGCGGTGTATCCCGATGAGAACACCAGGGCGGTCTCGGCGCCGACGAAGGTGGCCAGTGCGGATTCGAACTCCTCGTGCAGTTCGGTGTTGCCGGTCACCAGCCGCGAGCCGGTCGAGCCGGCGCCCCAGGTGTACAGCGCGCGCACGGCGCCGTCGATGACCTCCGGGTGCCGGGACAGGCCCAGGTAGTCGTTCGAGGCCAGATCGACCTCGGAGCCGGCGGCGGCCCGGGGTCGCAGCGTGCGACGCAGCCCGGCTGCCCGGCGCCTGCTCTGCACGCTGTCCAGCCAGTCCAGCGGCGAGGTGTCGGTTTCCGGGGTCATGTCATCCCTACCCTGTCGTGTCGTCCCTACCCTAGGGTGCGAGCCACCGCGACCATGGCCGAGGTGATCCGATCGATCTCCCCCGGTGTGCAGATGAACGGCGGCATCGCGTAGACGAGGTTGCGAAACGGCCGCAGCCAAACGCCGTGGTCGAGCGCCACCGGGGTGGCCACACTCAGGTCGACGGGATGGCGCGTCTCGATCACGCCGATGGCGCCGAGGACCCGGACATCGGCGACGGCCGGCAGTGCCCGGGCCGGTTGCAGTCCGGCCGCCAAGCCGGCACCGATCTCAGCGACCCGGATCCTCCAGTCCTGGCTCAGCAGCAGCTCCACCGACGCCACCGCCACGGCACACGCCAGCGCATTGGCCATGAAGGTGGGGCCGTGCATCAGCGCACCGGGCTGTCCAGCGCTGATGGCGTCGGCAAGGCGACGGGTGCACAGCGTGGCTGCGAGGGTGAGATAGCCGCCGGTCAACGCCTTACCGACGCACATGATGTCCGGGGTGACCCCGGCGTGGTCGGCGGCGAACAGTTCCCCGGTCCGCCCGAAACCGGTGGCGATTTCATCGAAGATCAGCAGCACACCGTGGCGATCGCAGATCGCCCGCAGATCCGCCAGATACCTCGGATCGTGAAACCTCATCCCGCCGGCGCCCTGGACCAGCGGTTCGACGATCACCGCGGCCAGTTCCCCGGCGTGCAGACGTAACTGCTCCTCGAAGACGGCCACATAACGGGGGTCGTAGTCAGCCGGTACCGAAGGTGCGAAAATCTGCTCGGCCAGCACGTCGGCCCATATCGAGTGCATTCCGCCTTCGGGATCGCAGACGCCCATCGGGGTGAAGGTGTCACCGTGGTAGCCGCCCCGCCAGGTCATCAAGCGGTGTTTGCCGGGCCGGCCCGCACTGCGCCAGTACTGCAGAGCCATCTTGACCGCGACCTCGATGCTCACCGACCCGGAGTCTGAGAAGAACACGGTGTCGAGTCCGGCCGGTGTGATGTCCACCAGCAGCCGGGCCAACCGGGCCGCCGGCTCATGGGTGATTCCGCCGAACATGACGTGATTCATCGTCTGCAACTGCGTGGTCAGCGCCGCGTCGAGAACCGGATGCCCGTGTCCGTGCACCGCAGTCCACCACGAGGCCATCGCGTCGAGGACCCGGACCTCGGCACCGTCCCGGACCACCGTGAGCCAGGCACCATCGGCTCCCACCGCCACGACCGGCGGTATCGTCCCGGCCGCACCGCGGGCACCGATGGTGCTGTAGGGGTGCCAGATGTGGGCGGCATCGATGGCGCTGATCTGCTGCGGAGACAACGCCGACACGGTGGGCAGCCTATCCGGGCGATGTTCCGCCGCAGATTAGCCGCCGTTTGAGTTGGTAGATTGACGGTCGATCATGGCCACCCTCACCCTGACCCGGCCGCCGACTCCGACGGCCCCGGGCCTGTCCGTACGCGCCGCCGGCACCGCCGAGCGGCGCGCCTCGTATCGCCATGACCTCGATGGTCTGCGCGGCGTGGCGATCGCGCTGGTGGCCGTCTTCCACGTCTGGTTCGGCCGGGTCTCCGGCGGCGTGGACGTGTTTCTCGCTCTTTCCGGCTTTTTCTTCGGCAGTTCGCTGTTGCGCACCGCGCTGCATCCGGACGCGTCGCTGTCGCCGTGGCCGCATGTCAAACGGCTGGTGCGACGGCTGCTGCCCGCGCTCATCGTGGTGCTCTCCGCCGCGGCCGTGCTCACGATTCTGATCCAGCCACAGACCCGCTGGGAAACCTTCGCTGACCAGAGCCTGGCGAGCCTCGGCTACTACCAGAACTGGGAACTGGCCGCCACCGCCTCGAACTACCTAAGCGCGGGTGAGACCGTATCACCGCTTCAGCACATCTGGTCGATGTCCGTGCAGGGTCAGTTCTATGTCGCGTTCCTGATCCTGGTGCTCGGCTTCGCCGCGCTGTTCGGCCGGGTGGGCGGCCGGCGACTGCGGAGTGCCTTCATCGTGGTACTCAGCATCCTGACAGTGGCATCGTTCGTCTACGCGGTCATCGCCCATCAGCAGGATCAGGTCGCCGCCTACTACAACAGCTTCGCCCGAGGCTGGGAGCTGCTGCTGGGCGTCCTGGCCGGTGCGCTGGTCCCCTACGTCAACTGGCCGATGTGGCTGCGCAGCCTGCTGGCAACCGTCGGCCTGGTAGCCGTCCTGTCCTGCGGCGCACTGATCGACGGTGTCAAGGAATTCCCCGGGCCGTGGGCGCTGGTGCCGGTCGGCGCCGCCATGCTGCTGATCCTCGCCGCGGCCAACCGGGGGGCCCGGCCGTCGACCCGCGACCGCCTGCCGCTGCCCAACCGACTGCTGGCGACCGCTCCGTTGGTCATGCTCGGGTCGATGGCCTACTCGCTGTACCTGTGGCACTGGCCACTGCTGATCTTCTGGCTCGCCCACACTGGCGGAGCGCACGCCCAGTTCGCCGACGGCCTGGTGATTCTGCTGGTCTCCGGCGTCCTGGCCTACCTCACGATGCGCTTCGTCGAGGAACCGCTGCGTTCCCCGCGACGGACGGACGGCCGGGTCGCGCGGTCCGCGGACCTGACCTGGCGGCAGCGGCTGAGCCGGCCGGCCGCCGTCGGCGGCACCGTCATCGCGCTGCTCGGCGTGGCGCTGACGGCAACAGCGTTCACCTGGCGCGAACATGTGGCCACCGAGCGCGCGGACGGGACCGAACTGGCCGGGCTGACCAGCGGGGGCTACCCGGGTGCGCGGGCGTTGGTCGATGACATCCGCGTACCGCAGTTACCGTTTCGGCCCACCGCGCTCGAAGCCAAGGACGACCTGCCGCGGTCGACCGATGACGGCTGTATCAGCACGTTCGCCAACACAGAGGTGATCAACTGCACCTATGGCGATCCCTCGGCATCGCGCACCATTGCGCTGGCCGGCGGCTCGCACGCCGAACACTGGATCACCGCCCTGGACATCCTCGGCAGGGAGCACGGCTTCAAGGTGGTGACCTATCTCAAGATGGGCTGCCCGCTGACCACCGAGAAATCGCCGCGCATCATGGGCGACAACCGGCCTTATCCCAAGTGCCGACAGTGGAACGAGCGGGTGATGGCGAAGCTGATCGAGGACCACCCCGACTATGTGTTCACCACCTCGACGCGGCCGTGGAACATCAAACCCGGTGACACCATGCCGGCCAACTACATCGGAATCTGGAAGGCGTTCGCCGAGCATCAGATTCCCGTCCTGGCGATGCGCGACACACCCTGGCTGGTGAAGAACGGCAAGCCATTCCGGCCGAGGGACTGTCTGGCGGCGGGGGGCGATGCCGTCTCCTGCGGGGTCAAGCGCTCCCAGGTGCTCTCCGATCGGAATCAGACGCTGGACTTCCTTTCCCGGTTTCCGGATTTGAAGGTCCTCGATATGAGCGACGCGGTATGCCGCGACGATATCTGCCGCGCGATCGAGGGCAATGTACTGATATACCACGACACCCACCACCTGTCGGCGACCTATATGCGCACCATGGCACCCGAACTCGGTCGCCAGATCTCAGCGGCAACCGGATGGTGGTGACGGCCGCGTCACCGTAAGCTCGGCGGGTGCCGCCGAGCGACCCCGCGTCCTACACCGTGTGGCCCGGCAACGCGTATCCGCTAGGGGCGACCTATGACGGGGCGGGGACCAACTTCTCAGTGTTCTCCGAGGTGGCCGACAAGGTCGAACTATGCCTGATCGACGAGGACGGCGTCGACGGCGCCGGCGGCGAGACCCGGATCGCACTCGACGAGGTGGACGTCTTCGTCTGGCATGCCTACCTGCCCAGCGTCGCCCCCGGACAGCGGTACGGGTTCCGGGTGCACGGACCGTGGGATCCCGGCGCCGGGCTGCGCTGCGATTCCAGCAAACTGCTGCTCGACCCGTACGGTAAGTCATTCGATGGCCGATTCGACTTCAGCCAGGCACTCTTCTCCTACGATCTGGCCGCCGCCGACCCCGCGTCCGGAGGCACACCGCCGAAGGTCGACTCGCTCGGACACACCATGACCAGCGTGGTGATCAACCCGTTCTTCCAGTGGGGATCCGACCACGCGCCGCGCACCCCGTACCACGAGACAATCATCTACGAGGCGCATGTCAAAGGGATGACCCAGACCCACCCCGCGGTGCCGGAAGGGCTCCGAGGCACCTACGCGGGGCTGGCCCATCCGGCGGTGATCGAGCACCTGCAGTCCCTCAACGTCACGGCTATCGAACTCATGCCGATTCATCAGTTCATGGACGATCGACGCCTGCTCGGCCTGGGGCTGCGGAACTACTGGGGATACAACACTTTTGGCTATTTCGCCCCGCATGCGGCCTACGCGGCGAATCACAAGGCCGGCGGTGCGGTCGGCGAGTTCAAGACCATGGTGCGCCAGTTCCACGAGGCCGGCATCGAAGTGATCCTCGACGTCGTCTACAACCACACCGGCGAAGGCGACCACCTCGGCCCGACGGTCAGTTTCCGCGGTATCGACAACGCCGCCTACTACCGGCTGCTGGACTCCGACCCACGGCTGTACAAGGACTTCACCGGAACCGGGAACAGCCTCAACGTCCGACACCCGCACACCCTGCAGCTGATCATGGATTCGCTGCGCTACTGGGTGGTGGAGATGCACGTCGACGGATTCCGTTTCGATCTGGCCTCCACCTTGGCCCGTGAGTTCTACGATGTCGACCGGCTCTCGGCATTCTTCGACATCATTCAGCAGGACCCGGTGATCAGCCAGGTCAAGCTGATCGCCGAACCGTGGGATATCGGCGAGGGCGGCTATCAGGTCGGCAACTTCCCCGGACTGTGGACGGAGTGGAACGGCAAGTACCGCGACACCGTCCGCGACTACTGGCGCGGCGAACCGGCCGCGTTGGGCGAGTTCGCATCCCGACTGACCGGCTCATCGGATCTCTACGAGGCCACCGGACGGCGACCGGTCGCCAGCATCAACTTCGTCACCTGTCACGACGGGTTCACGCTGGCGGATCTGGTCTCCTACAACGACAAGCACAACCAGGCCAACGGCGAACACAACCGCGACGGCGAGAGCCACAACCGGTCCTGGAACTGCGGGGTCGAGGGCCCGACCGAGGATCCGGAAGTCCTGGCACTGCGGCACCGGCAGATGCGCAACATCCTGACCACGCTGATGGTCTCCCAGGGCACCCCGATGATCAGCCATGGTGACGAGGTCGGCCGTACCCAGCATGGCAACAACAACGGGTACTGCCAGGACGATGAACTCACCTGGGTCGATTGGAACAGGGCCGCCGAGTTCTCCGACATCCTGGATTTCACCCGGAAGGTCACCGCGCTGCGGGCCCGACATCCGGTGCTGCGGCGCCGGCGTTTCTTCGAGGGCAAGCCCATTCGCAGCGGTGACCAGAACCGCGATATCGCCTGGCTCACCCGCGATGGCGTGGAAATGACACCGGACGATTGGCATTCCGGTATCAAATCGGTTGCGGTCTTTCTCAATGGCGAAGCGATTCCCGAACCCGACGCGCGGGGCGAGCGAGTCGTCGACGATTCCTTTCTGCTCTGTTTCAACGCCCACGCCTATCCGGTGGAGTTCGTGACTGCGGACGGGCAGTACGCGCGGGAGTGGACGGTCGTGATCGACACCTTCGACCCCGCCACCGGTCCGGGAGTCCTGGTGACCGCCGGGGCAACCGTCGCGGTTCCGCCTCGATCGATCCTCGTCCTGCAGAAAAGCGCCTGAGCCGCGCCCGGCCTCCGGAAGCCCTGTCAGGTCAGGTAGCGGTAGGCCGGCGAGCCCGGTTCCAGCGCCTCGACGTGCAGGCCCGAGGCGCCCATCCGGGCCAGCAGCCCGTCGAAGTCGGCGGCGGAACCCAGTTCAATACCGACCAGCGCCTCGCCGGTTTCCCGGTTGTTGCGTTTGACGTACTCGAACAGCGTGATGTCATCGTTCGGGCCGAGAATCTCGTCGAGGAATCGACGCAGAGCACCCGGCTCCTGCGGGAAGTCGACCAGGAAGTAGTGCTTGAGGCCTTTGTGCACGAGCGACCGTTCGAGCACCTCCCCGTAGCGGGAAACATCGTTGTTCCCACCGGAGATCAGGCACACCACCGTTGATCCCGGCCGCACCTCCGCTTCCAGCAGACCTGCGACCGACAGTGCCCCGGCGGGCTCGGCGATGATCCCTTCGTTCTGATACAGGTCAAGCATCGCGGTGCAGACCGCGCCCTCATCGACGGTGGTGACCGAGACCATGTCCCCCGCTGCGGCCAGCGCCTGGTAGGTCAGCACCCCGGCCTGCTTCACCGCCGCGCCGTCGACGAACTGATCGACGTGGTCGAGAGTGACCGGACCGCCCGCGGCCAGCGCCGCGATCATGGAGGCCGCACCGGCCGGTTCGACCCCCAGTACCGCGGTGCTCGCAGTGCGCTCGGCCAGATAGCTGGTCACCCCGGCGATACAACCGCCGCCTCCGACGCCGACGATGACCAGATCGGGCTCGGCATCGAGTTGGTCGAGGATCTCCACCGCGATGGTGCCCTGCCCGGCCATGGTGCGCGGATCGTCGTAGGGCGGCACCAGGGTGGCACCGGTCCGCGCGACGTCGGCCCTGGCCGCCTCGGCGGCCTCGTCGTAGGTAGCCCCTCCGACGATCAGCTCGATGTACTCGCCACCGTGGTATTTGATCCGGTCGCGTTTCTGCTTGGGAGTCTTACCCGGCACGTACACCCGCCCGTGCACCTTCATGTGCCGGCAGGCCAGCGCGAATCCCTGCGCATGATTGCCGGCCGAGGAGCACACCACGCCCGCGCCCAATTCCGCGCCCGAGAGTTGCATCAGCAGGTTGTAAGCGCCCCGCAGCTTATAGGACCGCACACTCTGCAGATCCTCGCGCTTGAGGTAGATATGCGCGCCGGTCACCGCCGAGAGCCGGTCGCTGTGCTGCAGCGGACTGCGTGCCACGACATCGCGAATCCGGCGGGCAGCCCCGTCGATGTCGGCCGCCGTGATCGGCGACGACAGACAAGACTGGCTCAGGTCGGCGGACACCTGTCAATGGTGCCACCGCCGGGTTCGATTCAGTGAATCGGGGTGAGCACGAACACCGGGATAACGCGATCGGTTTTGCGCTGGTAATCGGCGTAGTCGGGCCAGACCTCGACCGCTCGCCGCCACCACTGAGCCTTCTCCTCGCCGAAGACCTCGCGGGCCTGGTAGTCGCCGGTGGCGACGCCGTCCTGCAACTCCACTCTCGGGTTCTTGATGACGTTGTGATACCAGACCGGATGCTTGGGCGCCCCACCGAGAGAGGCCACGACGGCGTATTCCCCACCGTGCTCGACCCGCATCAAGGGGGTCTTGCGAAGCTTGCCCGTCCGGGCCCCGATCGTGGTCAGCAAGATGACGGGCTTGCCCTTCAGGGCAGTGCCGTCGACCCCACCGGAGGACATGTACAACTCGGCATTCTCGCGGGCCCAGTCCGACGTGCTGGGCTCGTACTCTCCGGTCAGCGGCATGAGGGCAGCTTAGTGCGGGCCCGCGGGCGAAACCGGTGGGCGGGTTGAAATTCACGCACCGGCCAGACAGCCGCAGATCCCGTCGCTACCATCTGAGCTATGAAAACGGTCCATCTGGTCGGCCTCGTGGCGGGTGGGGCCGCGCTAGCGGCACTGTGCGGCTCCGGTATCGCCGCGGCCGATGATCAATTCAACGGTCAGACCTATGCCGAGGCCGAACAGGCCCTGAGCAAGGCGGGCATGAGCAGCCGAGTGGGCACCGTCAGTGGCGACGAACTACCGACCGGGCAGTGCATCGTCACCGAGTCCCGGACCATGGGCGTCGTCGGGTCGAGCGGTGCCACCGGGGGCAGCGAGGTCGTGCTCGACCTGGATTGCAACGAGACGGCCGCGACGGACGACTGACGGCGACTTCAGCCGCCCAGGCAGCCGGGTCCGAGTAGGGCTTTCAGGTCACCCATCAGCGCCGAGGACGGGGTCACCCGCAGTGACTGGTCCAACTCCAGCGTGGTGATCCGCTCCCCGCTGATCAGCCGCAGGTGCACCTGGGCGGTGCCGGGATGCCGGGAGAGCACCTGTTTGAGAGCCGCGACCTTGTCCAGCGTGCACTGCCGGGTGGGCAGGCTCACCGCCAGCGGCCGATCCGGCTGGGCACCGGAGAAATCCGGAACCACGAGATCGTTGGCGATCAGGGTGCGCCGGTCGTCCTGGATGCGGACCTTGCCGCCGACGACGACCACCGCGTCATCGGCGATCTCCGCCCCGAACAGCGAATAGGTCTGCGGAAAGAACATCACTTCGATTCCGCCGATCAAGTCTTCCAGTTGCGCTGAGGCCCAGGGCATTCCTTGTTTGGTGACCCGTCGGTTGACCGCGGCGAGGATGCCACCCACCCTGACCTGGGCGTCATTGGGCACCGCCCCCTCGAGAATGGCCGGGATCGCGGTGTCGACCTGAGCGGCAAGCAGGTGCGCGACACCGTTGAGCGGGTGACCAGAGACGTACAGTCCCAACATCTCGCGTTCCAGGGCGAGCTTGTGCTTGTCGTCCCATTCGTCATCGGGCACCTTGATGGTGAAGACCGCGTCGGTCTCCCCGTCGTCACCGCCACCGAAGAGGTCGAACTGTCCCCGGGCCTCGGCCTTCTTGGTGCCGAGCACCGACTCGACGGCGTCGCTGTGCACCAGGAACAGACCCTTACGAGCATGTTTGAGCGAGTCGAACGCACCGGCCTTGACCAACGACTCGGTGACCTTCTTATTGCACGCCCCGATGTCGATCTTGTTGAGGTAGTCGGAGAAATCGGTGAACCTGCCCTTCGCGGCGCGGGTCGCGATCAGCGAGCCGACCACGTTGGCGCCGACGTTGCGCACCGCCCCGAGACCGAACCGGATGTCGGTGCCCACCGTGGTGAAATTCAACTCGGACTCGTTGACGTCCGGAGGCAGCACCGTAATACCCAGTTTTCGGCAGTCCGCGAGGTAGACCGCCGCCTTGTCCTTATCGTCGCCCACCGAGGTCAGCAGACCGGCCATATACTCGCCCGGATAGTTGGCCTTCAGGTAGGCCGTCCAGTAGGACACCAGCCCGTAGCCGGCGGCATGCGACTTGTTGAACGCGTAGTCCGCGAACGGCAGGATGGTGTCCCACAGCACCTTGATGGCCGCCGCGGAGTAGCCGTTGGCCTTCATCCCGGCGGAGAATCCCTCGTACTCCTTGTCCAGGACATCGCGCTTCTTCTTGCCCATGGCCTTGCGCAGGATGTCGGCTCGGGCCAGCGAGTAGCCGGCCACCTTCTGCGCGATGCGCATGATCTGTTCCTGATAGACGATCAGGCCGTAGGTCTCGGCGAGGATGTCCTTCAGCGGCTCGGCCAGTTCCGGATGGATCGGCTTGATGGGCTGGCGGCCGTTCTTGCGGTCGGCATAGTCGTTGTGGGCGTTGACCCCCATCGGGCCGGGACGGTACAGCGCGAGCACCGCGACGATGTCCTGGAAGCCGGTGGGCTGCATGCGGCGCAGCAGATCTCGCATCGGTCCGCCGTCGAGTTGGAAGACGCCCAGGGTGTCGCCGCGGGACAGCAGCTCATAGGTCGGCGCGTCGTCGAACGGCAGCGATTCCAGCACCACCTCGATCCCACGGTTCGACTGGATGTTCTCCAGGGCGTCACCGATGATGGTCAGGTTGCGCAGCCCGAGGAAATCCATTTTCAGCAGGCCGATGGCCTCACACGACGGGTAGTCCCAACCGGTGATGATCGCGCCGTCCTGCGGCCGGCGCCACAGCGGTATCGCCTCGATCAGCGGCTCGGAACTCATGATCACCGCGCACGCGTGTACCCCGGAATTACGGACCAGGCCTTCCAGCCCGCGGGCGGTTTCGTAGATGGTCCGGACATCCGGGTCGGTGTCGATCAGCCCGCGAACCTCCACGGCCTCCTTGTACCGCTCGTGACCGGGATCGGTGATACCGGACAGTGGGATGTCCTTGGCCATGATCGGCGGCGGCAATGCCTTGGTGATGCGGTCGGCGATGGCGAAACCGGGCTGGCCGTAATGCACCCTGGCGGCATCCTTGATCGCGGCCTTAGTTTTGATGGTGCCGAAGGTGATCACCTGGGCCACCCGGTCGCTGCCCCACTTCTCGGCCGCGTAGCGGACCATCTCACCGCGCCGGCGGTCATCGAAGTCGATATCGATATCGGGCATCGAAGCACGTTCGGGGTTGAGGAAACGCTCGAACAGCAGGCCGTGCTCGATCGGGTCGATATCGGTGATGCGCAGCGCGTAGGCCACCAGCGAACCGGCTGCCGACCCGCGACCCGGGCCGACCCGGATGTTGACCGATCGGGCGTAACCGATGAGGTCGGCGACGATGAGGAAGTACGACGGGAATCCCTTGTCGCAGATGACGCTGATCTCGTAGGCGGCCCGGTCGGTGTACTCCGGCGGAACGCCGGCGGGGAATCGGCGGGAGAGGCCGGCTTCGACCTCGCGGCGCAGCCAGCTGCCCTGGTCGTGCCCGTCGGGCACCGGAAACACCGGCATCCGGTCCCGGGGCGTCCAGACCTCGTCGTAGGACGACACCCGTTCGGCGATCAGCAGGGTCGAATCGCAGGCCTCCGGGCTCTCACCGTCCCACAGCGCCCGCATCTCCGCCGCCGACTTCAGGTAGTACCCGTCACCGTCGAATTTGAACCGGTTCGGATCCGACAGTGTCTTGCCGGTCTGCACACACAGCAGTGCATCGTGACTGTGCGCGGCCTCCCGGGTGACGTAGTGACAGTCGTTGGTGGCCAGCGGTGGAATGCCCAGGGTGCGGCCGACCTCAATCAACCCGTCCCGGACCCGGCGCTCGATCGACAGGCCGTGGTCCATCAGTTCCAGGAAGTAATTCTCCGGGCCGAAGATATCGCGCCATTTGGCGGCCGCCTCGAGAGCCTCGGCGCGCTGACCCAGTCGCAGCCGGGTCTGCACCTCCCCCGATGGGCAGCCGGTGGTGGCGATGATGCCGTCGGCGTGCTCGGCGATGATCTCGGCGTCCATCCGCCACCACTTGCCTAGCTGCCCCTCGAAGGAGGCCAGCGAGGTGAGCTTGAACAGGTTCCGCAGACCAGCGGCGTTCTCGGCCACCATGGTCAGGTGCGTGTAGGCACCGCTGCCGGACACATCATCGGATTTCTGACCCGGATCGCCCCACAGAATCCGCCGGGAATCCAGTCGGGACCCCGGTGCCACGTACGCCTCGACCCCGATGATCGGCTTGATCCCGGCAGCGGTCGCGGCGTTGTAGAACTCGCTGGCCCCGAACATGTTGCCGTGATCGGTCATGCCGATCGCCGGCATTTCCAGGCGCTGCGCCTCGGCCAGCATCGGCGTGATCTTGGCGGCGCCGTCGAGCATCGAGTACTCGGTGTGGTTGTGCAGATGCACGAACGACTTGCCGGTCTGGATCCCCATAGGAAGTTCAGTTTAGGGCCGCGGGCGGACGCCTTCGGCGTGTCGGTCGGACGTGTCCCTCCCCCAGCGCTCCGGTCAGCTCTGGTCGCGCAGCATCGTGGCGATCCGCTCGGCCTGTTCGGAGCTCAGTTCGCCGGAGAGTTGGAGCACCTGCCCGTCGATCGGGGCGGCGATCTTGGGTCCCCAGACCACCGTTCCGTCCCGGATGAAGGCCACCTGCTTACCGACCTGGCCTGCCGTGAACGTGCCGAACTCCTCGGC
>Ga0180432_10006730_pt1 | contig 14841 bp, 15 predicted proteins | sample SS_ome_10_FD_132414 | JGI IMG/M metagenome (GOLD analysis project Ga0180432, IMG submission 132414) | Hypersaline lake sediment archaeal communities from the Salton Sea, California, USA - SS_1_MS_2 metaG | ecosystem: Environmental > Aquatic > Non-marine Saline and Alkaline > Hypersaline >... | reverse complement strand
GTCCGGAGTCGCGAAACCGCCTTGGTGTGGATCTGGGAGACCCGAGACTCGGAGATGCTGAGCGTCTCCCCGATCTCCTTGAGCGTCATCTCTTCGTCGTAGTAGAGGGCCACCACCAGCCGCTCCTGCTCCAACAGGAAATTGATGGCCTCCAGGAGCAGGTGTCGCGACTCGGCCTCTTCGATCAGCTCGAGCGCGTTGTCGGCATCGGCATCCTCGATCAGCTCGGCCAGCCCCGCGAGATCGTGTTCCTCGTCGACCGATACCGTCTGATCCAGGCTGAGGAGCGACGCCCCGCGCACCTCCTCCAACAGGCGGATGAACTCCGCCACCGGGAGGTTCATCTCCTTGGCGATCTCTTGCTCGGTCGCCGCCCGACCCAGCTTCTGATCGAGGAAGCGGCAGATTCGCTCGACCTCCCGAGCCTTGCGCCGGGTGGTCCGGCTGGCCCAGTCGAGCGATCGCAGCTCGTCCAGAACGGCCCCCTTGATCCGCCAGATCGCGTAGGTCTCGAATTTCGTCCCTCGATCGGCATCGTACTTCTCGAGGGCGTCGAAGAGCCCGATGATCGCCGTGTTGATGAGATCATCCTTCTCGATCGACTTCGGGAGACTGCTCGCGATCCGATCGACCACGTACTTCACGAGCGGGGCGTACTTCTTCAGGGCGACGGCCTTTTCCAGCTCGTCGGGCGCCAGATTCGGGGGAATCGGACGCGATGCCAGTCTCAGCAGGGACGCGGTATCGCGCATCGGTTCTTGTCCTCTCCTTTCCTGCCCAAGTCCTCGCGGTCTCCCGCTCGGGGTCCACCTACGCCGCAGCCTCGTCGGGCTGGGTCTCCTCTTCCTCTTCCTCTTCCTCAGCTTCTTCCGGCTCTTCCTCTGATGCCGTGGGCGCGGCGGAAGCCGACGGTTCCCCGCCGCTCTCGCGCTCCAACTCGGCCCGTTCCGCTTCCCGACGGGCCTCGTTCTCTTCCACCGCGAGCCGAAGCGCGGCCTGGGCCACGAGCCCTCCTACGATCAGCACCGCGAAGTAGAGGACGCCGCCCACGACCGCGGCTCGGAACAACACCGCGAGGGGATTGACGCGCATCACCAGCCCGACCAGGAAGACTGCGCAGACGCCGATCACCGAGATCTGTCGAGCCCATATGCGCACCAGACCTTCCACCCCGTTGCCTCCTCCTTATGCCGCCTTGGCGGCCTCGCGTCCTTCGGACGCGGGGGTGGGGAAGATGCTCTCGCGGTCCGACGTCCCCAAGAGCCGGCGGGCCAAATCGCGCACCCCCTGCGTCGCCGGGGCGCCGGCGAAGACCTTCACGAACGGCTCCTGCGCCTTGACGGCGCGCGGGACCGCCTCATCCTCGGGAATCACGCCGTAGAGCTCCGGCTCGAATCCGAGAAACTGACGAGCCACCCGAGAGACGCGCCGGGCGATGCGCTGGGCTTCCGCCTCCGTGCGGGCCATGTTCACCACCAGACGGGGAGGTCTCGCCAGGCGTCGGCTGGTGAGGACCTTGATGGTGGCATAGGCGTCCGAGAAGGACGTTGGTTCGGGCGTGGTGAGGACCAGGATCTCGTCGGCCATCTGCGCCAGTCGCAGGTTCTGCCGGTGGATTCCCGATCCGGTGTCAATCAGCAGCACGTCCCGATCCACGGCCAGCATCTCGAGTGAACGCACCAAGACCTCTCTTCGGTAATCGTCCAGACTGGCCATTTCCTCCACTCCGGAGGAGGCCGGCACGATCCGGATATCCGACTCTCCGGTGAGCGTGATCTCATCGATCCGCTTCCGGCCGGCGACCACATCGTAGAGGTTGTACCGGGGCACCAGGCCGAGCAGCAGGTCGACGTTGGCCAGGCTGAAGTCGCCGTCGAGGAGCAGGACCCGCCGCCCCATTTCCGCCATGACCAGAGCGAGATTGGTGACCAGGTTGGTCTTCCCGACCCCCCCCTTGCCGCTGGTCACGGCCACCGTGAGCAGTTCGTGGTGCTCCATCACACAACCTCCTTCGCCGTCTCTGCCAACCCGCGGGCGCACTGATCGAGCACGAGCGAGATCAGGTCGTCCGGGGCACAATCGCGCAGGTCTTCGAGGACTCGCCGGCCCCAGGCCAGGTGGCTGACCGGCAGTCGCGTCTTGAGGGAGAGACTCAAGACTCCCCCATAACTATTTGTCACATCCATTCTTGTAAAAACGAGCGATGACAGGTGAAACCGCGTCAGCAACTCCAGCACGGCCGCCGAATCGCGGACCTTGGAGGTGGCCGAGAGCACCCCGTGGACCTCGGGCTCGGCCATGCTGAGTTGGATCTGGCGCACCAGCTTGACCGCTTCGCGCTCGCGCACCGTGATGCCGGGGGTGTCGACCAAGATCAGATCACAGCCCGACAGCGAGCGCGCGGCGGCGTCCATGAGATCGGCCGGCCTCGAGACCGAGACGAAGGGAACGTCGAGCACCTGGGCGTAGTGCTCCAGTCGAGCCGGTCCCCCGGCGCGGAAGGTGTCGATCGAGATCAGGCCCGGCCGCCGTCCGGCCTGCAGACAGCGCCCTGCCAGCGAGGTCGTCAGGGTGGTCTTCCCCGATCCCGGGGGGCCGACCAGCAGCACCACGCGGCGCTGGGGATCCTCCGGGATCGGCCGGCCCCGGGGAATCGCCCGCCGGAGCCGCTCGCGCACGACGTCGAATCGCGGAACCGAGAGGATGCTGGTCGGTTTCTCCTCGGCCACCTCCTTGAGCAGCGTGAAGGCGAGGTTCGAGTCGACCTCCGCCTCGATCAGATCCAGGTAGAGCTCGCGCAGCGGGATCGGGATCGTCGAGAAGTGATCGCTCGTGATCAGGCGATTGAGATAGAAGAGGCGGCCCTGGAGCCTCTTGACCTCCTCTTCCAACCGGGGTCGCGCCGGCATTCGGGGCGCTTCGGCGGCGGGCCCCTCGCGCTCCGCGGTCGGACGCCCGAACGCGGGCGTCTCCTTAGATCGCGTCTCCAGGTGCCGATCGACCGCCGCCATGACCATTACCCCCTTGCGTGGACCCCGGCCCTCGCGTACGGCTCGGGTTTCGAGAATCACCGCCTCCGGCCCCAGCGCCTCGCGCACGAGCTTGAGGGCCTCGGTCATGTCCCTTGCTGTGAAGCGACGAATCCTCATGGCTCAGTTCACTCCCCCACCGTCTCCGCTCATCCCGCCGCCTCCATCACCTCGTCGGCCTCGATCGTCGCCACCGTCTGGACCCGTGCGGCCTGACTCACCTCCGAGTAGGAAAGCACCACCGCCTGCGGGATGAAGCGCGCCACGTATTCCTGCAGGTAGGGTCGGAGATACTGGCTGCAGATGATGATCGGGTGCTGGGCGACCTTGAGGACCGATGCGATCGCATCGGTGATCTTCCCGACCAGGCTCTGCGTCCAGGCCGGGTCGAGCACCAGCCGGTTGTGCCCCTCCGCCCCCGGGGCCACCGATTCCACCAACCGCTGCTCCAGACGGGGATCGAGGGTCACGACCGGCAGATTCCCCCGCTCGTCCTTGTAGGGCCGGATGAGGGAACGGCTGAGCGCATCGCGGCAGCGCTCGACCAAGGCGTCGATGTCCTTCACCGCCGGCGCGTGATCGGCCAGCGACTCGAGGATCGTGACCATGTCGCGAATCGAGACCTGCTCGCGCAGGAGCCGGCGGAGCACCTTGAGCACGCCGCCCAGCGTCATCAGATTCGGAATCAGCTCGTCGACCACCGCGGGGTGGGTTGTCTTCACGTTGTCCAGGAGCGCTTGGACATCCTGCCGCGTCAGGAGCTCGTGGGCGTACCGGCGCACGATCTCGGTCAGGTGGGTGGCGATCACCGAGGCGGGTTCGACCACCGTCAGCCCGCTCATCTCCGCCTCCGAGCGCTGATCCTCGCCGATCCACAGCGCCGGGAGTCCAAAGACCGGCTCGGTCGTCCGGATGCCCTCGGCCTCGCCGTCGGCGGCCCCCGGCCCCATGGCGAGATAGCTGCCCATCATCAGCTCGCCGCGCGCGACCTCCTCGCCGCGGATCTTGATGACGTAGGCGTCCGCGTTCAGCCCCACGTTGTCGCGAATCCGGATCGGGGGCACGACGAAGCCGAGCTCGCCGGCGATCTGCCGGCGGGTCACCGTCACGCGGTGCAGCAGGTCGCCCCCGGCGTCTTCATCGGCCAGGGAAATGAGACCGAAGCCGATCTCCAACTCGAGCGGATCGAGCTGGAGAAGCCGCTCGACCTTCTCCGGCTCCGCCGGCGCCTCGCGCTTCACCCTCTCGGCCTCCTGCACCTTACGGGCCGCCTCGCGCCGGGCGATCAGGCCCGCCCCGACGGCCAGCAGGCCCAGGAGCCAGAAGGGCAGGATCGGCAGCCCCGGCACCAAGCCCAGAAGGAAGAGGATGCCGGCCACCACGAAGGACGCCCGCTGCTCGCTCAGGATCTGATCGAAGAGCTCCTCGCCCAGATGCTTCTGCCCCTCGGAACGAGTGATCAGGATGCCCGAGGCGGTCGAAATCACGAGCGCCGGGATCTGCGCCACCAGACCGTCCCCGATCGTGAGCAGCGTGAAGGTGCGGGCCGACTCGCTCAGGGTCATCCCGAGCTGAAGCATGCCAATGCAGAAGCCGCCGATGATGTTCAGCAGCGTGATGATGATGCCGGCCACCGCGTCCCCGCGGACGAACTTCGCGGCACCGTCCATCGCCCCGTAGAAGTCGGCCTGGCGGGAGATGTCGGCCCGCCGCTGGCGCGCTTGCGTCTCGTCGATCAGCCCCGCGCTCAGATCGGCGTCAATCGCCATCTGCTTGCCGGGCATCGCATCCAAGGTGAAACGGGCCACGACCTCGGCGATCCGCTGGGCACCCTTCGTGATGACCACGAACTGGATGACGACCAGGATCAAGAAGGCAACCGCGCCGACCGCGTAGTTGCCCCCGACCACGAAATTGCCGAACGCCGAGATCACCTTGCCGCCGTAGGCGTGCAGCAGGATCTGCCGCGTGGTGGCCACGTTGAGCGCCAGGCGGAAGAGGGTCGTCAGCAGCAACACGGTCGGGAAGGCGTTGAAGCGGAGCGGCTGCTGGACATAGATCGTGAGCCCCAGCGTCAGGAGCGCGAAACCGAGGTTCGAGATCAGCAGGAAATCGAGGATCAAGGGAGATACCGGAACCAGCATCACGCCCAGGACGAGCATGACGCCGGCGGCCAGCGCCAAGTCCGAACGTTGCTTCATGGCGGTCTCGGCCATCGGTCTCCCCTACCTATGCCATGGCCCAGCGGCCGCGGCGCTCCTTGAGCCGGTAGACATAGGCCAGCAGCTCCGCCACCGCGCGGAAGAGCGCGAGGGGAATCTCCGCATCGACGTCCACCTTGAAGAGCAGTCGGGCCAGCGGCGGATCCTCGACCGTCGGCACATCATGCTCCCGGGCGAGCTCCCGGATGCGCCGGGCCAGCAGACGCGCCCCCTTGGCCACCACCTTCGGGGCGCGCATCGTCTCGCGGTCGTACTGCAGGGCGACCGCGAGGCGCACCGGGTTAGTGACGACGACATCCGCATCCTTCACCGCATCCATCATCCGGCGCCTCGAGGCCTCGCGCTGCGCCGCGCGCACCCGACCGCGGACGTGTGGATCTCCCTCGGTCTGGCGCGCCTCCTCCTCGACTTCCTTCCGACTCATCCGGATCCCCTTCTCGTAGTCCCAGCGCTGGAAGCCATAGTCGAAGAGGGCGAGGAAGAGGATCGCGAGCGCGACCCGCAGTCCCAGCTTGAGCGTCACCTGGGCGGCGTAGCCGTAGACCGGCAGCGGGTCGCCGCCGAACATCGATGTCAAGCGCGGGATCTCCTGGCGCAGGGTGAGATAGGCGATCCAACTGATGAGCGCGACCTTGATGAGCGACTTGAGGAGCTCGACGCCCCCCTGCTTGGAGAAGATGCGGCCGAAGCCCCGCGTGGGGCTGAGCATCTCGAGCTTCGGCGCGAGCGGCTTCCAGCTGAGCACGAAGCCGACCTGCGCGACATTGACGAGCAGTCCGATCAACATGACGCTGCCCGCCAGCGGGGCCAGAGTGAGAAGCACATAGGGAACGCCGCCGCTGAAGTAGCCGACCAGCAGGTCGGCGCGCAGTGTGATCTGGTTGCTGTTGCCGAGCAGCGAGCGACACAGATCGGCGAGCCGATCGAGCATGAGTGGGCCCGCCAGCCCCAGAAGCCCCAGGCCCGCGAGCAGGACGAAGGCCGAATTCACTTCCTGGCTCCGAGCAACCTTCCCCTCCCGGCGCGCCTCTTCCCGGCGCCGGAGGGTCGCGGGCTCGGTCCGCTCTTGGAAGGTCTCTTCGGCCATCGTTCCTCTCCAGAATCCACACCCCGCGGCCGCCGGCAGGCGTGCCGCCGAAGGAGGGACTGCAACCTACATGCCATTGAGCAGGGTCACGAGATCCCGCTCAATGCGGGGCAGGAGGCGTTCGATGCTTCTGAAGAAATACGGTAGGGTTACGGCGACGCCGAGGAGCCCGAGCCCGATTTTGACGGGGAACCCGACGATGAAGACGTTCATCTGCGGCACCGTGCGGGCGATAAATCCCATGGCAGCGTCGGTCAGAAACAGGACAGCGATGAGCGGCCCCCCGATCGCCAGCGCCATGACGAAGGCCGATCCCGCCATGCCGAGGAGGTGCTCGGCGAGCCCCGGATGGAACCCTACCCCCCCCACGGGAATGGTCTTCAGGCTCAGGGACAGCGCTCGGAGCAACAGGTGATGGCCGTTCATCAGAAGAAAGAGGAGGACAGCCAGGAGCCCGTAGAGCTTCGAGAGGATCGGCACGCGGCTACCCCCCTCGCGGGGATCCATGACGTTGACGATTCCAAAGCCCATCTGGACCCCGAGTAGCCCGCCCGCCATGCGGATGGCGACGAAGGGGAGCGAGGCCCCGAAGGCGAGCACGATTCCGATGAATGTCTCCCCGGCCACCGCCAAGGTGAAGCCGAGAAGATCGCTTGCCGGCGCCGGGCCCCGCGGGACACTCGGGAAGAGCGCAACGGCGATCGCCGCTCCCAGGAGGACCTTGAGTCGAACCGGGATCCCGCGGGTCGAAAAGACCGGACCGGCCGTGAAGAAGCTCAGGCTCCGCACGAGAAGAAGCCCAAAAACTTCTGCCCCTTCAATAGTTAGCGGCCACATCGACGCCTCACTGCATGGCGGCGAGGTTGGTGAAGAGGGTGGTCGAGAAGTCCATGATCTTGTTCACCATCCAGGGGAGGAACAAGAAGAGGCTCAGGACGACGGCCAGGATCTTGGGGATGAAGGTGAGGGTCATCTCATGCACCTGCGTCACCGCCTGGAAGATCGAAACCAAGAGCCCCGTGATCAGTCCGAAGACGAGCATGGGGCCGGCGAGCATGAGCGCCAGCAGGATCGACTGCTGGAAGAGGGTGATGGCGTCGTTGGCGGTCACGCGGGCCTCCTGAGACTGATTCTAGCCAAAGCTTGCAACCAGTGATTTCACAACCAAATGCCATCCATCGACGATAACGAACAAGAGGATCTTGAACGGCAGCGAGATCATCGCCGGTGGCAGCATCAGCATCCCCATCGACATGAGGACGCTGGCGATCACCATGTCGATGATGAGGAATGGCAGATAGATCACGAATCCCATTTGGAAGGCCGTCCGCAGCTCACTGATCATGAAGCCGGGAACGATGACCGTCATCGGCAGGTCAGCGGCCGACTCGGGTTTCTCCTCGGCGAACATCCCGGCGAAGAGCGCCAGGTCCTTCTCTCGGGTCTGCTTGAGCATGAAGGTGCGCAGCGGCTCGCTCCCTTCCCGGAGCGCGTCGGTGGCCGAGATCTCGCCGTCGAGGTAGGGCCGGAGCGCAGCGTCGTGCACCGAGTGCCAGGTCGGCGTCATCACGAAGAAGGTCATCAAGAGCGCGAGCCCCACGAGCACCTGGTTGGGCGGCATCTGCTGGGTGCTGAGCGCCTGGCGGACGAACGAGAGAACGACGATGATCCGGGCGAAGCTGGTCATCATGAGGACCAGCGCCGGCGCCACGGAGAGGATGGTGAGGAGGAGCAGGATCTGCAGGCCCGTCGCGATCTGCTCGGGCTCGGCCGTGCCCTCCTCCCCCGAGTCGTCGAGACTCAGGGTGAGGGACGGGCCCGCCTGCACCGGGGCGGCCAGCACGGCCAGCAGGAGTAGGCTTCCCCACCCGATCCGCACCCACCGGTTCATGATTCGAGCCTTCCGATCGAGGGCCACAGCTCCTTCCGCACGCGCTCGACCTCACCGGCCAACGTGCGGGCGAAAGAGGGCTCCTCTTCCTTCGCCTCGCGCGGGGCCGTCGGCGCGATCCGGGCCAGCATGTTCACCTGCTGTGGGGTGACGCCGAGGAGCAGTGTCTCCCCCGCCACGCGGACGACGGTGAGATGCGTCCGCTGACCGAGGGAACGCTGGGTGAGCACGTCGATCCCCTGTTGCCGGCCCAGCCTGGGCCGCCCCCGGGTCGCTTTGCGGTAGAGAAAGAGCACCGATCCCAGAATACCCATGACGACGGCCAGCCCCAGGGCGACCCGAATCAGCATCGCCCCCGGCGAGATCACGGCGCCGCTGAAGTCGGGTCCCGGCGCCTCGGTCGGCGGCGGGGCGGTCGGGGCGACGACGATCCCCTCGGGCGCCGGGTGGCAGGCTGTCTCTCCCCCGCCCGCCGCGGCCTCCACCGCCGGGGCGGCGGCGAGCGCCAGCCCGATCAGGAACAGCGCAAGGTGGGGGGCGCGCATCAGTCGGTTCCTCCCAAGCTTCGGATACGCTCCTCGGGAGAGATGAGCGAGGTCAGGCGCACGCCGAAATGGTCCTCGATGACCACCACCTCCCCGCGGGCCACGAGCACGCCGTTGACCAGGAGGTCGACCGGCTCGCTGGCCATCCGGTTGAGCTCCACGATCGAACCGGGGCCGAAGTCGAGAATCTCCTTCACTGGGAGCTCGTTTCGCCCCAATTCCACGGCCAGCGGCAGCTTCACGTCGAGCAGCAGATCGATGTTGCTCGGCTCGCCCCCCACGTCCCGGGGTGTGAGTTGCCCGAACTCGACCGCTTGGGCGGGCTCTTGATCCGGCGGAGGTTCCGGCGATGTGGCTTCGACGTCGGGGGCGGCGCTCCCTTCCAGGTCGGCGGGTTCGGGGCCCGTTTCGGGCGCGGCCCCTTCGGTCTCCTCGCCCCCGCTCTCCTCGCCACCCTCGCCCGCCATCTCGGCGGCCATGTTCTGCCGGACCTCCGTGTCCTGATTGAAGAGCTCGTCGATTTCGTCCTTGCTCATCGCGCGCTTGGGTTCTTGGGCATCCCCGCTCATGCGCTTCTCCTCTCCTCTTCTCGCAAGTGCCCGATGATCTGCACGGCGAGCTTCTTGCCCACCTGCCCGGGCCGGGCGTGGAATTTGGCCCGTCTACCCACGTCCACCTCCACCGGGTGCTCGAGCTCGGTCTCGAGACGGATCACGTCCCCGTGCCGCAACCGGATGAAGTCTCCAATGGTGATGACCCCGGTGCCGAGCCGCACCGCGATCGGCACCCTTCCCTGCTTGATGCTCTGGCCGAGCCACTCGGGCCCTTCCGCGACCTTCCGGGGGCGGATGGCGTGCCCGGCGAACGCTCCAGCGCTCGCCTTGGTCAAGGCCGGCTCGACGGCCACGAAGGGATAGCAGACGGTGATCGCACCATTCAGGGTCTGCGTCTTCAGCTCGAAGGTGATCAAGACCACCGTCTCCGGATCGGGCAGCAGCTTCAGCATGTTCGGCTGCTTCTCGAAGCCTTCGATCTTCGGTGTGAACTGCACGACCTCCGACCAGACATCCGAGAGCACCGTCAGCTTCTGCTCAACCAACCGGCTGAGGATCGTCTGTTCCAGGTGGGTCAGGTCCCGCGCACGATCGACCGCCGAGCCCTGCCCGCCGAGCAGCCGATCGACGACACTCAGGCCGAGTGAGGGGTTGAATTCGACCGCGCCCGAGCCCTGCAGCGGCTCCAGCGAGAAGGGAAAGACGCAGGTCGTCTCGGGCAGGCTCTGCACCCACTCGCCGTAGGAAAGCTGCTCGACCGACAGGATCTCCATCTCGACCATGGTCCGAAGGTATCCGGACAGGACACCCGTGTAGCGAACCATGAAGGTCTCGTGCAAGGCTTCGAGGAAGCGGAGCTGGTCTTTCGAGATTCGATTGGGTCGGCGGAAGTCGTAGACCGAAACGGTGCGCTCGACCTTGCGCTCCTCCACGGCCTCCGGGGCCTTGGTTTCGATTTCCGGCGCGCCCTCCTCTTCCTCGGTAAACGAGGAAAGTAGAGCATCAACCTCTTCCTGGGACAGAATGTTGGCCACGCAGCCCCCTCACTGCAGCACGTAGTCCGTGAAGTAGATATTCGAGATCTTCCCGCCGATCAGCGTGGCGTTGAGCTCCTCGATACACGAGAGGCGCACCTCTTCGCGCACCGTCGGATCGCTGAGCTCATCGAGGGTGCGCGAGGTGAACTGACGAATGAGCATGTCGCGGACCTGCGCCCGCCTCGTCTCCAGCTCCTCGAGCACCTTCGGGCCATCCTTGCTTTCGAGCGCGATACCGAGCCGGAGGAAACGCTTGCCACGGGTGCCGGCCGGATTGATGACGATGTCCTGAATGGTGTACTGGTCCCCGGGTGGTTCGGCCAGCGGGGGCACGTCGGCATCGGTGGCCGTTCCCCGCACGCCGTCGACATCGACCGGACCGAGGCTCGGACCGATCACGTCGGTGATCAGGAAGAACGCTCCGGCCGTCATCCCCGCCAGCACCAGAATGCCCACACCCATCCGCACCAAGGCGTCCGGAACCAGGAGGGCCGCCAGCGTCGAGGGGCCCTTTTCCGCGGCCTCTTCTCCGCCAGCCTCGCCCGTCTGCTCCTCGGCTGCCTGATTCGCTCCTTCCTCAGGGGCTTTCTTAGCTTGCGCATCGTCTTCGCGCGCTGCCATCGTATCGGCCTCCGCCTAGATCCCTACACTCGAAGGGGGCGGCTCACCCGCCCCGTCCGGCTACCGCTTGATATTGATCAACTCGTTCAAGACCTCGTCGGTCGCCGTGATCACGCGCGCGTTGGCCTGGAACCCGCGCTGCGAGACGATCATGTCGGTGAACTCGGAGGCCAGATCGACGTTGGCCTGTTCGAGAGCGCCCGGCGCGATCGTCGAGCTGATCCCTTCTCCCGAGACGCCGATCGTCGGCGCGCCCGAGTTGGGGCTCTCGATGTAGCCGTTGCTGTCGACGCGCGTCAGGCCCGTCGGGTTGGCGAACTCGGCGATCGCCAGCTGCGCCACCGGCCGGATCACCCCGTTGGAGAAAACGCCCATCACCCGACCCACCTCATCGATGCTGAAGCGGGTAAAGGTTCCCTTGCTGTAGCCATCCTGCGAGCTCTCGAGGCTCTGCGTTCCCCGCAGCATGCTCAGGCCGTCGTAGGCGCCGCGGGTTCCGGTGGCGAGCTGAACCCGCAGGGGGCTCTCGGCGCCGTTGCCCGGATTGAAGCTGAGGGCCGTCGGCACGATCTCACCCACCGCATCGAACACCTGCGCATCGAGCGAGCCGTCCGACCGGAAGGCGACCCGGCCGGTGCCGCCCTGGAGAATCTCGGTGTTCCCGTCGTCCACCTCCGCCGACCAGGTGAACTCGTTCATCCCCTCCACACGAGCAAAGGTGAACTTGATGGTGTGGGCAAATCCAAGGGCGTCATAGACGGTCGTCTCCTCGATGAACTGCCCGGCATCGCGCGCGTCCTGGATGTCGCTGAAAGCGAGGGCGGCGCTGAAGTTCCCCCGCGCCGTACCCAGGGTATCGGCGGCCGAGAGCGTCAGCGACTGGATCTCCGAGGAAGTTCCCTCCTGGTCGGGCGTCTGCGCGTAGATGCGTCCATTGTCGTTGAGGGCGACGATGACATCCGATACCCCTTCGGGCGAATTGAGGAGGGTCTGGATCTCATCGACCAGATCCTGCACCGTGGTCGTCGCGGTCACCTCGACGCTGCCGCTGATCGTCTGGCTGCCAACCACCGCGCCGATGAAGACCGTATCCCCCGTCTCGGAGAGAATGACCGCGCTTCCCGCTTCCTGCCGCAGATCGACCAGCGTGGTGTCGCTGGTCGCCAGCTCCCCGTCACCGTCGTAGAGGGCCGAGGTCATCACGATGGTCCCGGTCGGCTCGGAATCGGCGTCCAGGTTCCCGCTCAGGTTGACCGTCGTCGTTGCGCGGGCGGGCTCGACATCGTTGATCGGCAGGTAGACATTCGAGAGCCCGGTGTCATAGGTGGCCGTATCGGGCTCGTAGGCGTAGCCCTGCAGGATGTTGCCGCTGGCCGGACTCACCATCCGCCCCCGCGCATCGACCTGCATCGATCCGTCCCGGGAATAGAAGTTCATCTCTCCGTCGCTCAATACGAAGAGGCCGCTGCCTTGGATGGCGAGATCGGTATTGATCCCGGTCATCTGCAGACTCCCCTGCGTGTAGAGCTGATTGACGCCGGCCACCAGGCTTCCCACGCCTACTTGGATGGCGTTGGTTCCCCCGCTCGAATCGGTCGGGGCGCTGGCCGCGCGCTGCACGGTGCCGAGCGTTTCCTCGAAACTGACCCGAGCGGACTTGAATCCGTAGGTGTTGATGTTGGCGATGTTGTTACCAATCACATCCATCCGAAGCATGTTTCCGGCCAATCCGGAAACTGCCGAGAAGAGTGATCGCATCATGGTTCCTGGCCCTCCTCCTCAGGCTTACCTCTTCGGCTCCATCCCGCGGGCGCCTCCGGCCCGTCAGCCTCAGATCTCCTATCTCCACCGGCGGGGCACCGCCCCACCGAACGGTTACCCTTTATCGGTCGACGATCCGCCTTCCACCGCCGCCCCCGCATCGCCGCTCAACACCTCGAGCAAGGAGGCGATCGGCACCCGTGTGCCGGCGACCGAGAAGTAGGCGGTCCCGTTCTCGTAGATCACGCTGTCGACGGTATCGATCACGACCGAGTAGGCGTCCATCGTCTCTCCCTGCAGGTCGGACGCTTCGATCTCGATCGTGTAGGCGCCCACCCCAACCTCCTTGCCCGTCTGATCGCGACCGTCCCAACCGACGGCGGTCAGACCCTGGGCCACATCCGACAAGGTGAAGGAGCGCACCAGGAGCCCCCCGTCGTCGCGGATCTGGACCGTCACCGATTTCGCGCCTTCGGTCAGGTAGCAGGCGACGTCCGGTACCCCTCCATCCTCCACCGCAAACGACTCGCTCCCCACCGCGACCTCGCGGCCGACGAGGGAGGCGGCCATGTTGTTGTTGAGCGACTGGATCAGCGTGCTCTGATCCTGGAAGCTCTGATTGAGGTTCTCCATCTGCTCGAGGGAGCTGAACTGGGCGAGCTGGGCCACGAATTCCGAGTTCTGAACCGGCTCGAAGGGATCCTGATAGCGGAGCTGCGTGATGAGCAGCTGCAGGAAGTCCTCCTTGCCCATGGCCTCAGAGGCGGCGCTGGTCAGAAACGACGGATCGTAGCTACTGGTGACCTGCGAGATTTCCACGTCTTACTCCTTCCTCATCCTTGCGCTAGGCCCTCACATCGACGCCCACGCGCCGCCGCGCCGGTCGGGGGCTCGGGGTCTCCTCACCGGGCAACGGAGGCGGCTGCGGTGTCGTCTGCCGCGGGGCCGGGCGTCCGCCCGAACCGCTGTCGCCCTGCGGCGAGGCCCCCTGCCCTTCGCCTCCCCAAGCCCGGCCACCCAGATCGGGGGTGGATCCCTGAGGTAGGCCGGACGGTGACGGCCGGGGACTCGACGTCGGGGCGGGTTCGATCACCAAGTGGTCGATTCGTAGGCCCTGGTGGGTCAGCCGCTCGCGGATCGCCGCGGCGCCTTCCCGGAGCACAGCCTCGACCTCCGGCAGCTCCGCCGTAATGCGCGCGGTGATTCCCGGCCCCTCCCGCCGGATGCTGATCCGCATCCGACCCAGATCGGGCGGATCGAGCGTGATCACCGATTCGCGGCGGTTCGACCGCAACGAGACCCGCAGCCAGTAGGCCGCCTGGGCGTTCACGGCCGGAGGGCTCGGGGGCGCGGGAAGTGCCGATCGACCGACCGAGGCGCCCGCCTCCGGGGCGGACGGGCCGGTGACCGGAGTGTGTGCTCCCGGAGAGCGCGCGATTTCGCCGCTCACGGTCGTCGTGACACGCGGGTGAGAGGGCCGGGGTGCGGGCTCTTCCGTGAGCTCCTGGATCGGCCAACGCGGGATGTCCCCTTCGGGCTTCCCGCTCCCTGGCTGCTCCGAGTCGGTGGTCGTCACCGGCTGCAGAATGGCACCCCCAACCCTCTCGCCCCCGCGTCCCGGCTGCCGGACCCACCAAGGGACCCCGGCCGAGTCGCTCCCCTCACCGGTTCTCGCGGGGGAGATGGAGGGGGGCGGCGTCGCTCCGCGAGTGGGATATGTGAAATCCTCCGCGGGACCAAGGGAGGACTCCTCGGCCGCCGGGAAGACGGGATCGGGCGAAGGGGATGTGCGCGGGGGGGGCGTCATCGGCTCGGGCGGCAGGATCACGTTCGAGGCCTCGGCGCGGGGTAGGTGCACCGCGACCGGTACCGGGTCGTTCGGCACCAGCGCGGGCGGCGGCGCCGACCGGGAAAGGGTGACGCTCTCGACGGGCAGGGCGACCCGGCCGAGGGGTCGAGCGCCCCCGGTGGCGCGGGCCGGAGCATCGACATCGGGCGAGGTCGGTGGCGACGGTGCCTGCATCTGACCTCCCGCTGATGTCCCCTTGCCGGGTGCGGGCGCCGCCGGACTCGGGATGTCGGCCTCCGTTGGGG
>Ga0180432_10006727_pt1 | contig 14849 bp, 12 predicted proteins | sample SS_ome_10_FD_132414 | JGI IMG/M metagenome (GOLD analysis project Ga0180432, IMG submission 132414) | Hypersaline lake sediment archaeal communities from the Salton Sea, California, USA - SS_1_MS_2 metaG | ecosystem: Environmental > Aquatic > Non-marine Saline and Alkaline > Hypersaline >... | reverse complement strand
TAGTTCTCCTTTGGCCTCAGGGCCTTCCTCAAGGAGGACTATCTTAAATAAAACGAATAAAACGGCATAGCCTTATCAATGCTCACCGGCAAAGCCGGTGGATTACTTTATTTCTGTTTAGAAGAGGCGCGCAACAAGCGCGCCACAAATTGGCCCTTACCGGATGCTTCAGAGGCTGCTCGGGCGCGATCTAAAACATCCTTTCGGATGGCCAGGTAGAACCGTTCAGTGGTCTCAATGCTCGCATGTCCGGCCAATTCTTTGACCTCATGGAGACTGAGTCCCTGAACGATCCAGTTACTCAGGCAGGTTCGCCGCAGATCGTGAAAAGTTCCTGTACGAATACCCGCTCGGCCCCGGATCTTATTGAAGCGATGGCAAAACTTCGACAAGGGTGATCGGCCTTTCTCAACATCCCACTGTCCAGTCTGACGATATGCCTGGATACGCTCATACCGAACCTTCGGAACGAAGATGTACGGACAACCTTCGGATTGGGACATCTGGTGCTCAACCAAGAGTTTTACCAGTTCAGTCGTCAGCGGAAGCGTTCGCCGTTCGGTGTCCTTGATATGCCACTCCCAGGTATCCAGACTATCCTTCTTGGGAGCAACATCGACAGTCATATGAGCGAAATCGATATCACGCCAGGGGTATTCAGGAGTTCCCCGCGACGCATACCGGTTCCGAGAGCCATGCGAATGAGCAGTTCCCATTTGATGGGGGAACCTTTCTCCTCGTATTGACGGGCAAACCTGCATAGACTACGACATTCTTGGTGTGTGTACACGCGGATCTTTTGTTTTGGAACCTTTGGCGGTTTCAGTTTACGAAGCGGGTGATGGTCAAGTTGTCCACGATCTTCCGCCAATTGGAATACCCTTTTCAGCTGCTTGACCTTCTTCGTAGTCGTGCCCGCCGTGAGATCCTGTCTCAGACAGTACTGAATGAATCGCTCGCCATGCTCGTAGCAAACGTCCTGCACATCGATATCTCCCACGCATGCTGTGAAATCCCTCATAGTCCTCGCCCTGTCCTTGAGGGTCGTGGCTCGAACCTGTCCCTTCGTGCGCACAAGACTATCTTGAAAGAAGTCTGTTAATCGCATGGATATGGGCTCAGCAATATGCATCCGCAGTTCCATCTCCTTTTCGTATCGTTGACGTTCTGCCCTGCGTTTGTCGACATGCCCCAGTGAAATCTGCCGTCTTCTGCCACTTTGATCTACATAATCAAGCATATACCGAAAGGATTTCTTATTACGCGAGGGCCTTATTCTTAGCCTTACCAGCTCTTTCATTTCTAAACCTCCTTTCCGATGCTGGCCGAAGGCTTGGGTTGGTCCAAGCCTATTGTACCAGAATCGATAGCTATTGCCCACACGTGATAAGATTTTCGAGCCATACCTTTATGGCGTCTGTCAGATACACAGTCTTTCCACAGAGATGAATTCGTGGCAGACCGCGCGTACGTTTAAGGTTCTCGATGACGTTTCGAGGGCTTTTCGCGTTGCTGATCTCTGGAATTCGGAGAAACTGGATCAGTTCCTCTTCTGTCATGACGGTGGGGCAAAGGCCGAATTCACCTTCTGAGCCCGGTAAGATGGCTGTGGATTTAATGTTGTGCTGCGTGCTGTTCATTATAACTCCCTCGATGTTTTTGGCAGCACATCGACCAAAAGAGCCCTCGATAACAGAAAAGAAATTGGGATGTTTACATATCTACCGGACAGGCTTTCCTGAAACAGGCAACCGTGATGAAACTACTGGAACAAGTGCACTCTTCCCACAAATGCATGGCTCTTCTTGTGTGTAATTCGACATGTCGTCCCGAATGTCTCGGAAGTTCGTTGAAATCACCACGCTGTTTGGGTACTATGGAGTTTGAATTAACAGCAGTTTCTCGAGATAAAAATTAGGTGTACAGAAATGCCATCTATGAAGTCAAATGGGAAATCCTATCCTAAATATGTAGCCATGAGTACTCATATGAACCGTCGAGATTTCCTAAAGATCGGTGCCGCATTCGGGTCTGTGCTCTTTCTCCCCGGGCAAGTGCTCGGGAAAGGGCGGACCTCGCCCAACAATCGACTAAACATCGCGTACATCGGTATTGGCAATCGTTCCAGGGCTCTGCTTCGACAACCGGAAGGCGATAACATCGTGGCAATCTGTGAAGTCAATACAAATTCCAGGGGCATGGAAATCGCGAACAAGGTATGCCCCAAGGCAAAACACTTTACTGACTTCCGCAAGATGCTGGATGTGATGGACAAGGAAATCGACGCAGTGGTGATCGCCACGCCGAATCACACGCATTTCCCCATCGCAATGCATTATGCACAAGCTCAGAAACATCTCTATGTGGAAAAGCCCCTTACTACAACGATCTGGGAAGCCCGTGAGCTGGCCAGGGCGCAGGATAAATATAAGATCACCACGCAGATGGGCAATCAGGGACGTTCGTTCGAAGGTCCATGCCTGGCTAGGGAATGGTACGATGCCGGTATGATCGGCGACATCGTCGAGGTCCATGCCTGGACCGGCAGGCGGGGCCAGAGCAAACCGATCGAAGCCCAACCGGAGCCGGTCCCGAACACTCTCGACTGGGATCTCTGGATCGGCCCGGCGAAGATGCGTGAGTTCTCCCAAAGCTACCTGAAGTGGCGTGGCTGGTGGGACTTTGGCGGCGGTCCCCTGTATGACATCGGTTGTCACACGTTGGAGGCTCCGCTGTTTGCACTAGGCACAAGCCCACCCGTGCGTGTCAGTGCGATCACATCAGAATGTTGGCCGGAGAATCCACCGATGTCATCGACGGTCGAGTTTCAGATACCCCTCAAGGATTCTTCGAAGATCGTGAAGTTCTGTTGGTACGACGGCGGGAGCGAGAACTACCCGAAGTACCTTCGTCATCTTGAGTCGAACCGATCGGCCGGCAGGGTTGCCGAAGCAGGCGGCGCATACATGGTCGGGACCAAGGCCGGCATGATCCTGCCCGGAATGCGGGCAAGCAGCGCTCGGCTTGCGCCCGAGGCGACCATGCACCAATGGGCCCGAAAGCTTCCGCCCAAGACCATTCCCCGTGTGCCTCGCGACGGGGCAGGCCATATGCAGAACTGGATCGACGCATGCAAGAGTGGCGGCAGAGCGAACTCGGACTTCGCCGGCTACGCCGTGCCGTTAGCCGAGGTGGTTATGTTGGGCGTCGTTGCCAAACGTGCCGGTCAGCCGATCGAATGGGACTCGGCGACCATGCGAATCACAAATTCACCGGAGGCCAATAGGTTCCTCCGTCCCCACATCCGTAAGGGATGGGAATACCATGCATAAGAGGAGACGATGAAATATTCTATGTTGCGAATTTCCGCTGCCACTCTCGGCCTTGTGCTGCTTTGTGACGCTCTGGCTGCCGATCCCACGGTCTACCGGGAACCAGATCCGAAAATCATTGCCAAGGCAGAAACCATTGCCTCCACGCTCCAGGCAGCGCCGAGCAAAAAGAAGCGCAGAGTTCTGGTCTATGGTATCAGCTTTGGCCCACACAGAACGACGATCCGTACGGCTCAGCAGGTCTTCAAGTTGCTGGGCGAAAAGACAGGTGCATTTGAAGTTGTTGTCAGTCAGGATCTGGCCAATTTCGAGACGGATAAACTAAAACAGTTCGACTCTGTGATCTTCGCCAACACAACGGGCGAGGTCTTCTGTCGCCCTGCAGACAAGATACAGTTCAAGGCTCTCAGTGCGGATGAGAAACGTGAGCAGGAGGATATCGCGGCCCGACTCATAAAGAACCTGGATGATTATGTCAGGGCTGGCGGAGGCTTTATGGCCATTCATTCAGCTACCGATACATTGAAGAACCATAAGGCGTACGGCGATATGATCGGGGCAGTCTTCACGCAGCACCCCTGGGGACCGAAAGAGACGGTTACGGTAAAAGTCGAAGACCCCGACCATGCTCTCACCAAAGGTGTATTCGATAAAAGCGAGTTCAAATTCAACGACGAAATATATGAGTTCCGTGAACCCTACGATCGTCGGAGATTGCACGTTCTTCTGTCTCTGGATCTTGGCAAATCGGATAAGCCGAACCGGCCGCTGCGACGCACGGATGGCGACTACCCCATCGCGTGGACGAGGAGCCATGGGAAAGGTCGCGTCTTCTACTGTTCACTCGGACATGCAACTTCGACTTTTGCAAACCTGATTATCCTGAAATTCTGGCTCCGTGGCATACAATTTACGACAGGAGATATCGATGCAGTGACAACACCTTCGCGACAACTCCATACCGCAGAAAATGGTAATCTTGTTCAATTAAGACATAGTGTTAGAGAATTTATCAAGAGCATTTTACAAGCATATGAAAACAATCAGGCATTCTCTCATAACATCTTGTTTGACCGTCCTTCTCGTTTCTGGAATTTCAACACAGGGAGCTGGGCCCTTACCTGAATTCACGTTCAAGGGAGTTGCCCTCCACCCTAAGAACCTTTCCTGGGCTCCTACGGGAGAATTGGAACATCCTACAGTGATTGAGACGGAAGGACGCGTTAAGAATCCATTGGGCAGGTACTACTTGTACTACGCGCCTCATAAGCACGTCGGTATCGGCATGGCGTATTCCGACAGCATGGAGGGGCCCTGGACAGAGTATAAAGGCAATCCCGTGCTGGAAGGTCCGGCGGCTCCTGATATCCGGTGGATCGAGGAAAAAGGCAAGTTCTACATGTGGGGCCACAGGGCGAACAAGCGAACTGAGTTGTGGACCAGCGATGACGGGCTTAGCTTCGAGTACAAGTCAGTCAGCGTTGATGGCAAGAACATCGGCACCAAGAACGCCAGCTACACCCGGTTCTACGAATACCCACTGAAAGAGTATGGCAGCAAGTACATTATGCTCTATTCGGGATACGCCCAGGAAGAGGGTATCCGCAGCGTCTGGCTGGCTCACTCCAGGGATGCCGAAAACTGGACTCAATTGAAGACGCCGTTAGTGGGGCCGGTCCCGGGAGAGGATGATACTATCTATTGTGCCTCCTTGTTGCAGTGGGACGGCAGAAACTTCATTGTCTATCAGGACAACACGGGCTGGAGAGGCGGCAATGTCAAATATGTCGAGGTCGACGGCGAACTCCATCCGGTGGGAAACAAAGGAGAGCGTTTCATCCTCATGGATCCGCCACCGACTCTTAACGAACGTTACCGTTCGGCCGAGTTCTATCTGGAAGATGACACGTTTTACATGTACTCTGGCGCTGGCTCCAAGCCCAGGATTTATGTGTATGCCACTGCAGAAGCGAGAGACCCCTTACCAAAAACAGACAAAGGTAGAACCAAGAAGAGTAATCCTCTATCGACAGATAGAAAGCAAGTTGTGAATGGTGAGCCTGGATCATTGGATGATATTCTCAAGGGCGTGGAATTGGAGACGGTCTATGAAACCACTTTCGAGGAGTCGTTACGTATTATCCATGAAAGTGAGCTGATCGAAGACAAGAAGATTGTCCGTGAGCCGCCAAAGGATATCGATTGGGTTCTGGAAGGCCCGGGTGAAGTTCTCGTCAAATCGGGGCGTATGCACATAAAGAACAGCCCGGACGGAAACTGCGTCCTGTGGAACACTCGTGAATTCCCTGAGAGTTTCGTTGCCGAATGGGATTTCAAACACCATTATCCTCAGGGGCTGGCTATTTTGTTCTTTGCGGCACAAGGAGTAGAGGGTGGCAGTATTTTTATGCCCGGATTGCCCAGGCGGGGTGGTAATTTCGGCAAGTGTACCCGTGGTAAGATACTCTGCTACCATACTTCATATACCGCTATTAGCGAGGACGGCGTACCTCGCGGAGAGACCCACCTGAAGAAAAATGACGGAGATGCTAATCAGGAAACAGGAAACAAAGTCGCCCAAGGGCCGAGTACAATCGACGGCAAGGCGGGCAGGCCTCACCGAATCAGGGTCGCCAAACTGGGTGCTCGCGTCATCCTGGAAGTCGATGGTGAAATCTCTTTTGACTGGACCGATCTCGGCGAGAAGGGAGGAGCCCCTTATGGAAGCGGTCAAATCGGTTTTCGCCAGATGCGACACACCATCGAGGCCAGTTACGGAGGTTTCAAAGTGCAGCGTGTGAAGCTGCGGGCAGATTAACTCATGAGGGTCCCTGGATGAATATGATGGACAGTATTAGGAAAGTGCATATGGTTAAATCCCTGTTGGTAATTGCGGCATGTCTATTGAGCCTGTCTCCGGCTTTTCATGGAGAGGCTCAGGCCGCGAGTCGGTTCCCGTCTGTGGATGAGCTGGCGACTGAGGATAAACTTCCTGATCCGTTTCAGTTTTTTGACAGCGATCGCCGGGTGAGAAACAAAGAGGATTGGCAGGAGCGACGGGCTGAGATGCTTCGGATGATCCAACATTATGTCTCAGGGCCAGCATTCCCGCAGACCCATAACGCTAAGCTTGAGAACCTGGAATCAACGAAGGTCTACAACGGCAAAGCGACCCATTACGCCGCGAGCCTGGTGGTCGGACCCGATCATGCGATTAAATGCACATTTGAGTACGTCATGCCGAACACGGATGGGGCGAAACCGCTTCTGTTCTATATCTGCCATAGACGCGAATCTGCGGAGGAAACTGCTGCGTGGCGAGAGAGGATCATCAACCGCGGCTATGCCTTTGCATGGGTAATCCCGGGGCAATTCAATGGGTATGATGACCACGGGCCGGTGAAAGATGCGTTTCCCGAGATCAAGAGCAATACGATGATGGCGTGGATCTGGGGGATCAACGAAGTGATCCGTTACCTGGATGAAACGCACGAGATCGACAAGTTGATTGTCACGGGTACCTCGCGTTTTGGAAAGACCGCGTCAATGGCCGGAGCCGTGAATGATCGCATAGATTTGACGGTACCGGTTACGGGCGGCTTTGGGGTACGGCGGTTCAACGTCAGGGACCAGAAGCAACCGGCATCTGCTTTTGACGGACGATGCTGGTCAAATGACGTATTCCCCACTTTTGCGGGCCGGCTCAACAAACTGCCGGTAGACCAGCATTTTGTCGGCGCGTTGATTGCGCCCCGGGGCTTACTGGCAATTATGGGCCAGGAGAACAACGACAAAAACGTGGGGCACATCGAAGCCTATGAGGCCCTGGTGCCGGTCTTTAAGTGGCTTGGTGCGCAAGACAAACTCGGATTGTACAACCATGCGCCACTGGGACACGGCATCACAGAGGGTGATTTCTTCACCATACTTGATTTTGCCGATCAGATCTTCTACTGCAAGAAACCGAAAAGCGGCAAGACATTCGATCAGATCAGCAATCCCGATCTGGTCGGGTTCGAATGGGAGGTTCCGGTACACTAGGAGAAGAGAGTAGAATTGGTGTGTTAATCTGATAATGAGGGCAATGAGGTTACATAGATGCGGACGAGCAGCATGAAAACGTTGATTTCAAAAGCCGGTTTCATCCCAACCAGCCTGGTACTTCTTCTGTGTGCCTCTGCCGCGCTCCAAGCGGAGAAACGGCCCAATATCGTTCTGGTTATGGCAGACGATCAGGGCTGGGGGCAGGTTGGTTATAACGGGCACCCGCTGTTGAAGACGCCAAATCTGGATGCGATGGCGGCTGAGGGGCTTCGATTCGACCGGTTCTATGCGGCCGGGCCGGTTTGCTCGCCGACACGTGCATCTGTGTTGACGGGCCGGACACACAATCGGACCGGCGTACCATCGCATGGGAAACGGTTGTGCTTTCAGGAAAAGACTCTTCCGCAAGCCCTCAAGAAAGCCGGTTACACAACGGCCCATTTCGGCAAATGGCATCTCAATGGCGTGCGGGGTAATGGCATTCCCGTTCTGGGCGACGACCTGAACCATCCGGGGCATTACGGGTTCCAGGTGTGGCTTTCGGTCACCAACTATTTCGACATGGATCCGTTGATGAGCCGCAACGGAAGATTCGAATACTTCAAAGGCGACTCCTCAGAGGTCATAGTCGCCGAAGCTCTCAAGTTCATGAAAAAACAGAAAGACTCTCCATTTTTCGCCGTGATATGGTACGGATCTCCGCACGCTCCGTTTCATGCCCATGGTGAAGATCGCAAGGGATTCCCCGAAGGAAAACACGGTGACCAGCTTGGAGAAATTGTGGCTATCGATCGCAGTGTTGGGGCGTTGAGGCAGGGATTGCGGGATATGGGTATCGAAGAAGACACATTGGTTTGGTACACCAGTGATAATGGTGGACTCAATATTGATCCTGATTCCTGTGGTCACCTGAGGGGACACAAAGGTTCGGTCTTCGAAGGTGGCATCCGTGTTCCAGGCATCGTCGAATGGCCGGGGCGCATCAAACCGACGATCACGGACTTGCCCGCTTCGACGATGGATATCATGCCCACGATCGTTGACTTACTCGACCTGCCTGAAGATTCCATGATGTCGGTGCGGGACGGGGAGAGCATCCTGGCTCTTTTCGACGGAGAGACCCCGAAACGAAATCGTCCGATCCCGTTTATCTTTCTGAGGAATATGGCCCTGATCGATGGGAACTACAAACTACTGAGCACGAGCAAGACGCGGAATGATTCGTGGCAATTGTATGATTTGGGCAAGGACCCCAGCGAGAAGAATGACATATCCGCGGAGCTTCCTGAGCGTTTCGCGAAGATGAAGGCTGAAGCAGAAGCCGTTATGCGTTCAGTAGAAGCCAGTGCTGAAGGCAAGGACTATCCGGAAGGCAGAGTGATTCAGCCGGAGCGAAGCGCGTTCTGGCGAGATATGGAAGAGTACAAGCCACACTTTGAGACCTTTATCCGGCTCAAACCAGACTTCGTGGTGCCGGTCAACAAGAGCAAAGAGAGGAAAGGTCGTGACTAATGCTCAGTCGAAGCCAACTTACTCCACAAGGCAGTGTGGAGTAAGCAGAACACCGGGGATGTAAATGAAGTTGATTCATATAGTATTGATTGTTGTAACTGCAATTGCCTCTGCCTCTGCCGTCGGGGCGGAGAAGCCGAATATCATCTTTATCCTTACAGACGATCAGGGCTATGGCGACCTCGGCTGCTTTGACGCGCAAGATATTGCCACACCAGCCATCGACAAGCTCTGCAAAGAAGGCATGAAGTTTACTTCCTTTTATGTGCACAACCGCTGCTCGCCGACACGCCTGGCCTTCATGACCGGTTGTGTTGCCCACCGCGCAGGGACGGACAACGTCATCTATCGAACAGAAGGTATCGGGATCCATGACAACGAGATCACCGTCGCGGAGAAATTGAAAGAGGCCGGCTATGCGACCGGGATCGTCGGCAAATGGCATCTCGGGGAGTTCGAGCAATTCAACCCTGTCAATCACGGCTTTGACAGCTTCTTCGGCTTTCAGGATATCGACGCGGATCGAGGCGATGTGCTACTACGCGACAAGGAGATCGTCGAGAGAGGCGTGAGGAAGACAGATGGCGTGTACTCGCCAAGGCTGTTGGCCGCCGGGATCAAGTTCATTAAGGCCAATAAGGACAAGCCGTTCTTCCTCTTCTACTCGTCTCCGCTGCCCCATGTGAAATGGATCCCAAATGAGAGGTTCAAGGGCGCTTCAAAGCAAGGGACCTATGGGGATGTCATCCAGGAGATCGACTGGCAGGTCGGTGAGCTCATGAAGACGCTGGATGAACTCAACCTCGCCGACAAAACGCTCGTGATCTATACCTCCGACAACGGCCCGCAGTTGAATGTGGACGGTCATGGAAGTGCAGGGGTGTTGCGTGATGGGAAGTGGACCGATTTTGAAGGGGGGATTCGCGTACCCTGCATTATGCGTTGGCCAGGGGTGATCCCGGCAGGCTCTGTTAACAATGAGATTACTAGCATCATGGACATGCTCCCCACCCTCTGTGGCTTGGCGGGGGTCGAGGCGCCCACGGATCGGGTCATCGATGGGCGTGACATACGTCCTTACATGGAGGCAAAGGCGGTAGGGTCGCCGATTCATGAGACCTACATCGTTCCCGACAAGACGGTTCGCTGCAATGAGTGGAAGCTCTTTGTCTCCGGCCAGAAACCGGGCGGCAACGTCAAGGATGGCAGGGGCAAGCAGGGTCGTCTACCGGCCAGGGCGGGCTCGCTGTTCAACCTGAGGGATGATCTGGGCGAAACAACAGATGTCTCGGCAAGCCATCCTGAGAAGGTCACAGAGCTGACCAGGATGATGGAGGCGTTCATGAAGGAACTCGCTGCCAATTCACGACCGATCGGAAAGGTCGAGGGCTTTGCACCGCCTGAGAAGGAAAAGAAAGAAAGACAAGAAGAATAAGAAAAGGCAATGGTGACGTAAATATGACTCGCTCAACAAACGATTGGATTTCTCTCAGATCCACTGTAATGACGCTCTTTCTTGGTGCGATCATCACTTCCGGCGCGATGGGCGTCTCGCGGCCAAACGTGATTCTGATCATGGCCGACGACATTGGCGCAGAATGCCTGGGCTCTTATGGCAGCACCATCTACACCACGCCAAACCTGGATCGAATGGCCGAAGAAGGTGTTCGCTTTGATAACGCCTACGCCACGCCCTTATGCACACCGACGCGGGTGATGATAATGAGCGGGCTCTATCCCAACCGGACTGGATTTCGCACATTGATAGGCAAGGGGCCGGGCGTGCGCATGCCCGCAAAGATCAAGACGTTCGGGCACTATTTCAAAGAGGCCGGTTACCAGACTGCGATAGCCGGCAAATGGCAGCTCGGCAAGTTCGACGAATATCCCGCCCAGCCGGTCGAGCATGGTTTTGATGAGTTACAAGAAAGGGTTCTTCGTCCGAGACAAGCGCTTCCGACTCCACGAGGATGGCAAGCTCTATGATATTCCCGTAACCTCTGACCAGCAGCGATACAGCGAGACGGTGAGCACTCGCCCGGAACACGAATTCCACCGACAACGCCTTCAGACAATTCTGGACGGACTCATGGCGATCACGGATGAATACAGTGGGGCAACTCATCCAACATCAGAGAGCCAACGCTAAGAGAAGAAGAGGAGAACACTCCTACAACCCGGGCCTGCCACCGCCTGCTAACGTGCAGATTTCTGCAACTGACCACTTGGCGTCATGTCTGCCTTGATATCACCCAGCGCAAATTGGATCCCGTCCAGGTAAAACTGAAGCAGCTTGGGGTCCTGAAAAATGTGGCGTTTGTGCCCCAGCGAACAATAGAAGATCCGCCCCTTGCCGTGCTGCTTGACCCACGCCACTGCGTTATCCTTGTCCTCTCGCCGTCCCTTGTCCGCCGTCTTCGTCATGTCCAGGCTCAGTAAGACACGCAGATTGTCCCGAGAGTATATCTTGGTGAACTGATAGATCTCGTCGTTTACCGTGAAGCCTTTACTGTCAAAAACTCTCGTCAGGCGATGTTTCGGATCGTCGATCTTCACGCCGACCTCCTCCGACCACGGATGGCCCGAGAAGTAGCCTCCGAATATCTCGCCGAACTTGTTGTCCGTCGCCGCATGAATCCCCACCAGTCCACCTCCATCAGCAACATACGCACTGAGATTCTCCACCCAGCTCTTGCCGTTCGCCGAGACACCCTGTCCGCCTGTTGAGTTGTTCACGCAGACAGCGTCAAAGGCTTTGAGCTTTTCCGGCACCAGCATCTTTGACACAGTTTCCTTATCGCGGGCAAACTCGACTTCGAATGCTCCTGTCTGCTTGGCCATGATCTGCAATGCCGCCTCGCCTGCAAACCGTCCCCGGTCATGACTCTGATACGTCAGGATAAGCATCTTGCGAGGCTTGGCCGGCTGGACACTCGGCTTCTTTGGCACCGCGGCCTCTATCTTCGCCAATTCCTCGCCGGTAGGGTCTGCCGGCCTACGAGAGATCTCCTGGCACAAGATGACTGATCCGGCAAACATGACTATCAGAACCGACAACAATACGCTACGTTTCATGGCCAACCCTTTCGTTCAGAGGCACCTTCGAGCATCAGAGAGCACATTCATTATAGCGGCTATGCCTCTGGGCCGCAATCGCGTCGAGTGGAGACACTTGAAGGTTACGAGGGGAGTCCTTACAATATGGATGTGTACGGAACGAAAACAATTATAGAAGAAGGTTGAAACAGTGGAAAAACTATCACGCAGATCATTCTTAGAAGCAAGTGCCGTAATGGGGGCTTCGTTTGTCTTGCCTCGTTTTGCCATTGGCCGGGCGGGAGCCAGTGCCGGCTCGAAGATCAATGTAGCTCTTATTGGCGCAGGGGGCATTGCGAGGACCTGCTATGCGGAGTGCCGGCAGCAGAACGTCGTGGCGATTGCAGACGTGGATCAGGCCAGAGGGTCCGACGGGTTCGAGGCGTTTCCCAAAGCGAAACGTTACAAGGATTTCCGTAGGTTGCTTGACGCCCATCACAACGAATTAGATATGGTTATTGTCAGCACGCCGGACCACACCCATTTCCCCGCGACCTACGCCGCCATGGAACGCGGCGTCGCGGTGCATACTCAAAAGCCGCTGACGCACAATATCTGGCAAGCGCGGACCCTCCAGAAGGCGTATCACAAGTTCGGCGTTCAAACGGTGATGGGGAACCAGGGGCACAATTTCGAAGGGATGCGTCAGATACGCGAGTGGTACGAGGCGGGATTGATCGGCAAGGTGCGCGAGGTGCATGCGTGGACAAACCGCACGACAAAGAACACCCTGAACGCCAGGATCACGTTACCGGCGGAGCCTATTCCGGGTACGCTAGATTGGGATCTCTGGACCGGCCCCGCCAAGCTCAATCCTTACAACAGCACGCTCTGTCCCTCAGGGTGGCGCTGGTGGTGGGACTATGGCCTGGGTGGTTTGGGTGATATCGGTTGTCATACACTCGATATCCCCAAGTATGCCATGGGATTGGGATATCCGTCCGTGGTCTATACGAATCATAAGATCAACTTCCAGCATCTCTATCACGACAAGCCGCGTAAGGAGGCCGGAGCGACCTATGTGTACGAGTATCCCGCCAGGGGCAGTAAGCCCGCCGTGGCGGTTTACTGGTATGAAGGTGGACACTTGCCCAGGCTACCCGGCGGTACGGTTGAGAAATATGGGCTCAGGACAATCCAGAGCGGGGGGTGTCTGATGGTGGGAGATAAGAACACCATTTACTCACCGGGGATGCGCCCCACCGCTCCGCGTCTGATCAAGGACTGGAGAACGATACGCAGAGCTTTACCGGAAAAAACAGTCCCGCGTGCCATCGGCAATCCCGTACAAGAAATTATGGCGGCAATTCGCGGCGATATTCGCAAACCTGGCTCAAACTTCGACTACGCGGTCCCGCTGACCGAAACCGTGATCCTGGGCACCATCGCTTTACGCTCGGGCAAGAGGGTTGAATACAATCCCGAAAGCATGACCTTCAAAGACAGCTCTTTGAATGGCTATATCAAAGAACCTGTGCGCAAAGGCTGGGAGTGCGGAGAAGATCTGCTGGGATGATGGCCCGACAATGCGCAAGTGATAGCTGAATTGACATGCTGAGATAGCAAGGAGAAGAGATTGTGAACAAAGCATTGGTGAAATTGTTGATCGTGGCGCTGTTTACGTCGCCTATATCGACATTTGGCAGAGAAATTCCCAGACAGGAAAGGATGAATGTCCTGTTCCTGGTTTCGGACGATCTAAACAGTTGGTTGCTGGGCGATACCAACCGGTATGCCGGCAAGGTGGTAGCTCCCAATCTCCAGCGACTGGCCGATAGCGGGGTACTGTTTACCCGCGCCTATACGGCCGCCCCGGTCTGCTCTCCATCCCGGACCGCATTCTTTTCCGGAGTGGCCCCCTGGACATCGGGTCACTATCACAATACTCCGGGAGCCAACATAAGTGAGCCACTCAAGAAAGCCCTGTCATTGGCGGGGTTCTTCAAGAGAGCCGGTTATGACACCGCAGGATATGGGAAGATTACCCATGGATGGGATCAGAGAGAGCATTGGGATGAGAAGATCGGCCACAAACGAGATCCGGCTCCGCCGGGCGCCCCTCTGACGCCTGTAGGAAGAGGGGAACAGGACTGGGGCCCCATCCACCTGGCCGAAGAAGAGATGAATGATACGTTAATGCTCAACTACGCCGTCAAACAACTTCAGAAGAAGCATGATAGACCCTTCTTCATTGCCTGCGGCACGTTCAATCCGCACATGCCTTGGTATGTGCCCAAGAAATACTTCGACATGTTTCCTATGGACGAAGTTACCACGCCGGAATTGAAGGAAGATGATCTGGATGATGTTCCAGTGTTGGGGCGCCTATTGACCGCGGGCAAGAGTAAGTTTGTGGATGCCGTGCTCGAACATGGTCTGCACAAGCAAGGGGTCCAGGCCTATCTCGCGACCACGGCCTACGCGGATGCTCAAATGGGGCGCGTGCTCGATGCATTGGACAGGAGCCCCTACAAGGACAACACCATTGTCGTGTTCCTGACGGACCATGGCTTCCATTTAGCGGAAAAGCATCACTGGCAGAAGGCGACCCTCTGGGAGGAGGCGACGCACAGCCTGATGATGATGCGGGTGCCGGGCCTGACTCCCGATGGAGGTGTGAGCCAACGATTCGTATCGCTCCTTGATATCTATCCGACCCTGGCTGAGTTGTGCGGCCTGAAACCCCCGGATTACTTGGATGGTCGTTCGCTGGTTCCCCTGCTCAAGAACCCGCAGGCAGAGTGGAAGAGTACCGCCATCACCGGCCTGACGAGTAAGCACGGGCCATGGCATCCCTACATCAGCATCCGCAATGAAATGGGACGCTATATTCGCTATAAGGACGGCCAGGAGGAATTCTATGAT
>Ga0180432_10006726_pt1 | contig 14851 bp, 16 predicted proteins | sample SS_ome_10_FD_132414 | JGI IMG/M metagenome (GOLD analysis project Ga0180432, IMG submission 132414) | Hypersaline lake sediment archaeal communities from the Salton Sea, California, USA - SS_1_MS_2 metaG | ecosystem: Environmental > Aquatic > Non-marine Saline and Alkaline > Hypersaline >... | reverse complement strand
TTGCTCTTGGAATTTCTCCCGAATAAATACTCCGTTACTCCTTACATTTACTTTTACCACATAGCACAGTCTTAGCAAACAAACAGTTTACAATAACCGGATAACAACTTATATCGGACTTGACTGTTCCGCAAGAAAAAAATCTGCTTTTTGAAAAAGATTTTAAGACTTTTTATAGGTCCTATAATACATTCAGTGCACGGCAGTTGTGAAGCTCTTTCTGCCCCCAATGCCATCTGTTTGACACTGCCATCACAGCTCCACATCTTGAACTTTGAGGGTAGTCATTGCATTTTTGCACACCGGACAACCCCATAAGCAATCTCCAGTGGTCCTTAAGAAGCCGTGCACTATTATATTGGCTGGAAAATTAAGTCAAGAGAAGTATTAGAAGGCTGGTTTTCTTGTCTTCCACATACCACGAGTAAAATCAGGGAAATGAATCAGCCGGCTTTTACCGGCTATCGAGCGTTCGCTCAATTCTGAAACCACACTCCAGGCGGCTGCATCATAGACATCCATATCCGGAGGGCTTCCTTCGCGCAGGCATTTGACGAGTCGATAATCCTCAATATAATCCATACCGCCGTGGCCTTTTCCCTTGGCCATTTGGCCGAGGTCTTTCCAGAATCTGTGTTCGTACTCGTCGGCGTAATTTTCAAGCGGTTCCCATTTATGTTTCGGGCTTCTTGTCTGAATATGGATTTTCTCCTGGGGGTATTTTCTGACAATGCCATTTGTGCCCTGTATTAGAATATCGCGGCTGTAAGGGCGAGGTGAATCGGTATCGTGCTTTAGAACGATTGTCTGTCCGTTTTTAGTGCATATTAAGGTGGTGACTACATCGCTGAGTGCATATTTTTGCTTTGCCTGTGGGCTGTTTTGACCAAATTTGTCGGCTGCAAATAAGTTAAGTCCTCTGGATTTGCCGCCCATTGATACCAGGTAGTCGAACTGATTGCCACGGTTAATGTTCATACATTGTGCCACAGGTCCAAGGCCGTGAGTCGGATAAAGGTCGCCATTACGGTTTATCGAGTGCGCAAGACGCCACAGTCCCTCGCCTTTTGAACTAAACTTGAGCCCGCGCAGGTCGTGCAGGTAACCACATTCTGCGTGCAGAAGTTCGCCGAGCAAACCCTTGCGAACCATATTGAGAGACATCAATTCCGTGCGGTCATAACAGCAGTTTTCCATCATTACGCAATATCTGCGGGTTTTTTCTGATGTTTCCACAAGCTGCCAGCATTCATCTATTGTGACGGCAGCGGGCACCTCGGTGGCAGCGTGCTTTCCGGCATTCATTGCAGCCAGACAAACAGGGACATGCCACCTCCAGGGTGTGGCGTTGAAAACCAAATCGAGGTCTTCCTGCTCACACATTTGTTTGAAGTCGGTTTCGCTGCGTGAATAACCGGTGGGTTTTGGCTGCCCGGCTTCCTGCACCCATCGCTGAACACGGGCAACCTTTTCCTCTACGATGTCGCAGACGGCACAGATACGAACCGCTTCTATGTTCAGGAAATTTTTGACGTGAGTAGAACCCATGCCCCCTACGCCGACAAATCCCATGCGAAGGGTATCAATTGGAGCAGCTTTGATTTCCGGCGGGAAAGTAGATAAGGCCCTTGGCGGATTTGTGCAACCTGAAAGAGCGGCGCCGCCCAGGGCCAATCCGGTTCCAACAGTTGCGCTTAGTTTCAAAAAATCCCTTCTATCGTATTCATTACTCATAATTACCTCCAATTTGCTTGTGTTTAAGAGATCTTTGCATTCAAAATAACAAAGGAAGAGTTAAGACGCAAGGTGAAAGACAGAGAGGGAATATCGAATAGCTCTCCGTAAGGAGTTCCTATGACTGCCACAGGTAACGAATAATGAATAATGAAAAATCGATTGCTTTGGACTACAAAACAAGTTTTGCAAAAACAGAAGCGAAGTTTTGGGATAGTTGTGGGGATTGGTGGGTATTTTGGGGTGAGGAAATATTTTCTTGACGGGATAATAATTATTGATTATTGATAATCAATAATTGATAATTGGTGGCGGTATGATAGTCGATTGTCACACACATATAAATTTTACAGGCGATGAGGTTTCGCTGGCTGAGCACCCGGCAGCGACGGAAGCCGATACCGTGGATGTCTGCATAGTGCTGGCTGCTGCGGGCAAATCGAGCCAGGAGACTAATAAGGCATTGTCCGAGTATGTCAGTAAATATGAAGAGAAGACCATCGGTTTTGCAGTTGTAGAGCCCACGAAAGACAATATCAGCACTAAAAATCTGTCAGTACTGGCTGAGAAGATGGGCCTTGCCGGAACGGTGCTGTATTGTTCGGAGAATGGCTTTCACCCTGCTCACAGCAGAGCGATGCGGTTTTATGAAAGCGCAGAAGAGCTTGGGCTACCTGTTTTTTTTCATAGCGGCTCGGCCGACGGGCTTGAGAGTATTTTAAGTTACGGCCAGCCATATCTTTTGGATGAGGTTGCGAGGACATTTCCAGAACTAAAAATCGTCATTGGCACTATGGGTGTGCCTTTTGTCGAGCAAACATTATCAATGGCGGCCAAACATAAAAATGTGTATGCAGATTTGACAATAAATCCCAGCCGGGTGTGGCAGGTTTATAATACGGTAATAGCAGCGCACGAACAGGGTGTAATGGATAAACTGTTGTTCGGCAGCGGATATCCACAGGGCAAGGCAGAAGAGTGTATAGAGACACTGCTCGGCTTTAACAAACTTCTTGGCGATACGAATCTACCGGCGGTCCCTCGCGGCAATATTCGAAATATCATCGAGCGTAATACGCTGGAACTACTTGGAATCAAAAAAGATTTGGCAAAACCCGAACAAAAAGAAATAAGTAGCAATGCCTGAATATTTGGAAGAACGCAGAGAAGCGTGGGGTTCGCGTGCAGGATTTGTTCTGGCGGCTGTGGGTTCGGCTGTGGGGCTGGGTAATATCTGGCGGTTTTCCTATATGGCATATACCAATGGCGGCGGTGCATTTCTTATTCCCTACATTATAGCAATGATTACTGTAGGTATTCCCCTGCTGATTATGGAATTTTCTTTAGGGCATTTTACACAATTGGCTGCTCCGGGTGCGTTCAAAGAAATATCCAGGAAAACTGAATTTGTTGGGTGGTGGCCAATACTGCTGAGCTTCATTATAGTCTGCTATTATTCGGTGGTGTTGGCCTGGTGTTTGAACTATTTTATCTTCAGCTTCAAAGGAACGGTTCCGTGGGATGGTGATGCAAAACACTTTTTCTTTGTCAATTACCTGGGATTCAACGAAACATATAAACTCGGAGGCGTGCAGGTACCGATAGTTTTGTCATTGGCTATGGTTTGGGTGGGGATGTATTTCAGCATATTCAGAGGCGTTAAATGGATTGGTAAAATTGTACTCTGGGCGGTTCCGCTTCCACTGTTTATGTTGTTTATTTTGATGGTAAGAGGACTTACACTTGATGGAGCGATGCAGGGGTTGGAATACTATCTGGAGCCGGACTGGTCGGCCCTTAAGAATGTTATTGTCTGGCGTCATGCGTTTGGACAGGTTTTTTTCTCGATGACAGTGGCATTTGGTGTGATGATAACGTATGCGAGCTTTTTGCACCGCCAAAGTGACATCAATAATAACGCTTTGGTTGTTGGTATAGCCGATTTGGCGGTGAGCTTTATAGCCGGTATTGCGGTCTTTACAACAATGGGCGCTCTTGCCCTGAAACAAAATATTCCTGTGCAGGATGTTCTTAGCGAAAGCCAAGGGCCGGGTTTGGCGTTTGTGGCTTTTCCGGAGGCGTTGTCGCATTTGCCCGCTACACAGTTTTTCAGCGTTGTATTTTTCACTGCGCTGGTTTTGTTGGGGATAAATTCTGCTTTTTCGATAACAGAGTCGGTCCTTGCAAGTATTTGTGATAAAAGCGGCTGGGCAAGAAGTCTGGTGCTTCCAGCAATGAGTTTGGTCGGTTTCGGCCTTGGAATTATTTTTACCACCGAGGGCGGCTTAAGCTGGCTTGATACGGTCGATAGCTTTGTTAACGGCACATGGGGAATAGTGCTTGTAGGGCTTGTTGAGTGCTTAGTGATAGGGTGGCTTTATGATGTACATCTGTTGAGGCGGCATGCAAACTCGCGTAGCGACTGGAAAATTGGTCTGTGGTGGGAAAAAATGATTAAATTTGTTGTTCCAGCGGTATTGGGCACTTTGTTTGTATGGAGCTTATATGATGATTTTACGCGCAAAGAGGGTTTTTTGGTTGACAATAACGGTGAAGTAATGTGGCCCAATGTAGTCGGCCTTGGCCTTATGGCGCTTGCTTTTGTCGCTGCCGTTACGCTAAACAAGGTTGGTAAGGTAGATTATGCTAAAATGGGGGAACAGTAGTATGTATCAGATTTTATTTCATTGCCAAAAAGGTATTCTGGTAATCCCGGGGCTATTTGCCATGGTAGAATATGACGGGCAGCTTTCAGCTACGGCATATATTGTACTTGCGGTGGTTTCGCTGGGTATAATCGCAGGATTAGGCTGGTGCTTTTATCGAGCTATGACGGCGGCTGGTAAAGATGCTCCAATTCAACACCCCGACGAAGTGGGTGATTAAGAGTACTCGAAGTTTAAAGTGCCGGTTGAGCATTGTGGGGCGGAGCCAACTTTTCGCCCTGTGCTACTGACAGAATGATCGCAAAGAAGCCTGTGGCATTATATCGAGTTGTATTATTCGCCTGAGACAACCCGTGCATTCACCGTACTAAAGGTAATTATTGGCATTACTTTAGTTGATAAAGCTGTGTGCTTATTTAAATCCCTCAATTTCCTCCGTGTCTGTGTACTTTTCACAGGCTTTCTCCAAATCGATGTCGCTTATGTTAGCCAGTGTACAAAGCCAGGCGAAAACATCGGCAAATTCTTCAGCTTTATTCTTTTGATTATTAGATGCCAAAGCAGTAGCAAGTTCACCGATTTCTTCAATAAACCACATAAACGTAGCAGATACCCCTCTTTCTCTGTCACGTTTGCCGTACTTTTGCAAAATCAACTGTTGAAATTTGCTGATGTTCATGCTTTTTTCAGAAAAAAAGCCATTAAATTAAATCGGAGAGTTTTGCCTTTTCAAAGACACCTCTGGCCTGAGCAATTGCTTTTTCGTAGATTTGTTCCGTTTTAACACTGAACTTTTCCCTTCCCGTCTGCTCAACCAAATCCAGTTGACTAATCATAGGGCCATCGACAGCTTCGATAACCTGAAGCAATGTGATTTTTTTTGCGGGTCTGGCCAGTGAAAACCCACCTCTGGGACCTCTTTTGCTTCGCAGGATAGTTGCTTTAACCAATTGCTGTAGTATCTTGAGCAAATATTCCAATGGGATGTCATACTCTTTAGAGATGCTTTGGGACAAGATAATCTTCTGTTCATGGTGCTTTGCGATATAGCCGACCGCCAACAAAGCATATCCTGTGGATCTGCTGATTCTCATTTCAAATCTCCTTAAATTACTTCAAAACCAGCTAATAATTATAATTTTTTTTTTACAATTACAACAATTTCTGCCCGATTTATGTTTCCTATGTCAGGTTTTTGCCACAAAACCAACTGCTTCGAGAATAACGACAATAATTAAACAACCTTAATTGGTACTTAATTTAGAGTCGTCAATAAGTAATTTTCAGGTTGTTGGTTAAATGTTTAAATCCTTTTTTTATAAGTATTTACAACAATAATATGAGGTTCTATCTTTGTTGTCGCCTTGGCATTTCCTTATGCTTTGGTGTGACCAGGTTAGATATGTCAACGATCTAAAATTAGCAATAGTTCTTCGATAATTATTATCCCTAATATAACCGTAAATGCAAGAAATATTCCAGAAAAACAATTAATGCTACCAAAAAAGTTTAATTCGTCAAATTAATGGCAGCAAAATTTTTTACAATTTCCCAGTATGCAAAAACTTGACATCCCGGCGGTTCTGACGTAGAATCCGGTTTTAATTTAGGGTTTTTTGAGGAGACAGATATGGATACTGTTGAGCCGAGAATAAGTGTTGAGTATGCCGAAGATGCTACAATAATCACGTTTACAGACGAGAAAATACTTGAAGATAAAGATATTCGGGCAATTCAAGAATCAATTATGTCCGTTGTTGAGCAGGGAGGTCGGATAAAGCTGGTTTTGGATTTTTGTAATGTTCAGTTCCTGTCTTCGGCTGTTTTAGGCCTTTTGATAAGGGTCAGCAAAAAAGTTTATGAGCACGAGGGCGAATTAAGACTCTGCAATATAAGTCCGAAGATTTATAAAATATTTAAGATAACGCGCCTGACAAATATTTTCGATATATACGAGAATTTAGACGGCGCGGTCGAAAGCCTATCCATTGAGGATTAGGCGGTAATCTTTCCTTGTTTTTTGACAAGACTAAAAGATTAACTGATAATTGGAAGGCAAAGCAGCCGATAATTTGGGATGTGAATTCGCCTTTGCAGATTTATTGCAAAGGTTTTTTGAAAAGGTATAATTTTATGACATCCAGAACACCAAGCCCCTGCTCCTTAGTAGTTGAAAGTAAACTATCAGTGATTAGCGGAGTTTACGCCCAAATTTTAACTGAATTAGAAGCTAATAGTTATGGGCCGGATGATATTTTTTCAGTTCATCTTACTTTAGAAGAGGCATTTGTTAATGCCGTCAAACATGGCAATAAGGGCGACCCGACGAAAAAGATTATAGTTGAGTATTCGGTGTGTTCAGATAAAGTTGAATTAGTTGTGGCAGATGAGGGAGTCGGGTTTGACCCGGGAGTTGTGCCTGACCCTCGAATTGGTGAAAATCTTTATAAGGCCAACGGCAGAGGACTGCTGCTTATGCGTTCGTATATGGATGTGGTTAAGTTCAATAAACAAGGTAATCGAGTGCATATGGTTCGTTATAAAGATAAAAAGCGCAGGAAGACAGGTGCATAAAAAACTTATGAGCCTGGTTGTAAGGTATGAGCGAAAAAAATTCGATGATGTTTGAAAAAGTTTTGTTTTTTTGCATTTGCGTAGTTGTTTTGAGCGGGTGTGTTTTTACCGATGAGCCGATGCCGAAGATAACAGATAGTTACGGCTCTGCCCCTCTTGTTCTGAGTAAGCCATTACCCCCCAGGCCGACGAGAAGTAATTATGAGAATATTCCAAGGAGTTGGGTGCCTCCTTCAAATATTGAGAAGAAATGGACAGCCATAATCATACATCATTCAAACACAAAAAATGGAAATGCAGCTATATTTGGCAATTATCATCGAGAGCATATGCATTGGGATGGTGTTGGTTATGATTTTGTTATAGGTAATGGAACCAACAGCGGTGATGGCCAAGTGGAAGTAACATACCGGTGGCGGGGGCAAAAAACAGGAGCACATTGCGGCGGAACTGCAGGGAACTGGGCGAATAAAAAAGGTATTGGAATCTGTCTCGTGGGGAATTTTAACGCAACAGTACCCACCAGACGACAAATGCAGTCTCTCGTTAAGCTTGTTTGCTTTCTTCAAAAACGCTATGGAATTCCTAAAAGCCGTATCTACGGGCATGGAACCACTCCAGGGGCACACATAACCGATTGTCCGGGGAAGAAATTTTCTCTGGCTAGGTTAAAAACAATGCTTGATTATTGAGCTGATGATTTGCTCGCTTATTTGCAGACCTCCACGTCCCATAAACTCATTTTCGAAGTCAGCAATTGTGTTTTTTTGGCCCAATTAGGGTGTTATATTGCTACAACAGGAAAGTTAGCAAGTGATTATACCGAGGTAATCAAGAGTATTATTATCCTAAAAAGTTAGTGTGAGGAACCAGTTATAATGACTATGTATGATTCATTATTTTCGGCAAGCTTCGTACTAAATGAACAAATAGCCAGGCAGATTTTTGACATCCTTCCTGAGCAGGGTCCTGTTATGGTAATTATGGATAGAGATGGGCACTGCTGGCCGAGCAATTCGGAAGGGTTTTCGGGTTTGAATGTCAGCGAGTCATTTTTGCGGGAACTTCGTGAAAAAATCGATGATGGGGCTGAGCCGGTTGTAACCCAGGTGGATGATTTCAGTTTAATTGCCACCCAATTGGCTACCGAGCGGACGAATTGCGGTTATGTAGTAATTGCCCTTCCACAATACAGTCCTGAATCAACGTTAATAAATATTGACCTTGTCGAAATATTACTGAATCAAATCGGGCTGATAGCCAAGCTGATTGAGAAAAACAACCAGCTTTATGAACTTCAAATGAAGCATTTCAACGAGTTTGGCCGGGATGAGGCAAACTTTAATTAATTAGAGTTTATCCGGCAGCTAAATTTCAATCATTTACTTGTTAATCTCACTTATTTAGTATATTTTTGTCAGGGGTAAAGATATTTATAGTCCTGCAAGAGCTATGTGATAGATATGAACTGAGAATGCTACTTGTGCCCTCGGTTCACAACAGGAGAATAGTAAAATATAACAAAGATAAAGTTTGGATTGCGTTTCAAGCGTTGATTGGTATAATTGAGAAATTATTAATAAGTAAGGTGTGTTTTTTCGTGGGTACTTTTGATAGTTAAGTAGAGAGAAAAAGTGAAATTCCAGGTTTTTCAAAACGGTGAAGTTTTAGACAAATTTTCGTTGTGCGGTGCTTATTTGTTCGGCACCGATGGTATTGCCATTCGACAGGCAAAAATTACGTTCAAAAAAGGTTTTATCGAATGTAAAAAGTCACATCTGGAAACGGCGGGTCTGTCATTACTGTGGCCTATAGAAGGTTTTGGTAAAGTTCTTTTGAGTACAACGTGTCTGTCTGAAAGGAAGCGTCCGTATAATTTGAACGTCGAAGTAGTCCGGTCAAAGCTGATGCAAATCATCAATAAGCGAGAGGACTGGTCGTTCTTTAGCGACATAGAGGGGTTGGAAGACATCTCCAAAGAGGCACATGATTTGTTTATTCAGGCAATTCAAAATAATACCGACCCATCATATGCATCTAAATTAGCAGACGAGTCTCTTAAAAGAACTATGGTATATTCAGAAAAGCTGGCAAGCAGACAGGCAGAGTTGCTCTTCGAGACAAGAAACGAAAACCATGGATTTGGTCGCGGCTGTCTTGGCTGTAAAATTGACCCTATGCAAATTGAAAATTCGGAATATGTTAATAAGCTGCTCGAATTGTTCGGTTTTGTAACGATACCGATAAGCTGGGCTCAGATTGAACAAAGCAAGGGGAGTTATGATTTTTCAACTGTCGATGCGTGCATTGAGGTGCTCGGTAAAAAGAGAGTGGCAATCTGTGCTGGGCCTCTTCTGTGTTTTTCTGAGGCATATCTTCCGAAATGGCTGATGCACAGCAAAATGGGGTTTGAAAAAATTCGCGAAGCCGCATATCAATTTGTTTCGAAAGTTGTCTCTCGGTATTCAGGCCTTATCCGTGTATGGCGCGTAATAAGTGGTTTGAATGCATTTAACCATTTTGGGTTCAGCTTCGAGCAGATTCTGGAAATGACCCGTGCGGCTAATATGGCGGTAAAACAGGGCAGCGAAAGGTCCCTAAAGATAATAGAAATCAGCAATCCCTGGGGCGAATATTATGCAACAAAGGTTAATACTATTCCACCATTAGTGTATATTGATATGGTGGTTCAAAGTGGGATAAATTTTGATGCGTTCGGATTACAAATGCAGTTTGGCAAGAATGAATCCGGTATGCATATTAGAGATATGATACAAATATCCGAGGTTTTGGATTACTTTGGGCCTGTAGCCAAGCCATTATATATCACCGAGGTTGCGGTTCCGAGTGAAAGCGGCCAGGGTTTATACGACGGCGCAACAGCCGGGCAGTGGCATGGACAATGGGGACAATCACAACAAGGACAGTGGATTGAGCAGTTCTATGAGATAGCACTTAGTAAACCGTTCATTGACGCAATTACCTACTCAAATCTGGCCGATACGAAAAACAGTACCATAGCCAGCAGTGGATTGCTGAACAGCCAGCTTGAACATAAAAAATCATACCACACGCTGAGAAGGCTCCGCAGTGTTATTTTCAATCGGTAAATCAGCAGCGTATGGTCAAATAGCCCAGAACAAATATACAAAGCGATATGGCAGACAATAGACTTATTCAGATAGATAAAGGACAAAACAGGATTCCATCATTTGGGGTAAAAGCGTTTGCTATAGCTGTGGGTGTTTGCGTTTTGCTTTGTGTTGTTTTTGCCGCTTGTAGTACTTCCAATTTACGAACGTCGTTTGAGCTTGAGTTAGAGGGGCAAATAAATCCGAATAATGCGCCACTTGCAAGTCTGGAGAGATTGCCTGGTATCGGAGTGGCACTGGCAGGGGCAATAGTGGATTACCGTGAGAATTTCAGCGACAAAGACGGTAGAGCAGCTTTTGAGAATACCGATGATTTGCAGAAGGTCAAGGGGATAGGGCCGAAAAAGGCGGAGGGTACGAAAGAATGGCTGAAGTTTGAATAAAGCCGTAGGGAACAAAAGAAATGGATGAGTGGGAAGTAAGTAAACCGTTACGACAATGCTGCGGTACGGGTAAAAAAATTGAATATGGACAAGAGTACTTCGCTGCTTTGGTGGAGACCGAAGAGGGACTGCAAAGGCGAGACTACTGCAGTGATTATTGGCAGAAGGAAAAACCGGATGTGTTTTGCTACTGGAGAACGAAACTGCCAAATCCAGAACAAAAGAAACAGATATTCGTCGATGACGAAATGCTGATGGCCTTCTTTGAACGATTAGAGCGAGAGAGCGAACAGGAAAAAATAAACTTTCGGTTTGTTCTAACGTTAGTTTTGATGCGGAAGAGACGGCTGAAATATGATTCGACCAAAACCGAGGACGGCAGAGAAATCTGGCGGTTGAAAGTGACCGGCGAAAAAGAATTCGTTGAAGTGGTAAACCCTCATCTCGATGAAGAGCAAATCGAGCAGTTGTCGTCGCAGATAGGTCAGATATTGCAAGTAGAATTATAAGTAGAATTTAGCGGATAGAGGAAGAATAAAGTAACCTCGGATTTGGAGCATATACTAAAAAATGAGAGGACAATTTGTTACATCAATTGCTGTGGTGATGTTTATTTTGGGTGGGTGTGCCCCCCCTGCCCGAAAACCCTTACCAATATGTCCAGGTAAAGAATCGACGGCTGAGTCATTGCGTTTACTGAGAGTTTATGCAGAAGGTGCCAAATCGATAAAAGCTAACGGCAAATGTCTTGCGAAGATTTATTCTGAGGGGAAAGCTAAGCCACATAAGGAAAATTTTCCTGTGAAACTATGGTTTGAACCACCAACTCAAATTCGGCTGCAGGGTGACGTTGCTTTTAATGCAAGAGGAATCGACGTTGGGGCCAACGAAAATGAGTTTTGGCTTTCGATGAAGCCCAAAGAAATCGGCAACAGTTATTTTTGGGGCAGATGGTCAGATGGAGCCGGATTTGGAGCGTTGAAAATCGGGCCTGATATTCTGCTCGACGCATTCGGTATGGCAGAGGGCAATGAGAAAATGAGCTGGGCCTTGTCAAACGAAGGCGCTTTTAATGTGCTTACGGGACGAAACGTAACCGATGTGATAGTAAAGAAAATATATATCTACAATTGTGACGAACGGATTAGAAAAATTGAATATTTCGGTAGTAATGGAGAGGTTGCATTTGTCCTGGAGATGGAGGAGTATGTCGATATTTGCCAAGGTGTTCAGGTTCCCAAGATAATTAAGGTAGTAAGATTTGGCGGTGGTGATGCTGAGGACTCGTTTGAAATTACTCTTGATTCGGTAAGGCAAAAGGATTTTGATGAAAAGCTGCTAAAAAAGCTTTTTACTCGTCCTGAACCGAGAGGATTTAAGAATCAATTCAGAATTATTAATGGAGAAGTTATTGAGCAGGTATTGTGAGTAATTAAAAAGGATGGGTTTTGTTTATGAGCAGGATAAACTTGAGAGAAAGAATCAGGCAGGGTCTGTTTTTGCTGGATGGGGCAATGGGGACTGAGCTGATTGCGCGTGGTGTTGAGACAGGGGTGTGTAATGATTATCTGAATATCGAGTCGGCCGATATTGTTGGTGATGTTTACCGCTCTTTCCTTCGGGCAGGCAGCGATGCTGTCCTTACGAATACGTTTGGAGCAAATAAATATGCTCTGGGCCGGCATGGGTTTGGTGATAAGGCCAGAGAGATAAATACGGTAGCGGCTGAAATAGCCCGCCAGGCGGCGGGTGAAGAAAAATATGTTCTTGGTGATATTGGGCCGACAGGTGGTTTTCTTGAGCCATTGGGGGAGTTGAAGGCAGATGAAGTAAAAGGTGCTTATGCAGAGCAGGCAGCGGGGCTTCTGGCCGGGGGTGTGGACGGATTTATCATCGAAACAATGACGGCGCTTGATGAGATAACAATCGCGATTGAGGCGGTTAAATCGGTTTGTGGGGAACTGCCTGTGTTTGCATCAATGGCTTTCGATAAGGCAGGCGACGATTTTAGAACGATGATGGGGGTTGACGTCGAAAGTGCAGTTGCCAAAATTATTCCGCTGGGCATCGATGCGGTTGGATTTAACTGCGGCAAAATGTTACTTAATGAATATGTAGAGTTGGCAGATAAAATACTTTTGTCGGCGAGGGGTATAAGTGATGATGTTGTGATTTTGGCTGAGCCGAATGCTGGTAAGCCTGAATTGATTAACGGTAAAGCGGTTTATAAGGTGTTGGCCGATGATTTTGCGGCAGCGTTGGAAAAAATACATTCGGCCGGTGTAAACATTGTCGGCGGCTGCTGCGGGACCGGGCCGGCACATATCGAAGCTGTGGCTAAGCGGTTAAAATGATTTTGCAAGTCTTTTCTGTTTAGGCGGTCTCCAGTAATTTTGTTATTTGCTGTATGGTTTCTTGGGTGGCGCCTTGATTATTTTTGATTATTTCCCGGCCGTTTTCGGCGATTTGCCGGGTAAAATCAGGTTCTGTGAGGCACTTTTGGAGTGTTTCAATTAAGGCGAGTTTGTCTTTTACTAAAATAGCCCCCCTACCGGCAAGAAGAACATTGACAGTCTGGCTAAAATTGAAGGCGTGAGGGCCGAATATTGTGCATTTTCCGAGTGCGGCGGCCTCGGCCATATCCGAGCCGCCCATCGGAACGAGGGAACGGCCGACAAAAATTATAGCTGCAAGTGAGTAGAATTTTCTTAAATCGCCCATAGTGTCGCCAAGAATGACTACATCGGAGTTTGATTTAGCTGTGTCCACCTGGGTATCCCGGGTTGAATCTTTGACCTGACTGTAACGGATTAAAGGCAGGCCGGCCTGCTCTATTAATTGAGCCACCTCGTCAAATCTTTCCGGTTTGCGCGGGACGATGGCCAGACGCAGGCTGCTGAAATTGTCCTTTTGCTTTAGAGTCTTGTAAGTATCAAGGAGTATTTTTTCTTCATCGTTTCCGGTGCCGCCAGCGACCCATAAATATTCATCTGCGATACCAAGCTCGTCAGCAAGGGTATCGGCACCTTCGATTTTATCAGTGATTTGGGCGGTGTCATATTTTAATGAGCCGGTAACAATAATATTTTCGGCTGGTACGCCTACTTCGGAGAAACGCTGGGCGTAGCGGCCAGTCTGTGCGAGTACAAGGGACAACTTTTGGAACATATTTTTGGTAACCGGTTTGAGCTTTTTGTATCCGGCGAAGCTTTTTTTGCTTAATCGGCCGTTGACCACAACTACAGGGATGTTTGACCGCTTTGCGATATGTACAAGGTTTGGCCAAACTTCCAGCTCCATCAAAAGGCAGAGGGACGGGCGGATGTTGCGAAAGGCCTTATACATTGTCCAGGAAAAATCGAATGGGAAGTAGAAGACTTTTAAGTCGGGGCCGAATAAGGTATTTGCACGGGCAAAGCCGGTGTCGGTGGTGGTGCTCATTACGATTTCAAAATCGCTGAATTTATTTTTCAGCTCTTCGACGATGGTTCTGGAGGCATTGACTTCGCCGACGCTGACGGCGTGAATCCAGATGCATTTTTGTTGTGGGTTTATTCGTGAGATTTTTCCCAGCCGCTCGGCCCAGCCCTGGCGATAGCGTTTATGCACTACCATCCGATAGAGCGCTATGGGACTTACTGCCACGAGGGCCAGCAAATATACAAAATCTATTATATATCTCATCGGTCTCTCCTGATAGAATTCAAAGCACAAATGATAATTACAAAATGCGATTGTGTCAAACAATAGCCGGACTGTTTTGAAATTGGGTTTGAATTGGGTTTGTTTTTCTTCGGAATAGCTGTTTTTGACGCATAATCGAGGGAAATTGGGTTTGTTTTGCATAAAAAGGGTGAATTTGTAGAGGAGTCTCGACAGATGTAAAGGGATGATCCGGCTTCGCCAGAGGCTACGCCGCGACAAGTTGGTTTGAGATTCGGCGGTCATTTCAACTTACCCTAATTTAGTATTTACTTTTAAGGGGGGGTAAAAAACATGCCTCCCCATAATTAGATGAACCTGCGCGTTTGGTGCGAAAATTAGGGAGATTTGGTATAGTCAAAATTTGTAAGTGGTTGTGGGGAAAGAGATAAAAAAAATTTGAAAAAATTTCAACTTACACATGAATACCTGCGCAAATGGTACGAAAAACATGAAGAAATCAATTATTCACCACGAATGTCACGAAGGACACGAAGAAAAACGAATATTTGGTCAGCTTTGGTGTTCTCGGTAAACTCTGCTCTAAAAGCGAGCTTTCGATACAGAGATTTACCTTTGTCCACCGTTGCATTATTATAAATGCAACTCTTTATTAAGCTGACGAAAACTCAGGAAAATG
>Ga0180432_10006724_pt1 | contig 14853 bp, 13 predicted proteins | sample SS_ome_10_FD_132414 | JGI IMG/M metagenome (GOLD analysis project Ga0180432, IMG submission 132414) | Hypersaline lake sediment archaeal communities from the Salton Sea, California, USA - SS_1_MS_2 metaG | ecosystem: Environmental > Aquatic > Non-marine Saline and Alkaline > Hypersaline >... | reverse complement strand
GGCCAGCGTCTTGCTGATCCACCTCTGGGCGGCGCGTCGAGAGTTGATCCCATAGATGGCCAGCATGCCCAGTGCGCACACGGCGATCACAACCATCGACAGTGCCGATGCCCTTCCGATGCTGCCTCCCGACGTCGCTTCGAAGACATCGGCCGCCAGGATCTTGTTTCTGGGGGTGATCAGGAAGATGATGGCCCCCAGGGTCTTGACCGTGGCGATGAAGGCATATAGAGACGTGACCACGAGCGCCGGGCGAGCAGCCGGGATGATCACGTCGCGGAACGCCCTCAGCTTCGAGGCCCCGAGGTTGGCCGCAGCATCTTCCACCGACCGATCTTGCTGCAGCAGCACGCTCACCCCTGCACGCAGCCCCATGGGTAACTCGCGGACCACCGTGCAGGCCACGACGATCGCCCAGGTTCCCGAGATCATCAGCGGAGGGTGGCTGAATGCCAGAGCGTAGCCGATGCCCATGAACGTGCCGGGAATGGCGAAGGGCAACGTCGCCAACAGGTCGAGCGCGCCCTTGCCTTTGAACTCCATCCTGGTGACAAGATAGGCCAGGACTACGCCCAGCATGCTTACCACGATACTGGTGACCGAGGCGAAGATCAACGTGTTGCGCGTACTGTTCCAGCCTCGCTGCGGCAAGATCTCGAAGTGCTCAAGCGTGAGCCCGAAGTTCCCGCCCAGGTGCTTGGTGAAGGCGGCCAGGAAGATCGAGCCCATGAGCATGAAGATGACCACCGAGTAGAGCAAGCTCACTACCCACATCGTTGCATTAACCGGCCTGCTGAGGTGCAGGACTTTGGGTTTGGCTCCCTCCGACTCCGTTCGGACTGTCTCGCTGGCTGCCTGCGCGCGCTTGTAGAGCCAGAAGGCGCCGATGCATATGACCAGCAGTATCATGCTGAGCGTAGAAGCCATCTCGACGTTGTAGGTCCCTATGAGCATGGTGTAGGAGCTGGTGGCCAGAGTGTTGTACTTGCCACCCACGAGGTAGGGCGTGCTGAAATCGGCCATGGAGCGGAGGAACGCCAGAAGCGTGGCGCTGACCAGGGCGGGACGGATCAGGGGGAGCGTAATGCTGGTGAGCACTTTCCACTCACTGGCCCCCAGGTTCCTGGCCGCATCCTCGACCCTGCTGTCGACGCCTGCCAGGACCGACGAAATGATGAGGAAGGTCGAGCTCAGCCCCAGCGTCTGCAGAATGAGAACGCTCCGCCAACTGTATACATCCCAGGTCAGGTTCAGCAGCCGATAGGTGATGAGCCCATTGCGCCCGAAGAGGAAGATATACGAGAGCGATTTGACGAACCCGGGAAAGACCATGGGAAGAACGACCGCGAATCCGAAGATGCGGCGACCGGGCAATTCGGTCTTGAAGACCACCAGGGCGATGATCAGCCCCAGAATCGTGGACAACACCGCTGAGGCAATGGACACCGGCACGCTGCTGAGAATCAGACGGCGCAGGTGCGGTGCAGTGAAGACCTTGACGTAGTTGGCCAGGCCCAACTGGCCCTCGGAGGTGACGCTCTTGAGGAGAACGGTGAGCGTTGGATACACCACAAAGACTCCCAGCAGCAACAGGATCACTGCCGGAAGGGCATAGCTCCGCCGCCTCATCAGGTCATCCCCCTCTCTGTTCCGGTCGGCTCATCAGCGATCAGTCGCGACAGAGGTCGGGCAGTCACTCCCTGTACGGAAAGAGGTGCATCTTGTCTACGCTCAGCTCCAGGCCGACCTGCTCTCCGGAATCGAAGGTTGCGCGAGGAGCGGGAAGGTCCACGGTCAGCTCGACGCCTTCTTCCTCACTGCCCTCGACGGCCACATGGTACCGCACCATGGAACCGTAGTAGGTGACGTCACTCACTTTGGCAAGGAGCAACGTTGGGCTTGGCTTCTCCATTCCAACGCGCTCGGGGCGTATCGAGCAGACCAATTCCGTGCCCTCGGCCCATTCGTCGACAGCCAGCGGGTAGCGCTTCCCCAGAACGCGGACTTCCCCTCCCGCGACCCTGCATCTGATGAAGTTGACCCGCCCGATGAAATCGGCCACGAACTGGCTGGCCGGCTCCTCGTAGATCTCACGCGGGGATCCAATCTGCTCGATGACTCCGAGATTCATCACTACGATCCTGTCAGCGATGCTCATCGCCTCTTCCTGATCGTGGGTCACGTGGACTGCCGTGATGTCGAGAGTCCGCTGAATGCGGCGTATCTCCCTGCGCATGTCAGCTCGCAGGCGCGCATCGAGATTCGAGAGAGGCTCATCCAGTAGGAGGAGTTCCGGCTCGATGACCAGAGCCCGGGCCAGTGCCACGCGCTGCTGCTGCCCACCCGAGAGCTCGTGAATCCGACGCCGGCCGTACTCGCCCAACTGAACCAGATTCAGCCCAGCCCTGACCTTGGCCTCGATCTCGTCCTTGGGCAACTTCCGGCGTCGCAAGCCATAGGCCACGTTGTCGTGGACGTTCATGTGCGGGAAGAGCGCATAGTTCTGAAACACCATGCCGACGTTGCGGCGTTGGACGGGCATGTGGGTGATATCAGTCCCTGAAAGGATGACCTGGCCCGAGTTCGGCTCAACGAGACCCGCGACCATCTTCAGCGTCGTGGTCTTGCCGCAGCCAGATGGGCCCAGCAGGCAGCAGAGCTCGCCCTTGTAGACGGCGAGGGAAAGATCGCCGATCACCTCGTGATCATCGAAGCTCTTGGAGATGTGGCGCAGTTCCAGATTGACTAGCCTGTCGTCTGGCTGGTCAGAGTGTTGTGAATCCATTCTTGAGCGGCCTCCCTCGAGTTGATGGCATAGATCGCCAGCATGCCGACAGCAGCTACCAAGATCACCACCATGGAAAGAGCAGATGCGTCGCCAACATCGCCCCTCACGGTGGCCTCGAATACGTCGGCCGACAACACCTTGTTGCTAGGGGTGATCAGGAAGATGATCGCCCCGAGCGTCTTGACCGTGGCAACGAACGCGTACAGAGATGTGACGACCAGAGCCGGCCGAGCAGCCGGGATGATGATATCACGAAACGCGCGAAGGCGCGAGGCTCCCAGGTTGGCAGCAGCGTCCTCCACGGAGCGATCCTGCTGCATCAGCACACTCACTCCGGCGCGCAAGCCCATGGGCAGCTCGCGGATCACCGTGCACGCGACTACGATGGCCCAGGTTCCCGAGATCACCAGCGGCGGGCGACTGAAGGCCAGCGCGTAGCCGATGCCCATGAATGTGCCCGGAATGGCATAGGGCAGCGTGGCTAACAGGTCCAGCACGCGCCTCCCACGAAACTCCACCCTGGTCAGAAGGTAGGCCATGACGATGCCCATTGCACTCACTATGACGCTGGTCACTGTGGCGAAGATCAGCGTGTTGCGGGTGCTGTTCCATCCCCTCTGGGGCAGGATGCTGAAGTGGGCCAGAGTGAACCCGAAGTCGCCGCCCAGGTGCTTGGTGAAGGCTGCCAGAAAGATTGAAACCAATAGCATCAGGATGACGAGCGAGTAGAGCAGGCTCACCACCCACATGGCCCCTGCTACCGGCTTGCTCAAATGCAGGGCTTTGGGCTTGGCTCCTTCCGTATTCGTGCGTACCTTCTCGCTGGCTGTCTGTGCGCGCGTGTAGAGCCAGAAGACGGCTGTGCATATCACCAGCAGGATCATGCTGAGAGTGGAAGCCATCTCGACGTTGTAGGTGCCGATGAGCTGTGTGTATGAAGCCGTAGCAAGGGTGTTGAACTTCCCACCCACGATGTACGGAGTGCTGAAATCAGCCATGGAGCGCAGGAAAGCCAGCAAGGTAGCCCCGACCAGGGCCGGGCGGATCAAGGGGAGGGTTACGCTGGTGAGCACCTTCCACTCACTGGCTCCCAGGTTACGGGCCGCGTCCTCCACTCGGCTGTCGACCCCGATCAAGACAGAAGAGATGAGCAGGAAGGTCGTGCTCAGGCTCAAGGTCTGGAGGATGAGCACACTACGCCAGCTATAGATGTCCCAGGTGATGTTCAGCCACTTGTAGGTTATGAGACCGTTTCGCCCGAACAGGAATATGTAGGCCAGGGAATTGGCAAAGCCGGGGATGACCATGGGCAACACCGCTGCCAGACCAAACAGCCGACGTCCGGGCAGATTGGTCTTGAGCACCACCAGTGCTATGATCAGGCCCAGCAGAGTGGACAAGATGGCTGAGGCGATGGATACCGGCAGGCTGTTGACGATAGTACGCCGCAGATACGGGCTGGTGAAGACCTTGACGTAGTTAGCCAGGCTCAATTCGCCCTCAGAGTCAAGGCTCTTGACCATCACCGTGAGAGTAGGATAGACGATCAACGCCATGAGGACCAACAGGACCGCGAGCGGTAGCACGTACTTGCGCCAGTTCATGCGAATCCAGAGCACCCCCGGAAAGTATACACGGGCTCCCTCGCCGGTGCAAGGGAGCCCGCTCACTCAGGTGAGACTACTGGTACTGAGTGTAGCGCTTGTTGAACTCCTCAACCACGCGCTCGCGCTCCGCTCCCCACTTGAGGTGATCGTAGGCGATCAGGTTCAGGTCGTCCACACTGGGCACGCCCTCAATGGTTTCCACGGAAGTCGTGGGAACGCGGGGGCTTGCTGACATGAGGATCTTCTGCCCCTCGGGTGAGAGACACCAGTCGACGAACAACTTGGCGTTGTTGGGGTGCTTGCCGCCTTTCACGATAGCAACTGGGGAAGGCCAGGCCAAGACACCATCCTCCGGGAAGACGGGAACCAATGGAGCATCAGGGTTCTTCAGGAACAGATTGTGCGGATCGGGGACGATGCCAACGGAGTACTCACCCGCCAGCGCCATCTTGCCTGGCGCAGAGCCGCTCTTGGTCAGCGAGGGGATGTTGGCGTACATCTGGTCCAGGAACTTCCAGCCCTCTTCCTCTCCGAGCAACTGGAGGACCCCTGACACTGACGTGTAGGCCGTACCCGATGTGTTAGGATTGGACGCCATCAACTCGTCCTTGTAGGATGAATCGGACAGATCAGACCACTTCGTGGGAAGCTCGAGGCCCTTGTCGGCCAGGCGATCGCTGTTGGCCAGGAACCCGACCACCACGAGTGAGACTCCGGTCCAATAGCCCTCTTGGTCGCGGAAAGCCGCATCGACTCTCCCCTGATCGGGGGATTTGTAGGCTTCGATCAATCCATCTTCCGTAGCCTGGATGAACGCGTCCGATCCACCACCGAACCACACGTCGGTCTGGGGATTGGCCTTCTCCGCCTGTAGCCGGGCCAAGACCTCCCCGGACGACATGGTCAGGTATTCCACCTTGATACCCGAGGCCTTCTCGAACTCTGCCGCGATGATGTCGGGCCCACCGTATGCGACGTACATGCTCAGTACCTTCTCCGCGTCCGGCTGGATGCCTGCCGGTTCGGTAGGCTTCTCGGTCGGTTTCGGCGCCGGCTTGGGTGTAGCCGTGGGCTTCGCCGCACAGCCGGTCACCATTCCCACTGCGATGGCGAGCACCAGGGCTACGACGATCGAACGGTGAACGTTGCCACCTCTCATCTTCCTACCTCCCTCAGATATGTGGATTCATGCCATCGAAGCACTCCAGAGCCGCCTAGTCTCATAGTCACTCCTTCTCCAAGTAGCCCAGCAGCAGCCTGCGCGTATCCAGAGCTTCATCGTAGTCATCGAGCTCTATGGTCCACCAATCACACTCCGTATCTAGCAAGCGGTCGACGATTGGTCCCAGAACACTCATGTCTTTCGGTGGATGGTGGCGGTCCGTCTCCCGTTCATACATGTGCACTTCTTGGAGGCGACACGACATGATCTCCACGAAATCGAGTATGCTCATCTCCCCGCTCTTCACAATCTCGCTCTCGATCGCATGCCCGATATCGAACGTCGTCATCGCTCCGGATGCCTCTGCCCATGCCAGGACGATCCGCGGGTCACTGGTGGGGCCGCGGCGAAGGTTCTCCAGACAGACCGTCGCGCCCAGAGCCCATCCGCGCTCTACGAGCCTGGCAAGGTTCTCAATAGCCCTCCCCTCATCGATGGGGTTCTTGGAGCTGAGGCCAACGTGGAACGTGATCACCTGCTCGCCGAGGCCATGCATTGCCTCCAGCACGGCCATGTGAGTCCGCAGACCGCGTCTGGCCAGCTCAGCGTTCTTGTGGCCAATCTCATAGCCCGGCAAGAACCCGTGGTACCTCACGGGGATCCCGGCGGAAATGTAGGGGCCAATCTGCTCCTTGAGAACATCCAGGGCCTCCGGGTCGGCAGCATACTCCAGGGCGAAGCCATGCTCCGCGATCCAGCGCAAACGCTCGGGATAGGTGAACCACTTGGCGGTAAGCGCTATGCGAAGACGGAGTGGTTCCCGATCGCCCGCTCGCTTGACAGTCACTGTCGGCGCGCCTACCATAGAGCTGTTCGTCGCATCGATTGTCATTCCTTCGACCGCTCCCGGTGAACGCGAATCACTCAAGAACCCATTCTTGCACAGAATCGCGATTCCGACTATAATGGTGCTCGAACGTCATTGACAATCTTTATTGCTAATCAAGGGTACTCTTATTATATGCTTTCCAGCAGGCCTGTCAAGTCATGAGATTCGCACTTCTCAGCACCTATCTACAAGTGATCCACCACGGCAGCTTCTCCGCTGCGGCCAAGGCAATGGGACTCAGCCAGCCCGCCGTCAGCCAGCAGATCACGGCGCTCGAGCGCGAGCTCGGCGCATCTCTGCTACTGAGGAATTCACAGGGCGTGCTGTCGCTGACCGCTGCCGGAGAAGTGTTCCGCGACTACGCCAAGGCTACTGTGGAAGAGTACGAGAGCGTACGGCAACGACTCACGCTCCTTCGCGAAGCCATCGAGGGCGATCTGGAGATCACTGCCAGCGCCATTCCGGGCACCTACCTTTTGCCGGGATTCCTGATGGCTCTCCAGCAGCGCCACCCAGGCATCAGCGTACGCTTGACCGTGGCAAACTCGCGGGGCGTGAGCGACAAGCTTCAAGGGGCGAAATGCGACATAGGTTTCATGGGTTCAGCCATGGAGTCGCCCGATTACACTCTCGAACCGTGGATGAAGGACGAGATCGTCCTGGCGGTACACTCTGAGCACCCGTTCGCCACTCGGACCAGCATTGACCTCGAGGAGTTGCGTGGTCACCCTCTGATCATTCGAGAAAAGGGATCTGGGACCCGTAGAACCGTGGAGCGACTGCTACACGAACACGGCCAACCTCTCGCGGAGCTCGATGTAGCTCTCACTCTGGGGGGCACACACGGCGTAGCACACGCCATTCGCAGCGGGCTCGGCATCGGGTTCGTATCGACGCGTGCCGCCGTCTCCAACGGTTTGTCAACCGTGCGCCTTGACGGAATCGACTTCACTCGAGACCTGTACATGGCCTACGAACCGGCCAGAGTCTCCACCGGCTTGCACCAAGCGTTCCTGGCATTTGCCCGAGAGTGGGCTTCGACTTGCCCGCGAGAACCGAGTGGCAATCAGGGACGAGAGACGGAGCTTTCATGCTAGACACTTCCAATCAAGGAGCCACACATGGTCCAGCTCGCCATCCCAGGTAGAGAGCCTCTCCGTCTCGAGTACCTGGTCCTCGATCTCAACGGCACTCTCACCCTTGACGGAGTACTCATCGAGGGTGTGACCGAGCGGCTGGAACGGCTGCGCGATCCATTCGAGATCTACTTGCTGACCGCCGATATGCACGGAACCGCCACCGATCTTGCCCACAGCCTGCAGGTGCAACTACGGCGCATCGGACACTCTAACGAGTCACAACAGAAACGAGATTTCGTGATGCAGTTGGGCCACGCACAGGTTGCGGCAATAGGGGCAGGGACCAACGATACCGAGATGCTGGCATCAGCCGCCCTGGGAATAGCCGTCCTCGGCCCTGAGGGTCTTGCGACCTCGGCCCTATGGGCGTCAGACGTGGTAGTCCCCAGCATCAATGCGGCATTGGACCTGCTAGCCGTGCCCGAGAGGCTGATCGCGACACTGCGTGGCTAGCGCCAATCCAACCGCGGAGGAGAGCGGACAGCCTCGGTTGCCTCCTCCATCACCCGGCCAGAGACGCAGCGATGGCCCTCAAGCCGGGTCTGGATCCGGTACTCGTCCCCGGATACTTCCCCGACAACGTCCATCTTCGCCCGCACAAGTGCCCCTTGTCCTCTCGGCAGTTCTGCGCTATACTGGGGATCAGATGATCATATTCGCCTAACCCGAGCGTCGCATTCCGAGCTGGCCTGCTATGCCAGAGAGTAGAGCAGGCCAGGAGCCGATTTCACCGTACCGGGAGCGAACCATGTCTGATCCGGCCCCTTCTGACGAGCACCCCGCTCAAGAGAAGCATTCACAGCCGGTCTCACCTCAGCCGGCCGGCCCTTCCGCCGAGTCAGGCGGACCTGACTTCATGGGCAAGATCAAGATCGTCGGGGGTTTCGTAGCTGCCATTGCGGCTCTGCTGACCGCTCTCAACGGAGCGGAGTGGCTCAAACCGACACCGCCCACGCCATCCCCCGGTGCAGAGACCGTTACGCCTGTCCCGGCCACGCCGGTTCCGACCGTAGTGGCAACTGCTGCATCACCGGCATCAAGCCCGAGCCCTCACACACAGGTGTCCGAAGGAACTCTGCTCGTGGAGGACTTCGGCGATCCCTCCGGCGGCTGGGAGACCGAAGCATCTCAGGAATGTGACCTCGAGTATCTGGAGGGGGAGTATCGTATCGCAGTGCACGTTCCAGACCTTTCGGTTTGGGGCGGACCACCGGACACCTACGAGTTCGCCGATTTCAGCTTTGAGGCCGACGCCAGGTACGTATCCGGACCCGACGACGGCGACTTCGGCCTCGTCGCACGCAGCAGAGGGGACTCGGACTTCTACCTCTTCGCCGTCAATAGCCGGCTCAGCGCCTACTCGGTCCAGACCTGTCAGGATGGATCGTGGGCCGAGCTTGCCGAATGGACCGATTCCGAAGCAGTGCATCCGGGAATGCAGACCAATCACCTCAGAGTCGAGTGTCTTGGATCAGGCATGCGCTTCTACGTCAACGGCCAACTCCTGGCTGAGGTTGTTGATAGCACCTTCACGTCAGGAAGCATCGGCCTGCTGGCCGAGACCTTCGAGGAAGGGGGGCTAGAGGTACGCTTCGACAACGTTCGCGTGCAAGTACTGAAGGGGTTCTAGCGAGTCGGAAACTCGCCAGAGCTTGATGATCGCAGTCGCAGGGGAGCGATGGGCGCAGCCCGCAACCTCCGCTCGACCGGGCAACCCGATTGGGCGGAACCGCACGGCAGCACCTCAGGTAGCTCGGCGCACTGGGCGTTCACAGATGACCATAGATCAGATACCGCCCAGAACTGCCGAGTTGACGATCCGAAGGGATGCTAGGTCTGATAGGAGACAAGCATGGCGAAGTCTAGATGGTTCGACGAGGAATCAAACGAGTTGATGTTCGCCAAGTACGCCACACAGATGGACTCGTGGAAGGAAGCGATGGCCGATGGCATCATCGAGCCGCGAGAGGTGGAAGAGCAGGCGGCGCACGTTGGACGGCTGCTGCGAGCCCTCGAGCCCAAACTGTCCGACGAACTCCACGAGGAGATTACGGGTATCTTCTACGAGATCGCCGTGCTCTACGGGATGCTTCAGCTCGTTAGGACAGTTCGCGCAGCCTAGGCAGCAACTCTGCACCGCGGGTCCGCTGATCCAAATGGCCCAAGCCTGAAGCACGGATTCCTCACAGGCGGGCGAAGAACCTGTCGCCGTCCTCAGCACAAACGGACCCCACCCGGGGTGACGCTGACGCACAAACCGCTCGGACGGTGTGAACGGTGTGTCCAACATCCACCCTCACCCGATCAGGTTAGCGGTTCCTGCCGGCCTTCGGTCGGCCAGCATCATTGCAGTTCGTCAGAGTGACCCATGGTAGCCGGTGAGTGTCCCAGGCGCCGGCGGCACGGGCTTCCTGGCCCACACGTGTCCGGTTCTCCATATGAGCTGAAGCTGGATGGGTCATGGATACGGCCCATAGGGATTCTTCCTCTCGATGTGTCTTCCCAATAAGGGCCTGCCCGAATCTGCCGCCACGGGAATCCTCTTGCGAAAACGAGCTTTCCGTGTATAATAGGCGCGTACATGCGCCCGACCGACTCGCCAAGATCCCGGCACAGGAGTTCTTGCCATGACATCACGAGCATGCATCATGTGGGTTGCGCTGGCTTTGCTGATCCTGCTCCCAGGGTGTGTCGAGTCCCCTCCCCCTGGTTCCACGGCGACCGTTGCCCCACCGACTTCGCCGCCCGCAACCGAGGCCACGCCGGTGCCATCGCAGTCAAACCAAGAACTCCCTACGCCTCTCCCACTGGCCGAGAGCCCTGTCGAAACTGCCACGGCCGTTCCGGCACTAGGAGCAGCCGCCGTCGTGAACGGTCAACCCATCGCCCTGGCGGAGTATGAGACGCAGGCACAGGTAGCTCTAGACTACTACCTTCAGCAACCTGGTGTCGACCCCGAGAGCGAGAGCGGGAAGATCGCACTGGCTCAGTTGAGCCGCCAGGTGTTGGATTGGATGATCGATCAGGTGCTCATCGAACAGGCGGCCACGAGAGAGGGAATAAGCATCGACGCGGAGGTCGACGCGGAGGCACAGAAGATGCGGTCCGAGGACGAGGCCCGCTTCGACCAGTGGTTGGCCGCCAACGGCATGACCATGGAGAGCTTCAAGAGACGCCTTCGGTCGGAGATGATGGCAGCGGCCCTGAGCGAGCGGGTAGCAAGCAACATCCCCACGCACGTTGAACAGGTGCGCGCCAGTCACATACTCCTGTCTACACAGGATGAGGCAGATCAGGTTCTAGCACTACTGGAGGCCGGTGGCGACTTCGCCGAGCTCGCAAGGGCCCACTCATTGGACGGGAGCAATGCAGAGAAAGGCGGAGACCTGGGGTTCTTTCCCCGAGGACTGATGGCACCGGAGTTCGAGGATGCCGCATTCTCCCTTGAAGTAGGCGAGACCAGCGGAGTCGTGAAGACAGGATTCGGGTACCATATCCTTCAGGTCAGCGAGAAGGATCCCAGTCGAGAGGTCCCGGAGGCCGTTCTGCCGGCGCTTCGCCAGCAGGCCTTCCAGCGCTGGCTGGAGAGCGAGCGAGCCCACGCGACCATCGACATCATGGTGGAGTGAGCCACATGCGCAAGCTGGCCATCACCGGCAAGGGGGGTGTGGGCAAGACAACGCTGGCCGCGTTGATGGCTCACCTCTACAGCGAGGAGGGCCTAACGGTGTTGGCCATCGACGCCGACCCCGACGCCAATCTGGCCTCCGCTCTGGGCTTCCCCGAAGAGTTGGTCGATGCGATCGCGCCCATCGCGGAATTGGGAGACCTCATCGCTGAACGAACCGGAGCCCAACCGGGCACTTTCGGCGGTATGTTCAAACTGAATCCGAGAGTCGATGACATCCCCGAGCGTTTTGCCGTGAGCTATCGTGGCGTGAAGCTTCTGGTGCTGGGTACCGTTGACAAGGGCGGTAGCGGCTGTATCTGCCCGGAGAGCACTCTGCTCCGCGCTCTCATGCAGCATCTGGTCATCCGCAGCTCGGAAGTTGTCATCATGGACATGGAAGCCGGGCTGGAGCATCTGGGTCGAGCCACGGCCGGTTCCGTCGACGCCTTCATAGTGGTCGTCGAGCCCGGTCGTCGCAGCATTCAGACCGCCAGATCTGTGAAGAGGCTGGCGGGGGACATCGGCGTGGAGCGAGTATACGTAGTGGGCAACAAGGTGCGGAACGAGCGGGATCGCAGCTTCGTGCTGGATAACCTGCCCGGGGACGAGATCCTGGGCTTCCTTAGCTACAGCCCGCAAGCGATCGAGGCGGATCTGCAGGGAAGAGCGATCTTTGAAATGGAGTCTGTCCTGCTCGAGGAATCTCGTCTCATAAAGACGAAGCTCTCCTCCCTCACTGAAGACCAAACAGCCTAGTCTGGCGAATCTGGGCTTTCGACCGAGAGCCCGGCTGGAGTCTGAAAGGGTATGAGTATGGAGATCACCTGGTATGGGCATTCGTGCTTTCGGCTGCGATCGAGGGCAGCCACGGTCGTCACCGACCCGTACGGCAAGGGCACCGGATACTCCCTGCCTAGAATTCGAGCCGATGTGGTGACCGTCAGTCACGACGATCCGTGGCACAACCACAACAAGGGCATCTCGGGCAAGCCGTATGTCGTGCGCAGTCCGGGCGAGTATGAGATCAAGGGCGCGTTCATTGCAGGAATCAGGACCTTCTGCGACACCAAGAAGGGAGCGGAACGGGGCTTCAACACGGTCTACTTGATCGAGTTGGAGAACTTGCGCATCTGTCATCTGGGCAACGTCGCTCATCTCCCTACCCAGTCTCAGATCGAGTCGCTCAACGACGTGAATGTGCTCCTCGTTCCCGTGGGAGGCAAGCCCTGCATCAGCGTGTCGCAGGCCACCGAGGTGATCAGCCTGATCGAACCCGAAATCGTCATTCCGATGCAGTACCGCACGCCAACGACGACTGTTCAGCTTGATCCGGTCACCAAGTTCGTGAAAGCCATGGCCATCAAGGCTCCGGAGCCGGTAGAGAGCCTCACGGTGCGAGCGAAGAAGACGCCCTCTGAGACCCAAGTCGTGATCCTGGAGCCCAAGCAGTGACGAGGACTGAATCAGACAATATGAGCATTGATGGAGACGCAATAGCCGCGGCGGTACTGCAGATGTTGGAAGCCATCGGGGAGGACCCTGACCGCGAAGGACTACAGGGCACTCCGAGACGCATCTCGGATATGTACCAGGAGATCTTCTCCGGCATCGGCAAAGACCCGGTGGACCAACTGGGGGTCACGTTCGAAGAAGACCATCAGGAGATGGTGATTCTGCGCGACATCCCTTTCTATTCCATGTGCGAGCATCATCTACTGCCCTTTCACGGAGTGGTTCACGTGGGCTACATCCCGAGGGGCAAAGTAGTAGGGATCAGCAAGATCGCTCGTGTGGTGGAGACGCTTGCTCGCCGGCCACAGTTGCAGGAGCGGCTGACGAGTGAGATAGCGAACACCATAATGCGAGGCCTCGACCCGCAAGGGGTAGCCGTGGTGATCGAGGCTCAGCATCTGTGCATGACCATGAGAGGCATCAAGAAGCCGGGCACCATCGTCGTCACCTCAGCCAACCGGGGCATCTTCCGAGACAGGCCGGCCACTCGCGCCGAGTTCTTCTCTCTATTCAGGGGCAACGACAAGTAGTCTGCGGGAAAGGAGCGCAAGCCGTGAATGCAAGAACGATCCGCTTCGTGCTGATCATGCTGTTGGCCGTCAGCGTGGCTCTGCTCGTGGGCTGCGAGGAGGCTGCGCCGACGCGGCCCGCCCCTACGATCATCTCCGGTGAAGCCCCGGCCCCACCGACGGCGGCCATTCCCACAGTTGCGGCCGTGGAAGTAGGAGATCCCGCGGTGCACGCGGCCGAGGGAAAGCGACTCCTGGACTCTGGCAAGGTGGATGAGGCCATAGTTCAGTTCGAGGCCGCACTGCAGGGCGATCCAGACTCCGTGGAGGCCCATTTCCAACTGGGCAACGCCTACGCCAACCTGAATCGACTAGGCGAGGCAGAGCGTGAGTTCAAACGAGTAGTCGATCTGGAGCCGAGCAACTCGGACGCACTCTCCAATCTAGGTGTGGTCTACTACCGCCAGATGAATCTGGATGCGGCGATCGAGGTCTTCCAGCAAGCTTTGGGTGTGACCCCCGACGACGCGGCTGTGCATTACAATCTGGGCAGCGCCTATCTGCAACAGAGTAGATTCGACGACGCCAAGCGAGAATTCGACCAGGCCCTGAGCCTGGACCCCGATCTGCCCGAGACTTACTACGGGCTGGGCAGCATGTACGCCTTGCAGGGCGAGAAAGCCAAGGCCATCGAGTCCTTCAAGCGATTCCTGGAGCTGAGCACTGATCCGGAGTGGCGAGGGCACGCAGAGAGACAACTGAAGGAGTTGGAAGCGGACTGATGGACACCTTCAATCCGCGTGTCATCCGCTTGGAGAGCGATGCGGCCCTGCGCAGCGAGATGCACAAGATCGGATCTGATCCTCGCGGTATCGAGATCATGGTGCCCAAGGGTCGATTCTTCACCATGAAGGTAGAGAAACTGAATTACGCCGCCGCCAGCATCACGAAGCAGGAGATGCTGGCCAAGGGCGGTGAGGCAGTTCTGGGGGAGTCCGTCTACTTCGGCGATGAGCGCAGGACCGACGTGCTCCTGATGGGTACCAGGCGGCACTACCGGCGCCTGTTGGCCAAACTGCGTATGCAGCCCCTTCAGAGCCTGCAGAAGCTGGCCACCGAGCTAGGACAGACCCTCGATCAGTATGACCACGGCGAGCGTGGATCGGTGAGGATATCCGCGAGGGACTTCCACTGGGGAACGCGAACCTACGTCATGGGCATCATCAATGCGACCCCCGATTCCTTCTCCGGAGATGGGATCCTGAAGAGCCGCCAGGATGATGACGAGGCCGCGTTCGCTGCGGCGGTGGAACAGGGTCTTCGACAGGTAGCGGAGGGAGCCGATATCCTGGACGTTGGAGGCGAATCCACTCGCCCCGGTTCCTCCCCCGTGCCCGCGGAAGAGGAGCTGCGTCGTGTCCTCCCCATCGTTCGGCGTCTAGCCGAGGAGACGGACACTCCCATCTCCATCGACACCTACAAGGCATCCGTAGCGGAAGCTGCCCTGGACGCAGGAGCCCACCTGGTGAACGACGTGTGGGCGCTGGGAGCTGACCCAGACATGGCTGCGCTCGTGG